>Ga0068714_10006543_pt1 | contig 11788 bp, 14 predicted proteins | sample MTBNYHSulfiMetaG_FD_62988 | JGI IMG/M metagenome (GOLD analysis project Ga0068714, IMG submission 62988) | Enrichment culture microbial communities from rom New York Harbor, USA that are MTBE-degrading - MTBE-NYH (New York Harbor Sulfidogenic)... | ecosystem: Environmental > Aquatic > Marine >... | reverse complement strand
ATGCCGTGTTTCTTTAAATCATCATAAAAATCGAAATCTCGGGCCTTTCGAAGCGCCAGCTTTTCATAAGAGGAAAATTGAACGTCATATCCGATATCTGAAAACAGAGGAATAAGACCTGAAAAAATGCCTTCTTTCACGATATGATCCAGGATAAAATCATAAGGAGGAGCGATCCAGCTCTTCCTGGATCCAAAAAGATAGGCTTCCCACGGTTCCTGCCCCTGGAATGCCTTCATGGATTGAAGGTATAGGTCATCGCAATTCAGGTATTCAAAAGTTAAAAAATAACCCAGTTTGCCAGGCGCATGCGCTTCGGCCTTTTGAATCAGCTTTAGAAGGATAGGCTTGAGTTCATCAAAGCGGGTAAACCGTCGATCCGGATCATATTTGATGCCGGCTGAATCCGAGGATTTGTCATAGGTATAAAACAACTTGAAGATATCTTCGCCCTGTTTGTATTCAAAGGTGTAATCCGTGATTCGATCACTGTCAAAGGTTTTGGTTTTGCTTACATCCTCTGAAATTATGGGGGCAATCGTTAAAAAGTAAATGAGGGGTAATGTCATCAATATTTTCATGGATCTCATTTTTCCCATTTGATTTGGAACTCGATTTCCTCGGCTTTGCCTTCCCGCTCATGCTCGACGTTGAAGACGGCCCCTGCAGGGGCGGTTCCACATGGTTTGGAAAATACTCGGCTGGAGTTCATGATTGAACGTCTGGCCTGCAACCTGTCGGGAGCTTCCCTGATCGTTAATCGGATACTGCCCCTGAGCTTATCTGCAAGGCCTGAATGGCCTCCTCAAGGCCGATTTTACGATCATCACCGGCATCCCACGGACCTATTGCATCGGCTATTCCCTGATCGAGATCCTCCTGCGTCAGCACGGTCATTTGAGGCAGTTCAGCATCGACGGCTTGATTTTCCAACAGGGTGATTGCCTTGCTCAGTGGAACCAGGTCCGGAGCGGTTACCGCCAGCGTATAGGTTCCGGGGGGAACCCCCACCAGTGAGAAATGGCCATCGGCATCGGATACGGTTGTATATCCGGTGCCCTGCAGGGAGATGGTCGCGTTCAAGACGCTCAAATCCGTGTGCCCGGCTATATCGATCCAGACTCTTCCGGAAATCGTTCCGGAGTCCTGGCCACTCGGAATCTCGCTCCCTAATCCGGACATATTCAGAAATTCGCCGTAGGCAATATAGCCAACATAGGTGAACGCCATGACCGCGTTCATGTCGTTGATATCGATACCAACGTTAAAAAACATCCTATCCTCATCGTACACCGCCGTGTCGTAATGAACGCTGTATTCTTTGAAGTCATCATGGAGGATCACCAAATCATAGGGGCTTATCGAACGATAGACTCGAAATTCTTTAGAGGCAAAATCGTAACCGATGGAATCCGTAATGTCGATGTTTCGATAATCCAGGTCAAAGAGTTTCATCGTATCAAACCATCCCCCATTGGGCATCCAGATTTTGAAATAGCTCGACATGACGAGATAGGTCTCCCCGGAAAACACGATAAAATCCGCCGATGCGGGGCTCAAAGGAGCCAGCAGAAGGCACCCGCAGACAATGAAAATGACGTTCCGCATGCGCTAAAACCCATTTCCATCATGACGTTAAAATTCCGTATTCGCCTCGAGGTTCCAGCATTTTTCAATTGCAGGCGCGAGGGTTCCGTCCGCATTTTGAGGGGTGTATTGGTAGCAGATACTGGCAAAAGCCAGCGCCACCTTTTCGTAAACCATCGTTCCTTCACCATCAACGGACTGGTGTGTGATCCACACATTTTTCATTATAATTCGAGCATAATCTAAAGATGGATCACCTGCTTTCCTTATCGTCAGAATCGCTTCCTGTATAGCGCTGCCTTTCAATAAGCTTAAGGCAATCAGCGGTGAGGACTTGTCGATTTTTTTGATGATAATCATGGGACGGATGATAACCTCCCCGACGCCACCGCCTCCTCCAACATGCATGGTACTGCTGGAACTCATCTGCCAGGACCAGGACAAAACATCGATTTCATCTTTGTGGTCTGCATCGACCGCTTCGCCCTGAATACCCTCGAGGTACAGGAAGGTTTCAAGGAGCTGAGAATAAACCGGGCCGGAATGGCCAAAAAAGACGAGACAAAGGACAAACAACACCACAGGTATTTTTTTCATGGCACAATCCTCTGCAAAATTAAATGGTTATGACCCATTTATCTTTAGTGATGCCATCACTTAAGATCACAGTCCGGATCACTGCAACGAGGAATTCTGTCTATTTTGGCCGTTTCATTCAAAGACCCTCCACATCGGCATGGTGAAGGTTGAGAAACCAGGAATTGGTATTCACATCGGACATCATCCACACGACGTCGTGGGCGAGAAGCGTCAACGAACTCAGAGGTAGGATCAGAAATTTCGATTGAGGCACCTAAGTATTTATAACATTTACAAATATATCAAAAGCGGGAGGATGTCAATTTTTTTGAACCATTCCCCAGGGTTCCGTCACTTAAACAAATTTCTATCTTCCGATTTTCCGTGAGTCGCTTGCCCCGGCATGAGGGCGGCGGTCGCGTCATTCCCAGTAGATACGGCCCGCGTAGAGGGCAAAGGAAACGGCACCGCCGGGTGATTCCTTTTAAACCAGCCGTGCGGGCTCCTGCGGACAAGGAACGCTACTTCTTTTTGAAGACCGCTCTCCACCCGGTGGGCTGCTGCGCAAAAAGCGGACGGTACATTTTGCTCACGTTCTCGGCCTGGTCCACCGTGTAGAAAGCTTCCGGTTCGATCCTCTTTACACTATCCAGCACGTCCCTCTGATCCTTCCTCGAGCAAACCACATAGAGCATCGTTACCGGCCCCGAAAGACCTTCTCCCTGGAACACCGTGGCCGGGTGCCCGGTCCCCCTTATTCCTTCGGCGACTTTCCTGCCGCTCTTCGTGCTGATGATCCATAGAATCACGTGCCCGAACGCGATCTTCTTTTCGATCTGGATACCTATCACGTTTCCCGTGGAAAAACCCAGCGCATAGAAGAACCCCAGAATCGGGGTCTCTCCGATTCTCTGGATAACCGCGGATATAATGAAAAGCCACATGCTCACCTCCATGAACCCCAGTATGAAGGCCGTTTTAGAACGGCCATGCACGATGCTTATCGTTCTCATGGTTCCCATGGACACATCGGCGACCCGTGCGGCGAAAATTGTCAATCCCAGAAGCATGGTAGAGCTATCAAGCCATTCAAACATGCGCATGCCCTCGCTCAAAAGTTTTTTTGACCGTCTCGAAAACCTTCCTGACCAGTCGTGCCCGGCTGTTAATTGATGATTAAAAGGGCGAAATATGGCACCAGGTTCAAGAAAATAACCATGACCTTCATGGTCCCAATGAAACGGTAGACGGACACATTAAAGGCTTCACGAGAAATAGGGAACCATCTGCCGTGCATTCGGTAGATCCAATCGCCGGCGATCATAAAGATCATCGACGAGAAGACCAGGAGTAATCCGTTCATAACGGTACACCAGCCAAAAAACGCCTGAACTTTCATCATATCCATTCCGTTCTCCTGTCATTAGGGATAAGCCTTTGTTCCCTTATCGTATGGTGCACTTCAGGTGGCCTTTTGGATTCAGCGGTATTCTAAAGTAATTCTTAAACGTTATAAACAGTGGTCGCGCATGCCAACACCCAGCAACGTTCCCTGTCCGGCTGACTTTTTCTTTTGATGACTCCCTCCGGGGATAAATAGAATCATCAGATTAGCTTATAACTTATATAAAAACGTATACATATAAAGGTAAAACCAAAGTAAGAAAAAATATAGTATTTACAACGAAAATAGAGCTAGAAAGATACGTATCTAAACCAAACAAATCCGATACGAGGTTGGAAAATATCGCCGGGGGAACGATGCCGAACAGGATGAATATTTTTATATCGACATCACTGAGCCCCGCGAGATATGCCAGAGCGAAATAGAACAGCGGAAAGATGGTCACTCGAAAAAGCGCTGACAAGAGATTCTCGAGCCAAAAGCGTTTCAGTCCGAACCCCTCGAACAACAGTCCAATGGCGATACCGCTGGCCATGGTTCCAATATAGACGAAAGGCTGCACAGGGACGAGCAGGAATCCCGGCCGCTGGACGCCACTGATGTTGAGCCCCAGGCCCAGAATCATGGCGATGAGGGGTATATTCCGTATGTCCAATGCGCTGGCCACGATCAAATCTTTAAAAGGTATTCTGCCTGAAGTATTGCCGAAGTATCGGCCCACCGGAAATAAGACAAGGACCATGAATGGTGTCAACAGGATGATGGCATAGGTTGACTGATCCAGGCCTTCCTGGCCGAAGAGCACAAATGCAATGATACCGAGAAGGGTATACCCTTGATTGCTCATGGACAGGACCATCACAAACGCGCCCCTTTGACGGGGACCATGGCCCAATGCATAGCTCAGCGCAAGGCCTGCCAGGGCGGCGAAAACCCACCCGAGCAACGCCAGGAAAGGCAGGAACACGGCACCTTCAGCGACCCGCGCACCCCAAATCGCCACGAAAGAGATGATCGTGTGGCAGACAAGGAGCGCAACACCGAAGAAAAATTTGGAGGCTTTCCTTGGAACACCAAACTGCCTGAGACAGATGCCCGCAACAATCGGGAGTGCTATCCATCCAAAAAGCCGGGCGTATGCAACGATATACTGCACCATCCCCCTCTGCTTGACTGCATTCGGACTTCACAACCGGTGGATGAACCGCAGATCAGGCCGCTGCAGTTAGTAGCCGTGAAAGCCGGCCTGATCTGGTTCGTTTCGCCGGTTGCTAAAAACAAATAGCGTTTTCCACCTCCTTTCACAAGTGTAATTTTCTGATTATTATCATCGCATTTCAGGGTGAAACCGCAAAAAAATCAATTCAATGCTGACCAAACGGAGGTGACATATCGAAAAACCGACCAAGCCGGAGGGCGGTAACCGCGGTAATGGCTTCCATATTTCATTTGCTCCCATATCTCTTGTACGGCCGGGTGGCTCCTCTTAGACCAGCCGTGCGGACTCCTGCAGTCAAGGAACGCTACTTCTTTTTGAAGACCGCTCTCCAGCCGGTAGGCTGTTGCGCAAAAAGCGGCCGGTACATTTTGCTCACGTTCTCGGCCTGGTCCACCGTGTAAAAAGCTCCAGGGTCGATCCTCTTTACAAAACGGAGCTTCCCCCGGATGTTTGAAACTTTGCGGCATTGAGGTTTTCGGGCGAAAAAGATTATCTTCATCTGCCCGTAAGTCCGTCAGCGAGTAACGGACCGAAAAACAAGACACCCAAGCCGGTATAATTTTTAACAGTGATAAGGCAGGAAGACGCTTGCGTGTTTAATCCTGCACCTTTTCCAAAACACCGCCGCATCCGTCTGCCGGCAGTGTCATCAATACAGTATCCGAAGCCATCAGGCTCTGAAGATCCTCCACGCACGCACGAGCGATGGTTTCGAAGTCGCCCCTTGAGGGACCCATCATTGTTTTTACCACCTGTTTTGACTGATAACGGCGGGTCAGTATGGCCTCCGGACAGGATGCACAGCGGAATTTCAGCGTCACGTCGATTGTGCCGACCGCGTCCCACGTTGAAAAACCTACAGACGTCGCAACACCAAAATCCGCGATTTCCCCGGTCACGATTATGTCTGCATCCTGTAAAACAAAATCATGGCCTTCAAATCGCAGCTGCATAGCCACGGCGGAGCCAATGATTTCGGTAAACGGCCGGCAGGTTCGAATGTCAGCCATGATGACACCGAAGGCGGCCTTCTTGTGTCCTAAAAATGTTGGGAGAGGATCATTGCGGCCGGTGAACCGAAATTCCCCCATGGCGAAACGAATCGGCACGCCGGGAGCCGGCGGCGTTTCTCTGTTTAGGTTGAGTCCGGGGGTAGGGTCGATCACAAAAAGCTCCCGCCCCCTGGTGGGCGCCGCACCTACGCTATGTTTCAATTCGGCCAGGTGTCTCTGTTTGGATTTCCACACGCTCCCGGTTATTTCGGAACGCTTCAGCAGGCCGTCATCATCGAACTCGATCACAAGAAAGTAACTTTTCGGAATCGCTCCTGCCGCCGCTCCTCCGGCCCCCCCGACAAACCAGTACCCGTGGACAACCGCCCAATGGTACGCCAGGACCCGACCATTTTCGATGTTCAAATCCGGTTCTCCGAAGCGCAAAAGAATGTCTTCACGCGTGGTTTTCCGCTGCTCCAGAAAATCGATATCCGTTTGCTCGATCTTTCCTCGGCCTTCAATCAAAGCGTGCTCCGGCGTTGGAATGACGCAACAGCCTGAAACGATAGCAGCGGATAGAAAGGCAAGGACCAAAAGACATTTATGTATTGCACGCCCAGGCAACATTTTCGAGAATTTCCTCCGGGCCTGAACAAATCATGGTCAAATTGCTTCAATCGGTGCGCAACCATAAGATTATATTCAATTGGTCGTGACCAGGCTGTGCTTCCGCAGGACGCCATCCTCCCCGAAAACCAGCACCAGACTGGATGTTCCTTCCCTCCAGGTTCTCAGGCCGGTTTGGGCATCCCACTGTGGGGCGGTCATATGCCACTTTCCATCATTATCGGCTCTCAACTGGTACATCAGGATCCGCTCGCCTTCCATCTGCATGGCGGGGAATCCCAGTTTCAGAACAGCCTCCTCCCGCGTCGTCACACCTTCCTGAAGAAACGAGAGCAGGACTGTTTTCAGCAGTAGATGCGGGTCGGACGGTTGAACCTTCGGGGTTGCGCACCCCATGGCCAGCATCATAAAACAGAGCATGGAACCGAGAATGAGGGCTTCCCAAATTGACCTGCAGCCCGAGGCGCAAGGGTTTGGCGCACCGGACCCGCTGTTTTTCACAGTCGCACACAGCCGCATGGCCGGCACCTCCGTTCGGTAAAGCAGTCGGTTCAGTCCATTCGCTGCGGCTGTTCGGGAGCAAATTCATCGGAAGTGAGGGCCGTTGCGCAGCCCGGCCCCATGAAGATGCGGTAAAATAATGCCTGCGGATGTGCTTTCCCGCACAGGAAAAAACCACTAACCCGGATGAATTCGAATTACAACAGGGGTTCCTGTTTTTACCTCAAAACCCCGATATCCGAAAATCGCCGGCACTTTTCAATCAGTTTGATCCGGACACATTGACAAGTCAAGCAGTATCTCACCGGCCTCGCGCGGGTCAGGTGCCCGACCGTCTTTTTGGCGAAAGCCTTGACCTCGTCCCAGTTCGAGGAGCGCTCCAGGGGGACCACCACGTGGAGCCCCTTCGGGATCCCCCACCCCCGGGGCGATGCTGTTCACCCGCACCTTGTAAGGGGCCAACACCTGGGCAATGCTTCGCATCAGGAGGTTTATCCTCCCCTTTGGACGCAGTGGTTGTTATAGCAGGAATTTCGGAGGAAGCGCATCAGAGCCCATGAAACCAAGGACGTGCTCAATCGTCTGAAGGCCACCCGTTACCATCATCTTGGATGTCCCATGAGCCAACCATTTGCCATTCTTGTCAGTAGCCGTTGCTTCCGCCAGGCACATGGATTTACCGATTTTGATACTTCGCCCCTCTGTTATGATGACCCCCTGTCTGATGGGAGCCAGATAATCAATTTTTAAATCAATCGATATATATCCAACCTTCTCATTCAGCTCGCAATACACAGCCCAATAGGCCGCCGTATCGATTACAGACGCATAAACACCTCCATGAATACCGCCAAAAGGATTCAAATGTTTTTTTCTGACGTTCATTAGAACCGTCGAAGATCCAATTCCAAGCTCTTTAACCGTCATGGATAAATGTTTGAAAAAGGGACTCTTATTAATTTCTTTTATGACTGCTTGGATATGTTCGGGATTTAAGGAAGGCATAATTTTTATTATCTTGTTCATCTCGCACAGAATGCGATTCATTCAAATCATCCGCAGCCATCGGCATAGCATTCCATTCCCAGGGACAACAGCGCACCGGCCGGGCTCGCGCGGGAGACAATGACTCGCGAAAAACCTACATGCGGGCCGGGGCAAGTGCAGCGCCTGGTTCGGGGCCTGCCCCGACGATCAACGACACCCTCTGGCCCAATCCACCGCTCAGCACCTCGACCCGATCACCGGCGGCGACCGGCCAGAGCGGCAACGGCGACCCTGTCAGAATGAGCTGCCCCCGGCGCAACCGCCGCTCGTACCGTTCCAGGTGCCGGGCCAGGCGAACGATGCCGGGCATCAGCCCGCCCACAAGTTCCCCACCTGAGGACTCGCCGAGCGTTTCCCCGTTGCGGACGACTTTGAGCGCTGCGGTCGTCAAAGCCTCCGGTACCGCGGGGGTCGCCTCCTCGGCCGGCAGCACCACGCCGGCATGGATCGCGTTATTCGCCACCAGCTCCGCCGCCCGGTTCGCTATAGGTCCCCTGAATACGTAGTTGTGCAGCTCGATGATGACGAAGCCGGCACCGAGCGCACCAAGGTTCTCTTGCAGCCAGTCGGCGGACGGCACATCCGAGGCCAGTCTCACAGCCATCTCACCCTCGATCGCCAGGCCGTCGTACTGTGCCGCATCGATCACGCTCCCGGTGAGATGGCACTCCGTCTCCCAGACGTGCCCGAAGACCGGCTGGTCCAGCCCCAGCTGGGCCTGCATGGTCCGGCTGATGCAGCCGATCTTGTAACCGGCGACACGCTCGCCACGCTGCTCGCGCAGCCGAGCGATCTCGAACTGCACCTCGTAGGCTTGGGCCAGCGTGAGGGATCGCTGCTGCTCCCCGAATACCAACCCCGGCACGTGCCGGTCGAAATCGGACAGCTGGCGGGCAGCAAGTGCGGACAAGTCCATTCAGCTTTCCTCCTTTACTGAAACCGTTGAATATCCGATTCCAGGCTCTCGAACAGTCATTGATAGGTGTTTAAAGCGCATCATCCTCATGATAGAAGAAACCCTACCATAATCTTTTTGAGCATCTTACTTCTCCTTTCAGCCTCGCCATGCCTTTGGCTTGGTCAGGCCGGGGTCGCAAGCTTAAGCCCGACGATACCGGCAATAATCAGCATCATGCTGATGAGCCGAGCTGCGTTCACCGGCTCTCCGAACAGTACGACGCCAAGCGCCACCGTTCCGACGGCCCCAACCCCAACCCAAACGCTATAGGCTGTACCAACGGGAAGTGACTTCATCGCGATGCCCAGCAACCAAACACTGATAATCATCGCCAATACAGTGCCGACGGTAGGCCACAAGCGGCTTAACCCTTCCGTGTACTTCAGGCCGATCGCCCAACCGACCTCAAACAGCCCCGCAATAACAAGAATCACCCAAGTCATATATTTTCCTTTTTAAAAACGAATACTTGTTCCCGATTTCCCGATATCTTTCTAAAAGCGGAAAGCCTCTCGATGAGACAGTTATCCGTCAGGTTATTCGGGAAGAATTGGATCGGGTTGTCAATCCCTTCTACCGTAGGTGCAGTTTTTCCCTGACATATTCTCCAATCAGAATTGCGACAGGGTAAGACACCTCTTCCTCGGTCTGTGCGTGAAGCATGAGGGCCTTCGCGAACTCTGCGTATTCTATTTTGCCCTTTTCATTCGCCGCAGCAGACAACTTCTCCAGCGCAGCGACGATCGACTTGTGCTCCGCAAGCATCTGGTTAAGATCTGCCTTGAGCCTGTCGGTCAATACAAGCACTTCTTTCATATCAGGAGTCACCTTGCCTTCAGCCAGATCCCGAAGCAGCCCGAGAGGCGGCAATGCGTACTGCTCCTCCTTGAGGAAATGCGGGTGCATCAGCTTTGCAACAGCCTTTGCTGCATCGCCGAGCTCACCCGGCTCTTTCGCAGCGTTGCGCAGCATCTCGTGAAGTTTCTCGTGTTCGATCTTAAGTGGACGAGGGATTTCGAATTTCATCTGTATTCCTCCTGTGACTGTCTATGCCCCTTTTTTTCTCTTTCGAAAAGACCTTCCCCGGCATCAATTGTCCCGGCTTGATCAACCGGCTTCCCGAGACCCCGATTTCACGTAGGAATCAAACCCTCTTAATCCACATGCGCTTGTCATCTGTTTTTCTGGAGGTAGTCCTCCAGCCTGCTGAGGGCCTCCGGGAGGTTCTTTCGGCCAAAACCGATACGGAACGAGTTCAATTGATTTCCATATAGCGTTCCAGGCAGCAAAAGAACGCCTGCAGTCTCTACGAGATCGCGGCAAAATTTGTCAACTTTCTCCGTTAGAAGCGCGGGGAACGCAATCGAACCTGCCTTTGGTCGACACCAGTTGAATCGATCCATGTGGGCATCAAAAAAGATGTCAAGACGATCGAGGTTCTCGCGGATAATTTGCAGATTGCGCTCCACGATTGTCTTAGAGTTTCGCAAAGCGAGGGCGGCCAGGAACTCACTTGGAGCACTGTTACAAATGGTGGTGTAGTCCTTAAACGCCGCAAGCTCTTTGAAAAGCTGGTGATTACGTGTCGCTATCCAGCCGATCCTCAGTCCGGCAAGACCATACGTCTTGGACATAACTCCCAGGGATACGGCTTCATCGTTCAAGTCAGCGAGAGCAGGCAACCGATCATCCGTATCAAGCTCAAGTCCTCGATAGACTTCGTCGCTGAAGATGATAAAGCCGTGATGTTCCGAAATTTCAGACAGTTCCTGAACGAAATCCCGAGTGGGCAAAAAGCCGGTTGGATTGTGAGGAAAGTTTACGACCACGACCTTTGTGCGATCCGTAAGTAACGATTTCAAAATATCAAGATCCAGCTCCCATCCCCGGTCGGGGTCACCCTGCCAATCTGAAATCTCCACACCAATGCCCCGGGCTACCTCACTGAGCGACTGATAGCAGGGCGAATGCACGATGATGTGATCACCCGGAGCAAGCGTTACATTCATAAAATTGAAAATGGCTTCTTCAGCCCCTGAATGCACAAGAATTTGGTCACCGTTCACATTTTCATACAAATTCGAAATGGTTTGTCGGAGTTGCGGGTCGCCGGACGATTCCGTGTAGCCAAGCCAGAGACGTTGGAACGTCTCTTGCGCATCTGCCTCGAGAACCAGCAATTCACGTAACTCCAGGCTTTCGCAATCAGATGAACACAATAGATAGGGTGCTGAGAATTCATGCTTTGCGAAATATCTTTCAAGCTCGAATGGATTCAGTTTCAAGGTCTCTCTCCAAAAACAGATAACGCCGCAAATACCCGGTGCAAATGGAGCACAGCGGAATTTGCTTCCGTGTTCATTTGCTTGTTATGCGTTCATCCCGCAGGCCGTTCATAATCATGCCTCTTCATCTTCCCTCAGTGATTGAGGAAGCGTTTCAACAAAGGCCCGGATTTCATCCCGAACGCGGCGATAAAGAGACATAGCTTCCTGCTCGTTTTCCGCGTTTGCCGCAAGCTGAGGAGGATCCTCAAATCCCCGGTGCACGAGCCTGGTTTTTGCGGGGAAGAAGGGACAGGACTCCTTGGCATGGTCACACAGGGTTACCACGTGATCGAATTCCTTGTCCGCCAGGGCGTCTATATCTTTTGATTTCTGCCCCGAAATGTCAATTCCCACCTCTTTCATCGCCTTCACAGCCCTGGGATCCATCTTTTTCGGGGCAACACCCGCGGAGTAGGCATCAAGATGATCTCCTTTAAGATGGTTGGTCCAAGCCTCGGCCATCTGACTGCGGCAGGAGTTTCCAGTGCAAAGGAATAGAATCTTTCGTTTTTTTTCCATCTCTTCGTCTCCTGTTTCTTTTTT
>Ga0068714_10006542_pt1 | contig 11789 bp, 9 predicted proteins | sample MTBNYHSulfiMetaG_FD_62988 | JGI IMG/M metagenome (GOLD analysis project Ga0068714, IMG submission 62988) | Enrichment culture microbial communities from rom New York Harbor, USA that are MTBE-degrading - MTBE-NYH (New York Harbor Sulfidogenic)... | ecosystem: Environmental > Aquatic > Marine >... | reverse complement strand
CATGAGGATGGTTGCCAGATACCAGCGGGGCCTCCCTCCCATGGCCGCGATGTCATTGGCGTTGATGTGAACGGCGTAGCGCCCGATCTCGGCCCCGGCATGGGTAATGGGATCAGTCTTTGCCAATAGCAGAACAGGACCTATGTCGATCACGGCCGCATCTTCCCCGATGCCGGCCCCGATCATGACGCTTTCATCTTTTTTCGTATACCGGGAAAGAAAAGCTCCCAGGATCTCAGGACCGATTTTGCCGATAGGCAAAGCGGTCATGGTGTTTCCTTTCCGTCTCACCAGGTCTCCGGAAATTTCTCGGTTAAAAGACATGAAACCCTTTCTTTCTGGATCATTCGATGGGCCTTATCGTCAAAGGTCAGCCACAACCCTTTCATGTCCTTGGCCAGGGCGGCGTAACATGCATCATAGCCCGTCACGCCGAGACGGACAAATTTATCTGCCTTCAAGGCCAGATCCAAGGTCATGGGCTGCCGGGACACCCCTCCCTGAAGCAATGGAATCAGGGCTTTCTCAAAGACCATCAAATTTGACGTCTTGAAAAGTTTTGACTCTAGTGTATAATAACGAATACTATCTCATCAACTTTATAGTCGCCGTTTCATTCTGCCTTTGAGGCAGCTTTTTATGAAGAACATCCAAATCAGCTTTGATGAAACCCTTTTGGAAGAAGTTGACCGCATTGCTGAAACGGATCGGCTGTCACGGTCCGCCATCGTGCGAGAAGCCCTGAAAACATGGATAAAACAAAAAGAAATCAAAGCCTTTTAAGAGCAGTGGATCAGCAAACTCAAGGAAAGCCCGGATGACTCAAAGGATTCTGATGCCTGGCTCCAAGTGGAGCCATGGGGCGAACCATGAATGGAGGCGATGTCTGGGCTATCGATCTCGGAGTTCACGCCGGAATTAGACCCGTCCTCATCCTAACTCGCCAAAACGTCTTGGAACACCTGAATAAGGTGGTCGTAGTTGAAATAACCTCAAGCGGCAAAGGTTATCCAACTTGAATCTTGCTTTCATGACTTGTGACCTTCCCCCTCTGCATCCCAAGGCAACCGCCATGAGATAAAGCCTATGTTCCCGGTTTTACAATCGTGACCAGCTCTTCGATTTCAAAGAAGGTCAACAACGAGCCAAGAGCGGAAAGGAGTATCTAAAGCGGTGGAAAGAGATACCTGAACTCGTCGCCGAAATCGATCAGCTGGCACATCAACTGCGCTCCGCTGTCAATTGAACGGCGTCGTCCAAGCAATCGATGATGCGTGGTGCTTATGAAAGGCGACTTTCACTCCTTTCGCTCAATAAGAATTGTCGATGAGAGGATGCGCAAACCCATGGGATTGCGACGGGTGTATTCCTGATAGCGCTTCTTTCCTATCAGCCACCGCTCTTTATGTTTCTTGGTGACAGGCCCAATTACCTTTACAGGTTGACCTACTGCAACGCTTTCTGCCGGAACCTGCTGGTTGCCAGCCACCAAGCCCATCTCTCCGATGATTGCCCATTCCCCCACCCTGGCATAGTTGCTCACCGTGGCTCGGATGCCAACAACCGCAAATCCATCAATCGTAGCATTGTGCAGCATCGCTCCATGGCCTATCGTGGCTTCCGGGCCAATACAGCTTGTGAACCCCGGGCTTGTATGGACAAGAACCCCTTCTTCAATCGCTGCCCCTTTTTCAATAATGATCTTTCCATGGTCTCCCCTCAAAACCGCCTGCCATCCGACATAACATTCGGCGCCAATGATTACATTTCCTATGATATCGGCACTCGGTGCGATCCATGCGGTCGGATCTATGGAGGGACATTTACCTTCGAATTCGTAGATCGGCATAGAACTTCACTCCAATAACTCACTTCAGACACTTAAGAATGTTTAAAAAACCCGCAAACCCGATGAAAGCGTATACGATCTTCAGAAAAGTCTCACTCGAAATACGTCGCGTTAGAACGTGTCCAAGACTGGCAAAAAAGATCACAATGGGAAAGGAGAAGGCGCCAATGAATAGGATCTCGAATGACACTCCTTTTCCAAACCAAACAATATTGACAAGTCTCCACAAGGTGGCCGCCATGAAGACGATCTGAAGTGTGCCTTTGGCATCCGACGGGTTCTTGTGCCTTGAATAGATAAAAAGAGCAAGAGGAGGTCCTCCCGCTGTAAAAGCTCCAGCAAAAAAGCCCCCGATAACACCGGCTGCAGCACCTAAAGCAAGAGGCAGCTTCTTCCTTATTCGGGGCCGAAATAGAGCATTTGCCGCGAATATGATAAGCACAATCCCTAAGGCTAACCTGAAAACAGGACGGTTACCAAAAGTCAAGATAAACCAGTACCCCATCGGAACACCGGTACTCTCTCCGATGAGAATGACACCCACCAACTTCCAGTCGATTCGGAAATCCCTACGGCCGGCGTAGATTATGGTACAGTTCAAAACGATCAGGAGAAGATTCGTGACAACCGACGCTCTCTCTAGATCCCAAGGTGTGAAAGCGATACCCGCTATGGCAATAATGCCGAAACCAAGGCCTGTAAACCCTTGAGCAAATGCCGCAAAAGCAACAATCAGCTCAAAATGCAGAATGTACTGTGAATCCAGCATATCCTTGCTACCGCGGGTCGTAAATCCTGACGACAGATCAGCGCCCCGACTGTCAAAGACTCCCTGAACGGTTTTCAAGCAATCAGCTTACCGACTGAATTAAGCCTTTAAGGTACTTGTTGCAAGACTTCTTGCTTTCCACCTTTGCCAGATTACTAGGCCGGTCATGCACAGAATTCCAATAATATCTGAAGTCAGCCCTGGTATGATCAACACTAAAGCCACTGCAATAACCAACACTCGAACAAAAATATTAATTGGTAGCCGATAGTAGCCAACCGTTCCGACAGCAAAAAGCATCGCAGACAGGACAGTAACGACAACGGTCTCAAGAATGCTGTACCAGGATCCCATCAGGAGAATAGAAGGCCGATAAATAAAAAAGAGAGGAATAATATATTTCATAATAGCAAGACGAACTGCTACGAAAGCTACTTTAAGCCATGATGTGTTTGCGATAGCTGCAGCAGTGAACACTGCGGTGCAAACGGGCGGGGTAAGGGCGGAGATAAGTGCACAATAGAATATAAACATGTGGGCTGAAAGAAGCCCAACCCCCAGCATGTTCAAGGCAGGCCCGACGACTGAAGCAGCAAGGACATAAGCAGCCGTTGTGGGCATTCCCATGCCCATGATAAGACTCACGACAGCAGCGAGTATTAGGGCAAGCAAAAGGCTTCCTGCGCTGGCTCCTATAATGAGTTCGCTTAATTTGATTCCGATACCGGTAAGCGAAATCATGGAGATTATAATTTGGGCGCAAAGCAGGAGACTCACTACGGTCACCATCCCCTTCCCCGCGCCTTCTGCACCTTGAAGAATCAGACGGAGTTTTTTCCGAACCTGATCCTTTGAAAAGGGTTTGCCAAACAAAAAGAGGATAAGACTGGTCATAATACCGAAGAATGCTGCTTTTGTAGGTGTATGACCGATCAACATACTCGCTAAGACCACTACTATTGTCAGGCAAACTGGCCCGCTAGCCTTCCAATTAAACACGGCACGGAATGTAGGTATCTCTTCCTTTGGTACTCTCGGTAGATTTGTCTTCCGGGCCTCCAGATCTATGCTGAGCCAAACACAAGCGAAAAAGAGGAAAGCTGGTAATGTGGCTGCAAAAGCGATTTTGATGTAAGGCTCCCCGATCAATTCACTCATAATGAAAGCTCCCGCCCCCATAATCGGCGGAGTGATCTGGCCACCAGAGGACGCTGTCGCCTCTACCCCGGCGGCAAACTCAGGCCTGTAACCGTGGCGCTTCATCATCGGGATTGTAAAATTGCCTGTGGTGGCAACATTCGCAATTGCCGCACCGGAAAGCATGCCGAAGAGCGCGCTTCCAACGGTGGCCACCTTTGCCGCGCCGCCATAACTCCTCCCTCCTACCAGCAAAGCGACATCCATAAAACTTGCGGCCCCGCCGGTGGTTAACAGGATGGCGCCAAAAATAATGAACGCGGCAACGATGGTCGCCGAAATTCCGGTTAGGGTGCCCCAAATCCCTTCTGGGGTGATATATAGATACTCGACCACATATTGCCACTGGAACCCCGGATGCCCCCATTTACCGGGGATTTGATCGCCGATGACCGCATAGAGAACAGTGGAGATAGCCAATAGCGGAAGAATTAAGCCAGTCGCCCTGCGAGCGGTCTCAAGCGCCAACAGGAGAAGGGATACACCCATCGCCAGTTCCAGCGGAGAAGCTGCGAGCCCTACACCTTCCATCAAACGGTCATAATTTACAGCAATATATAGACAACAAAACCCCGCCAAGGCAGCCAGCAGCACATTAATAATAGTCGGTTTCTGTCGAGATCCTGTTGATTTCTTCTTAAAGGCCGGGAGCATAAGGAAACACAGAAAGAAACAAAATGCAGCATGAATAGACCTTTGAATCAGATTTGGATACTGCCCAAACCCCGAGGTGTAGACCTGAAATACAACGAAACCGACCGAGAGTACGCTGACGATTCCATTCCAGAAATTAGCAGGCCCTGCAACCACATTTCCCTTCGGACCATCCATTTCGCCCATAATATCTCCCCAGCCAAAATCCCCTTCTAAAGCGAAACAAGAAGGGATGTAGCCGGGTCCCTGAGCACTCGATTCAGGGACCCCTCAATAGATTACTTTGCCTCGGGTGGTAGGAGATGAGCGGGAATATCAACGCCTATTTCTCGGAAATATCGGATCGCTCCGGGGTGGAGGGGAATCTGTGATACCTTCATAGTCATAGCCGGAATATCGAAGCCTTTCAGTGCCGGATAGGCCGCTTCCTGATATTCTCTACCCTCGCACACCCCTTTTACCACGTTATAGGCCTGCTCGTCACTAAGGCTGTTCTTGTAAGAAATGATTCCGATTGCTTGGACGGGTGTCGTGTATGCAGGGAAGCCTGGGATGGTCCCTGAAGGAACTTCTATAAAGGTTACAAAAGGCATTTCCTCTTTGACTTTAGAGATTTTTTCCTGAGGCCAGTCGAGCAGTCGTATTTTGATGAAAGCACTCAATTCTTTGGTTGAGCCGTCCAGATCAAGTCCCGCACCTGCCTTTGCATAACCTGCAATTCGGTTGTCTTTGACCGCAGCAACGGCATCTTCCAGACTTCCCCTGAAATAATCAGGTTTCACGCCGGCGAGCGTAAGGATCTGCTCGACCAATTGCTCAGTCGCAGATCCCCTTAGGCCGGGGCAAAACTTTTTTCCTGTAAGCCCATCCAGGTTTCTGATTTTGCTGTCTTCTCTGACAACGTAATTTTGCGAATTCGATGAATAGAGCCATAGAACACGGATGTCCGGCCTCGCATTGTCTTTGTATTTGCCTATTCCCTTGTATGCCTGGTAAAATGTGTCCCAGGTGCCGATGCCCATATTGATTTGCCCTCTGTGTATCCGCTCAAGGTTGTCCACCGCACCGCCCGTGGCTACAACGGTAACATCAACTTTGTCGCCGCTGACAGCGTTGATGGCTTTCCCTGCCGCCACGGTGTACACATAATGACTGGATGTCGTGGCCGTTGAGCCCAGCAAGAGTCTGTCAACAGCAAAAGCCGGGGATGCCAGACACATAGCTGTAGCCAGCGCAAAAAACAGTGACCATCCGACAATACCTTTCTTCTCTCTCATGGGAACCCTCCTTTTTTGGATGTTGTTAACTTCTCCCCTTTTCAAACCGGTGACACATGGGGAGATTGCCCTAACCATAAGAAGCTCTTTGTATAAGATAAAATAGGATATAGTCTTCTATCTATCGCTCTCTCACTCTTTCATCTCTAAATCGCTTGAACTTATAGTCCTTAAGGGTTCCAGCGTAATAATTCACAGGCACAAATTCAATCTTGGGTGTCACCTCCGCTATTCTCCGAACATCTTCCGGCACTTTAGTCGCCAACTTCGACTTTGCTTCCTCCTCGCAAGCGATGCGAACCAGCAGCGCGTCCTCGGAAAACGGATCGGAAGGGTCAGTTTGGGTTGCAATGATTTCGTATTCTTCAATTTCTTTGACCTTGCTGAGAACGTCATAAAGGGCGGAAATGGTGACCAGTGTTCCCTTAATCTTTATGATCCCTCCTGTGCGATAAGGCACCATTTGGAAACGGGGCTCCCAGTTCCCACATTCGGGGCATCTTTCATGGGTCATACTGCAAATATCACCAACGACATACCTCAGGAGGCAGGTGCCACGGCGATCCAGATGGGTCATCACGACAAGCCCTGGCTGACCATCTGGAACCGGTTCAAGGGTAATGGGATCCAAGAATTCAAAAAAATATCGTGCCGGCTTCGGTACATGAAATCCTTTGAGTTCGTTGCATTCCATGCTTGGCCCTTGCTTTTCAGTAAATCCATACCCATTGAGCACTTTCACGTCCATTGCACCCAATTCGGCCATTCGCCGCCGAATGTCATCCCGCATCCCTGCTGGACATCCCTCGCCCATGGGCATAACCAGTTTCACGGAACTGAAATCGCACCCCCGCTCTTGAGCGGACATAATGAGCCTCCGCAGGAAAAACCCGATCCCCCACAGAACAGTGACCCGATGCTTTTGGATCATCTCAAGGGCTTCGCTTGATCGGCGGATCAGGCCGAATCCCGCATCAAAGCTCCCCCCAAACCCGGCAACCAGCTTGGCACCTACGGCTTGACTCCCATAAAGGGCGCTCAGAAATCCTTGGTGAGGAACGGAAGTGAGAGGAAACAGGTTTATCACCGTGTCGTCCGGGGTAATCCCTGCAATCTCGGCAGTCCGCTTAAGTTGTGAGATCCTCGCATAATGATCATAGGCTGTATCGTAGAACGGTGCGGGTGAAGAAGTTGATCCTGCAGTAAAAATGATATCCCACAGAGTTCTCTCTTCCCGGGTGGACCCTGAAATTCTCTCCATCTCCAACCTGAAAGCGTCGGGCCGAGTGATATACTCCTCTTTGTAGGTCAAGGGCAGTTTCTTAAGATCGTCAAGGCCCTGGATATCCTGCCTCCTCAATCCCATCTTTTTGAATACGCCCGTGTAATATGGATGGGCCTCAAAAATCAGGTCCATCTGATGCGAAAACCGCTCTTCCTGGGCCGGGCGCAGGTCTTCAATCCCTTTTACAGTCAATCTCATCATAACCGTCCTCTCCTCCTGGCTCATTGGACCGCAGAACACACCCTAAGGTCTGGCTCCTCCTAACGTGAGGGCACCTATTGTCGTTTTCAGGTACCCCTGTGCAGCCTCTATAAAATTGCACAGTCGGGGCCTTGTCTCTCTGGGATCGATGATGTCCTCAACCGCAAACGCTTCGGCGGTGCGAAAAGGCGAACTGTAAGATCGTATTTCCTCTTCAATTTCGGACAACCGGGAAATTCTTTCAGGTTCACCTGTTGATTCAATGTCCCGTTTGAATGTTGCCGCAGCACCGCCCTCAATGGGAATCGAACCGAATTCTGCTGACGGCCATGCCATTCTGTAGCACAATCGGTTGTTTACGAATGTCAACGCACCAGCCATGCCGTAGCATTTCCTGATAATGACAGTAAAGCGGGGAACCCTCGCCTTCATGCCAGTGTGCATTGCGCGCATTCCTGCTCGAAGGGTCCCCATGGCTTCCGCCTCAGGCCCGATCATGAAGCCAGGAACGTCGACTAGGAAAACCAGGGGGATGTGGAAGAGGTCGCATATTTCGCAGAAGTGTCCCATCTTGTTGGAGTCCCGAGCATCCGGTGCTCCGGCGTTCATGAGGGGGTTGTTCGCGATCACACCGACAGGAAATCCCTTTAACCGTGCTAGGCCAGTAATTGATGCACGACCAAAGGTTGGCTGGATTTCGAAAAAGGATTCCCGGTCAAACACAAGACTTATGATCCTTCTCATATCATAAGGCTTGAGTCGATTTCGGGGAATGATAGAGGCAAGCTCCTCTTCGCATCGGTCCTGTGGATCATCGCTTTCGACAAAAGGGGGCAACTCCCAAACATTGGAGGGCATGTAACTTAGGAATCGCCGAATCTGGAAAAAGGCCTCCGCCTCTGATGCGACTCCGTTGTCAATGGAGCCCGCCGTGTCAACCGCTATGCGAGCACCTCCGAGTTCTTCTTTCGTCACTTTTTTGAAAAGAGCTCTTTCGACAACAGGAGGACCCGCTGCAAAAAGCTGCGACGATCCTCTAACCATAACCGAAAAATGCGACATGACCGCTCTGCCGGCCGGCCCGCCTCCTGAGGGGCCTAAAACGGCAGAGACGACCGGGACAAGGCCTAAAAGTTCCATGCATCGCTCAAACCCATCCTTTGCAGGGAGACGCTTGTATTTTGCCTTCAAGGCGGACGCCACATTAGCCCCTGAGCCCTCAATAAGATTGATTAGGGGAATGAGGAATTCCTTGGCCATGTCTTCGATGAACCCGCCTTGACCCCCTTTACGACGCGCCAAACCAGCGCTGGATCCGCCTCTAACTGTAAAATCCTCTCCGCCGACGGCCACCCATTTGCCGTCGATCTGGCCAAGTCCCATCACATAAGGTGCCGGAACAATGTCTTTAACTTTTCCGTTCTCCCACTCTGCATCGCCTGCTAGCTGACCCACTTCAGTGAATGACCCCGTGTCCAGCAGACCTTTAATTCTTTCCCGTATGGTCAACTTGCCTTGTCGATGTTGTTTTTCGACCCGCTCTTTACCTCCAAGCCCAAGGGCTTTTTCACGTCTCAACTCGAGTTCCTTGATTTCAGGTTCCCAAGTCATTTTTGGACCTCCTTATTCATGAGTTTTTCATCTCCACAAAAGTTGGAGCATCGGTTGCTCAATAGGAAGTTGGCCAGCAATGCATGAGGTGCTTGCCGACACCATTTTTCTGATAATCGTAATGAAAGTTTAACATTTGAATTAGCCAGTCGCGGGTCTTTGCCGGTTCTATGACGTCATTGACATTGAAGATCCCAGCCGCTTCCCATGGCTCAGTATCTTTATCCATGATTTTTACCAGCTCGGCAAACTTCTCCGGGTCATCATCCCTTCTCAAATTATAGACTACGTTAACGCCGGTTTCCGGCGCCATGAAGCTAATTTCAGCAGTTGGCCATGCGACGATCGTGTCAGAATTTCTTCCACCGCCCATATTCAGGAAGGCTTGACCATAGGTCTTTCGCACGATGATAGTGATTTTAGGCACAGTGACAAGAGTCAAGGCATTCATGAAATTGATAATCTTTCCCGTGACTTTACGAAGTTCTCCATCCTTTCCGATCATAAAGCCGGGCGTATCAACCAGCATGATGATGGGGATGTTGTAGGAATCACATAAGACGAGGAAACTTGTAATCTTCTCACACGCCTCGGCGTCAAGGGCACCAGCCAGATGCATAGTGTTGTTTGCTATAATCCCCACGCTCTGACCGCCCAGTCTTGCGAGTGTCGTCACTGCGGAGCGGCCGAAGTCTTTCTTGAGTTCAAAAAGCTCGCCACCGTCCACGATACATTCGATGATCCGCCGCACGTCATAGGCTCTCTTGCGGTCTTCAGGCAGAAAATTCAGGATTTCGGACATCTGATCACCAGAGCCTTCAGGTATAGGCGCTGTCGGGGGAGGCAGACAAGCATTTGTGGGCAAGTAGGATAGGAATTTTCGCGCCCTGTCCATGCATTCCTGGTCGGTCTCGGCAACCATGTCGACCATGCCTGTAATTTCTGACTGAATTCGCCATCCGCCCATTTGCTCCTCCGGTGTGTCTTCTCCGGTAGCCAGCACGGTTACCTTGGGACTGGATACAGCCATGATCGCCCCTTTTTTCATAACCCTGAAGTCGGACATGCAGGAGTACCAGGTCCCGCTTCCATAACACGGTCCCAGCAGGCAGGCCGCCCATGGCGCTTCGCGCAAGCGCTGGTACTGGGTTGGATCCTGACCCATGGCCACCATGCCCCTGGCACCCATAAAATCCGGCATTCTTGCTCCTGCGGCCTCGTTCAGAAACACAAGGGGGATGCCCTTGCTACAGGCAATTCGTTTCATATAGCCGATCTTTTTCCCATTGACATTGCCGCTAGAAGCCCCCAGAACGGTAAGATCATTGGCTACGACGCCTACGGGCCTTCCATTGATTTTACCGAAGCCGCTAACCTTTCCGTCACAGGGTGAACGATCCGCCATGTTCGGCTGGTCGGAATGGCTGAACAATCCTACTTCCTGAAAGGTATTCTCGTCCAACAGGTATTCGATTCTTTCGCGAACGTTCATTTTGCCGGCTGCTTTTTGGGCTTCCAGTTTTCTAACCCCCCCCATCGCTTTCGCAGCTTCCTCTTTGTCGTGATATTTCTTCATCAAACCTTCAAAACGCATTTTCTCCTCCTCAATGAGTCGATACTCGTCATTGCTCATCTCAAAACATAGCCCCAAATGCACCGGCTTCCAGCGTGTGTTGTATTCAAGGGACATGCTGACATTTAAAGAACCCAGATCTTATATTTCTCTAGCCATTCGCGAGCGTGTTGCAGGTTCTCCTTCTTCATTTTTTCCGCTTTCAACGAATCCCCTTCCATAATTGCGTCAAGAACTTTTCGATGTTCTTCAATGGCTTCCTGGATGCGACCAGGCAATATGACGATCCGTCTCTGCACAATTCTTATCTTGGCGTAGAGTGAATTGATCAGCTTTGAGAGTTCCTCATTCTGTGCCGCTTCCACCATGCGATCTCGGAATTTGGAAATGAAATCCAAATACTTCTCAAAATCGAGCTCGTTTACGATTCTTTCAAAATTTTCTCCAAACTCCTCTTTCAAATCCAACCAGTCCTCAGGTTTGCTTTTCTGAGCGGCAAGACGCGCGGCTAAACCCTCCAGGACTTCTCTGATTTCCATGGTTTCGAAGAGGCTATCTGAGTCGACCCTGCGCACCACGGTCCCTTTGTTGGGCTTTTTCTCAACCAGACCCTGGCTTTCAAGATCGCCTAAGACCTCCCTAATCATCAGTCGGCTGACACCGAATTCATTTGCTAGAGTTTGTTCAGTGAGTTTCACTCCCTGCGGGTAATATCCATCCACAATTCTTTGTCTAAGAAGCCCGGAAATGGCTTTTTTTCTCGGACCTCTTTTCTTCTTCTTGCGTCCGGCTTCCATGCATGCTACCCTTTTATTAAACTTTTGTGTAATCTTTTTTGTAAACATATTTGAAAACAGTTTTATATGTCAATACAATTTTGCATTAGACAAAAAAAAGATGGGCGAATTAGGCTGAATGGTTTTCTAAACGCTCATGACTGACATCGGCACCCCCACCCATGAAAATACTGCCATCTTAACTTCTCTGGATAGAGATTTACCCACCTCCGGCGGCACCAAAGGAGACCAGGGGTCAAAGCCTGCCCCGTACTTGATACAGGGTTGAGGAGACTGCATTTTCCGCTAACCCTCATTCCCTTTAAGAAATCTTCAATTTAGGCTACATTGAGATGAAACAGCAATTCCGAACTCTGCAAGGGAGGGTTATGAACGATTGCTTATTTTGCAGGATCATCCGGGGAGAAAAACAAGCCGACTTCGTCCTTAGAGGAGATACGGTGGTCGCTTTCAAGGATATTCGGCCCCAAGCGCCGGTCCATCTTCTCATCGTGCCGAGAAAACACATCCGCAGCATCAACGATTTGGCGGAAGAAGATCGGCCCATCGTCTCCGACCTGCTTTTCACAGCCCGAG
>Ga0068714_10006538_pt1 | contig 11792 bp, 5 predicted proteins | sample MTBNYHSulfiMetaG_FD_62988 | JGI IMG/M metagenome (GOLD analysis project Ga0068714, IMG submission 62988) | Enrichment culture microbial communities from rom New York Harbor, USA that are MTBE-degrading - MTBE-NYH (New York Harbor Sulfidogenic)... | ecosystem: Environmental > Aquatic > Marine >... | reverse complement strand
TGACGCGATCCTGGGTCGCATCGTCTCCTTAACGATTGAAACCCCGAAAGGGGACGGCACGGAGCAATCCGCGCCCCCCTGAATCCCTGCCGGGGACCTTCCTGGGGCGGCAAAGAGGGGTTCCCGGCGTCTCCTTTCAAAGGAGCCATCCCTTGACTAATAAGAGGGTTATACAATTTTTGCTGCTTCTCCATGCTGGGAGATGCCCGCCTTGTCGCCGTCCGCTCGCGGCCCTGAAGCCCGAAACGAGAGGCGTTGGTTCACCGAACTGCCTAATCCTGCTTGACTTGACGGCCTTGACTTTCGTAGGTCAAACGGCATAATGAACCATGACTAATCAAGCGAGGGTGAAAAATGCCATCTTCCTTTCGAAGCGTCGTTGCAGGATTGTGCCGCGCCTCTTTCGTGTTTTGTCTCTTGCTGCTTCACGGCTGCGGGGGGGGCGACGCCGAAAGTCGTTACAACCGAGGGGTCGCCGCCTTTCAAAAGGAGGACTACCCCCGAGCGGTCATCGAGTTCCAGAACGCGCTGCAGCGCGATCCTTCTCTAGTGGAGGCTCGCTACCTGCTCGCACTCAGCCTGCTTGAACAAGATTCCCACGAAGCGGCCGAACAGCAGCTGCGCCGGGTGGTGGAACAACGACCCGATCATCTCAAGGCCAAGGTGGAATTGATTCCTTTTCTGGTCGCCGAAGGCCGCATTGAACAAGCCATGCGCACGGTCGAGGAAGCCCGGCGGCTGGAGCCGCGCAACGGACGCCCTGTCTTTCTCCTCAGCCGGAGCCAGCTGCACCGGGGAGGCTTGGCGGAAGCGCTGCCCGCCATCGAGCAGGCGCTCCAGCTTGATCCAAATAACCTGGAGTATCTCACGACCTATGCTCAGATCTGCCTGGAGATCGGGAAGCGAAGCCGCTCGGGGCGCTTGCCGGGCAGCGGGGTCGACTGGACGGCCAAAGCCGAAGAGACCCTGAACAGAATTCTCGCGGAGGACCCGGAGAGTCTCCAGGCGCTCTTGCTGAGAGCGCAGCTTTGTACCTCGCGCGGCGATTTGAGCACGGCTGACCGGCTGCTGAGCCGGGCGGCGCAACTGGCGCCGCAGGACGAGATGATTTCAGCGATGCAGGCAAACCTCTTGACGCGCGGCGGTCACTTTGACGAAGCGGCAAAGAGAATTCGAGATCTCCTGGGGACCGGCCGAGGAAGCGCCGCCCTCGAGGTGGAGTTGGCGCGGGCGCTGATGGGCCAGGCGGCGCGCGCGCTGGTCGAAGACCAGGTCGGCACCGCTCAGGAGCTGCTCAAACAGGCGCGGGTGCTTCTGGAAGCTAAAGCGGTGGACAAACCGTCCCTCGCCTATGCCTTGGCTCAAACCGGCAACCTGAAGCAGGCGGAAGGTATCTACGACACGCAGTTGGATGCCGGCATAACCGAGGCTCAGCGAAAGGAAATCCTCTTCTCCTATGCGCTTCTGGCGCTCTTGTCCGAGAATGAAAGCAAGGCGGATTCCCTCTCCGCCCAACTGCGAGACAGCGCCCCGCAAAGCCTTGAGCATTGGCGCTTGGCAAGCTTGATGAAACAGCCGGCGCAGAGGAGGGCTGAAGAAGCACGAAGAATCTTTACCGAAGAAAGCCCCATTTTGCACAATATTCTCGATATGGCCCGGTCGCTGGGGCTGGCGGGCCTGTCGGCCGAGTCCGAGCGGCTGCTGGAATTGGCGGCGACGTTGGCCCCGCGCTCGCCGCTGCCGAAGTTTACCGAAGGCACCCTCGCGCTGGCAGGAGGCGATGAAGGGGCTGCTGTGGCGCACTTTCAAGAGGCCTATGAAATCGATCCCCTTTTCTCACCGGCGGTCCTGGCGATCGCCGACCGGATGAGCGCCGCAGGCCGGTATGAGCAAGCCTTGGCGAACTATGAGCAGTTTCTCGATGGGGTTCCCGGTAATCTGCGGGCCGAGACGGGAAAGGCTTTGGCGCTGGTCGCCCTGCACCGGGATGCGCAGGCGTTTGAATTACTCGAGCAGATCATCGAGAAAAATCCCGACCCGGCTTACTTTCAGCGGCTGGTTCAGGACGTCGAGCGCACCGGCTGGCATGGGGAGGCGGGACGCTTAATCAATGACATCCAGAAACATCGTCCGGATAGCCCCCTCGGTTACCTGGTCATCTACCTCCATCACCGCGCAGCCGCCCGCCAGCTGGAAGCCGAGGGCGAGTCGGGCGAGTCACAGAAGAGACACGCCCTGGCCGGCCAGGCGGTCGAGGCGGGCCTGGAGCGCAACCCTTCCTCCCTTGCACTGCTGCTATGCCGGGCCGAATGGGACTTGGCCAGCGGCGCGCTCGATCACGCGGCGCAAACCTCCGAGCGCATTCTTCGTCTCAAAGAGGACTCCAAAGCGGCGTTTCAAATCCTGCTCGACGCTCACACGCGCCGGCAGGACCTTCCGTCGGCCTTGAAAGTTTGCGATGAGGCCTTGGGCCGCTGGCCGGAGGACCCCGACCTGCTTCTGTGGAAGGTCAAGATCCTGGCCAGGCAAGGCGACTTTGAACAGGCCTTGAGCGTTTTCCGGCGGTTACAGGAACGCGCCCCTCTCGATGCCCGCTACCTGCTGGTGCTGGCCCAGTTGGCGGTTGAACAGGGACATCTCAAGGAGGCGATGGCCACCTTGGATGCGGTAATCGCGCTGGCGCCGGACAATCCCGAGCCTTACTTAAGGCTGGCCGACCTGTATGCAAGACAGGGCGCTTTTCCCCAGGCGGAGGAGAAACTTAAGCAGGCCGAGGAGCGTTTCCCAGGTGACGTGCGCGTACCACTGGCTTACGGTGACCTCCTGGCCGGCAGGGGTGAGCAGGCGCAGGCGATGGCGAAATACCAACTGGCTTTGAAAGTGCAGCCGGGCCACCTGCAGGCCATCGCTCGGCTGGGTCGGGAGCTGCTTCAGGCGGGTCGGAGCGAAGCTGTTGCCCCGCTGGTCCAGGAAGCGACGCAGGCCCGAGGCCGCTCTCAGGTGGCTCTCCATCTGGCGAACGAGGCCCGGGCGCAGGGCCAGCTGGCAACGGCGGAACAGCTCTATCAGATGGCTTTGCAGCATCCGACGGCCGCGGTGCCGGCTCAGGTTGGGTTGGCTCGCATTGCCGCTGCGCACAGAGACAAGGAGCAGGCGCTGCAGTACTATGAGGCCGCTATGGAGAGCGCTTCCCCTTCGATGCGCTTCCTGTTGCTCCTCGGGGCGGGGGACGTCGCCTCGGCTTCCTGGGGGGAGCCATCGCAGCAGTGGCAGCAGAATCTGCAGCGGGCCGGGAAGTATTACGGGGAAGCCCTGCAACTTCCGTCCCAGGCGGCCTTCCTCACCCTTTTTCGGCTGGCCGGCGTCGCTTGGGCCAGGGGCGATGACTCAGCGGCGGAGGAGTATCTTGAGAAAGCAGTGGCGGAGAGGCCAGAAAATGAAATCCTGCAGCTGCTCCTCGCGCAGGCCCGGGAGAAAGGCGGGAAACCCCTTGAAGCCCGGCAGATCACCGAAAAACTGTTGACGGCCATGTCGGACGCGCCGGACCCGCTTGGTTTTCTGTCTCACCTCGGGCAGCGGCTGAAGGTGCTCATCGGTTCGGATACGGACGTCCGCCAAGCCTGCCTGGGCAGGGAAGGCGATTATGGCCGGGAATTCCTCCTGGGCGTGGCGGCTTTGGAGGCAGCTCCGCCTGCAGGGGCGCTGCTTGCCGCGCCTCCACGAAGGGAAGAGACGCGGGTGGAGGACTTGCAGGAGGCGGCTTGGCGGCAAGCCCTGAGCCATTTTGAGCGGGTAAGGCAACTCCAGCCCGCCTCCCCCTTGGGTTTCTGGTCAACCGCTGCGGTGCTTCCGGCATTAGGACAGGGGGACCGGGCGACAGTGCTGCTGCAGGAATGGCTTCAGCAGCATCCGGCCGACCCTCTGACGCGCCTCGAGCTGGCTCGGCTGTCGGCGCGCGCGGGAGCTTTCTCCCAAGCCTTGGAGGAGGTCAATCGGGTCCTTGAGCAGGAACCGGCACATGCCAAGGCCTTGCTGGTCAAGGCGGGGCTGTTGTCCTCGCCTGAAGTCAATCGTGCCGAGGAGGCCGCGTCGATCCTCGCCGAGTTTCTCCGCTCTCAACCCGGGCACACGGGAGCGGCGCTTTCGCTGATCAGCATCCTGCTCGGTCAGGGAAAGGCGCAAGAGGCGATCAATGCCGGCGAGAGTTTCCTCGCCGAGAATCCCGGGAATACAGCGGTCATCAGCCAGTTGGCCGGGATTTACCTCGAGCGGCAAGACGACCCCAAGGCGCTGGAATGGTATGAGAAGGCGCTGGAGTTGACGCCGAACTCGCCCGGCGCTTTGAATAACCTTGCTTACGCTTACGCACAGACGGGCAGGGACGTGGAGAAAGCTCTCATCTTGATTCAGAGAGCGCTGCGGATGCTGCCGGGCAACCCCGCCTTGCTGGACACGCTGGGGTATGTCTATCTGAAGCAAGGGCGAATCGCCGAGGCGATAGAGACCTTTGAGGAGGTCCTTCGCCGCGCACCCAACCTCGAGGCGACCCGGTATCATCTGGCCCTGGCTTATCAGCAGCAGGGCAGTCGCGCGAAAGCCATTGAACAGCTGGAGTCGGCTCTGGCAGGGGATTTTCCCATGAAGGCCCAGGCCGAGGAACTTCTCAATAAACTTCGCACCTCGCCAGCTTCCGGAGGATGAGGGCATCCTCTGATCCCGAGAGCCCGACAGGGCGCTGACAACGCCAGGCCCGGGTGACCGGAGGGAAGCCCGAGAAGATAACGGGAACCTCCGATTCCCAAGTCTCGGCAGGAACGCAATGAACATAGAAAGCAGAAGCTGGGATTCCTTCCGGTCGAAGAGCAGGACCCGACAAATGGAATGATTCTATACACAGCGACATAAGTGTGAGACAGATTCTGGGCTGTCATTCTGAGCGAAGCGAAGAATCTGACCTTGTAGAAACACCCTGTATGACAAAGTCAGATTCCTCATCCCGATAAATCGGGATTCGGAATGACAGTCAGGACTTATGTCGCTCTATATAACAAGAGACTGCGACGTCCGGAATGTAATCCGATATTCTCTGAATCTTCACCGAAACGTACTGGGGAGTGTACGTTGCTACCCTGCGGTATCGTCGCCAAGAAGACTGTCGTTGAATCAGGACATCGAGTGGCCCCTGAACCCTTCGAGTTATGGAACGTCCGAGACGGTGTACCGACTTATGCCGGTGCTCAACGTATTGTGAACGTTCTTGGCCGCCTGGTCGACGTGGACAATGTGGACCGGCTCAGTTACTCCCTCAATGGCGGCGTTCAGGTCCCGGTCTTCTACAAGAGGCGGCCGGACCGGGCAAACCGTTTGGCTCGTCTTGGCGATTTCAACATTGATACCATAGATAGAGCGCAAGTGCGGCCCGAGAATCGGTTGACCTTGGTAATGGAGCGAAAAGACGGAAGAACAATCGAAGGCACCCTCCGGTTTAAGGTGGATACCACACCGCGTGGCGCCGGCGGGTTTCGCTTGGACTTGAGCAGGGTGAATTATGCTCAACAGGCAGGTCAGCTCGTTAACGGACACTGGCGCATGGGCCGATCAACAGAAGGCGAGCGGTGCCTGGAGATTCTGCCCGAGGATGCTGGTCTGGACCGGATCATTCTGTTCGGCAACGACCTGCTGGAAAGCGGCTATACCCTTCGATCCCGGCTGCGGATCAACCAGTGGCTTCGCCCCATCCACAATGTCGGCCTGCTGTTCAAGTGGAATCCGCACCGTCAGGGCGACGGGACCGATCTGCCGAGCGAGTGGAGCACCGGACTGGGCTACTACTACTCCCAATGCCGAGGGCTGCGAGTTCGAATCGGCGTGGATGTCCGAGTCAACAGCGAAGGCGAGAAGCTGGGCGATCATGTTCTCGGCGAGGGAACGCTATCGGGGGGACGATACTGGGCGACACAGGCCTATCAGAAACTGACTGGAGGCAATCGTGTCCTTCCCCAAGTAGTCCCCGGACGGCCTTACTGGTTTGAATTGAAAGTGCAGCGGAAAGAATACATTTTGACCGTCTGGCCGGAAGGCCGCTCGCGTCCCGCTCCCCAAGTCGTTGTGGAGAACCCTCCCGAGCTATTGAACCGGGGAGCGGTGGGCATCATCGCTCATCAATGCGCGCTCCAGGTGTTCGAGTTCGAGATTGAACAAGGCGAAGGAAGGGAATCCTCCTCATGATGATCGTCAGGGATACTTCTCGGTTTGGAACGGCCGTGATGGGCTGAAAGCCGTTTAGTGGATCAGCTCCGTGATGTTTCGCGCGTGGCAAGGGGGCGAGAGGCAGCGCTTACGGCAGATCCACGGCAACCGGGTATGGGCTTGGGCATAGGACGCGGGAGGGTTCATTTTTCGAAAGGACATCGAATGATCTTACGCAGGGTGCGATGGGCGGCGAAGGGGTTGGTTCCCCACGCACTGCGTGTGCGGTGGGCCGAGACGCAGGAGCGCCGGCGAGCGGTCCCCGGTGTGCCGGAGGGACTATCCCTGGAGCTGCTGGGCCGGCTTTGCCGGGATGTACACCGGACAGCGCTTCGCCAAGTGTCCTACGTCCAATTGTCCGGATGGAAAACCAGCGGCACCTTTCGCCTGTTTGTTGACACCGACAGCGGAATCGTGTGGCGTCTAGTGTATAAAAACGCGCTCTATTCGGCCTGCCAGATTCCCGCACTGAAAGGCCTGCCGGTTTCGCCGGGTCCCCCGGAGCATCTGATCCAGAAAGTGCAGAAAGGTTCCTTGGTCGAATTCCTGCCCAGGGTGTACTGGTCGCAGGAAGTTCAAGCGGACACTCTGTATCGTTATCTCTGGGAAGATCTCGCTGTGGACTACTCACGTCCCGGGCACGCGCCCAACCCGAGGCGATACCTTCTTTGCGCCGCGGAGCGTTTGCCTGCTCTCCAGCGAGCGCTCAAGGAGTCGTTCCACGAGAAGAACACGCCGGGGCTCCTTCGATTCGACCATGCGTATGGCTCCACGTTGATGGACTATGCTCAAAAGTCTTTGTCGAGTTATGCACAAGAGAGCTCGGATCCGGTCGTTTGCCAGGCTATGGATCTCTGGCCCCAGCTGTCTTCCTTCTATCTGAGCGATGAGTTTCAGGAGAACCGGCCGGAGGGCTTTGTTCACGGCGACTATAATCCTTCGAACATCTATATCCATGCGAAGGACAACAGCCGGATCAAGGTTGTGGACTGGGAATGGGCGGGCTGGGGAGTTTTGCACGCGGACCTGGCTTCCTTGACGAAAGCCTGCGACCGGCTGTTTCGACAGGAAGCCGTGAGGCGGTTCGCCAAGCAGATGGAGGGATTGTCCTTGAGCGAGCATTGGAAGTGGTACCGCTGGTGCCGGCTCGAGCGAGGCCTGCTCGACGCGGCCTTCCTCGCCAGGCAGCAGATGGAATCCCAACGCCGGGTCGCCTGGATGCCGGGCCGGATCCTGACAGCGTTGCGCACCGCTCTCGATGTATATCAGGAGTGCAGCCAATGAGGCGACAAGCGGGCATCACCGTCATCGTGTTCTTGCTGCTGGCGGGAGAAAGTTTTTTCTTCGCCAATTGTTTTAAACGGCAGCCGGGCCCTTTCGAGGCGGTCGCCTGCGGAGCGCTCTGGCAGTTTGAGCATCGAGTAATCGACCCGGCACCCTTGGCACGAACAAGGATCAATGATCTCCAGATCGGCGATCTCAATGGCGACGGCGCCCCGGATATCTGGACCACGGGTCGCACCGGAGATTCCTCCGGCGCACAGCTCTACCAAATGGTCTGGTACGAGGCTCCGGAGTGGAAACGCCGGGAAATCGCAAAGGGAGATTATAAGTATGGAACCCTCCTGGACGTTGACCGGGACGGCGATCTTGATGTTGTCGCCGGCCGATACTGGTTCGAGAATACAGGCAAGCCGGAGGAAAAAGATTGGCCAAAATACGAACTGGGGTATGATTTTGAACCGGATCTCGTTCACGCCGCCGATATTGACTCTGACGGCCGACAGGACTTGGTTGTCACGACGAAAAGTGATCTCTACTGGCTCCCCAATCCGCCCAATCCGAAAATGGCATGGGAGTGGGTTCGCATTGCTTCCGACTCCGGAAGAAGAACCGGAGGAGCCGTCGCCGACCTCGACCGGGACGGCGACCTCGACATTCTCTGGGGCAACGCATGGTTCGAGCAGCCGAAAGATCCGAAAGGTATGCCTTGGCCCAGGCACGTTATTGATAACCGGTGGCCGGCCGAGGCCCGGGGAGCGGTCGGCGACCTCAATGGAGACGGCCGGGAAGACATCGTCTTGAGCGGTGAAGAGAGCAAGGCCGGAGTGGCATGGTATGAAGCCCCTGCGAATCCCGTTTCGGACGGGTGGCTTCGCCACGACGTCATTCGGGAGGGCTACGAAGGACTGCATTCACTGGCTCTGGCCGATTTCGACCGCGATGGAGACCTCGACGTCTTTACCGCGGAAATGCATCACGGCGACAATCCGGACAAGGTCGCGGTTTTCGAGAATCTGGACCAGCGCGGCGGCCTTTGGGGGGAGCACCTCATCGATACCACCGGATCGCACAATGCCCGCCTCGCTGACATCGACGGGGACGGGTATCCGGATATTGTTGGAAAGAACTACGAGGCGGGAGAGATTCCGCTTCGAATCGATCTCTGGAAAAACGATATCGCGAATTCTCCTCTCGCGGTGAACCGCTGGAGGCGGCTGATCATTGATGAAGACCGCGGCTCACCGGCTCTTTTTGTTGACGCGGGCGATCTCAATGGCGACATGCTTCCGGATATTGTCAGCGGTGACTGCTGGTATGAGAATCCCGGCAGGGTCGACCTGCCTTGGAGGCGGCACACGATCGGCGCAGCACTTTACCAGACGGCCACCATCTGGGATTTTGATGGCGACGGCGACCTGGACATTCTCGGTACGACCGGCCGAATCAAGAGCGACCAGTTTGTCTGGGCCTCCAATCGCGGCGACGGAACCTTTGAAATCCACGACAATCTTCCCCGGGGGCAGGGCGACTTTCTTCAGGGCGTGCGGGCCGGGCGACTTGTCCCCGGCGGCCCTGTGGAAGTTCTGCTCTCCTGGCACAACGAAACGAGTACACAAAAGCTTCAGGTTCCCGCGAACGCGACTGAGCCTTGGCTTTGGAGCATTGTCAGCCCCACGACCAACGGCGAACAGATTGCCTTTGGCGACCTGGACGGAGATTCCGATCTCGACGTCCACCTCGGAACAACGTGGCTGAGAAACGATGGAGATCACTGGACGCCGATTGAGGCATTCACGATGGGAGACCCTGAAGCCGATCCCGACCGGGTGGAACTGGCGGACATGGATGGCGATGGCGACCTCGACGCTGTGATCGGAGCCGAACATGCGAAACGTCTGGTCTGGGCCGAGTGTCCCGACAACCCGGAGGCTCCATGGACCGAGCACGTCATTTCAACCGATATTCTGGCGATGAGTGTCGACGTGGCGGATCTCGACGGAGACGGCGACCCCGATGTCGTGGCCGGCGAGCATAACACAGAGCGCAAACCCGATGTGGGGCGCGTGATCCTTTACCGCAACACCGGCAGCGGACAGTCCTGGGTGTCTTGCGTGATCGATCACGGACTGGAGCATCACGATGGCACCCGGCTGGTTGACATTGACCGGGACGGGGACCTCGACATTGTGTCTATCGGCTATTATCATCACCGGGTCGTTCTTTATGAAAATGGGGCAAAATCGAGCAGGAAGAACTGAAACCTTTATCCAATGGAACCGTCAAAAAAGATACCTCGCGTGAGCATCGGCCTCCCGGTTTACAACGGTGACCGATACCTGGAAGAGGCCATCGATTCGATCCTCGCGCAGTCCTATCAGGACTTCGAGCTGATTATCACCGACAACGCCTCCACGGACCGAACCGAGGAGATTTGCCGGCGCTACCAGCGGCAGGACGGTCGTGTTCGCTATTTGCGCAGCGAGAAGAACCGGGGTGCGGCCTGGAACTACAATCGGGCTTTTGAGCTGGCGCAGGGGGAGTACTTTCGTTGGGCTTCGCATGATGATCGCCTCGCGCCCGACAACCTGGCCCGCTGCGTCGAGGTCCTCGACCGGGAGCCTTCGGTCGTGCTCTGTTATCCGAAAACCGTCAACATTGACGAATCGGGCAAAGAAATCGAGCAGTTTGAAGACCGAGTGCATCTGGTGTGGGACCAGCCCCACAAGCGTCTTGGCCGGCTGGTCACCAAGTACAGAATGTGCAATGCGGTGTTCGGCTTAATTCGCAGTGAAGTGCTTCGACAGACCAGCCTGATCGGTAAGTACAGCGGCTCGGATTTCATTCTGCTAATCCAGTTGTGTCTGCGAGGCAAGTACTGGGAGGTGCCGGAGCCTCTCTTCTTCCGTAGACTCCACCCGGCGATGTCTCGTCGGGCGAACGTTCATTTCCGGGACGTCGAGAAATGGTTTGATACGTCGTATCGTCGGGGAGGTCGATTTCGGCGATGGAGGCTTTTCCGTGAACAGATCAAATCGATCCGGCAGGCTCAGTTGACCCGATCCGAGAAATACCTCTGTTATCTTCAGGTCGGGAAATGGGTGATCAGGAGAATCCGGGTGGAGGGTGGAAAGCACAAGGCCCTCCTGAAGCAGCGTTTGCGGTCGAAGCACAGGTCCAATCGTTCCTGATTCGCCCTGGCATCCCTTGTTCAGGGGGGATTGAGGCGGGGCCTTTGAAAGTACGGTTAAGTACTGGATGATCGAGCATGGATTGCATACCGCGCGGTCTTCTTCAACTGACGGTTATGCGAGAGCGGAGGAGTCCTATCGCAACGGATAGCAGCCCTTGTCAGGGCTGCTGAGCCTTGCCGCCAGGCGCCGCCAGAAGCCTCCGGCTCTGCCTCCCTCGTGGGACGGTCGCACTGTGGAAAGGATTGTGGAGGTGTTGGAGAGGCTCTGACAAGGGTGGCTGTCTCCGAGACTCGAAACAGGTCGAACAAGCAGTCTCCGGCAACCTGTTCTCTTTCTGCGGAGAAAACCCATCTCAGGAGCTTGACAGACTCAACACGCGGGATAGACTGAACTTAGACTTTCTTAACCTGAACTAAAGTTGCCAGACTGATACTGCGAAGGGTATAATTCCCAATAGCCGTAATCTTTCGAAATGACGATGATCAAGCAGTTTTTGCCGAAACGGATCAAAGAATACCTGAGAAATGCCCGGGCCAGACTGCTGAGCGTCGGTCTTCCCCGACAGGCACTCTTCGAGCAGCCCCCCGAGGAAGCGGCGGCGAGCGCCGAGATGTCTGTCATCGTCCCGATCTGCGACGCGCCCGCAGTCACCGCCCGGTGCCTGAAGAGCCTCATATCCTACGCGCCGCATGCCGAAGTCATTCTTGTTGACGATGGCTCGAGCCTGCCGATCACGGTCGATCTGCTTCAATCCTTCCAGAAACGTTGCGGTTGGAAAATGGTTCGTCACGACTCTCCCAAGGGACATAGCAGGGCTTGTGAGGCGGGGGCCCGATTGGCGAGCCGTCCTTATCTTTGTTTTCTGAACTCGGATACGGTCGTTACCCCTTGGTCTTGGAAGGCCGCTAAGGAAGCCTTCGAGGTCGATCCGACGGTTGCTGTCACCGGCCCTTCGAGCAGCGAGACAGCGACGCCGCAGGCGATTGCAAGAGCGAGGCACTGTCGGAACTATTGGACGGACAGCCAGATCTTTGCCTTTGCGAAGCGGTATGTTGCCGGTCAACCTCC
>Ga0068714_10006537_pt1 | contig 11794 bp, 13 predicted proteins | sample MTBNYHSulfiMetaG_FD_62988 | JGI IMG/M metagenome (GOLD analysis project Ga0068714, IMG submission 62988) | Enrichment culture microbial communities from rom New York Harbor, USA that are MTBE-degrading - MTBE-NYH (New York Harbor Sulfidogenic)... | ecosystem: Environmental > Aquatic > Marine >... | reverse complement strand
CCGTCAAGGTTGGCTGCAATGAAAAATGTTCAGTAAATATCACTCGCGGAGCCTTAAACCATTTTGTCTTTCCACTCCTGGAGCTTCTCGTGGGGCCAGCGGACGCAGAATGCAGCCTTGCTTTTTGTGACAAGCTTGGTGCATGTTTCATCACAGTCGGGATGGCAGTGAATGATTTCATTTTCTCTTCCCTCCCTGACTTTTGCAGGCCATTCAGGATCGGCCCACAGCACCCGCGCAAGCCCGATCAAGTCCGCCTTGCCCTCCGTCAGCACGCGCTGAGCAAATGCCCCCGTCGCAATCCGTCCTGCGGCTATGACCGGAATCTCAACCTCCTTCTTGACGGCGCCCGCTAAATGCACCATGTATCCTTCTTTCCTGGATGATCGCAGCACATCAGGAAGAAAAAAGGATTCGTAAGTGCCTCCCATAACCGAGATATAGGCTACGCCGGAAGCAGCCAGCGACTTCGCGTATTGCACTGATTCAACAAGCTTCAAACCGTCCGGTAACCATTCATCCGCCAGAAATCGGTATCCCACCGGAAAATTCCCTACTAATGAGCAAACTTCATTCACAACCTCCAGAGGGAATCTCTGCCGGTTCTCAAGAGAGCCGCCGTACTCGTCGTCTCGCTTATTCGTTCTCGGTGAAACAAAGGATGAAAGAAGGTAACCCGTGCCGCCGTGCAACTCGACCATATCAAATCCTGCCTCCTTGACCCTTAGGGCGGCCTCGGCAAATTTTCTGCAAATATTCCGCATCTCTTCAATGGTCAAGGCCCTCGGCACACGGCCGAAAGTCTGTACAGCGGAGGGTGCAAGCGGTGGATCGGCCATTGCAAAGCGCCCGGCGTGATTGATTTGCAAACAGGCCAGCGTTCCCTGAGCCTTTATAGTCTCCGCCAGATTAGCCAGGCCTTTCAAGTTTTCGTCCGTGTCCGCCCGAAGGGTTCGATTGGAGCCGCTTCCCGTGTGGTAATCCATCGTTGCGTTCTCCACCACAACCATGGCCACACCGCTCTTGGCCATCAGCCGGTAATGCTCCAGGAGCAATTCACTCACCGTGCCGCCTTCTCCGGCATAGCCGAGGTAAAGAGGCGCCATGGTAAGCCTGTTTTTCAAATCTTTCCCACCAACGGTGATTTTAGAAAAAAGAGATGGGTGCATGCCTTCCTCCCTGTTTCACTCATCTTTCCTTTGGAAGTGTCTTGATCTCAGCCTGATAATAACGGAACGCGGCGGCAAAGTCATCAACGTTCGCGGCCCTTTTCTTCCTGGTTTTTTCCATAGGAGATGCAAGAATCGGCTTCTTCCGGCGATAATAGCAAAGAGGCTGGAATAATAAAAGGGGGGTTGAAAACCCAACGCCCTTTTCTCTTTTAGCCTTTCACAAAAGGATCAAATTCCCCCTGGCCTCAGAATCATGGACGTTGGGTGCGAATAGGGGATCCTCGGGATCTATTGCGCGAAAAAGCTTGGAGCGCTGGTGAGCTCGGTTGACAGTGACCCGGAGGTTTTTCATTTCCTGAACCCTCAGGCCGAAATCAATACGGTGAAGAACATTGAAGATAAGGTCGATTCCTTCAGCGGGTCAAGGCCAAAGACGGTCCTTTCATGCCCGATGGAGTCCAGATTCCGAATACAGCAAGTACCCTTAAAACACCGTTACCTTTGAAAAGAGACTCAATCAGGCGCAGTCTGCTGGATTTGGAATGGAAAACAAAGGAGCGATTCTCAGGCCCTGTATTGTCGCAGCACCCGTCCTTGTCTCCATTATTTCCAGGTCACACACGGCTTGTTCCGGATAGGAATCCGCCTGTAACTGAACTTGGGATACCCGATCATCATGGCGCCAAAAGCAAGGTGATCAGCAGGCAGCCCAAGAGCCTCAAATAAAGGAGGATAGGCGTTCGTCGTTTTATACACATACCCTGCCCAGCAAGCTCCCAGCCCCAAGCTTGCCGCGTAGAGATCCAGAAGGCTAAGAGCAAGAGCAGTATCTTCGGGGCCGTAAAGCCAGTTCTTGTCGGCGTGAGCAATGATGAGATGAGGGGCGCCTCTGCAGATTCGGTCGTAGCCTTGATCCCAGCTTGCCAGGACGCGGGGAATCCCCCTCTCTTCCGCTTCCTGTGGATTCGTCTCATTGAGTATTCGCATGGCGTCAATGACCATTTCCGCAATCCCCCGAACCTCAGCGGGCTTCTGGACTACTATCCAATGCCACGGTTGCCGGTTCTTGGCTGAGGGTGCGGAACATGCAACTTCAATCAGCTTTTCAAGCGTATCTCTTGGTATCTGCTTTTCCTTGAAAGACCGGATGGAGCGACGCCCTCGCAGGAACTGCTCAGCCTGTTCGGAGCTCACTACCCTTTCCTTCATGATAGCTAGACACTCCTCCGGAGCAAGCCAATCTAAGCGAAGCGCTTCCGTGGGACAGACGGTTACACAGTGGCCGCACTTCAGACAGAAATCCTCGAAATCGGGGGTGGGGACAGGATAGCCTGTTTCAGCATCAATCACGATGATACGTGCAGGACACTCACTGACACAGATCCCGTCTTGGTTGCACTTCTCATGGTCAACAGAAATTAAGGTCATTTCATGCTCCTATAAAAACAAACCTGATTAGCGAGCCGATTCCCAAGTGAAAAGGGGCCGAACTGAAATCCTGATCCTATTTCGAGTAGGTATATTCCTCACCAGGGTTTAGCGTTATAACCTCCACATTGGGTGCTTCTTTCTTTGTGAACTCGATGAAATCCGAAGGGTCCTGGACCAGAATCGGAAACGTCTTGAAGTGCATGGGAATCACTTTCTTTGGCGATATCATTCTTGTGGCCCGGGCTGCCTGCTCCGGGTCCATGGTGAACACGCTTCCGATAGGAAGCAAGGCCAAATCTATCGGATAGAGTTCTCCGAAGGTTTTCATCGACTCGAAGATCCCTGTATCGCCGGCATGATATAACGTCGTTCCATCTTCCAGCCGGACAATGTAGCCGCAGGGAGCGCCGGTTGCCGAAGAATGAAAGGCCTGGGTCATGGTCACGGAAATGCCCTCATACAACAAGACCAATTTCCCCTGCACAAATCACAGCAGGAAAGAGCACAGGCTGTCATCTCAGGGTTTGATGATATCTATCTGGTTTTTCAGGGACCCAAAAACGCCCCTCACCTTTTCCCACAAAGGCTTGCGAATCTTCACTTTGAGATAAAGATCGCCGGGGTTCCCTCCGCCTTTGCCCTCCTCGCCCATTCCTGCAAGGCGAATGCGCTGCCCCTCTCGGAGATTGGGCGGTACGTTGACAACGAGTTTCTTGGATGCTTTTCTGTAGAAATAAGGATACGGGCCACCCTCCAGAGCCTCTTGCTGGGTGAGCTCGATCGTTTCAATGACTTCCTTACCGCTTTGAGGGAGATCAACTCCGGTGACCTTCCTCAGGAGATAGCGCGAGAGCTTTTCGGCAAAGAAGGGAGCTTTTCCGGCTTGCATGCTTTGTTTGTTGTGCGGTCTGCCGGTATACACAAAACCTCTCGCCATAAATCCTGGTCTCTTGAATTCGAAACTCCTGAATCCCTCGCCGTAGGCTTCCCTGAAAATCTCTTCAAATCCCCTGAACCCGAAGGCCGACGCCATCTCCTCGAAGATCCGGTTTATGTCCGAACCCCTGAAGATGTCGCTCTCCGTGTAGCCGGACCTGAATCGGCCGTAAGCCGCAGAACCGAACTGTCGTCGAACAGCGTCATATTCCTTGCGCTTCTCCGGGTTGGAAAGGACCGCGTAGGCTTCATTAATAGCCTTCATCCTTGCACTGCTTTCAGGGTCGTGGTTCCGGTCCGGGTGATACTGAAAAGCAAGACTCCGATAGGCTTCCTTGATCTGCTTCTGTGAGGCATTCTCAGAAACGTTCAGGGTCTTGTAATAATCCATTTCGATCACGATCGACTCTTCCTTTCATGGAAACAGGATAAAAACCAAATAACCCCGTGTCAAGCAAAGAGCGGTTATGAGGTCTTTATCGTGGGCAAGGGGATAATGAACACGGACGACTTCTTGCGCTGTTGGGGGAAACCGATACTTCTTAAAAACAGGTAATAAGTCTACCCGGAAGACGGCATTCTATTCATTCTATGAATTTTAGGCCACGTATCGCAGTTGAAACTGGGAACTCGTGCTCCCGTCGGTTGTTCGCGAGTGATTGGCGAAACAAATAGTTCGAACTCGGTTGCCCTAAATCGCGATGATCACAGCTTCCCAAGTTCATCCAAAAGCTGGATGACCCTTAAAGACTCAGCCACCCCAGTCGTTCCTCTCATGCTCACCACTACGGAGATCGCTTCCAGGATCTCTTCTTTCGTGGCTCCTGTTTCCAGGGCATACATGGTCTGCCCAAGGATGCAGTTATGACACCCGGCGCCCAAGGCAATGGCCATTGCCATGAGTCTCTTGACCTTACCGCTCAGGGCGCCGTCTCTGTAGACTTCAGTCGCTTGGGACCTCACTTCCTTAAACATCTCAGGAAGCAGTTCTCCAAACCGGCCAAGGTTCTTCTTGCGATTCTCATTTAGCTCCACTTGACTTTCGTTCATGATAATCTCCTCTATTGATGGCGTTAAAACGGAACTGGCAGCCTATTTATCTTCCACTCTTGAATGATATTTCTTGATTTTTAATGCCTGCTGCAAAATTTCATCGTTACGATTATGTCATCGCCCATTTTCAAACCGTGGAAATTCCATTTCAGCCAAACGCCCTTACCTGTTCCTCCAGGGCGGCGAAGCTTTTTTTGAGATCCGCGATGATGGACTCGATAAGCTTTGCGGCCGGTGGAATGTCGTGGATAAGGCCAGCTCCCTGGCCGCAGTGAATTTCCGCATGCGTGGCTTCTCCCAGGTGCTGGGCCTGGTATGGGCTGTGTTCTTCCAGATACTGGTTGAGTTGTTCACTTGAGGCGCCGGATTCCTGCATCTGCTTAAATTTTTCAGTAAAGGCGTTTTGCAGGTCCCGGGCCAGCATAAATCTCTTGGGAACCGATACGGCAGAGGTCAAGGCAGCACCGCTGACCCAGTTCATCGGCGCCTGGATGATGGGATAACGAATGCCAAAAAGACTGCAGATGCGGTTTTGTGCCATGTTTCACCTCTTCTAGTAAATTGATGGAACGCTCAACTTCCGGGAATGAGTTTAGGAAAATAAATGCTCTGTGTAAAGCAGGATATTACCGGTGATATAAGAGTGAAAGCTTGTTCGGTTCTGTCGACGGCTGATTCCAGTTCCGATCTTTCCGGTTCTGAGTATTTATAAGGGTTGAAATAGCGCTCTCTAACAGGTTGCAATAAGTGGGATTTTTTACGGAAAAATATTACGGGGATTGGGGTTCGTGATCGATGCCAGAGGTTCGACGAGCGAAAGATTCTTGTTGGGCAGGTTTCGAGCGAGGTGCCGTTGACTTTTTCCATCTTTCTGCCTTTTCTCCTTCCAGTTTTTCAAGTCCGCTTGTGTAGCGAATCATAAAGGCCCCCCCAATCATCAGCAGAGCAACTCTCCTCGTTCACTTCACGTAATTTTTTAGAATTTCAAGAGTATCAGCGTTCCAGTGAATGTCGGGATAATAAAGCTTGGTCATCATGCCTTCGGCATCGTGAACTCGGCAAGCATCGACTTCGGATCTTCGCTTATCGTCGAGACACGGATGGAGCACTGATCATCTGTCATGCTTCTTGCGGCGGAAACCATCTCGTGAAGGTGCGTCTGGCGTACAGGCACGGTAAGCTCGACTTGCACGCAAACACTCATTTGGGCGGATCTCTTCACAACCGTCTCCTACCCAACTTAGATCAATATTCCTTCATCCCATCCGAGCTTGATCAGCTCGATTCTATCCGGGCTGCTGTTTCCAAGGCCGAATCGTGAATCGGCGGTGCTGATGTGATGGGGAGGCGGGCTGATGGGACTTCTTGTCTGAAAGAAAAGATCTCTCTTGGCCTGGATGATCCGCGCCCCTGTGGCGTCCGCAGCCACGGGATCTTTGCTCAGGATGAGGCCGGAATAGTTCCAGACATAGTCCCGGCTGAAGCTGTGCGGTCCGACACCGTGAAACTGGGGGGTGAGCATGACCAGGACATTAAGGCGCGTCTTGTCCTTGACCAGGGGGAATTTCCAGATTGCGCCGAGCTTTTCGCAGGCGTTCCCGTGGTACTCGGCAGGGCGGGGTGCAAACATGATGTAGTTCTTGAGCAGTGTGCCGAGTCCCGACCAGTCGTGGGTCCTCATGGGGCGGGTGTTGATCAGAGCGGTGCAGGCCTGAAACACTGGGTTTCGAAGAACCCCTCGATCGTCTACGGCAATGTTCTTTTCCTCCACTCCCGCTTCCATGAGCTTTGCCCGGATCATGGCTTCCAGGACCCGTGGGGTCCGCAAGTGGTGCCACACATTGCTCTTGATCCCTACCACATCAGAGGGCGCCACAAAATCCCTCCAGGCCGTCGCAACGTCCGGGGCTTGCATGAGGGTTTTGACCGCCTGGTCCATCATCTTTTCCAGGACCGTTCCCTGGATAGTTCCCGAACCGTCGATGACATTTTTGTCTCTGATGAGAACGACCCGGCTCTTTTTTCCATTCCACCCTTGAGCTGAGCGGGTGAAGGGGAGCCCTATGACTCCGCCTGCTGCTGCAAACGCGCCGGCAAGAAGAAAATCCCGGCGGGTGATTACTCTGCAATCCTTTTCCATAACATGCCCCTCCATGACACTATCAAGGAAGTTTTGTGCAGACCTCGTCAAGGAGTCCTTTTGCAAGGTCACGATCACCGCACTCGAGCACAATGGCGACGAATTTTTCATGAACCCGGGCGGAACACCACGTGTCGTCTTCCACCAAGGCCATGCCTGATGCGTTCGCCTCAGGGATGTAATGCGTCAGAAAAGCGGCGTTAGCGCTCTTGGCTTTCCCACTGTCGGGGTATTCCAAAATCAGCAGCCGGGCCGAGCCTTCTTTGCGCTCATAGGAAGCGAGGACGCCGCTGGTACTCGGCCCGAGGTTAAGAATGTTTTCGCCGGCCAGATAATAGTGGCGGTTGAGCACCATGTGATCATGAAAGAACCTGACGCTCCTTGGCCGGATGCCCTCTGAGGGAAGATATGACAAGATTATTGGCTTCTGCCCCTCCACGTCGATGAGCTGGGAAACCGCTTCTGCCAGGCTCCGAACAGCGGCAAAGGTGGCTTCTGTATCCTGCTCCGCGTAAAGGGAGATGAAAAAACGCTCTTTCCACATGCTGAGCCAACCGGAGCGATAAAAGGCGCCTTGTCCCAAATCCAACTCTTTGCCGTCCTGATCATTGGTAAAGACGCCGTAAGCGTCTTCAGAAGAACCCATGTCGAAAATATCGAGAATGACGGCCAGCCCATCGGGCGTTTCATAGCGTCTGCTGAGACAACCCTGCATGTTGTAGGCTCGATAGACTTCGGCCGCGCCGTTGATGTAATCGAAGATCGTGCGGTCATCGTAAAGGTCGTCTTCTCCGGCTTTTGTCCAGGCCTGGACGCGCTCCGGCAGGCCACGCCTGATTTGGTCCAGAGCTTCAGCCCCCGCTGCAATGGTGCTGCCGAGCAACACACTGATGACCAGAAATGCTGCCATGGTCCAATCCTTTCGCTGAGGAGAATAGGTTGGCGGATTCTTACCATGCCTTTCTCCAGTCTTGACCTTCAATCCCATCGAATTCCCCGAGATCCATTTCAATGAGCGCAGGTTCTTCAAAAAATCGATGATTCCTATTAAACTCAGTTTCTCCATGGCGAATAAGGAGAATACGAATCCCTGAAGATTGCCCGCTATTCGGCATCCGCTTTAATTTCATCTTTTAAGATTTCTCACCAAGCGAGAGACTAACAGGTGTGCTACGATTTCTAAATGAATTTCTCCCAACCTTGCACGAAATCAGCAAAAGGCCTTAGCTGCCAAATACCACGACATCGACAGTGAGCAGAACAAAAATAGAGAAATTTAATTGATGCGGCTAAATGCTTGAAATAACTGGTGCGCCTGCCGTGATTCGAACACGGGGCCTGCGGATTAGAAGTCCGCTGCTCTATCCAGCTGAGCTACAGGCGCGGATGGACGCTTCGCAACGGCCCCTTCGTGGTCGGCCCCATTGCCGAGCAGTTCGGTGAGTGCGCCGTTGCCGCCGCCGTTGAGGACCTGACGGAGGAGGAAGTTCGTGTTTCGTTCCAATTGGCTCATGTTCTCGGCAAGAACCCGAAGCTGGGTCAGCATCCTCCTGGATCTTTCCTGGGAGGGGATGCCGAGCTCCGGCATGCCCAGAACCTTGATCAACTCCCCGAGAGACGATCCGTTGAAACGATCGGTATTTTCATAAATGAGCCGGACCCATGTCTGCTTCAAATCCTCAGGCATTTTCAAATAACTGCCGACCACCTCCGGATCTTTGCCGTAGTGAAGGGCGTCTTTAAGTTCCTGGATGGTTTTGTGGACCAAAGTCTCCGTTTCTGATCCGCGGGGAAAGCGTCGAAGGATGTCTTTCCATCGCCTTTCGATCTGCATGGCCACCCATGTTTCACCCCTTTGCGGCGGGAGAGAAAACTCCAGGAATCGTCTTTGTACACCGATCAGGTCGCTTCTCAAGGGTTCCGTATCCTGAGGGAAGTCCATAAGCAGGCCATCTAGGGTTTCGATAGCCTGCGCTTTTTTGCTCTTTTCATGTCGCTCAGCGAGCAGGATCTGCTCCCACTGATTCCTGAGATGACCCAATTCCAGCTTGACCAGGGAAAAAATAAGGGCGGACTTGGTAATGGCATTGCGCAGGGAATCGGCAAGGATGTTGCACGCGTTCAAACGATCCATGGCCAGTTGCTGCATGGCTCTCATGGAATCCTGTCTCAGGTGGTAAGAAAGCAACTCCGTTCCCAATGAGCGGGAGAGTCGTTTGATGACCCTGGTTTCCGGGCTGCCTATGCGAATGGTGTGAGGAACAAAATGGATTTTTACAATACCCACCACCACATAGTCGCTCTCCTGCCACAGCATTTTCCCTCTGCCGTCCCGGGGGTATTCCATCGAAGAGGCCATATCGAATCGCAAGTCGCTCTTGCGCACAAGGACGGGTTCCATGTGGTGGAAGTCTTCCAGCACGCCTTCCACCTGCAGCCTGACACTCCTTACATCCGTCTTTGGATCTTCCGAAGTCCAACTCTTCTGAGTCTCAACGCACCAGGCCATGGCCTCGTGAGGACGATCCGCTGAATCTTTGTAATTGACCCAGGCTTTCCCGGGGGGGTTATATTCCGATCTTTCCGGAAGGCCCCACGATATTTGGTTCTTGGCCCGGTCAATAACGCCCGATGTGATTCTCTCAGCCACCAGATCAGGCGGTTTCCCCACACTGTAGATGGTGCCCTTGAAGGAATTGGGAAGACAGAGCAAGATGGTCTCGATCACCTCCTTGCAAGCGTTTTCCAAAACATCCTTTTCGATCTCAATGGACAATGCTCTGCCTTGAGCCTCGCAACTCTGAGTTATTGAACAATTTGTTACTCTAACGAATTCTCAAGATTTGTCAATAGAAATGAATTGACAACCCCCCCAGCCGGATGTCAAACTCGTTTCATGTTGCACGATGCCATCCAGCTTGATGACCTCCCCCCCATGAAGGACCCTCTCCTGATCGCCGGCTTTGAGGGATGGGGAAACGCCCTGGATATTTCCAGGGGCATGGTCGACTACCTCATCGAAAAACTCAAGGGCAAGAGTTTCGGCACCATTGCTCCCGATCTATTTTACCGCTTTGACGAGCACCGGCCCGTGGCGGAAATCGAGGAAGGCATCCTGAAGAATCTCACGCCTCCGGGAGGACGTTTTTTTGCCGTGGACCGGGCCGTTTCGGGCAGGGACCTGATTGTCCTCAAAGCCACTGAACCCAATCTTCGCTGGCTAAGCTTTGCGGAGGCCCTCCTCGACCTGTGTCAAGAAACGGGCGTTACCACAATGGTGTGTCTCGGAAGCATGTACGACAACGTTCTTCACTCGGACACAGTCCTTTCCGCCGTCGCCTCCAGCAACGAACTTTTATCCGAGCTCAAAAGCAGGAAGGTCGTGGCCGTCAACTACAAGGGTCCCAGCGCCATCCACTCCACGATCCTCCACGAGGCAGGCAAAATAGGCATGCCCTGTGTCAACCTTTGGTGCCACTGTCCTTTTTATCTTCAGGGCACCACTCACTTCGGACTTCTCTCCCACCTCGGTTCGCTTCTTTCCTCCTGGGGCGGCTTCGCGTTGGATACTCAGGAACTGGACAGGACATGGAAGGACCTGAACAAGCAGATCCAGGGAATCATCGACAAGAACCCTGAGCTCCAGACCATGATCAATGATCTCAGGAAATCGAAGATCAAAGGGTCATGGGAAGAGGCGAAGAGAGGCGACAAGATCATCCACCTCGAGGACTTTTTCAAGCCGAAATAATTCCCTTCATTCTCTTGAGTTCGCCCACCAGGGCGGGGATCGTCTCCCCGGCTTTGCCTTCAATGAAAATGTCGGTCACGGAGCTTGTAAGATGGGTTCTTTCCATGTTGATCTCAATGAGGATTGCACCACGGCTTTTGGCGATGGATGGAATGGTATTGGCGGGAGATACTGCAGCCGAGGTGCCGACAATCAGGAGCGCCTCGGCCGAAGATGCGAGTTGAAAAGAATGATCAAGCGCACCGGACGGGATGGCTTCGCCGAAGAAAACCACGTCCGGTTTGAGGACTTTGCCGCAAGCGCACCTCGGAATGTGTTCGCTTCGCTTTTCTTCCGCTCCGTATCGCTTTCCACACCACAGGCAGGATAGGGTACTCGAATTCCCATGGTATTCGATAACCTTTCCGGCGCCTCCGGCTTGATGCAGGTTATCCACATTTTGAGTGATGATATAGTGAAGAAAACCTATTTTCTCCATCTCCCCCATACCGAGGTGCGCCGGATTGGGCCGGGCGTCCACAATCAATCGGTCCATGTCTCTGAGCATATCCCATATTTTTTCAGGATTCTGTCGGAATGCCTGAATCGTGGCATACTCGGAAGGATCGTATTTCGCCCAGAGCCCTCCGGCGCTTCTGAAATCAGGGATTCCGGATTCTACGGATATACCGGCCCCTGTAAGAGCCAGGGTCAATTGGGAGCGATAAATCGCTTCTGCCGCGATCGTGATAAGATGATTCATGCCGAGTCTCCGCCCATCCTTCTTTCTTCTTCGATTCTCTCAAGAGCTTTCCGGGTTTGTTGAAAAAAAATCAATCCAAGGCTTTCAATGCTTTTCTGAGGCAATCCGTGCTGCGGCTGCTCAACTCCGCGACTTCTCTGAGCTGTTTTGCACTTTCCGTCTTGCCCTCCCCTTCCAGTTGATCGGCAAACAGGGCGTATTCTTCATCATGATGGTCGCTGTGCGTAATCCAGTGCTCCAGCCTGATCCTTGCTTTTTCAACAAAATTCATTCTTCGATCCTCCTCATTTCAGCCGAGCATATTCGCAAAATTCTGCACTTAGAATCACGGTTGATCCTAATTTCCACGCATCAGGCAATGCGTGTGGGGTTGAGCGGTTCAGGGTTTACCAGCCTCAGGCGTGGTTCAGCGTTCCGGGTTGAAAAACGCCAAAGCATCTCCTATTAAGGGATTCTATCTTCATCGTGCTTATAGCGGCCTTACACCCAATGGGTAAAGTTGAGTATCATAAATTTTGATCAATATTGAATTCAGGTTCACGCAATTATAACCTCTGAACGTCTGAACC
>Ga0068714_10006536_pt1 | contig 11795 bp, 9 predicted proteins | sample MTBNYHSulfiMetaG_FD_62988 | JGI IMG/M metagenome (GOLD analysis project Ga0068714, IMG submission 62988) | Enrichment culture microbial communities from rom New York Harbor, USA that are MTBE-degrading - MTBE-NYH (New York Harbor Sulfidogenic)... | ecosystem: Environmental > Aquatic > Marine >... | reverse complement strand
ATATTTGAATATGGTTGTGGTGGATCGACTTTATTTTTTACAGAATATGGGTTTGAAATAATAAGCATAGAACATGATTATGAGTGGTTTGAAAAACTTTCAAAATATTTGAAAGAAAAAAACATAAATAATATAAAATTAAAATATGTACCACCTGAAAAAGAAGAAAATCCTGAAAAAATATTTTTAAGTGAAAACGAAAATTATAAGAAATTCTCTTTTAAGAAATATGTTAACGCAATTGAAGATTATCCTGATAATTATTTTGATATAATTCTAATTGATGGTAGAGCCAGAAGTGGTTGTTTTTTAAAAAGTCAGCGAAAAGTTAAGGAAAATGGAATAATAGTATGGGATAATACTGAAAGAAAAAGGTACAGGGATGACTTTCTATTGGGAAATAAGAAATTTAAAAAAATTGAGTTTCCAGGGCCTACCCCTTATACTAAATCATTTACCATCACTACAATTTTTACATCAGTATAATTCATTTGGATATTAAAATCACTTTTGGAATCATAGTTTTAAATGGAGAACCATTTACACGATATTGCATTAAAGCTTTGTATCCACATGCCCACCAGATCATTATTGCTGAAGGAGCCTGCGAAGGAGCCCGGAGTATTGCAAGATCTGATGGCCATTCCAGTGACGGAACACTTGAAATATTGAGAGAAATAAGACAATTTAAAGACCCTGAAAATAAAATAACCATTATTACCGCTGAAGATGAAGGTCATCCGGATGGTTTCTGGCCGGGTGAAAAACACGAACAAAGTCAGGCATATGCTAAAAGAGCTACCGGCGACTATTTATGGCAGGTGGATATTGATGAATTTTATCTCGACAATGATATTCAAAGAATAAAAGATCTGCTGAAAAATGATTCTTCTATCACATGCCTTGCTTTTAAACAATACAGTTTCTGGGGAGGATTTGATTATATTGTAGACAGTTGGTATTTTAAAAGATATTTACCGGAAATTTACAGGATTTTTAAATGGGGTCAAGGATTTCAATATATCTCTCACAGACCGCCAACGGTATTCAATGAGAAGAGAATCAATCTTAAAGATATTGATTGTATAAATGCTAAAACAACCAGAAAAATGGGAATCTACATGTATCATTATTCCTTTGTTTTTCCCAAACAAGTAAAAGAAAAATCACAATATTATAAGTATGCTGATTGGTCAAAGAGAGAAAAAGCAGAATGGTGGGCTGATCATGTTTTTTCAAATTTATCTGATCCGTATAGAGTGTTTAGTATCTCATGGATTCCAAGTTGGCTTTTAAGGTTTAAAAAACCTCATCCAAAAATTATTTATAAACTTATAGATGATATTAAATCCGGCAGATCATCAATTGAAATGCGCCATACGGATGATATTGAAAAATTAATAAATTCATTCCATTACAAAACTGGAATATTCTTTCTTAAATTATTAGAACCTGCAGATATTATATATAAGAATAATAAAAAAAGAATAAAGAATTTTCTTAAATCTATCGTCAAATCTAAGTGAAAATACTTCACCTCAGTACCAGTGACATTATGGGAGGATCAGCCCGTGCTGCTTTCAGACTTCATGCCGGCCTTCTGAAGGAAGGGATCGATTCAAAAATGTTTGTACGGGAGAAGTATTTGAATGATAATAATATATCTCTTTATAAGTACCCTTCAGGTTTAAAAAAAATTAAATATAAAATCCTTAATGACCGGATTAAATCTGATTTCCTTAAATACAAATCCTCCCGTCCTCAAGGGATGGAAACATTCAGTGATGATCGCAATCCGCTGAAAACAGGATTTATGGAACAGCTTCCTGAAGCTGATATTTACCACCTTCACTGGATTTCAGGTTTTGTCGATCTTCCCTCTTTTTTTTCCTGTATTAAAAAACCGGTTGTATGGACACTTCATGACATGTTTCCATTCACCGGAGGTTGTCATTATAATGCAGGATGTGAAAAATATAAAACACATTGTCAGCAGTGTCCCCAGCTTGGTTCTGAAACACGAAAAGATCTCTCATACCAGATATGGGAACGAAAGCATAAAACTTTTTCCGGGTTTAAAAACCGGATCATTATCCGGGCGGATAGTCACTGGCTGGCGGATGAAGCCAGGAAAAGTAGCTTATTTAAAGACTTTGACATTGATACCATTCATTACGGAATTGAAACCGATGAATTTATCCCGCGCGATAAATCAGCCTGCCGTAAGGCTTTGAATATTCCCGATAATAAAAGGATAATCGTTTTTGGTGCTCCGGGGATCAATAATCCAAGAAAAGGATTTCTTCAGCTGGAAAAAGCATTACAAATATTGTTTAAAGATCATACCGATCTTTTTTTACTGACTTTTGGAGCCGGTACCATTCCCCATCTGAGCATTCCATATCTTCACCTGGGACAGGTAAATAATAATAACCTGCTTTCAGTCTTTTATAACTGCGGAGACGTTTTTGTCATTCCTTCCTTACAGGAAGCATTTGGCCAGACGGCCCTGGAGGCGATGTCATGTGGCATTCCGGTTGCAGGATTTGATACCGGAGGAATCCCGGATATGATTGAAAATAGCATTACCGGCTTTCTTGCTGAAACAGGCAACCCGCAAAGCCTGGCCGATGCAATACATAAAATACTCATTCTCAATCAGAAAGATTATCTCCTTATGTCTGAAAAATGCAGGAATAAAGTAATCAATGAATATAACCTTTCTCTTCAGGCAAAAGACTATATTGACATTTATAATAATCTGATTAATCACTGAATAAAATTAGATCCTGATATTATAAACTTTATATCGAACTTCTTGATTATTTATAAATAAACCGGGAAAACCTGTTTTTAAGGAATCTAGAAGTACAAACGATTCAACAATTAAACATCTAAACAATTAAACAATAAAACTTTTATCCTTCCTTCCCCCTACTCTTCCCGGTAAAACCGGTTGGCCATGGACAGAAGAAAGTAAATCTCTTCCTCCATCTCAATCTGATGGATCTTCATGGCCGCGAATCAGTATTATTACTCCCAGTTTAAACCAGGGTGAATTCATTGAAGAAACCATCAGGTCTATCCTTTTGCAGAATTACCCTAATCTTGAATATATCATTATTGATGGGGGAAGTACTGACAATACCCTCGAGATAATCAAGAAATATGAACCATGGATAACTTTTTGGGTAAGTGAGCCTGACCATGGACAGAGTCATGCTATTAACAAAGGTTTTAATAAATGTACAGGCGAATATGTTAACTGGATAAGCAGTGATGACTTATTATGTAAAGATGCCCTCTCAAACCTTGCCCCTGAACTGGTAAAAAAGGGAAGATCTTTTTATATCGGGAAAGGGATCCGGATTGATGAAAAAAGCCAGGTTATTGATGAGATAAAGCCCTCTGAAATAAAAAAATTTGAAGAATTGATCGACATAAGAAATTTCTGGCGTAAAGGGAACTCAATATGCCAGCAAGGAACCTTGTACCCACTTGATGAGGTAATAAAAGCAGGCTGTCTGAATGAAAAGAACCACTTCACCATGGATTATGAATTATGGGGTAAATTGTTAATGTCAGGAATTCCGGTCATTAAATGCAGTTTCCCGATTGGAATGTTTCGATGGTACAAGGGACAAAAGACTTCAAGGACAACAAAAGTAACCAGAAGTCTTACCCGTACGGCTTGTAGTTTAGTAAGGAAACATAAAAATCTGCCAACCTTTAAAAAATGTAATCTCATTATATTAGTCTGGCAATATAAAATTTTATTTTTCTATCAGAGCCTGAGGTCTTTCATTGGTGTCAGGAGAAGGCTCAGATCATTGATGCATGGCTGATATTGTTATATATACAGAAAATTATCCGTTCGGCAATACGGAGACATTCCTGGAAACTGAAATCATTTATTTATGCCGTGTTTTTGATACTGTTTATTTGATGCCATTGAAAGGCAGGGGAAATCAAAGGCCGGTTCCTGTGAATGCAAAAGTATTTGAACCAATTATCCTTAATTCAAAAAAATGGACCTATTATGCTTTTGGATTGCTGAATTTATACTCATTATTATCCGATCGGAATTTAAGGTCCGGCTTAAAAAAGACCGGTCTGCTTCATGGAATAAAATATTTGGGATACGGCATATTGATTAAGAAAAAAATTGAAAAGAACATATTAAAAGATGCTGACATTCATTATTCTTACTGGTTAAACTATAATGCATTTGCCCTGGCATTACTGAAAAATCAAAAGAAAATTAAGTCAGTTATTTGTCGTGCTCATCGTTTTGATCTTTATGAAGAAAGAGGAGAAATAAGCCTGGATTTCAGTAAACCTTATACGATCAGCAGGATTGATAATATATTCTTTATATCAGAACATGGATTAAATTATCTGAAAAACAAATACCCTGAATTCTCATCAAAGTATAAAATCTCCAGACTGGGAACCACTGATCCAGGAATTTTAAATCCAACAAACAAAAATGATTCACTTATTATTGTATCCTGTTCGTCATTAAAACCGGTAAAAAGAGTAGCACTGATACTTGAAGGTTTAAAAATATTCAGTTCCCGTTATTCACAGGTAAAGCTTGTGTGGTATCATTTAGGAGGAGGAAGCGGATTGGATAAATTGACCTCTGATGCTCTGTTAGCATTTAAGGGATCAAATATTCAGTATAATTTTCCCGGTAATAAAAGTAATAAGATGGTCCTTGATTTTTATAAAACCCAGAGCCTGGATGTTTTTCTTAATACCAGCGAATCGGAGGGTTTGCCAGTTTCAATTATGGAAGCACAATCTTTTGGTATTCCCGTAATAGCAACAGCTGTAGGAGGTACTCCTGAGATTGTGAATAATGAAAATGGCTTGTTATTAAAAGCTGATCCTGATCCGGAAGAAATTGCTGATGCCTTATATAATGTATATGTTAATAAAGAAAATTGGCTTAAAAAGCGTGAACTTTCACGAAAGAACTGGGAGGAGAATTTCAATGCAGAGAAGAATTACAGGGCATTTGCACAGGAATTGCTCTCATTAATCGAACCTAATTAAAAATATATAATTTTTAGTGAAATTTCAGATTTTACGCATATCTTTTTTATTCTTAATTGGTTAAAATTTTACTCTGTGGTTCTCGGTGCCTTCTTTGTGTCCTTTGTGGTTACTTTTATATTAAACCACAGAGAACCACTGAGTTACGCACAACTTGTTCCGCTTCGCGGGAGAGGGTCACAGAGTTTTTGGCTTATGATTCAAAACCGGGGCGGATAGTGGTAACCTGTTTAAAAAATGCTATGGTATCTTAAACCGCACAAGCGGTTACAAATACTATTTGGTGTATTGGTGTTTTAGTGGCAGAAAAAGAAATATACAACCAAAGCTCCAAAACACCAAAGTACACCAAAAGATAAGACATGAAAATTCTGACTGTTTGCAGCGGGCTTGATTTTATAAACTATACACGAAGGGCAAGCATTGAAGCTATCCATAAGCTTAACCCGGAAATGGATGTGCTTTTATTCAATTCCATATTGAATATCAGGAAAAATAAAAACATTCCATCTCATATCAGATTTTATAATTATCACTTCTGGATTCTTGAAAGATTAAGAAAATTCAAGATACTCACCTCATTCGAACATATTGTCAGAAGCATTAAATGGAAATCCTTTTTCAATCGTTATGAAGTTGTCTTTTTCATTGATCCGAACCAGTATTATCTACTCCAATACTTGAACAGAGATCATAAATTAATATACCTCCTCCGGGATCCAAGCATCCTATTAAATCCTGATAGTTATTATTATGAATTACCCATAATTAATAGAGCAAATGCAATCCTTGGCATAAGTAATAATTTATGTTCAACCTACTTTGAAAAATACTATGGTTTTTTCCCTGCCAACATTCATCTCTGGCCAAATACGGTTGATACAGATCTCTGGAATTATAAGCATTGGAGAAAATATATCAAACAAAAATCCAGACCCTTGATTGGCCTTGCCGGTAATATAGATTATGTAATTGATATTGAGCTTCTTAATTATATCGCTACTAAATTGTCAGATTGCGATTTTGAATTTGCGGGTAAGCTTAAACTGGATAATAATGAACAGCAACAATTCCAGCAACTGATTCAATTACCAAATGTCCGACATATGGGCTTTATCCCCTATAATGAATTTCCGGCTATTGTCATCAACTGGGATATCGGTCTTGTAGCAGCCAAACCAGATCATGAATTCGCACATTATCTTAATAATAATAAACAGTACCAGTACATAGCCCTTGGTAAACCTTTTGTAACCTATCGTTTCAATGCAGATTATAATGAATTTGAAGATATGGTTTTTATAGCAACTGACAGGGACGATTTTATTCAAAAGATCAGAATGGCGCTATCAAAATCCAAAGATCAGGATTTAATTAATAAGGGTAAAAAAATTGCCAGGAAACAATCGGCTTATATAAGGGCAATACAATTTTTGGACATAATAAAAAATGTATAGTAATACATCGGGCTGGGGAAATTCATTAACTCAAAAATGTATAATTTTTGTTATTGCACTTTTCACAGTTTCATTTATCGTATTTCCCGGAAAGTTATATGAACCTGCCTGGCTGATTGCTGCTTTTCTGATTTTTTCATTTTCCCTGCTTGCCATTAGCGAGGGATCAGTTTTATTCAGGAATTCTTCGGAGAAAGGATTCAGGGAGAGGATCTTCTTGTTTTCCTTTTGCATCAGGCTTATTATAATGCTTATACTTTATATTGTTTCCTATCAGACCTTGGAAAGCATCTATTATGTCGGAGCTAAGGATGAAATGAGGTATTTCAGGATTGCATCCGAAGCAAGTTCTATTTTTTCTTTAGATGGATTTAAAGAAGGTATAGAGCACATTCTTAACAATTACCGTGATGATATTTCCGATACCGGTTTTGCCATATTTCAGTCAATACTGATCTTCCTTCTCGGGAGATCTCCTTTCCTGATTAAAATTCTCTACTGTTTGATTGGCAGTCTCGCTGTTTTAAGAGGGTATAAACTGGCCGGACTTCTGTTCGAAAAGAAAATTGCCAGGCTTGCTGCAATCCTGCTGATGCTTTATCCCGTCTCCTGGTTCTATTCGGCCGTAATGCTTAAAGAAAGCCTGATGGTTCTGTTGATCACAGAGGCATTGATACAACTTGTGAATCTTCAGCATCAGTTAAAGGCAGGTACACTTATTAAAATGCTGTTACTTATTGTACTGCTGTTCTTTTTTCGTTCAGCCATCAGTATTTTAATGATCATCGTTTCAGTGGTTTCACTCATGATATTCAAATACAGAACCCACATGATCCCCAATATCCTGCTTGTTCTGGCTATTGTTGTCATTTATATTTATTTCCTGAAATCCACCGGCAGGGCTGAAGATTACTATGAACAATACATTGAAGTGACCGAATATTCAGAACAGAGGATTTCCTATATGGAAAGGCTCAATCCATATCTAAGCCTGATAAGTACTCCCGTATATGTTGGTCTTGCTCTTATAGGACCTTTTCCCAGTTTGGTAAAAGTCCCTCTTCCTGAAAACCTTTCCCATAATGAATATTACTACCATGTTGCAGGGAACTTATTCTGGATTGTGATGGTTTTTTTCAGCTTGTATGGTCTATATCATGCTATACGCTACAGAAGGAAAATATCAGTTGTACTTTGGTCTTTTATCATCGGGTACCAGTTTGTACTCCTTAAAGCCATGATGTTCACTTCTGTCCGGTTCTCCTACCCGGCAAAACCTTTTTTCTTAATGATGGCCGCGTATGGAATATACCAGATGAAAAGCAAGAAATGGTACCCGCTTTATCTGGCTGTGGCGCTGGTCATGGTAATTGGCTGGAATTATGTCCGAATGAAAGGAAGAGGAGAATGAGATAAGATAAAAGACTAAAGGAAAAAGATAAAAAGTTTAATTAAGATGCTTAATTCGTTTAATGAGAAAATAGTTCTTCCTTTGAGTGATATCATCCAGGGATACAGTATCAGCAGGCATTTTAAGTTTCTGATGAAGAGTCAGTGGTGGACAAAAGAAGAATATAAAGCATACCAGGAGGAACGTTTAAAAAAGTTAATCTGTTTTGCCTACAATAATATACCTTTTTACAGCCAATGGTTCAGGGAACATCATTTGAAACCGGATGACATAAAACAAATAAGTGATCTGAATAAGCTTCCTGTTCTGTCAAAAGCGGAAATGCGCCAATCCCCTCATTTATTCAAAGCAACGAACTTAAAAGAACAAAAGACAATAAGAATGTATTCAAGCGGATCAACAGGAGAGCCTTTTGAGTTCTTCATGTCGCGCGAAGCATACAGCATGAAATATGCTGCTGCACTAAGGGGATGGTACTGGATGGGGTACCGGCTGGGAGATTATTATGCAAAACTGAGTCAGAATAAAAGGTTGTCAATAATAAAAAAATTACAGGACCTGGTCAACAGATGCCTGTATATTTATATTCCTGATTTATCCCGATCGAATTTACAACATGTTATTCAGTTGCTTGAAAGAAAGAGACCGGAATTTGTACGTTGTTACCCCGATCCTCTTTTTTTTATTTCCAAAATCCTTCAAACAGAAAATAAATATATTAATGGTATAAAAGCCATTAATACTACAGGGAATATTTTAACCCATGAAAGCCGCACACTTATAGCAGAACGTTTCAATTGCCCCGTTTTCGATTCCTATAGTTGTGAAGGAGGGTCATTATTTTTCGAAGGCCCGACCCGTGACAATTACCTGGGATCATCTGAATATGCAATTACCGAAGTAATTGATAACAAAGGTGATGAAGTAAATCCAGGAGAAACAGGAATGCATGTCACCACTGACCTCTGGAATTATGCAATGCCTTTTATTCGGTATAATACTCAGGATCTCCTTATCAAATCTGCTGATGAATCATCATGTGGCAGACAATTAATGGGGCTGAACAAAATCCTGGGGAGAGATAATGATATCCTGGTCACTCCTTCCGGAAATCTTCTCATTGTTCACCTTTTCACGATATATTTTGAGTATTTTGATTCCATAAAACAATTTCAGATTGAGCAACTTCAACCCGATATTTTTATTTTCCGCCTTGTTGTAGGAGAATCTTTTAGTTCTGAAATTAAGAAGCAAATACATGATTACTGGCAGAAATTTCTGGGAGATGGAGTAAAACTATCGATTGAAATCCATGATAAAATTCCATTATTATATTCAGGGAAGCGTCGTTTCCTGATCCGTAACAGTGAAATCAAACTCCAATATTAGTGCACCCTTCGAAAATACGGCTTTTTATTGTTGCCGGTCGTACTGGTCATAGCTTAATAGTGTGCAAAGCATTACCATTTGCTGTTCTTAGTGAAATTAAAGAAATTATTATTTTCAGTGAAGCTCCCGGATTTACTATTCCTAAAAGCAGATACATAACCATTCCTGCATGGATAAAAAAACTCAAACCTTCATTTATTGTCAAATTAATCCGTATAACTTTTGAACCTTTACAACTGATTTATTTCACACTCCGTCTTAAGCCAGATATTATAAATGGAATATATACACTGCCTAAAGGACTCAATAGTTTAATTGCAGCAAGACTCACAGGCACCCAATGTTTAATTTCTGTCATAGGCAGCCGTCTTGAAATCGAGACTGAGCTTCCGTTTAGAAAGTTTTGGGAGAGGATTAATATCTGGCAATTACATAAGTGTGATGCCATTACAATCAAAGGTGAAGCAGATCGGGATTATCTGATCTCGAAAAAAATAAATCCTGGAAAATTGTTCACCCTGAATGGGGCCATTGATACTGATAAATTTACATTTTCATCGGGTAAACGACCAATAGACCTGCTTTTTGTCGGAACTTTTATTGAGCTAAAAGGTCCGGACAGAATTTTAAAAATTATCAAGAAACTTTTATCCTGCTTTCGAGATCTCAGAGCGGTAATGGTTGGAGATGGAGTGATGTTGAAAGAAACCATGGAAATGGCAAATGAACTTTCAATTAACCAAAATGTCGTATTTGAAGGCTATCAAAGAAACACCGTACCCTATTTTCAACAGGCAAAAATACTTGTTTTACCTTCCCGCAGTGAAAGTCTTCCAACAACCATGCTGGAGGCAATGGTATGTGGATGCGTGCCGGTAATATCTAACGTCGGCAATGTAAAAGAAGCAGCCCTTCATGATATTAATTCAAAAGTTATTGATGATTATACAGATATTAATTGCTTTGTGGAAAATATTGCAGAGCTATTAAATGATGAACCAAAACGTCAGGAATTTGCAAAAGCTGCACGTTTAATGGTTATAAATAAATATTCCGTCCTGGCTCAATCCGTAATAGCCAAAAATATTATTAATTATTTGGAGAATAAATAAGTGGAAAACAAGGTATCTATTAAAGAGATTAACGTATATGATGAAGAAATAATATACCAGGCATTGGAAGATTCACTTTTTGAACCTGTAAAAACAGCAGGTAAAATAGTGTTAAAACCAAACTGGGTGCGTGATTCACACCTTGATCGGCCGGGACACTGGGATTACGTAATTACTCATCCCTCCGTTATTTCTGCAGTCCTTCGCAAAGTTCTGGAAATCATGCCACCAGGCGGTTTGATAAGTATTATAGATGGTCCTGAATTTTCTTCTTCATTTGAAAAATTATTATCCTATTATCCCGTGGCTCAATGGAAAGAAAAAGCCTCAAAGAAAAAAATTGAACTTGAAATAATTGATTTACGCGATGAGATCTGGGTTGATGATGGGCATGTCGTTATTAAAAGAACTAAAAATAAAGGTGATCCCAGAAGCAGCACTCAGGTAAACCTCTTGGGTGATTTGAGTGAGTTCTCGGGACATAAAAAATCGAAAAAAGGTTATTATGGAGCTGATTCAGATATTGAAGAGACCAACAATGCACATGATGGATACAACAACCTGTATAAAGTATCCCGTACAGTGATTGAATGTGATGTCTTTATAAATCTTCCAAAGTTAAAAACCCATAAAAAAGCAGGCATCACAGCCTGTTTGAAAAATTTAGTAGGAATTAATACCTACCGTAATTACCTACCGCACTGTTCCCTGGGTACCAGTGAAAATGGGGGGGATCAGTTCTTTTCGTCGGGTACAAAACAAAAGATTGAAGGAACACTTATGCCGTTAATTCATCAATATATCCGCACCAGTCCTCTATTATCAAAAGGTTTCAGCCCATTTATGAGACTCGGGAAAAAGATTTTCGGTGATAATAAAAAAACCATACGAGGAGGTTCCTGGTATGGAAATGATACCATTTGGAGGATGATCCTTGATATTAATAAAGTTTTATTTTATGCCAATCCAGATGGTTCATTTACAACTGACGATCCAGACAATAGAAAAAAATATATCGGTATTGTTGATGCCATATTATGTGGAGAAGGAAATGGCCCTAAGATACCTGATCCGAAGAAATTGAATTATCTTATCCAGGGATCAAATCCTGCAGTGATTGATGCTGTCTGTGCAGAGGTCATGGGATTTGACAACAGAAAAATTCCCTGTATCAGAAATGCATTTAATATTGTACACTACCCATTTGTGTTAACCAGCCAGAATGATATTCTTGTAAGTCTTAATGAAGAATTATTTAAAATCTCTGAAATACCATCTTCAAGAAAATCTTTATTTATTGCAGCCAATGGATGGATCAATCATATTGAAAAATGAAAATATTTATTGACATCGGTCATCCTGCTC
>Ga0068714_10006535_pt1 | contig 11796 bp, 9 predicted proteins | sample MTBNYHSulfiMetaG_FD_62988 | JGI IMG/M metagenome (GOLD analysis project Ga0068714, IMG submission 62988) | Enrichment culture microbial communities from rom New York Harbor, USA that are MTBE-degrading - MTBE-NYH (New York Harbor Sulfidogenic)... | ecosystem: Environmental > Aquatic > Marine >... | reverse complement strand
CTGGCGATCGCCTCCAATCCCCCGTGGAGGTCCACCAGCCGTCCGGAAGGCGACCCACATACGCCAAGCTCGAGCTCGACGTACATGGCGTTGATCGTGAAGTCCCGGTGCCGTGCGTCGTCCGCGATGGTGAGGGAGGCGGAATCGGTCGCGAGGTGGCCGCGCCCCGCCCCGAAGGTGGCCCGGGTGCGGACCACCGAGACGTCAACCGGCTCGTCCAGATCCCGGACCTTCACCTTCCACACCGGAAACGACGCCCCCACCCGCTCCACCCAGCCCACGCCCCCCACCCGGCAGCGAAGGTCCTCGAGAACGACCTCGAGCTCGCGATCGTCGACTCCCGCGACGACCAGGTCGACGTCCTTGAAGTCCACCGGAACGCCTCTCGACACCGCCAGGGCGAGATCGCGGACCAGCCCGCCGCAGGCGTGGACCCTGGCCCCGCGGTGCGCCGCCGCGAGCCGACCCAGGAGCCCCCCGACCGCTTCTGCCAGGCCGGGCCGCGCCCCCACCTCGGTCAGGAAGGCCGCGACGACCCGCTCCGCGACCGGGTCCTTCATGGTCGTCGCCGGTCGGTGCTCACGGTCACCGAGTATCTCCTCCCGCTGAGCGCGGGCGGCTTCGAGGCGCACGGAAACGACGCGCGGGGCACGGATCCCCGTGCCCCGCGCGCCGCAGCCGGGCCGCGGGAGCCCGGACCGAGGGTCACTCGCCGAGGGCCTCGTGGACCTTGCCCACCATCTTGGCCCCGGGGTTGACCAGGGTCTTGTCCCCGTCGTCCTTCCACTTGGAGGGGCAGACCTCGTTGGCCTTCCTGGTCATGTAGAGGTTCGCCTTGAACTTGCGCATGAGCTCGTCGATGTTCCGACCGAGGTTGTAGAAGTTGACCTCGGCATTCAGCAGCACACCTTCCGGGTTGATGATGAAGGTGCCGCGCAGGGCGAGCCCCGACTCCTCGTCGTAGACGCCGAAGAGGCGGCTCAGGTTCCCTGTGGGGTCTGCACCCATCGGGTAGGTCACCTTGGCGAGCTCCTTCTCCGCCTGGTGCCAGGCGAGGTGAACGAACTGGGTGTCGGTGGAGACGGTGACCACCTCGGCGCCCATCTTCTTGAACCGGTCGTACTGCTCTGCCAGAGCAGCGAACTCGGTCGCTCAAACGAAGGTGAAGTCAGCCGGGTAGAAGAACAGGATGGTCCACCTCGTGTCGGCCTTCTGCTGCGCCAGAGTCAGGGTCCGGAAGTCCCCGAGGGTGGGGTCGTAGACCGTCAGCTCGAAGTCCGGTACCGGCTGTCCGAGCCCGACCAGCGGGCCCTCGTCGCCGTGGCAGTCACAACAGCACATGCACACCTCCGTGATCGTGGGGCGCTCGGCCCCTTCGCGCCGCAGATTCTAGCGCCCCCGGCACACCTGGACAATCGGAACGAGGAGCGCTACGATAATACCTTGTAACACCGCGCCTCGAGCGGTGGGAGGTGGTCATGCCAGTCCGATCCGGCCCGCAGCGGATCCTCACCTTCAAGGCCGACGAGGCCCTGGTGGCGGCCATGGAGGGGATCCCCAACCGATCCGAGTTCATCCGGGCCGCCATCGTCGCGGCAATCGACGGCGTCTGCCCCCTGTGTCGAGGAACCGGAGTGCTCAGCCCCCGCCAGCGCCAGCACTGGAGGGAGTTCAGCCGCAGCCACGCTGTGGAGCGATGTTGCGACTGCCACGAGTCACGCCTGGTGTGTTCCGCGGACCGAGGAACGAGGTCCTGACCATGTTTACCCGCGCCGTCTTCGTCACCCTGCTCCTCGGCCTGACCCCGATCCCGGCCATCACTGCCTCACCCCCGTCAGTCTGGGTGACCATCCCCCCGCAGAAATGGGTGGTCGAGAACCTCGCCGGCGAACTGGTCGACGCCCGCGTCCTGGTCACGCCGGGCCAGTCGCACCACACCTTCGAGCCGGGGCCCAAGCAGATCGCCGCCCTCGAGGGGGCCGACCTCTACCTCCGCCTCGGAGCGTCGTCGGAGGACCTCCTCATGCGGCGCCTCAAGGACGTCTCCTCGCCGCTGCAGGTTGTGGACTGCGGTCGCGGGGTCACGCTGGCGCCCATGTCGGAGACTGTCACCGGCGACGTCCACGGGCACGACGCCGCCTCCCCCGACCCCCACTACTGGCTCGACCCGAGCCTGCTGGCCGTCCACGCCGCCAACGCCTGCGAGGCACTGTGCCGCCTGCTCCCGGACCACGAAGGCGAGCTCCGTGCCCGCCTCGCAGCTGTGCGCACTCTCCTCGAGACCACCGACCGCCGGGTCGCCTCCCGTCTCGGGCCCTTCGCCGGGCGGTCGATCCTGGTCTACCACCCCGCGTTCGGCTATTTCACCCGCCGCTACGGTCTGACGCAGGTGGCGGTCGAGGTCGAGGGGAAGGAGCCCACCGCCCGCCAGCTCGTGGACCTGGTGGAGCTGTCCAATCGTCTCGGTGCCCGCACGGTGTTCGTCCAACCCCAGTTTTCCGGGCGCGCCCCGCAGGCCCTCGCCGAGGCCATCGGCGGGCGCCTGGTCCACCTCGACCCACTGGCGGAGGACTACCCCGCCAATCTGGAAAGCGCCGCCAGTCTCATCGCCGCCTCCTTCGGAGCGTCGCGGTGACGCATTCGCACCCCGCCGCGCCGGCGGTGGAGGTCGAGGGGCTCACCTTCGGCTTCGACCCCGATCGACCCGTGATTCGAGACGCCGCGCTCCGCGTCGAACCCCTCGACTTCGCGTCGGTGATCGGGCCCAACGGGGGCGGCAAGACCACCCTGCTCAAGCTCCTGCTCGGGCTACACGAGCCCGACCGGGGGACCGTGCGCGTGCTGGGCACGAGCCCCCACAAGGCGCGCCAGAAGGTCGGCTACATGCCCCAGCACGCCACCATCGACCCACACTTCCCCATCGACGTCATGGACGTCGTGCTCATGGGACGTCTCAACGCCACCCGGGCCTTCGGCCCTTACAGCCGCTCCGATCGCGCGGCTGCGCGCTCGGCGCTGGAGCGCGCCGGCCTCGGCGGGTTCGAGCGCCGCCCCATTGCGGCGCTGTCGGGTGGGGAGCGTCAACGGGTCCTCGTCGCCCGGGCTCTGGCCGCCGAGCCCGAGCTCCTGCTCCTCGACGAGCCGGCGGCAGGCCTCGACCAGAAGGTCGAGCACGATTTCTTCCAGCTCCTCGTGGAGCTCAACGAGCGCATGACCATCATTCTCGTCTCGCACGACCTCGGCTTCGTCTCCCGCTACGTCCGGACCGTCATCTGCGTCAACCGGACGGTCCAGGTCCACCCCACCAGCGCCGTCAACGGGCGGGTCATCGCCGACATGTACGGTGGCGAGGTTCGCCTCGTGCACCACGAGCACGTGGAGCACTAGATGGGCGAGTTCCTCCGCGCCCTCGCACAGCACGCCTTCCTCCAGCACGCCCTCGCAGCCGGCGCGCTGGCCGGGGTGGCCTGCGGGGTGGTGGGCACCTACGTCGTCGTCCGCAGGATTTCGGCCATCGCCGGGGGGATCGCGCACTGCGTTCTCGCAGGGCTCGGCGCGGCACGTTACCTCCAGGTCGTCCACGGACTGGAAAACGCCCGTCCCCTCTACGGTGCAATCGTCGCGGCGCTCGTGGCCGCGGTCATCATCGGCCTCGTCAGCCTGCACGCGCGCGAGCGCGAGGACACGGTGATCGGCGCGCTGTGGGCGATCGGCATGGCGGTCGGAGTGCTCTTCATCTCGCGAACGCCCGGGTACAACCAGGACCTGATGGGCTACCTCTTCGGCAACATCCTGCTCGTCCGTTCCGCCGACCTGTGGCTCATGGTCGGGCTCGACGCGGTGGTTGTCGCCGTCGCCCTGATCCTGTACCCGCAGCTGCAGGCGGTGTGCTTCGACGAGGAGTTCGCCCGGCTGCGCGGGCTCTCGGTCGAGCTCTACTACCTGCTCCTGCTCTGCCTCACCGCCCTCACCGTGGTGCTGCTCACCAGCGTGGTCGGGATCGTACTCGTGATCGCCCTGCTCACCGTGCCGGTGGCGATCGCCGGCCACTTCACCTCCACCCTGCGCGGCATGATGGTGGCCTCGACCGTGCTCTGCATCCTGTTCACGACCGCGGGGCTGGCCCTGAGCTACGGCCCGGACCTTCCCGCCGGCGCCACCACGATCGCCCTCGCCGGCGCCGTGTACCTGGCCGTGCTGGCATTCGCCTGGGTGAGGCGCACGCGACAGTGACCCAGCGGGAAGGACCCCGTGCGGCTGTCACCGTCGCGGCGCCCCCCCCTCGAGGTCACCGCTCGCGGTAGTAGTACGCCACCGTGCGAAGGCGCATGGGGACGTTGTGGGCGGTCCCCCCCTCGAGCCCGACCTCGAGGTGGCGCGAGAAGGGCACGGCGTCGGTCAGCATGAGGCGGTACATGCCGGTGGTCAGCAGCCCGTCCCCGCCTCGCCGGTCGTACACCATGCCGTGGAGCGGCAGGCTGAACGGCACCGGCGAGCTGTCGGCGACGCGGAAGTAGAAGCCCCCTCCGACGAAGTCCTCGACCCCCGTACCGTGCATCACCGGCGTCGCGTCGCGGTCGACGAACACCCGTTCGTCCCCCTCGAGGTACTCGCGGTTGCCCGGCTCGAGACCCCCGAGCTCCGCGAACAGGCCGACCCACCGTCCCCTGCCCTCGAGCTCGAGCAGCTTGACGTCGCGGCCTTTCCGCGTGTGCGAGTCCTGCCTGAAGGCGGCGCCGAACCGGGCGCTTCCCGGCAGCGGGGGGCAGCCGCTGCGGCGCACCGCCCACTCGACCACCACCGGCTCAGGCCGCTCGCCCGAGCGACGACGCTCGAGCTCCACCGAGGCCCGCTCGAGAAACGGCATCGGGAAGTAGCAGTACAGCTCCCCGCCGTCGTAAACGCCCACCAACAGCGAGCCGGTGCGGGGCCGCCCGCCCCGCCCGACGGCAAAGAACTCCGACACCGGGACGTCCACGCGAAGCTCTCCGTCGAAACGCAGCTTCAGTTGCAGCTCCGGCCACGACCAGCGCGGAGCCCGCAGCAGGAGGCCGTTGACGAGGTCAGGGCCGTCGAGCTCAACCAGCCGTGCCCGTGCGCCCCGCTCGAGGCGCTCCACTCCGCTCTCCACCGGGGTAGCCTGCGCGCGCCAGGGGTCGGGATCCCCTGCCCCCAGCATCCCCGCCCACCTACCCGGCCCCTCCCCTGCGCCCCACGGGGTCACGGACGCCGGGTCCGGCGCCCGCCGCGCCGAGACCTGGTACCACAGCTTCGCGTCCCGCGCACCCAGGAGAGAGACACGACACCCGTTCCGGTAGGGAATCGGGACGAGACAGACGTTGCCGCCGCTCGAACCGAACCGGTCGCTCACCAGGGGCGGCACGAACGGCGGGCTGGAGCCGTCGAACAAGCCGGTCAGAGGGAGGTCAACCGCCGGCGCGGGGCGGCCGTCCAGTCGGATGCGGATCCCGAGGTCCGGGTCCAGCGGGCCGCTCACCCCCCCCTCGCCCATCGTCACCCAGATCCGGGTGATGGCGCCGGCCCCCTCGTCCTCGAAGATGACCGCCTCGTCACCGTCCATGCGCAGGACGCGGGGTTCCGCGGGGCTGTGGTAGTCCGGCCGGCAGCTGCCGTCGCAGTGGCTGGACCTCATCAGCAGGCGGTCCCCCGGCACCGGTCGGGCGAGCAGCCGAAGGTCCCGCCACACCTCCCACGGCGGCGCGGTGAGCAGGGAAGGATCCACCGGACCGCACGTTGCGCCGGGCTCGCGCGACGCCGGCGCCCCGGGGACCGCGGCGATCCGTGACCCGGCGCACGCCGACCCCACGAGGAGGAGTGCGCCTGCGGCGACGGGAACACCTCGAACACAGGCCCAGCGACCGACGCCGGTCCGCCTCATCCGCTCAGAACGACAGCACCAGGCCGACGGTCAGCTCGGTCTGGAACAGGTACTCGTCCCAGATCGTGTCCCAGCAGTCGTCGTCGAAGTCGCAGTCGTCCCACTCGTCAGACTCCCGGTCGAGGTTGGTCCAGAAACCCCTGAGGTCGACCCGGACCCCGACGTGGTCCGCCAGGTAGACCTTGAAGCCCCCCCCCACGCTGGTGGAGAACTTGTCCCGGTCCGCCATGGGAGGTTGGTCCGGTTCGATCATGGCCACGCCGAGGCTGCCGCCGACGTACGGCTTCACCCGGCCCGGGTTCCACTGGTAGAGCAGCCCCAGGTGGTAGTAGGTGAGGTCGACGTCGCCGAGGCTCACCTGGCGCCCCGCAATGTCCTCGTCAACGAACCGGCTGCTCTGGCGGTCCGCGAACAGCTGGAGCCGAAAGCCGGGCCCGAGGGCGATCTCGAGGTCGAGCCCGTAGCACTCGCCGCTGTCCACGTCGACCTCGGCGTGGTAGAGGTCGAGGTCCTGGGCCGACACGTCGCCCCCCCACCGGTACCCGCCGAACGGGATGATCTCGAACGCCCCCTGGGCGAAGGCCGCGCTGGGAACCAACAGGAGCACCGTCAGGGCGAGGTTTCGCATGGCTGCCTCCTCCTCGGGGCATCGTAGCAGACGACCGGCCACGACTGCAGCGCGCTCTCGACCGTGACCACCGGGGCGAGCGGGCAGTGTTACGCCGGCCCGAGGCCTGCCCTGCCCCACGGTCCCCGGAACGTCCCGGCTGCGCGTCCTGCGCTCGGCTCCTCCCAACCTCGCCGATCGCGCCCGCCGCGCCGCGTCACCGTCGCCTCGCTTCCCCTCACTCCGGTGTCCATGCCAACGCCTGGGCTCGCCCCCGCGCCTCGTCGAGCCTCATCACCACCAGGGCGCCGGCGACGAAGAACGTCCCCACCGCCAGGATCGCCACCCGCTGGGAGCCCAGCCAGAACGAGACGAGACCGAAAGTCAGGGGACCCACGGCGTAGGCCGCCTTGCCCACCAGGCCCCACAGACCGAACAGCTCGCCGCCCTTGCCCACCGGCGAGCACAGGCTCACCATCGCCCGAGAGGCCGACTGCAGCGAGCCGATGCCGAGCCCGGCCACCAGCGCGACGGGCCAGAAGGCCGCCTTCGACTGGCACAGGAACGCACCGACGCAGACCCCCACCCAGAGGAGGAGCACCAGCAGGATCGTCTGCCGCGCCCCCACCCGGTCCTGCACCAGCCCCAGCACCACGGCCCCGGCCGCGGAGGAGAGCTGGAGCAGCATGAACAACGCGACCAGCTCCCCGGGCTCGAAGCCGAGCGTCCGCTCCGCGAAGATGGCGGCGAAGGCAATCACCGCGGTCAGCCCGCAGGAGTAGAGGAAGAACGCGCCCAGGAAGCGCGCCAGCTCCGCCAGCCTGCCGGCCGAGCGGACGGTGCCCGCGACCCGGCGAAAGCCCGCCACAAAATGGCCGCGCAGGCTCCGCCGCGGGCCCGCGGCGACCCGCTCGCCGAGGAGCAGGAAGGTCGGCAGTGCGCCGAGTGCGAAGAACCCCGCCGTCGTCACCCACGCCCAGCCCAACGGGCCCCTGTTCTCCGCTGTAAACCCTCCCGCGAGGAGCGGGCGCACCAGCAGCAGACACCCCAGACCGCCCAGGTAGCCGAGCCCCCACCCCAGGCCGGAGATGCGCCCGACGTTCGAGGGGGTCGAGATCTCCGGCAGGAACGCCGACACCAGGCTCTCGCCGAGGGAGAAGGCGACGTTGGAGACCACGAACAGGGCGAGGCCCAGCGCCACCTCGCCGGGACCGACCAGCGCCAGCGCCGCGGTGCCGCCCACGCAGGCGGCACAGGTGGCGGCCAGGAAGCGCTTCTTGTGCCCGCCGTCGTCGGCGATAGCCCCGACCACCGGCGCCGACAGCACCACCAGCAGGTTGGACGCCGTGATCCCGATCCCCCACCACCAGTCCGCCCGGTCGCCGGCCGCCACCACCCGGGTGAAGTAGACGCTGAAGGCAACGGTGACGATGACCGTGGTGTAGCTCGAGTTGGCGAAGTCGAACATGGCCCAGCCGAAGATTTCGCGGCGGCGGACCGGCGGCCAGGGGGCGGAGGTCACCCGCCGAGTATAGGGGGCTTTCCTCCCGATCCCGTTCCAGGATCCGCGCAGGGGCTTTCGGCTACCACCTGGCGAGTCGCGCCACCGGGATGAACAGCGGATCGCCGCTCTCGGCAACCTCGACCACCGCCCAGGCGTGGAGCGAACAACCCGGGGTTGACGCCCGGACCACGACGTACCCGTCGTCCACCTGTCCAGCTCCGACCTGGTCAAAGGGATCGTCGAGCTGCGCGACCTGACCCGGCTCGAGGTCCACGGCAATCTCACCGAGGGGTGAGCCGTCACCCCGGAGAAGCTCGACCGAGGCCGACATCGGGGTGCCGCAGACGCTGGCCAGCCCGATCGACGTCCTCGGTCCCACCTCCGGGTCCACCCCGCGGGAGAGCCCGATCAGCCAGCCCCGGTCGAGGTCGGTGACGGCGTGCTGGCCACTCAGACCCGGCACCGCCATGCCCAGTGACCCGTTCGGGGTGTCCGCCCAGGTCCGGCTCGCCACCTCCACCCCTGTCCCGTCCGGAATCACCCTCACCGCACCCCACCCTTCGAACCCGAAGAGGCCCAGCACGTCGTCCAAACGGAGGGCGTTGCCGCCCGGGACCGTGACGCTCGTGCGTGGTGGGTCCCCCACTGCACCCGGGGCCCGCAGCTCCAGAGCACAGGTTCGGGCCTCGGAGCCGAGGTTGTGGAGCTCCAGGTCGGTCCGCCACCGCCGGCCGCGGGCGTCGAGCCCGGCGCGAGCGGCCGGTGCGAGCTTCTCCGGCCCGTGCGGGATCAGCCACGTCCAGCCCCCCCCGACCAGGCGTCGTCCGTCCCAGGCGAGCTTGCTGGCCGCACCCCCCTTCCCCCCTTCGAAGGCGATGAGCCGTTCCTTTGCCCACTCTGCTCCGTCTGGGCTCGTCGCCACCGCGGCGGCGATGGGCGCGACGAAGCAACCGTCGATGAAGGCCACGTCGTGCATGCCGGGCATCGACACCTCCACCCGCGTCCACTGGACCCCGTCGTCGCTCCAGTACGGGCGGTAGCTGGTGGTGCCCACCAGGCGTCCCTCGCCGCAGGCCAGGCGCTTGAACGACCCGATGCCCTCGTGGAGCTGCCAGGCCAGCCCATCGGGAGAGGTTGCCACGCAGAATGTCCCGACCGCCACGAACTGCCCGCCGCACCACTCCACGTCCGTGAAGAAGCAGTTCCCCAGTCGGGGACGAAGCTCCCAGTTGCGGCCGTCGGCGCTCCGTGCCACGGTCCCCTGGGTGCCCACCGCGACCCATGCCTCCTCGCCCCAGGCGACGGCCTCGAGGAGACACTGCCACGGCGGGGGCTCCTCGGGCCAGGGCGACACCTCCCAGGTAACCGCGTCGAGGCTCCAGGCCACCACCCCCGGCCCGACCGCGACCCACTCGCGGCCGTTCCACTCCGCCGCCTCGATGGTCCGGTCGAGGTCGAGCTCCTGCACCGTCCAGGAGTGGGCGTCGGGGCTCGACGCCAGGCACCGGCGCCCCCCCGCGACGTAGCGTCCGTCGCCCCAGGCGAGCAGCGACCAGCAACCCTCCGGCAGCTCAGCGGGCCGCCACGTCAACACGGACGACCACGGGTAAGCCTCCTCGACCGCCAGCCGCACCGACGGCTCCCCCGACACCCGGTCCACGGTCGAGGCGCAGACCTCCCCCGCCGCCGCGTCGATCGTCGCGGTGGCACGGTCCACACCGTCGAGGTCGGCGAGGAGGTCGAGGACCTGAACGTGCTCGTAAGAGGGCAGCTCCACCTCGTACCGGCGGAGCCTTGTCCCGTGCTCGTCCCTGACCTCGACCCTGGCGCGAGCCCAGTTGAAGCCGGTGTTGACCAGGTCGAGGTTGGTGTAGCGACGTTCGTCACGGTCGAGCATGGCCAGGTGGAGCGTCGTCCTCCCGCCGCCGGAGGTTGGCTGCACTGCGTGGAGCACCTCCGCCACCTCCCCCGCCGGGCCCTCGGTGGCCACCCGCGCCTGGACGAGGACCGGCCGGTCCGAGCTCACCAGCAACCCGCCCCCGGCCTCGCCGTCCGGCACCAGCCGGCCGACGACGTCTTGCATCCGCCGGGACTCCCCCGGGCCCAGCCCCACTTCGAGGTGACGTCCCAGGACCTGCTCGCCGTCGAGAAGAAACACCACCGCCCTCGCCGGCTCCGCGCCCGGGTTGAAGACCACCAGGTCGGTGCGCCACAGCCGTCCGCCGAACCCGGTGCGGTGAGCAGCGGCCGGGACCCCCAGACGGTAGTTGCCGGCGGACATGACCGTGGGCAGGACCACGACCTCGAGCACCTCGGACCACTCGCCGGGCAGGTCCCCGTCGGCGCACTCCCGCGCCGCCCGGACGCGAAAGTACTCGACCGCTGCGGAGCTCCACTGGCACGTCACCTGGTGCTCGGTTCTGCGCTCGGGAACACTGCTGACGCCGGTGGCGAAGGTCATGTCCGCAGAGCGCTGCAGTTCGTACGAGCACCCCGGGACCCCGTTCCAGCTCAGGGTGAACGACCGTCCGCTCTCCGCCGCCGCCGGCCCGTCGAGCAGCGGCGGTGGCGGCGGCTGGCAGGGCGACAGCACCGTGACCGGCACGGCGACGACCGAGTCCCCAGCGGCGTCGCTCACCCTCAGCGTCACGGTGACCGGGCCTCCGTCGGCGTAGACGTGGACCGGGTGCTGCGCGCTGCTGGTCGCGCCGTCGCCGAAGCTCCACGTCCACGACGTCGGGGACCCCAGCGTCAGGTCGACGAAGCGGGTCGGGACCCCGGCCTCCACCGGGGTCGGCTGCCAGGTGAAGCCCGCCTGCAGCTGCTGAGGGTCGGGGCGGCACGGACGGCGCTCCACCAGGCCGTAGCTGCCCACCGCCACCACCGTCTCGCCGGTGTCGACGAGGCCGAGGATCGTGCTCGAGGTGGGCGTCGGCTCGTGCCGCCAGGTCCGACCGTCGCGGCTCGACAGCGTCAGGCCGTCGTCGCCGGCGGCCAGGTAGCCGTCCGCGGTCGCGATCACCTCGTGGAGGTCGAAGTCCGTGCCGCTGTCCGAGCGCGCCCAGGCAACGCCGTTGGGGGACCACAGGACGACCCCGCTGGCCCCCACCGCCACGAAGCCGGTCGCGCCCCAGGTCACCTCGTTGAGCGGGCTCATGACCCCCACCTCGACCCGGGTCCACCCGACGCCGTCGGGACTGGTGAGGATCGAGCCTCCGTCACCGACGACCACGATCCGACTGCCGTCGGAGGCGACTCCCCGGTTGTACTCGAAGTCGGGCAGCTCGGTCGCGGTCCAGGTCGCACCGTCGGGCGAAGTCCAGAGGGTGCCGTAGCCGACGACCAGGACCCGCCCACCGTCCCCGGTCGCGGCTTGGGGAAAGTCGGGCGACCCCATGGGCTCGAGCCTCCACTCGATGCCGTCGCTGCTGGTGGCGACGCACGCGAAGGGGTTCGCCCCTTTCCAGTCGCCAACGTAGCCGCAGCTGCCCACGGTCAGGAAACGGTCCCCGTGGGCGACAACGGCCGTCAGCTGGACCCACAGGGGCCAGTAGTCGTGGATCGTTGTCGTCGTCTCCCAGTTGGAACCGTCACGGCTCGTCAGCACCGCGCTGACCCACGAGTCGGAGGGGGACGACCAATACCCTCCGAGCGCCACCAGCGAGCTCCCGTCCCAGGCCACGTCCTGGAGGTCCAGCTCGGTGACGCCGCTCTCCAGCCGCAGCCGCCGGCCGTCGGGGCTCGACACCGTCGTTCCCCCCGGGCCAACCCCCACCAGCCCGTCCG
>Ga0068714_10006529_pt1 | contig 11804 bp, 9 predicted proteins | sample MTBNYHSulfiMetaG_FD_62988 | JGI IMG/M metagenome (GOLD analysis project Ga0068714, IMG submission 62988) | Enrichment culture microbial communities from rom New York Harbor, USA that are MTBE-degrading - MTBE-NYH (New York Harbor Sulfidogenic)... | ecosystem: Environmental > Aquatic > Marine >... | reverse complement strand
TCCCGTAGGAGTCTGGACCGTGTTCCAGTTCCAGTGTGGCTGATCATCCTCTCAGACCAGCTAACCATCGTCGCCTTGGTAGGCCATTACCCTACCAACAAGCTAATGGTACGCGAGCCCGTCCCTGAACGGCAACTTTCATGAAGAGGTCACCTTTAATTCCAAAAGCCGGGGCTAATGGAACCACATCCGGTATTAGTCCCGCTTTCGCGGGGTTATCCCGGTTTCAAGGGTAGGTTACCCACGCGTTACTCACCCGTGCGCCACTTTACTCTCTCCCGCAAGCGGGAAATTTCTCGTTCGACTTGCATGTGTTAGGCACGCCGCCAGCGTTCGTTCTGAGCCAGGATCAAACTCTCCACTTAAACTTTGGAGGGTTTTGAACCCATTTTTGTATTAAGGACCTACACAACATCACTATTTAGTTTTCAAGGAACAAAGAGCTAAACGCATTTTTTCTCAATCTAAGATTTCCGCCGGCAAATGTCAAGCACTAAAAAGCGAATGATTTTGTCGGTGTTATCCGACGGAAAAAATATTTATACATTCTTTGAAGGGGCATGTCAACAAATTTTTTCATCATCAAGCAAAAAAATGTTTTTTTTATCTGACGATTTTTGAAACAGGAACAAACTCAACTTCACGCTTCAGACTATCCTGATTTTTTCTAAGAATGTCAATTGTCTGGCTGTATGGATGGCCAATCCCTATTGCAGCGCCCGACTGTCTGGCGACCTTCAGGAGATGCTTGATCTGTCTGTGTATGGCCTCGGGATCCGGGTCATTGTCTAAGAAAAGGGTCCTCTCAGCCGCTGGAATTCCTATTCTTTTTGCCTCTTCAAATGCGACCGTCCCCTTTGTGGTCCGACTGTCAACATAGAAAAGTCCTCTTTTTTTCAAATTTCTGAGTACCAGCGACATCTTTTCCCGGTTTTGAGTAAACGACGATCCCATATGGTTGTTGACCCCTTGGGCCCCGCAAACCTGCCTCAGGTTTCTATCCAGAGTTTCCCTGATTTCACGCTCATTCATCGAGAGAAGCAAAGCTCCATGGCCCGGGTTCACGTATGGGTATTCCTCTGGTTCCATTGGCTGGTGCAAAAGGATCTCGCGTCCTTTCCGTGTCGCTTCTCGTACCACGACATCTGTAAAGGGGGCAGACGGCAGGATTGCAAGGCTTAGGGGGAGATCCAGGTCGATGAGCGAAAGGTCCAGGTCCCGATTATGGCCCAGGTCATCGATAATAATTGCAATTCTGGGTGGAACCTGCCCTCTGCGAAAGCCCTTTACAGGTAATCGTGGCCTGCGTGCGGCATCAGGCGTGCCTCTTACACCTTTGCCATCATGTACGGCCGAGCGGTCTTTACCGCAGCCAGTCCGAGAATCCCTGATGTCCGTGATTTCAATGAACGTATATGTGAAGATCAGGAGAATAAGAAAGGATACCACAGGCAGCAGAAAAAGGAGAAAAGGGCGCTTCTTTTTCATTCACATGTATTCCAAGACCTGTTCACACAGGCCTGTGAAGAACAGCCTCCTTTCGCTTGCCTTTTTTGACGTGCCGCAGGATCGATTGTCAGGTTCCGGGCTGGATTTTTGAGAAAACGCTCCAGCTTTTCAAAAGCTGCAAGGCCTGGCGGACCTGATTGTCATTCTCAAGAAGCCTCTTTACCTTGTCATCTTTTTCCTGTTTGGATCCCTCCTCAGGTATTTGGGGGACATTGCCCGGTTCCAGAGGCATGTGCCCTTTCAGGTTTTCTTCTCGGATAAAACGGGGAGACGGTTTCTCGGGTTTTTCGTCTGGGACCAGGAAGGGAATTTCAATATCCGGGGTGATCCCGCTGGACTGAATCGATTTGCCGCTGGGTGTGTAATACCGGGCGGTCGTCAAGCGTAGTCCGGAACCATCTGAGAGGGGAAGAATCGATTGTACCGAGCCTTTCCCAAACGTCCTTGTCCCCAGGATGATCGCCTTTTTGTTATCCTGCAGGGCCCCTGCCACAATCTCTGCAGCACTGGCGCTTCCCCCATTGACCAGGACAATGATGGGGTAATTCCGCTGCTTTTTGTCTTTGTGGGCGGCAGCCTGGATGTTTTGGGCCTTCTCTCTTCCTTTAGTGCTGACAATGACGCCCGAATCGAGGAAGAGCTCGGAGACCTCGATGGCCTGGGACAGGAGGCCTCCAGGATTGTTTCTGAGATCAATGACCAGACCGTTCAATGTGCTATCCTTTTCCAGGTCATCGAGGGCCGATTCGACATCCTCTGCAGTATTGCTTTGGAAATTTGACACCCGGATGTATCCGATGGCCGGTTCAAGGGAGTAGGCCCTGACACTCTTCAGGGGGATTACCCCCCTTGTGATAGAAAATTCGAGAGGTTTATCCACCCCTTCGCGTGCGATGGTTAGGTTGATTTTGGTCCCCTCCGGGCCCCTGATCTTCTTTACCGCCTCGATAAGGCTCATATCCTGTGTGGACTGACCTTCTACCATGATAATCTTGTCTCCCGCCTTCATTCCTGCCTCATAGGCCGGGGTCCCCTCAATAGGAGAGACAACGGTCAAGATCTTGTCTCTAACCGTAATCTCTATCCCTATTCCGGAAAAGCTTCCCTTCGTTTCCGTCATCAATTCGTCATATTCTTCCTTTGTCATGAAGGATGAGTGGGGGTCAAGGCTTTGAACCATCCCCTTTATGGCCCCGTAAATCAGTTTCTGAGCATCCTGCGGTTCCACATAGTTCTTTTCAACCTGTCTGAGCACTTCGGTAAAAATTTCAATATGTTTATAAACATCTTTCGTATCCGCTTCGACATGTGATCCGCTGCTGTTGAAAAAGAGGAGACCTCCGACAAAGAGGCATATCAGGGCAATATCTGAGATGGTTTTCCTTTTGGGAATGAACATGTTTTACTCCTTGGCTGCATCATTATTTATTCTTGGGTCACGAAACTCATTGGGGGTTAGCCATTCTTGAGGGCTTAGGCCTTTTCCCGCCCTCCTGATTTCAAAATAGAGCTTCCCCTTCATTGAGGCGTCACTTCCAGCGATTTGTCCAACCACCTCGCCCTTTTTTACAACATCTCCTTCAATCTTTCTTCTTGATGAAAGATGGGCGGATACGGTGAAGAAACGCGAGCCGTGATTGATAATGACAAGCTCGCCGTAGCCTTTAAGGCTCCCCGAAAAGGCGACCTTCCCCGGAAAAATGGCCTTCACTTCCGAATTCGGGGGGCCTTCAATAAAGATTCCCTTGACTGTTCCTAATGTTCCCGGATTTGGGGACGCCTGGCCTTCGAGAACCTTACCCTTCATGGGATAGGGGAGTTTACCTTTAAAATCCTCAAAATGACAAGACCGATTTGCTTCATAGGCATCTTTTTTTTCAATGTCGATGATGGTCTGTTTCAGGCCTTCCGACGCATTCTCCAATTCCCGAACGGCTGTCTCGTAGAATTCCTTTTCCTTATGTATCTTTACCAAAAGAATGACCTTTTCCTCAAGTTCCTTTTTCAGCGATATCAGGCGGGCCTCTTCCTGTTTATTGGTATTTTTGGCTTTGATCAGCGTGGCCTCCGTTTTCGACATCGCTTCCTGCTGGACCTGTGCCTGTTCTGCGGCCTTGATAAGGGCTTTCCTGTCTTCTGCCATGACGGTCCTGAGGTATTTGACCCGACGCAGCAGATCCGTGATATCCATGGCATCCGCCAAGACCTTCACATATCCGACCCTCGCATGTTTATACAATTCCACCAGTTTCCTCGAAATCTTGTTCTGAGCCTCCATTGATAATTTCTTCAGATCGATAAGGCTCCGCCTCAGCGTGTCGACTTCGGCACCGGCGCGACGGATTTTCTGGCTCAAGTCATTCACCGCGCTTCTCTTTTCTGCCACTTCCTTCTCGAGGCTCGCCAGTTGGGCCAGCAGATCCCTTTCCTGAGAGCCCAGTTTTCTAAGGTTTTCCCTTTCTGTTAAGAGCTTGCTCTCAATTTTTCTTATCTCCTCCTGATTCGGCTCAGATAGTCGTTTTGCGCGGATATGGGCAGGTCCTGCCAGCAGGGCAAGAAGAAATATGAGACTCCATAAGGTCAGGCGGCCTATCATGGATAAGCGGACCATTTTCATCAACCATCAAAAAAGCGGCCGATGGCGATAAAACTCCCGATGATCCCCAGGGCCAGGCTCAAGGAAAACAGCAAGACCATATATTCTCCAGGCAGGAAGACAAACCGAAGGGGCGCAGGGCCTATAAGGTAAATGTGATTCCTGGAAATTGCGAGGTAGCCCAAAAAGAGAGTCAGGAGTGCCGTTCCCCCTCCCAGAATCCCCTGTATCATCCCTTCCAGCAAGAAAGGGAGCTTGACGAACCAGTCTGTGGCTCCCACCAGTTTTAGTATTTCGATCTCATCCCTGCGGGAGTAGATTGTCAGCTTAATGGTATTGGTGATGATGAAAACGACGCACAGGCATAAGAGGCCGGCTATGATGTAACCGATAAGCCTGACAATATCTAAGAACCCCTCGGCCCTCTTCAGCCATTCCCTGCTGTGCTGCACATCTTCTACGCCATCCAGGGCCGCCAGTTGTGCCTTTATTTTTTCAGGATGGATATCACCGTGCCCCGTGTTTTCAAATACCACTTCATAGGATGCCGGGAGCGGGTTGTGTGTCAAACTTTCCAGGAACGCGGCTTCCTCTCCCAAGGCGGCCTTCAATTCCTCCAAGGCCTCTTCCTTTGTGACAAATCGCCTGATTTGGGCGCCTGGCAGGCCCCTGATAAAGGAATCGATCTTGTCCCGCTTATAGGCACTTGTTCCATCCTTCAGATATACCGACATGGAAAGGCTGCTGCCCCATTGCCGCAGCCAGTTGTTAAGATTTCCGAAAAGCAATAGAAACGCACCCAAGATCAACAGGGACGCAACGATCGTGCCCAGGCTCAGAATGTGAACAGTCAGGTTCCTCCTCATATTCATGAGTGCCTGTCTTAGAAAATAGAACCTCAGTCCTATCAACATCTATCCTCGAAAATTCTCCCTTGATTCAAAACGACGGTTCTGGATTCCATGCCTTTCAGCAGTTCGCGACTGTGGGTGGCAATAACCACGGTGGTCCCCCTTTGGTGGATGCTTCTAAATAAGGCCATTATTTCCCTTGTCAGTCCTGGATCCAGGTTCCCGGTCGGCTCATCGGCGAGAAGAATCAAAGGGTCTTTTACGATGGCCCGTGCAATGGCAACCCTCTGCTGTTCTCCTCCGGACAAGGAAAGCGGATAGGCCTTTTCCTTTTCGGCCAGGCCAACCAGTCTGAGCGTCTGATGGGTCTTCTTTTTGACAAATTTGGGTCGCAGGCCCGTAACCTCCAGGGCAATGGCTACATTTTCGAACACGGTTTTATTGGACAGCAGCTTGAAATCCTGGAACACAAAGCCGATCTTCCTGCGCAGAAGATCGAGCTTGGGCCTGCTGATCCGGTTGAGGTTGACGGCGTTTATGAGTATATGACCGGTGGCCGGCTTTTCAGCCCCGAAGATCAGTCTGAGGAGTGTTGTCTTTCCCGCTCCGCTCGGTCCGGTAACGAAGACAAATTCGCCCTTTCCGATTCTCAGGTCGATGTTATGCAGGGCAATGTTGGGACCGAATTTCTTAGAAAGATGAAATAGCTGGATCATGCTTTTCAATTTGAAACCGGATCTTTGCTTCCGGTTTTCCTGACACCCGGCGCGAAAAGTCTCTGCCTGATCGGTGGGCCGCCGGCCGGAAGCCTGTTCCTGCGGGCTAATACTCTCCCATGGCCCTCTGCAGGTTGGCTGTGGCCAGGTGGTACTGAAAGAGGGCGTTGAAATGAAAGACCCTTGCGCTGGTCAGATATCTCTGGGCATCCAGCACCTCTGTTGATGTGGTTACCTGGGCCTTGTACCGTTCCTGGCTCACCCTCAGGTTTTCTTCACCCTGTTCCACCGCCTTGCGTGTAATGGGTATGTTTGCCTCTGCCGTTTGTATATTCAACACCGCGTCCTTGATTTGAAGCTCGATGCTTTCTTCCAGATCCATTTTTGTTTTTAACAGTTCGTTCTTGATGCTCTCCTGTTCTTTTACCGCATAATAGGTTTTTCCCCATTCCCAGAAGGTCCAGGTCAACCCGACGCTGGCCTCCCAGTTGCTCGGTTCAAGCCCACTCCCGCCGGAAACGGACGGGGTGTCGCCTTCCTTAATATAGTCCCACCTGAATGCCACTTCGGGGTAGATCTTGCTCTCGGTGTATGTGATTTTCTGGTCTGTCTGAAGCAGATTATTTTCGATGATCTTTATCTCCGGCCGTTTCTTGAGTGCCTTTTCAAGGTACTCCTGAAAGTCCCCGGCCAGGGGTTGGTGGACCTTAATATCGACCACATCCACCTCGGCGCTGACCGGCCTTGACAGGACGGCATTGAAATTGGCCCGGGCCAGCCGGGCGTCATTCTGGGCTTTTATCAGATCGTGTTTCGCATTGCCGGCCTCTACTTCGGACTGCAGGAGATCGTTTATCGGGATCATTCCAACTTTGTAAAAATTGCGCGCTACATCGGCATGGGACGCCAATGCCTCGAACGCCTTCTGGGTGGTTTCCACGGCCATATCTGCGGTAAGAATGTTGAAATAGGCCTCTTTCACCTTGAGGGCGAGATTCAGTTTCTCCAATTCAACCTCCAGGTCAGATTCATCGATGCCCAGCTCGGCAAGCCTGTAGGCGCTGATCAGGGCGAATCCGGTAAAGATAGGCTGTGTGACGGTCCCTCTCCATTCATAATTATTCAAACTGCCAACCTCATACTTGCTTCCCCCTATATCCGTCGTTCTAAGCGACCCGTACCTGGCATAACCGTATGACGTGCTCAATTTGGGCAGGAATTCGGACCTCGCCTGATTCTTGACATAGGTTGCCTGATAGATCTTTTCCTCCTTTGCCTTGAGTTTCCAATTGTTGGCCAGTGCCTCCTTGACAGCCTCATCCAGGGTGTAGACTTTCTTCTCCTGGGCCAGCCCGAATCCGGGACAGAAAATTATGGAAAGGACGTAAAACATACCACCAAAAATCAGCCATTTTTTGACCTTCATTTTTTCCCCTCCATTATCTGTTTTGACAGTTGGATATTCATTAAAACAGCGCATGACAGATGTCAATGTAAACATGCAGCCACTCAATCCCGGATCGCTTTGCCGGCAGAGTGATGCGGAAATCACTGGGCTCCCATGGATGACCCACCGGTGCCCCTGTTCAAAACCATTCGTAAAAGGAGGGTGGTGCAGTCGGCAGGGGTCAAAATGTTTTGAAATATTTGGCGGAAATATGGTAGCTTTGATCCGGATAAACGGGAATCAGGGTCTCTGGGCGAGGTTTAGAGGAGAAAGGGTTTTTAGAATGGACAGCACGCGTAAACGAAGGGCCTTGTTTTAACTCGTTTGCCATGGTCGGCACATTTGGGGGTTTTTTCTGGCATGGATTCCCTTTTCTTTTCCGGCCATGATTGGTATTATCTCCCTGGTGGGTATCGTGGTCAACGATGCGATTGTCATGATTGAGACCATGAACGGGCACAGGCAGATAGGTGACTGTTCATGTTGCGGCCGGTTTGGATTGCGGCCGTGCCGCATGATGAAATATATCCCGGAGGATGTCCGGTTACATGGGTTGCTTCGTCTGTACATAATGATTGGGCCGGTCACAAATTCGACCGGTGTTCACTGAGATAAAGGGAGGAAAAGAGATGAACAGGCATAACGTAGATCTGAGACGTTGTCTTGGTGTTATGATGGTTGTGCTCATGTTCGTGGCCGGTTGTGCCACTGCGCCGCCCGGTTCGGGTTTTCTCAAGGACTATTCGCAGCTTCAGACGGACCCCGACGACGAAAGCCTGAAGTGGTGGGAAAAGAAGGACGTTGATTGGAAACGCTACAAGAAACTGATGATCGATCCAGTGGTTATCTATTACAACCCGGAGGCGAAGAACCGTCAGATTGAGCCCGATGTCCTCAAAGAGCTGACAGACTATTTCAGGAAGGCCGTGATCGAGGAGGTCCAGGATGCCTATCCCGTGGTAGAAAAGCCCGGCCCGGACGTGCTTCGCATTCGCGCCGCCATTACCGATCTGATACCTGCAAATCCTTTTGTCAATATTATAACCACGGCAGGGGCCGGGATTCCCATGGATATGGGAGGTGCTTGCATGGAGGCCATGTTTCTGGATTCAATGACCCATGAGCTTCTGGGAGCGGTTGTCGATTCCAAAAAGGGGACCCCGGTCGACATCAGAGGGTTCACGACATGGGGCCATGCCAAAGGGGCGTTCAAGGATTGGGCAAATCTGTTGAAAGAATCGCTGGATTATGAAGCCAAGAAATAAGCCCGGTGTTCATGTCAACAGGGTCGAGAAGGCGGTCGAACGTGCTTCGAACAGGGTCGTCCGCCAATCTGTCCTGCCCCTGTTAAAGGACCCCGTGTGGCTGACAAGTTGATGGCTTATGGGTAACGGCCGGGCCTAACATCTTAATGGGCCCGACATAAGAGAGCCCGGCGCCGTCGATACAAGACCGGCACAACCTCATGGCCGATATACGAAAGGAGACCGATTGAAAGCACTTCTGATATACCCTGAATTCCCTGACACGTTCTGGAGCTTTAAGCATGCGCTGAAATTCATTCACAAAAAGGCGGCGTTTCCTCCGCTGGGCCTCCTGACGTTGGGGGCGATGCTCCCCGGGGAATGGTCGATCCGCCTTATTGATATGAACGTGAGCGGAGTCGCGGAAAGTGATTTGGAATGGGCGGATATGGCATTTATCAGCGGAATGTCCGTTCAAAGGCGTTCGGCCCGTCAAATCATCGGCCGGTGCAGGGAAGCGGGCGTCAAGACCGTGGCCGGGGGCCCGCTTTTTTCCGGCGAGTACGAAGACTTCGATCAGGTCGACCATTTTGTGCTCAATGAGGCCGAACTCATGCTGCCCCCCTTTTTGGAAGATCTGGCGCGAGGATTTCCCCAACGGATTTACAAAACAAAGCGATTCTGTGACATCTGGGAGACACCCGCCCCCATGTGGGAACTGGTTGACATGCGGCGGTATGCGTCCATGAGCATCCAGTTTTCCAGAGGATGTCCGTTTGACTGCGAGTTTTGCAATGTGACAGCCCTGTTTGGACACAAACCCCGTATTAAGCGGGCCGACCAGGTGATTGCGGAACTCAACGGCCTTTATGGGCTGGGGTGGAAGGGGCAGATCTTTTTTGTGGACGACAATTTCATCGGCAACAAGGGCTATCTCAAGAAACACCTCCTGCCCGCCCTGATCGAATGGCGAAAAGGGAAAAAGGGTATTCATTTCAATACGGAGGCATCTGTCAACCTGGCCGACGACCCGGAACTGATGGAGATGATGGTCCAGGCCGGCTTCGATACGGTCTTTATCGGGATCGAGACGCCGGACGAGGGGAGCCTGGCGGAATGCAACAAAAAACAGAACAAGAACAGAGACCTGGTCGGTACGGTCAAGCGCATCCAGCGGGCGGGACTCCAGGTACAGGGGGGCTTTATCGTAGGGTTCGACAGCGACACCCAGTCTATTTTTCAGCGGCAGATCGATTTTATCCAGAAGAGCGGCATCGTGACGGCCATGGTGGGCCTGCTTCAGGCCCCGGCGGGAACAAAGCTTTACGAGCGTTTGAAACGGGAGGGCCGGCTCCTCGGTCACATGTCGGGGGATAATCTGGACGGCACGACAAATTTTATCACGCGAATGGACCTGGAAACGTTGCGCGATGGGTACCGGAAGATCATGCTTCATATTTATTCGCGAAAACACTACTATCAGAGGGTGAGGACATTTCTGAGGGAATACAAGGCCCCCAAGATCGAAATACCCCTCAATTGGCAGAGCATTCTTGCGTTTTTCCGTTCCAACATCCGCCTGGGCATTATCGGCAGCGAACGACTGCAGTACTGGGGGCTGTTGTGGTGGACGCTTTTCAGGCGGCCCGGACTCCTGCCACTGGCCATCACCCTCGCGGTTTACGGGTATCATTTCCGCAAGGTCAGCTCCTCCCATATTGTGTAACAGGGGTTTGGAGGCACAAGGTCCAAGGCGCAGGGCGTTAGGCGCAATGCCCAGAGGGAGCCCCCTTCTCCTCTGAGAGCTGACTCTCAGCCATGATTGCACGGCGCTGGAGAAATTCCCCTGAGAAACGGGGTGAATCCCTACACCACCCATGAGGAGCCCGTACATCGAAAGATGAGGCCTGTTTGCGCACCGAATCCCGTTGAGCGATGAAATGGAGAAATCGTCTATGTCCTTAATTACAATAGATCAGGAAAAATGCAACCGGGACGGGATCTGTGCGGCCGAATGCCCGGGACGCATTATCAGGATGGATAAGGAGAGCGGGTACCCGAAGCCCTCTGCCGATTTTGAAGAGATATGCCTCGCGTGCGGACACTGTGTCGCCGTCTGTCCCACAGGGGCACTGAGCCTTGACTGGCTTGGCCCGGAAAATTGCCGGGCGATCAGGAAGGAATTGGAGGTCACGCCGGAGCAGGCGGAACAGTTTCTGTCCGGAAGGCGGTCTATCCGGACCTTCAAGGAAAAGCAGGTGCCGCGGCCTGTCCTGGAAAAACTCCTTCAAATCGCATGTTCCGCACCCTCGGCCAAAAACCGGCAGCCCTGGCACTGGACCGTGGTACAGGATCGTGGCGAGGTGCGGCGCCTGGCCGGCATGGTTGTGGAGTGGGTCCGCCAGGTCATAAAGAGCGCTCCGAAGGAGGCGGAAGAAATGGGATTGCATCGGGTCGTTGCATCCTGGGATGATGGATATGACCGGATCTGCAGGGGGGCGCCTCATGTCATCGTGGTCCACGCAGACAGGAACTGGCCTTTCAGCGCCGAAGACTGCACACTGGCCATCAGCCTGCTGGATCTCTATGCCGCCGGCCTGGGCCTCGGGGTCTGCTGGGCTGGGTATTTCTATAGGGCAATCAATGCCTATCCGCGTCTGTTTGCAGCATTAGGGCTGCCTCCGGATCACCTTGCATACGGGGCAGTCATGATCGGGTATCCCAAATTCAAATACCGGCTCATACCCCGCCGAAATCTCCCCCGGATCAATTGGAAGTGATGGCCTGTTTCAGGGGGAACGCCAGCACCGACTGACGCATCTATCGCATGTTTTGAGACGATTGCCGCAAAAACAACCTGGCCGGCGTGAAATCATTTGACATATAACGCATTTTTTGTATTTAATTGCGCATGCCCCCGTAGCTCAGGTGGATAGAGCACCAGATTCCTAATCTGGGTGCCGTGCGTTCGAGTCGCGCCGGGGGCACCAGATAAATCAAGGGGTTACGTCATATAGGCGATAACCCTTTTTTTGGAAACCCGCAAAGAATACCACTTTTTCATTTTTAGAGCATTAAAAACCGGTTTCAAGACCTAAAAACCGATCCTCCCTTTCTGCCAAGACTTCGCTTTCTTTTGACAATCTTCAGCCTAAACAATAATTCTAAGGATAAGGAAGGAGGCCGTCAATATTAAAGAAGAGAAAACACCACCGTTGAAGATCTCCAATCCGCCGAAGAAGAGGTCTTACGAAGAGTCGATAGGGTACTCCGTTGGAAAAGCAATGCAGCAGCCGCCCAAGCCGAACCCGAAACCCCCATACTAGTATATCGTTCACTAAATAAAAATGCAATTATTAGACAGTGACTTCATCCAATTTATATGTCCATTTGAACACTACAGGGGCAGTATTGACCTCTTCAAGGTACTTCTCGATTCTT
>Ga0068714_10006527_pt1 | contig 11805 bp, 12 predicted proteins | sample MTBNYHSulfiMetaG_FD_62988 | JGI IMG/M metagenome (GOLD analysis project Ga0068714, IMG submission 62988) | Enrichment culture microbial communities from rom New York Harbor, USA that are MTBE-degrading - MTBE-NYH (New York Harbor Sulfidogenic)... | ecosystem: Environmental > Aquatic > Marine >... | reverse complement strand
TTTGGCGAAACGCGGAGCGAATGTGACCGGCATTGATTTCTCGGGGAGGTCCATCGATTACGCTAAGGAAATCGCAGCACGCGAGCAGTTGAACATCACCTACGTGAAGCAGAACTACCTGGAGTTTGAAACCGAGGATCGCTTCGACCTTGTGCTGATGATTATGTGCGATTTTTGCGCCCTCAGCCCAGCACAAAGAAAAGGAATTCTAAGCAAATTTCACAGGAGTGTAAAACCGAGCGGTTCGGTACTTCTTGATGTGTATTCCCTTTCGGCATTTGAACAAAAGGAAGAGGTCGCGACATATGAGGTAAACCTGCTCAACGGATTCTGGTCACCAAATAAGTACTATGGCTTTCTAAATACCTTCAAATACGATGAAGACATGGTTTCGGTGGACAAGTACACAATTATCGAGTTGGACCGCACCCGAAAGGTGTACAACTGGCTACAATACTTTGCCCCCGAGGATCTTGAAAGGGAGTTCATAGAGTCCGGTCTTTCGATTAAGGGGCTCTATTCCGACGTCGCGGGAACCCCATATGATCGAAAATCGAGCGAATTTGCAGTCATCGCCAATAGGGTGTAGATCGGCACAGAACAATGCCATGCACTTGGACGGGAATTCCGCTGCGCTCAATCCCCGCCGGTAATGACCATGTTAAAGATTTGTTTTGCTAAGCGCCGGGCTGTGAACCCTGGAAATGTGGGTTAGCCCTGAAGACTTTGATACGAATTGTGGAGTTGGGGGCTGTGTGGCTTACAATGCTCAATCCATGCCTGGCACAGCTCTAGAGTGCCATCGCTCTCTTGTCCAAAGGCGATATCTTGCTGCTGCCCAACGGTGTCACCTTCCCGGAGGGGGCCAGTGGTAATCAGTTTTCTTGCTGCGGAGCTCGTCGAGGTACACGGTTACCTCGTCGAAGCTGTCGAAAATCTTTGAGGAAACCCGCCTGCTTCTGGATGGACACTGAATAGTCCTCACCCCTGAGGTGCGCTCTCGGGCCGACCTCCCTCCGATGGCCGGACTTTTTCACCCGCCCCCGGACCTTCCTCTATGTCCAGTCTCGGCAGGAAATCCTTGAACACCTCCCCATAGATGTCCCAGATCGTCACGAACAGGGCGGCGATGATCGGACCGATGATAAACCCGATCACACCGAACAAGGCGATTCCCCCCAGGGTGCCGAAAAAAATCATCAAGTCGTGCATCTGCGTGTCTTTGCCGACCAATCGGGGGCGCAGCATGTTGTCGAAAGTGCCGACAACTAGGCCGCAAAAAAGCGCCAACCCGATAGCCTTGAGATAACTGCCGCCAGCCGCCAGGATGATGACGGCCGGAACCCATATGATGGCTGAGCCGAGGGCCGGTATGATCGAAAGCGCCGCCATCACCGTACCCCAGAAGATCGCGGCATCGATGCCCACCACGGCGAAGGCCAATCCTGCCAGAGCGCCCTGCAGTACGCCGATCAGTGCTGTGCCTTTCAATGTGGCCCGGGTCACGGATGTGAATCGGTCCAGCAATCGGTTTTCATCCTTTTCCTTCAATGGCAAATAATAGAGGATGCGCGCCATCAGGGCTTTGCCATCCATCAGGAAAAAATAGCTGACGTACAAAAAGACGAAGAACATGAAAATGAAATTCACGGTGCCTATGGCGCCAGCGGATAGGCTGTTGACCAGAAAGACACTGATTCTGCTGGCCAATTCGCCAGCTTTGCTGACGATCTGGTCATGGTAGGGGACCAGTTGCTCGTAGTAGGGAAGACGTTGCAGATATTCGGAAAAGGCTGTTGGTTGAGCAATTTGTTGTTTCACCCATGGTGTAATCGACATTCCCACTTTGACCGCCTGGGCCGTGACGATGCTCACCAGGCCGGACAGCGGCACCAAGACTAACAGGAAGAATACCAGCAGGGTGGACAAGGCGGCCGCCCGGGGTCGATTGCCCAGCAGCCTGGTGATTTTTCGGAAAACCGGTTGCGCCAGTGCAGAAAAGATCCCTGCCAACAAGAGCGCCATGAGAAAGTGACGAATCATGGAAAGAAAAATGGCCGAAATCAGAAAGAGCAGTGACAGCAACACGAGGTTGTTGATGGTTTGGCGCCGCACGGTTCGCTCCGTTCAACGATTAAGAGAAGTTTTTTTGAAAGGTCATCGGAAAATGGCCAAGTGCGTACGGACACTGAATTTTCCTAAGCTGCATCCATAGTATAACCGTAAAGGCAAAAGATCAAGGGGTCTAGAAAACATACCAGTGCTTCCATTTCAGATTGTAATCGCTTCTATTCATCCCTTACGCTTTTTCTCAACCTGGTCCTAATCGGTTTCAGCCTGTACCTGGCCGGCAACTCATGGAATTTCTGCACCATATTTTTCTCCTCAAGTGCTTTCAGCCATCGGTACGCCTGCCTTAACTCCATGCCGGATTCATCGGAAATATCCTTAACCGTTTTCGCTTTCATGGTATCGATGGCGCGAAGAAGTCTCGGAAGTTCACGGATAAGATGTCCTCTGGATTTGAATCCCAAAAAACCCTGGCTTGTTTTCCTCTATTTTCCTGATAGAATCCCTCCAAACGGCGATCAAGGAGTGATCAAATGGCGGATTTTTTCGAACTCCTGAAGAAGAGGAGGTCGATCAGGGACTACGAATTTAGAGGAGTGGCACTGGAATTGGTCAAGGAGATTATCAGGGATTCCTGTCTTTCACCCAGTTCGAGCCATAATCAGCCTTGGCGGTTCATCATCATAACCGACAAGGGCCTTATCAAACGGCTCTCTGATGAATGCAAGGAAACCCTTCTTGCCGACCTCGATAGGAAGCCGGATGCGCCGAGCAGGAAATATGAGGCCATTCTCCGGGACCCGAACTTCAACGTGTTTTACAACGCCCCGTGTCTTGTTTACATTGCCGGCTCGAAGGAAGTGGGCACCCTTCATGTTGACTGCGCTCTTGCTGCGGCTTACTTCATGTTCTCAGCGTCGGCAAGAAGCCTTGGTACTTGCTGGATCGGCCTCGGCCAACACCTCCGTGATCCTTCGCTTATGGGAGAGATTGGATTACCGGAGGATCACGAGATCGTCGCTCCAATCATCCTTGGCTACCCGAAGGTTATCCCCGGTGTGCCAGTCCGACAGGAGCCGCAGATTCTCAGGAGTATAATATCTTGAAGGAAGGTCGAGAAAGGCCCGTAGGGGAGAATGACTTTGCGTGAGAAGCGAGAAATAAGCCTGTTGCCGGATGATGGCGGTCCGATCGTGGTCTGGAAGGAAGACGCATCCAGTGGTCTGAACCGCAGGCTCCTTGTCACGACCCGAATGTGCGATAATCCCGAGAGCAATTGCCGGGATGTGCGGTTGATTGGCACGCTCACTATCGATAGGTTCGTAAACGCTCATGGTCTGCACAAGAGTCGGCCCCGCAGATGCAAAAATACCTCATTCTGTCATTTCGGCCGAAGCAGGAGATCTTGCTTCTTCGCGGATCCGTTACAAATCCTCAAGGTAAGGGCGCCGACAGGGCAGACCTCGATGCAGGCAAGACAGTCCAGGCAGGACGAGCTTTCCTTTGCCCCGTAAAAGCTGATGACCGTGCGAAAACCTCTCCCGGCGAAAGTCATCAGGGGTCTCCCGTTGCGGGTTGTGCAAGTCCTCACGCACCGGGCGCAAAGGACGCAGCGGTTGGGGTAGTGGTCGATCAAGGGATGGTCCCTGACGATGGGCGGCTCTTTGAGATAGGTCCCAAGTCCTTTGGCCTTCAGCCCCACACGGAGGAGCTTGGCCGTATCCTGGAGAGCGCATTTCTTGTTTGCGGGACAGTGAGCGCAGTCCACATCGTGAACAGACAGAAGGAACCGCAGAGCGCTGACCTGAAGGGACCTCACCCCGGGGGTATCCGTCTTCACCCTCATTCCTTCTCGGACCTTAACGGTGCAGGAGGGAACAGGCTTTTCCATCCCTTCGATTTCAACAAAGCACAGCCTGCACGAGGCATGGGGTTCTTCCGTCCCTTTGAGATGACAGAGATTGGGGATGTGGACACCATGGTCCAGGCACGCGTCGAGAAGTACTGTCCCTTCCTCGACCTCCAGCTCTCTGTCGTCGACAACCATTTTGATCATCTTCGATATGTCCTCGATACCCTCTTTTTATGAATCTCATCCCTCTGCTCCGGCTCCCTTTTTCGCTGGGCGCTCTATCGAGGGCGCAAGATGAGGCGGAGAGACTTTCCTGACCGCCCGGTACTCAGGGGGGCAAGAAACAACGCATTCACCGCATTTCACGCACAAGCTCTGGTCCACCGCTTTTTTCCGGTCGCTTGTAGTAAAGATGGCCTCCACCGGACAGCTTCCCACGCAGGCGTCGCAGCCGCGGGCGCATTTTTCCAGGTCAATATAATAAGCGGTCAAGGCGCGGCACATTCCGGAAGGGCAGCGCTTCTCCTTCACGTGGGCTTCGTACTCATCCCGGAAGTAGCGGAGGGAGGTGAGAACAGGATTGGGCGCTGTTTTTCCTAGTCCGCAGAGAGAACCCTCCTTGATGCGCATGCCGAGCCGCTCAAGCTGCTCCAGGTCTCCTTCCCGGCCCTCACCCCGTGTGATGCGCGAGAGAATGTCAAGGAGGTGGAATGTGCCGATCCGGCAGAAGGTGCATTTGCCGCAGGACTCCTTCTGGGTGAAGTCGAGGAAATATCGCGCCACGTCCACCATGCAGGTGTCTTCATCCATGACTACCATGCCGCCGGAGCCCATCATGGCTCCTGCGTCTGTGAGGGAGTCGAAATCGATCGGTGTGGACAGGAAATCGGAGGGAAGGCACCCGCCCGAGGGGCCGCCGATCTGAACGGCCTTGAAGCTTTTCTTGTTGGGGATGCCCCCGCAGACGTCAAAGACAAGATTTTCAAGGGTAACGCCCATGGGAATTTCGACCAGGCCGGGGTGAATCACGTCGCCTACAACCGAAAATATGGCTGTTCCCGGACTTTTCTCAGTGCCTGTCTCCCTGAACCATTCTGCGCCGTTGGCGAGAATGGCCGGGACCGAGGCGAAGGTTTTCACGTTGTCGATGACGGTGGGATGACCTCCCAAGCCTCTTTCAACAGGATAAGGGGGGCGGTGGCGGGGCATTCCCCTGTTGCCTTCGATGGATTGAACGAGAGCTGTTTCCTCACCGCAAACAAAAGCCCCCGAACCCTGGAAAAGCTCGATCTCCAGATCAAAGGGGCTCCCGAGGATGTTCTTCCCCAGAAGGTTAAGGTCCCTTGCTTGCTGGATGGCTCTTGCCAGTATCCTCACGGCCAGGGGGTATTCGGCCCGGACATAGACGATGCCTCGGCCGGCGCCCACCGCATAGGCGCAAATAGCCATCCCTTCGATAACCTGGTGGGGGTTGCTTTCCAGGATAGTCCTGTCCATGTAAGCCCCGGGATCCCCCTCGTCTGCGTTGCAGATGATGATCTTCTCCCGATCGTCGGCTTCCATGGCCAGCCGCCATTTGCGGCCTGTTGAAAATCCGGCGCCTCCTCTGCCGCGCAAGCCCGAGTCCGTGATTTCCCTAACGATCTCCTCCGGCGCCCGGCCGAGGACTTTAACCAGGGCTGCATAACCCCCTTCGGCGATGTACTCGTGGATCTCCTCCGGATTGATGAGCCCGCATTTTTCGGTGACCACTCTTTTCTCCAGTCTGAACCGGGGGAAGTCGGTCACGGGCGGAATGAGTTCGTTTTCTTCCATGGCCCCGAGAAGATGTTCGAAAAGAGGATCTCCCTCCTCCAGGTAAGATTTCACGATCATCCTCGCCTTGCCCGGAGTGACCTTGTAATAGAGGATCGGCGGGAACCCGGGGTTTTCCACAATGACAACGGGTTCGGCATAGCAGTGACCGATGCATCCGATGGGATGAATCAGCGCGGGCATACCACGTTCTTTCAGGGCCTTCTCAAAGGCGCTCTTTGTTTCCAGGGCCCCGGAGGCAATTCCGCAGGTTGCCATGCCGATGTGGATCTTAGGCACACCGGCGTCTTTGAAATCCCCTCTCAGGCGCTTCGCCTCTTCGAGGAGGACATTGAAAGCTTGTTCAACGCTTTGATCAGGATGTTCCGGAGTCATGCTCTTTGTTTTCTCTTTCCTGCTTTTGTTTTTCTATTTCGAACCCGAGAATCAGGCCTTCCACCTTGCTGGGGGCCATGTGGCCGTGGATCTGCTCTCCTATGACGGCGACAGGGGCCAGAGCACAGCATCCGACGCAGGCGACCCTTTCAATGCTAAACTCCTTGTCAGCCGTTGTCTGCCCGTCCCGTATGCCGAGCTTTCTCTCGAAGTTTTCCAGGATGATGTCGCCGCCCCTGACGTGGCAGGCGGTACCGAGGCAAACCTTGACAGGGTGTTTTCCCGGCGGATGAAAGCGGAACTGATTGTAAAAGGTCGCTACGCCGTAGACTTCGCACTGAGATATATCAAGATACTCCGCCACCAACCCGATCGCCTCCGCGGGAACATATGCATGCCTCTCCTGGATCATCTGAAGAACAGGGATAAGCCGGCCTCTTTCCTTTCCGAAGTCCTTCAGGTGAAGGGCCACGTCCTGCAGAACCCTCGCTATGTCCGAGGCCTCATCATGGTTCATTCCTGTCTCCCCCTAGATTCTTTCCATCGCTCCATAAACCCCTTGGATCCTCTCTCGCAGGGTTAAGCAAAGATTCTCGAGGACTGTGAATCCCACGCTCGAGTTGCGCAACATCAGGGCGCGCAGTTCAGCTCCCTTCATCACAATCGTCTTGGTTCGCTTGTGACAGGTGGCGGAACTCATGTATTTGTGTGATTTTCCAAGAAGAGTCGACCAGCATCCAAAAATCTTACCCTTTCCGAGCATGGCGATCACCACGCTCCCTTTCCTGGACCCAAGGTCCAGCGATCTCTCAAGATGTACGTGCCCTTCGGCAATCACGTAGAGATGTTCTCCCGATTCGCCTTGCCTGTAAATGTATTGCCCCGGGTCGTACTCCTCAAGGCGAACGAGTCTGGCAATTTCTTCCAGGTGGGACATTCCCAGCCCGCGCAAGAGATCACAGTCTTCGAAGGCCTTCCGGACCTCCATACTGTCCATGGCCGCCTCCTTTCAGAAGAGGTTGATTTTTTTTCGGAAAGCGCCTCGTTAATCTCCTTATCACCGGAAAGAGGTAAAGTCCACAATGGGCAGAGAACTTCCCCGATAGACCTCGAATTCATTAGCACTCTTCTTGAAATGATTTTTCCCTTCGGTCGAAGAGACAATAAGGACGCCACGGAACCGCTTGGAAGCGCCCGAAGGAGCGGTTGATAAAATCTGCGCAGCAGATTTCATGCAAATAAACTGTTGACTATATCTTGCGTTCCATTATAAGCATTTGTCTACATATATTGCTTTGCGTCTTGAATGGGGGTTCAAGGTCGCCGGCGAGACGGAGGAGATCCGCTCTACCTGCCATTCCAGCAAGTTACGATAACCGCGCGTGAATCAGCAACGATACTACCCGGGAGGATATCCATGGCTCAGGAAAGAAATGCGCTTCTCAGAGACGAGGAGGTATTGGATCTTGCATCCTTTCGATGGGACGACCAACGCCTCTCCGAACTATTGTCCGGGATGAATTGTATCAGCACGGACCAAGCCATGGATATCGGCCGGTCACTGAAAGAAGAAATCCGGAAAAGGGAACTTCAGACGATCAGTATTCCTCTTCTGGAGAAGATCATCGAAGACAAGCTTCTGGAGCACGGCATAACCAAGTCGGAGAATCTGAAGCTCGACAGCTCTGTTTTTGTGAAGAGGGACACTCTGGTGCTGAGCGAGAACGCCGGAACCGTCCTCGAAAGACGGTATCTCAGAAAAGACACCGAAGGCAGGGTGATTGAGACCCCCGAGGAGATGTTCAGAAGGGTCGCCCGCCATATCGCCCGGGCTGAGGCCGCTTACGGCGACGAGAACCGGGTGAAGGAAATGGAAGAATCCTTTTACCGGATGATGACGGAGTTCAAGTTCCTCCCGAACTCGCCCACCTTGATGAATGCGGGCAGAAGACTGGGGCAGCTCGCGGCGTGTTTCGTCCTGCCGGTGGAAGACAGCATGGAAGGAATCTTCGACGCTCTTAAGAATGCCGCGATGATACACAAGTCGGGCGGCGGAACGGGTTTTTCTTTTTCGAGACTGCGGCCGAAAAACAGCAAGGTCGGAACCACGGGGGGCATCGCGTCGGGCCCTGTGTCTTTCATGAAGATTTTCAACACGGCCACTGAACAGGTAAAGCAGGGCGGCACTCGTAGGGGAGCCAACATGGCCATTCTCAGGGTGGACCACCCCGACATCATGGAGTTTATCTCGTGCAAGAAGAACCATCGAGAGCTGAACAATTTCAACATATCGGTTGGAATCACCGACGGTTTCATGGATGCGGTCAGGAAAGGCAAGAACTATGATCTGATCGATCCCAGAGACCGCCGCAAGACGGACGAACTCGACGCTTCTGAGGTCTATCACAATTTGGTTTATCAGGCGTGGGAAAACGGCGACCCCGGGGTCATCTTCCTTGACCGTGTCAACAGGGACAACCCCACCCCGGCCCTGGGGGAGATCGAGAGCACGAATCCCTGTGGAGAGCAGCCCCTGCTCCCCATGGAAGCATGCAACCTGGGCTCCGTCAATCTCGCAAAGTTTGTGTCATACAAAGATGGACGGGCCGCATTAGACTATGAAGGGCTCAGGGAAATGGTGTGGCGGGCCGTCCGCTTTCTGGATGACGTGATCGACATGTCCAACTATCCTCTCCCTGAGATAGAAAAAATGGCCAGGGGGAATCGAAAAATTGGTCTGGGTGTCATGGGATTTGCTGATGTGCTGTACCAACTTGGGATCCCCTATGATTCAGACCGTGCTCTGGACGTGGCGGAAGAAGTGATGGGTTTCATTCAGGACGAATCTTCTGCCGCGTCGATGGCTTTGGGAAGGGAACGGGGAGCGTTCCCGAATTTCGAAAAGAGCCGATTGAGGGACCGTCAGGACGGCCCCTGCCGAAATGCGACGACAACAACGATCGCGCCCACAGGAACCCTGAGCATCATAGCGGGTTGCTCGAGCGGCATCGAGCCTCTCTTTGCTCTTAGTTTTGTCCGGCGGGTCATGGACAACGACGAACTGCTCGAAGTCAATCCCTATTTTGAAAGGGTTGCCAGGGAAAGAGGGTTCTATTCCGCCGAATTGATGGACGCCGTTGCCAGGAAAGGGAGCATCCGTCACATGGACGGTATCCCCGACGACGTGAAAACGGTCTTCGTCACGGCCCATGATGTGACGCCCGAGTGGCACGTGCGGATGCAGGCCGCATTTCAAAAATACACGGACAACGCGGTCTCTAAAACGGTCAACCTTCCCAGGGATGCTACGGTCGAAGACGTTCTGAAAGTTTACAATCTGGCCTATGAACTCGGGTGCAAGGGCGTAACGATCTACCGAGACGGGAGCAAGGAGAACCAGGTTCTGAGCGTCGAGGCAGAGGCAAGGGAGACAAAGCCTCTGATGATCGACATGAAAGATCGTCCGGAAACCCTTGAAGGCTTCACCACCAAGGTGCTGACAGGCATGGGGAACCTCTATGTCACGGTTACCGAATACGAAGGCAAGCCCTTCGAAGTGTTCGCGACCATCGGCAAGTCAGGGAAGTCTACTACCGCGAAGACGGAAGCCATCGGCAGGCTGGTCTCTTTGGCCTTCAGGTCGGGAGTGCCGGTGGAGAACGTGGTCGAGCAGTTGAAAGGCATCTGTGGCGAGCACCCCGTCTTTTCAAAAGACGGTCTCATTCTCTCCATTCCCGATGCTATCAGCCGCGTGCTAGAAAAGCGATACCTCAAAGATAGGAAGGGAGACGCCCGGAAACACAAGTATGAAAACAGCCTGCGCGGTGAGACCTGCCCTGAGTGCGGGCAAACGATCACGTTTGAAGAAGGCTGCATGACATGCCATTCCTGCGGGTTCACGAAATGCGGATAGCGAGACCCCTTGGGGGTATCTTTCTGAAATCCGACTTCGGCGTATTTCAGATATCTCCCGCCTCCGGCGGGATCAAGTGCGCCGAAGCGGTCTGTCCAACACTGCAATACTGGCTTTATCATTGCCGTTACTATCCTCGGCGCTTTGATTCCCCTTAGAGATCAGTAAGATGGCCTTCCATTTTCTTGACAATGGCGGTGCCATGGTTAATTTTTTTCTTGAAAAAATTCCAAAGAAAGGGGGTTTTAGAAGATGGAAAGAGCTTTATCGCGACAAATTCGAAGGCCGTCTTGGATGACCCCTTTCGGGAGCGAGGGCCTAGGGGATGTGTTTTTCGATCGCCTCTGGCCCGAATGGCGAAGAGACATGGGTGAAGGGTGGGAACCCGCCGTCAACTTCTACGAGAAAGAGGGCAACTACCATGTCACCGCGGATCTCCCCGGAATCAGCAAGGAGGATATTTCCGTGACCCTCGAGGGTGGTTTTCTGACCGTCAGCGGGAAAAAGGAGTTCAGCAAGGAAGAAAAGGACGCCAACTACTACATGAAAGAGACCAGATACGGTTCCTTTTCGAGAAGCTTCAGGCTCCCCGGTGAGGTCCAGGAAGATAAGGTGGATGCCGGCTACAAGAACGGTGTTCTGAGGATCGTGCTCCCGAAAAAGGAAGATTCCAAGACCAAAAAGGTTGAAGTCCACTAAGACCTTTTTTCGGCCCATAAAAAAAGCCGGGACTGTCCCGGCTTTTTTTATGCAACCTTGACGGTCTTGCAAAAGAGTCTCAGACGCTCGTTGCGGCCGACCCACGGGGGTGTCTTCGGAGCTCATTGATTCATCAGCTTCTGGTAATATGTGCCTGAAAGATAAATGGCCGCCAGGGGGTTGTGCCCTGTGACCCGGTCCTTGACAGCGAGGACGGTCGTGGGTGCTTCGGCAAACTTGAAGAACAGGGAATCGTGGCCTACGCACAGGCCTAAAAGTATGTTGAAATCCGTTTTCTCGTGGTTGAGAAGCTTGGCCTGGTAAACAGGATTGCACATGGACTCAGGCTTTCCCCGGTATATCTTCTGCTCATCCGTAAGGCCGATTTTCTCTTTAGGCGTTCTCCCCGCCTTGCAGAGGACCGATAGGACCTCGAAACCCTTTTGCTTGAGGATCTTGTCTACAACGGCTGCTTCGTTGACGAGGCCGGCGCAGAAAGCGATGCCCAGCCTCTTGTAGCCCATTCTATGCGCGAATTCGCAGATCTCCACGATTCGCGTCTTCGAGGGCTGCATGACGTATGGTCTTTGGTGGCGGTTGGCGTAACATTCCGCTTCCTGAATCGAAGCCTGGCGGGCGAATTCGAGAGTCTTGGCATCGTCCTCATATTCCTTGTTCGCCGCATTGAGGATATCCCTTCTTATAAGGGTTGGGCAGCCTTTACCGCTCTTTCCCTCCTCGGTCATGCAGATTCTGCTGGAGCGGTCCAATTCGCAGGCTGCACATGATGGCATGACGACGGATCTTTTTTTTGCCATGAAAAAACCCTCCCCGGTACGTGAATGTAAGTTCCTCCGCAAAAACCTTTTCTCAACCACATACGGAAATCATGGCGGAGACGAAGAAGTCAGAAGCGCTACTTCATAGCTTTCTTCTATAGCTCTTTACGGGCATCCTGTCCAGTTTGAGCCGGAGGCGGCTGTTCCCGTCATGCGCAACAAGGGCCTTTTAGAAATACTCTTGACTGGAGAGCCCTTCGGAGGTAATTAGAAAGATTCTGTTGTCAGGACAGGGAGAAAGA
>Ga0068714_10006526_pt1 | contig 11805 bp, 8 predicted proteins | sample MTBNYHSulfiMetaG_FD_62988 | JGI IMG/M metagenome (GOLD analysis project Ga0068714, IMG submission 62988) | Enrichment culture microbial communities from rom New York Harbor, USA that are MTBE-degrading - MTBE-NYH (New York Harbor Sulfidogenic)... | ecosystem: Environmental > Aquatic > Marine >... | reverse complement strand
GTCCGACGATGCAGCTTACGAGCCACGACGGATTTTTTCGCTCTTGACGGCGAATGCGGGCGCTGCGTGTGAAACGGGTGGGTTGGAAGCGCATCTGGACTGTTGGTGGCGGCGCTGATGGGCCGCCGGTTACGCCGGGACGCCGAGGACGGCGTCGGCGGTGTCTTCGATGAGCCGGACGGTGATGAGGTCGTTCGTGTGGACCTGTTCGGTTCCGGCAGGCCCGTTGGCCGGCAGGTGGACGGTGAAGTAACGTTCCGCCCTACCGCTCGGGCGGCCCTCAGCGCTCTCGATGAGGACTTGGGCGGTCTGGCCGAGAAAGCGGCGGCGGAATTGGCTCTGGAGGGCACGGTCGAGATCGCGAAGGATTTGCGATCGCTCTTTCTTAACTTCAGACGGGACCTTTTCGGGCATCCGGGCGGCGGCAGTGCCCTTTCGAGGCGAAAAGCCGAAGACGTGCATCTTGGCGAAGCCCACCCGCTCGGCCAGATCGAGCGTCTGACGGAAGTCGTCATCCGTCTCACCGGGGAAACCGACGATAATATCGGTCGTGATGGCCGGGCGGTCGAGGATGTTGTTGGCCAGCTCGACCTTCGCGGCGAAATCGCCGGCGGTGTACGGCCGGCACATCCGATGCAGAACGCGATCGGAGCCTGACTGGAGCGACAGGTGCAGGTGCGGCATGATGTTGCCGTGCCGGGCGAAGACCTCCAGCAGGCGGGCGGTTACGTCGGCCGGATCGAGGGAGCTGACGCGGATACGCGCCAGACCGTCGATCCGGGCCAGCCGGTCGAGAAACGCCGGCAGATGGTCGTTCTCCGGCGTCGACCAGTGCCTCCTGCGGACCGTGGTCTGGCCGTAAGCGCCGATGTGTAAGCCGGTTACGACGATCTCCTTGTGCCCGGCGGCAACGAGAGCTTCCGCCTCGGCCAGCACGTTATCGGGCGCATTGCTGCGAACCTTTGGGCGCGTGATGGGTATAATGCAGTAGGTGCAGAACCCGTCGCAGCCGTCCTGGATCTTGAGGAAGGCCCGGGTCTGGCCGCAAAAGCGGGAAAGGGGCAGCAATTCCGGAGGCGGACATAAGTCGTTTTTGCGCTTGACTTTGGGGCCGTTTTCTGGTCTAATGGGCTTGTTCCTGGAGGATGGCCCGAGGTTCTCTGCATCTGGGGTGGTTCGAAAGGTCTCGATCAGGCGTTGCAGTGTCGAAGCAAGATCGGATCGGTCCTTCACAACATGGACGTTCTCCTCGGCAGGTTGGAGTTCATCGCAAGGGGCGATGGGCAGGCAGCCGACGACGACGACGGCTTTCGGCCCGTGTCGCAACGCGTGACGCAGCAGGTGGCGGCTCTTCGCCGAGGCGGTGTGTGTCACGCAGCAGGTGTTGATGACGACCAGGTCCGGTAACTGTGTGACATCGGCCGGAGCAAGGCCGAGCCGTTCGAGAAGCTCGCGAATTTGCTGGCTTTCGTACTGGTTTACCTTGCAGCCGAGTGTCAAGATAGAAAATCTGTCCATGATGTGGTACAATGGTAAGACTGTTGAGAGCTGTTTACAAGTGTAACTGGCGGTACGCAGGCCGGTAAGCGGGAGGTTCGTTATGGCAGCAGCATCGGATGCGATTTGGGCGGTTGACCTGGGCAATACGTCTCTGAAGGCCCTGCACCTTGTGGCGGTCGGGGAGACGGTTCAAGTCATCGGCTTCGATCATATTCCTCACGGCAAAATCCTGTCGAGCAGCGGTATCAGTGCGGCCGAGCGGGACGAGCTGATCGCGATCACGTTGCGGCAGTTCGCCCAGCGCAACGACGTCAGCTACGATCCCCTCATCGTCTCGGTGCCGAGCCAGAACAGCTTCGCCCGCTTCGTGACGTTGCCGCCGGTCGAGCAGAAGCGCCTTCCGGAGATCGTCAAGTTCGAGGCCGCCCAGCAGATCCCATTCGACATGAGTGAGGTGCAGTGGGATTATCAGATGATGACAGAGGCCGACAGTCCCGAGCAGAAGGTGGGCATCTTCGCGATCAAGAACGAGGTGGTCGAAGCGGAGATGGAGCACTTCGAGCGGGAGGACCTCCAGGTCAGCTACGTGCAGATGGCGCCGATGGCGCTGTACAACTACCTGCTGTTCGACCGGCCCGATCTGGTTCGGTCGGACAATCGGGCGACGGTCATCGTCAACGTCGGCGCCGACAGCACCGATCTGGTGGTCTGCACCAAGTCGAGCGTCTGGCAGCGCTGCATTCTGATGGGCGGTAACGCGTTCACGCAGGCGATCGCCGAGACGTTCCGTCTGAGCCCGGAGAAGGCCGAGAAGCTCAAGCGCACCGCCCCGGTCAGCCGGTACGCCCGCCAGATCTTCCAGGCGATGCGTCCGGTCTTCACCGACTGGGCCGCCGAGGTCCAGCGGTCGCTCGGGTTCTACACCAGCTCCAATCCCGACGTGAAGCTCACCCGCGTCATCGCCATGGGCGGCGGCACTCGACTTCGCGGCCTGCTCAAGTACCTCCAGCAGACTCTGCAGATCCCGGTGGAAAAGCCGGAAGCCTTCAAGAGAGCGGTCATCGCACCGGGGCTCTCCAGCGCGAAGTTCCACGAAAGCGTGGCGGACTTCGGCGTCGTTTACGGCCTCGGCCTCCAGGGCCTGGGCATGGCTCGCATCGAAAGCAACCTTCTGCCGACGAGCGTGGCGCGGTCGATGGCCTGGGCCAACAAGACCAAGTACTTCATCGGAGCGGCGGTCATGCTCCTGATCGTCTCGCTGATGTGGCTCGGACGCATTGGCCTCGATCGCGTCACCTACGCGCGCAACGAGCAGACCCGCTCGGCGATCAAGCGGGTGGTCACGAAGGCCCAGAGCGCCCAGGAGGTCAAGAGCAATTTCGAGACGCAGAAGGCCGAGTACAACACCAAGCTGGAGACGCAACTGTCACAGTTCAAGTACCGCGAGGTCGTGCCCGACCTGTACAACCTCATCCTGGCGGCGCTGCCCAACGCCGAGAACACGCCCGATCAGCGGGACCTGTTCCTGGCCTACGATCGCGGTGACGCCGAACGGGTCAAGAGCATCCCGCGACCCAAGCGCAAGCAGTTGATCGTCACCAATGTCTCAGTGTTCTTCAGCGATGACCTGGAGACCGCCCAGTTCGGCCAGACGGCCACGATGCGCAAGGACGCGATGATGCGCGACAGCCAAATGGCGATGGGAGGCGAAGACGGCTCTACCCCCGACAGCGTGATGGCCGAACTGATGGCGATCTACGGGGATCGATACGCGGGCATGCCCGGGTTCGCCAAGTCGACGGAGGCGGAGAAGACGCCCGGTTTCGTGGTCAGCGTCGTCGGGTTCAGCCCCTACGAGAACATCGGCGCCCTGGTGGACCCGCCCAACGTGACCGACAATCCCTCCCGGTGGGGGTTCGTCACACGCATGGCCAATCTCGACGCTGTCACCGACTCGAATTGTCCGTTCGAGCTGTACAAGAAAGGCGCCGATCACTTCCGCTTCGAGTACGCCGTGATCGAATGGGAGACCGTGCCCCTCGGCATCGGAGAGGTTGAGGTCATTCCCGACACCACCAGTACCGCGAGTCGCACGACCGGCCGGTCCCCCATCCTGCTGGATATGGCCGGAACCGCAGGGATCGAAATCCTCGTGGACCCCGTCACAGGAGAACGGATCGATGCCGAGCCGGTCCTCGATGCCGAGGGCAAACCCCGAGTCGACCTTCTGGGCAAGAAACAACTGATCGTGCACGATTCCTGGTTCCAGCTCGACTTCAAGCTCAAGTGGGATCATGCTCCTGAGATCAAGGGCGCTACGGACAGCACCGCCGCCGGGGCGAGAGGACCTTATTAGAAAAGACAGGTGAGGTCAGAATGAAAGCACCGAACGTCAACATCAAGGACATCCTGAAGAGGCTCAGCTTCCTCAAGAACCACCTGGCGCTGCTTGTGCCAATCCTCATCGCCGTCGTCGCGCTGTTGCTGCTGATCCCCACGCGCATCCTGGGCGGCCGGCTCCGCGCGACGGTCGAAGAGCAGAGCCTTCGCACCGGCAAGACCGTCGACAGTCTGATCCGCGACGTCAACTCCGCGGCCGAGGCCGAGGTCATGCGGGCGGAAATCGAAGCCCGCGCCGAAGACGTCAATGCGATCGAGGCGCTGATCGCGCAGGCGGTCCAGCGGGATCTGTTGCGATATGATGTTTTCGGGCCCGATACGAATGAGACCTCGCGCCTGCTGTTTGAACGATTCGGACAGAGCTACCGTGCGGCCATCGACCGGCTTCTCGAGAACGTCAACGCGGGAATCTGTCCCGCTCGATCCGAGATCCAGGCGGCCCTGAAAACGGCGCCGCGCAGCGCGCTTCGGACGGGCATGGGAGGTGCCTATGGAGAAGGTGCCTACGGCGGCGCCCCGTACGGGGGAGGCATGGACCCCTACGGCGGGGGCGGCATGATGGGCCGCGGCCAGGGCTTGGGCATCGTCACGGAAACGGACAAGAAGATCGTCGAGCAGATCTGCCTGGACCGGGCCAAGGCGTTCCGCGTGTACGCCAGTCCGGTCGAAGTGGCCGGCTACGCCTACTGGAACGACTGGACGTTCGAAAACAAAGACAAGGCGTACCAGGACTGCTGGTACTGGCAGGTCGGATACTGGATTATCGAGGACGTGTTCACATCGATCGAGCAGATGAATCAAGGGGCCGAGAGCATCGTCAGCGCCCCGGTCAAACGGCTGATGAGCGTGGACTTCACGCTCAAGAAGAATCGGGCGATGCGGGGGCGGCGCGGCGGCTTCGCGCGACGGTCCAAGGAGACCGAGAACCCCACGTACGTCACCGGCACCAAGGACGCTCTGACCACGCCTTGCACGGGTCGGTTCACTACCCTGCCGATGGTCGAGCCGACGGGAATCGACGTGGTGCAGTTCGACGTGAAGGTCGTCATCGACGCGACGCAGGTCATGCCCTTCATGGAGCAGATCTGCACCGCCAAGCCGCACAAATTCCGAGGATTCTACGGCGATCAGCCGGAACAGACCTACGAGCACAATCAGATCGGCCTTCTCGAAACGAACGTCAGCCAGGTCGAGAGGGACAGCTACAGCCACTACTTCTATCGCTACGGCGACAAACCCGTCGTCGAGCTGGACCTGATCTGCGAGTACGTCTTCCCCAGAACGCCGGCGTTCCTGGAGATCATTCCCAAACAGGTCAAGGACGAGCTGCAAGGCGAAGAAGAGTCGGAAGGGTAATCGAATCAGTCAAATACGACGGAATCTGATAGCGGGATAAGCTATGCGAGAATTATTGGGGAAAATCGGACGGTTCTGCGAGAATCACGTGGAGAAGATCGTGCTCGTCATCGTCGGGGCGTTCTGCATCTGGCTGTTCTTCACGAAAGTGATCTTCAGCCCCAACGGCGTTCCGTATGACGGCAAGACCTACAGCCCGGGACAGATCGACGCCGCCATTCAGAAGAAGGCCGAAGAACTGGCGCTTCAGCTCCAGAGTGGAACCGGAACGAATGCGAAGAAGGTCACGTACGTTCCCCGGCTCACCGGGCCGATCGATCCGAACGACCCGGTGGTCTCCAAGGTGTTCGTGGGCCGGCCCGCTCCGGAGAGCTTTCTGGATCTGCTGCGGTCTCCGCTGGGCTTCATGAGCTCGGAGCTGGCGGCGAGCGAGACCGTCGCGCCGTCACCGGACGATCGTCCCAAGTACGCGCTGCCCCGTATCGGGCCGGTGACCGATGTCGCGGTCGGCCATATTCGTGCGGCGGCGTATGTGCCTCTGGAAGAGGTGACCGCCCAGCGCAACTACGACAGCGTGGAAACCGAGCCCAATGACATCGATCTGGTGACCGTGGAGGCCAAGTTCAACGTGGCCGAGCTGTATCGGCAGTTCAACGCCTATTTCGCGGGAACGGAAGTAGCAAAACAGGCGTGGCGGGACCCGTGCATGGCCAATCCGAAGTTTGCCGCCGTGAACCTCCAGAGGCAAACCCTGCTGGACGACGGAACCTGGAGTGACTGGGTGGACGTGCCGCGCAGTCGGATCGAGGCCAACCGAAACCTGTTCCAGATCGTGGAGAACGTGAAGGACCTGCCCCCGGGAGGCCTGGGCGTTCGGATGATGCAATACGCCGATAAGTTCGTCACCATGGCGCTGCTCCAGCCGGAGGCCTACCAGATCGCTTCGGCCGAGGAAGAGTGGTTCCCGCCCACCTATTACACCAAGTTCAAAGAGGTTCAGCGGAAGATCGAGGCCGATGAGAAGCGCAAGGAGCGCGAAGAGCAGCGGGATCGCCAGGAGGCCGACACCGGCGGGGGTCGCCGCGAGACCATTCGCGGCGGAGGGACCACCGCGACCGGCGCCGGTGGCCGGAGGCGCGACACAACCGCCATGGGCGGCGGGGCCGGCGATCCTTACGGTGGCTACGGCGGCGCCGGCGGCACGCGCGATCGTAGCACCAGAGGCGCGCGAACGAGAGGAGGCGCTCCGGGAATGGGGATGGACCCGATGGCGCCTGACGCTCGCCAGCGGGGCGCCCGTACCGGTCGGCGCGGTCCGGGTGATGCGGCGTACGATCCGGCCCTTGGCGCATACGGCGGATACCCCATGGACGGCAGCATGAGACTGCAACCGACGACGGACGAGGTCTACTACGAGTTCGCACAGGCCGGGATGAACTACACCACGGACCTCGCGAAGATGAAGGACCCCCTGCTGTTCTGGGCCTTCGACGACACGATGGAACCGGGCAGGACCCACCGCTATCGCATTCGTCTGGGCGTGTTCAATCCCGTGGCCGGGACGGACAAACTGGCTCCGCGTGACGCCGACAAGAAGAACCAGGTGATTCTCTGGAGTGAATTCTCGAAGGTCACCGACTCGGTGAGCATCCCCAAGCGGCTCTACTTCTTCGCCAAGGACGTGCAGGACCGACAGACGACGGCGACGGTGGAGGTGGCTCGCTACATGCTGGGCTACTGGCGCACCGAGGACTTCCAGGTCCGTCCGGGCGACGTGATCGGCAAAGAGATGGAGCCGAAGGAAGAGAAGCCCAAACGAACGGACCGCCTGATGGCCCCCGGCGGCCGGATCACCGGCGCTCCGATGGGTCGGGAGATGCTCGGCATGGGACCGTATGCGGCAGGCCCCTACGGCGGGCCGGCGGGAATGGCCATGTATCAGACGCCCACGGACCCGGCCGACGCCGCGATCAACCCCGAGCTGATCGACTACAGCACCAACACAGTCCTGGTCGACCTGCTGGAGGTGAGCGATTGGAGCACGCAGCCCAGCCTTCAGCCGCGGGTCTACTATGACATGCTCTATACCCACGACGGGACGAACATCGAGCATATGCCCGTCGGGACGCGAAACTGGTCCAAGGACCTGTTGGCCACGTACCAGTTCATCTCCACGGAGAAGCGCAAGGAGCCCCAGTCGTTCAAGTCGTTCCAGAAAGGCGGCTTCCGCTCTCGCGGCGGCGTGGGCGGCCCCGGCGGCGCCTATGGCTCGCCCTATGACATGATGGGCGGCGGTGGTCCTTACGGCCCCACGCCGCGCAGATAACCTTCGCACACCGAATAGGTCCTATTGGTCCAATTCGACCCATAGGACCTATTCTTCAATTCCCTTGACCCCTTCGCACGACGGCGCTACATTCTCCGGCGTCTTTCGCCATGACGGAAGGAGCCGGATTCAACATGAACGAACGGATCGAACTGCTGCTGCGCATCCTGTGTGACACCATCCCCTCGCAGGCGGATGCAGCGTACCTCTTCGCGCAGACCGAGCCGAATCAGGAGAGCGTCTTCCAGGCCGCCCGCGGACTGCTGCATCGCAAGACTGTGGGACGGATATGGATCTCCGACTGCACCGCCAAGAGCGGCTACATCGGCGCGCCCGCCTATCGTGAAGCGATGATCCAATCGGGCATCTGCCGCGAGACGATCGAAGAGGTCCCGATGGACCCGACTGAAATCCTGCACACGCAGATCGAGGCGCAGCAGGTGGTGCGATTCGCCAGGGCGCGAGGGCTCCGGAGCTTGATCGTGACCTCGGCGCCGTTCCACCAGGAGCGGGCGTTCATGGCGGTCGTCACCGCCGCGCTTCGGGAGCATCCGATGCTGGCGCTCTTCAACCTGCCGGGCAAGGCCCAGAGATGGGACGAGGTCGTGACCCACTCACAGGGAATCCTCACGGGCACACGGGCCGGCCTGATCGAATCGGAGCAGCAGCGCATCGAGAAGTACACCGCGCAGGGCGATCTCGCCTGCCGTGCCGAGGTCCTGCGATATCTTCGCCGGCGCGACGCCATCGATTGAGCCGGTCGAACAATCCGCTTAGCTCATCAGCTTCCGCAGCAGAGCGCGCTGGAAGTGGAGTCGGTTCTCGGCCTGGTCGAAGATGATCGAGTTGGGTGACTCGGTGACTTCGTCGCTGATCTCGAACCCGCGATAGGCCGGCAGACAATGCATGATCCTGGCGTGCTTCGGCGCGGCCGCGACCAGAGCCGCGTCGACCTCGAAGCCGGCAAACTCCTTGCGGCGTCTGTCCTTCTCGTTCTCCTGGCCCATGCTGACCCAGGTATCGGTATAGATCACGTCGGCGTGCGCCACCGCGGCGCGCGGATCGCCGATCTGCTCAACGCAACCCGGCGTCAACCGATTGGCCACCTGGATCGAGGCGTCGTCCAGCTCATAGCCGGCGGGCGAAGCGACGATCAGCTTCATCTTCAGCTTGCCGGCGGCAAAGGCCAGCGAGCGCGCGACGTTGTTGCCGTCGCCGATGAACGCGATGGTGATACCCTCGATCCGGCCGAAATGCTCGCCCATCGTCAGCACGTCCGCCATCGCCTGGCATGGGTGCGACCAATCGGTCAGCGCGTTGATGACCGGAACGTCGGCGTACTTCGCCAGATCGATCACGGTGCTGTGCTCGAAGGTTCGCGCCATGATCCCATGGACATAGCGGCTCAGCACCCGCGCAATGTCCTTGACCGGCTCGCGCTTGCCGATGCCGCCGATGTCCTCGGGCTTGACGTAGATCGGGCTGCCGCCCAGGTCGGTCATCGCGACCTGGAAGCTGATGCGGGTCCGCAGGCTGGGTTTCTCGAACAGCATGGCCAGGGTCTTGCCCGCCAGGCACAGGTCGCGCCGGCCCGACTTGTACAGGGCCTTCAGGGACCGGCTCTCTTCGAGCAGTGTGTTCAGTTCGTCGGTGGAACACTCGCTGATGGCAAGGAAGTCTTGCATGGTCAACTCCCGGACAGGACGTTGTCAAAGATGCCGATGGCCTCGTCGATCTGCTCACGCGTCACGGTCATGGGCGGCATGAAGCGGATCACGGTGTCGTGCGTGCAGTTGATCCTCAGGCCCTTCTCCAGGCACGCGGCGACGATGGCGGCGCCGGGGCGCGTCAGTTGAATGCCGATCATCAGACCAACGCCCCGGACGTGGTCGATGATCGCGTGCTTGTCCTTGAGCGAGCGGAGCTTGTCCTGTGCGTATTGGCCCATCTCGGCGGCCTGCTGGAGCAGGCCGTCCTCCTCGATGGCCTCGATGGTAGCGACGCCGGCGGCACAGGCCAGGCAGTTGCCGCCGAATGTGGAAGCGTGCTTGCCCGGCACCAGCGAGGCGGCGATCTCGGGCTTGGCCATCATCGCGCCGATGGCGACGCCGCCGCCGAGGGCCTTGGCCATCGTGATGATGTCGGGCTCGACGTCGTAGTGCTGATAGGCGAACCACTTGCCCGTCCGCCCGATGCCCGTCTGCACCTCGTCGAGGATCATGATCGCCCCGTTGCTGTCGCACAACTCGCGGATGGCACGGAGGAACTCGGGGCTCGCGACATTGATGCCGCCTTCGCCCTGGATCGGCTCGACCATCACCGCCGCGACCTCGTCGCTGAACGCCGCCTCCAGCGCCCCGATGTCGTTGAACGGAATGTACGAGAAGCCCGGCAGCAGCGGCAGGAAGCCGTCGTGGTACTTGGGCTGCGCGGTGGCGGTGACGGTGGCGAAGGTGCGGCCGTGGAAGCTGCCCTCGGCGGTGATGAACTTGTACTTGCCCTTGGCGGTGTGCAGTCGCGAGAGCTTCAGGGCTGCCTCGTTGGCCTCGGCGCCGCTGTTGCAGAAGAAGCATTTGCCGCCGAAGGCCCGCTCGCTGAGCAGTTGGGCCAGTTTGCCCTGCGGCTCGGAGTAGAACGTGTTGTCGATGTGGATCAGCTCGCCCACCTGGCGGCGCACGGCCTCGACCACCTTGGGGTGACAGTGGCCGATGCCACTGACCGCCCAGCCGGGGAACATGTCGAGAATCTTGTGGCCGTCGGCGTCGTAGAGATAGGAGCCTTCGCCCTTGACCATGACGCGGGGCAGCCGTCCGTAGTTGGCAATCACGTAGTTGTCAAACAGTGCTATCGTCTCTTGCGTTGTCATAGATCCCTCTGGAATCTGGGGATGGATATCTCTTGTGGCTTCGAACGGAATCGGTCCTGTAGGTCGTACAGGACCTATGGCCTTCGCACGATCTCGGTGCCGATGCCCTTCTCGGTGTAGATTTCCAGCAGCAGGGAGTGGTCGATGCGGCCGTCGATGATGTGGGCCTTGCGCACGCCCGCCGCCAGCGCCATCAGGCACGCTTCGACCTTGGGGAACATCGCATCGGTGATCACGCCGGTCTCGATCATCTGCCGGATCTGCTCCTCATCGAGGCTGCTGATGCAGCTCTCCGGGTCGTTGATGTCGCGGCGGATGCCGTGCGTGTCGCTGACCATGACGAGCTTTTCGGCCACCACCGCCTCGGCGACCTTGCCCGCGGCGCTGTCGGCATTGACGTTCAGCTTGCCGCCGGCCTTGTCCATCGCCACCGACGCGATCACCGGGATCGTGCCGTCGGCGCAGAGCGTCTTGAGCAGCTTCCCGTTGACGTCGACGACCTTGCCGACCAGGCCGAGGTCGAGCTTGCGCCCTTCGGGGCCGGGCAGCCGCAGCGTCTCGGCCAGCAGCACGCAACTGCTCAGCGAGTGCAGGCCCATCGCAGTGCAGCCCAGCTCCTCCAGCGTCTGGCAGATCGGCACGTTCGTCTTGTAGACCAACGTGTGCTCGGCGATGTTCAGCGTCCGCTGGTCCGTGTACCGGCGGCCCTGCACCCAGACCGGCTCCAGGCCCGCCTCGTTCATCGCGCGGGTGATGGCCTTGCCGCCCCCGTGGACGATGATCGGCCGCATCCCCACTGTCGCCATGAACGCCACGTCGGTCAGCAGGTTCCGCTGCGCCGCCGGGTCATCCAGCACGCTGCCGCCCAGCTTGACGACCACAATCCGCCCGCGAAAGGCCCGGATGTACCCGATCGCCTCGACCAGGGCGGCCGCTTTGGCAATAGCTTCTTGCACCTAACGACTCCTTGGATTCCAATAAAAAAGAATCTTTTAGTTTATCCCTGCTGCGCGCCGAAGTCAAGCTCCATTCTCGCCGATTTCCCCGGAAATTCCCTGGGAGCCGCCCGGCTGGCCCCGATCCGGCCTGGAAGAGGCCGCCGAGGCCCAGCGCGACACCAACCACCTTGACGCGGCGGCGCCAAACCGTCAGACTGCCTCCGGATGATGGCACAAACACTCGTTCCTTCTTGCGTGATGAGGTGATCCATGGCTAAAGAGACGGACACAATCGAGCGGCGATCCTTCCTGGGGGCCACCTTGGCAGCGGCGATCCTTCCTGCCGGTCAGGGATGGGCCGCCGAAGCAGGAGCAAAGGAAGCACCCCAGGCTGGTCCGGACCTTCGGGAGAAATTCTT
>Ga0068714_10006525_pt1 | contig 11806 bp, 9 predicted proteins | sample MTBNYHSulfiMetaG_FD_62988 | JGI IMG/M metagenome (GOLD analysis project Ga0068714, IMG submission 62988) | Enrichment culture microbial communities from rom New York Harbor, USA that are MTBE-degrading - MTBE-NYH (New York Harbor Sulfidogenic)... | ecosystem: Environmental > Aquatic > Marine >... | reverse complement strand
CGGCGGCGGGAGCTGCTTCCCGAGGCGCTGTGGCCCCTGTTCGACGACCGCTTCGTGGCCTCCTGCGACCTCAACGAGGAGCACGTGGTCCGCCTGGCGCTCCAGGTCCTCGGGGAGTGCGGGCTGGCCGACGCCCTCGAGCACCCGGTGAGCGCCGTCGAGCTGGCGGTGCGGCGGGGGTTCGACCGGGAGCGCAGTGCGGTGGCCCTCGACTGGCTTCTGCGCCTGCTGGCGGGCCACGGCTACCTGGAGGAGCGGGTCGGCGCCGACGGTGTGAGACGTTTCTCGGGATCTGCGCCTCTTCCCGTTCCGGATCCGGGGGAGGTCGAGGAGCGACAGCGTGAGCTCGACCCCTCGACGCTGCCGACCTACCGGGTCTCGGAGGTCGCGGCGGCGCACTACCCCGCCTTCCTGCGGAACGAGACCACCGGTGAGGCGGTGCTCTTCGGCCCCGACCACTTCGACCTCTGGCCGGCGTACTTCTCCAACCTAAACCCGCTGTACGCGGTCAACAACGCGGTGGTGGCCGCGGCGGCCCGGGAGCTGCTGGCGACCGCTCCCGACAGCGTGCTGGAGCTGGGCGGCGGCCTGGGCAGCGGCGCCGAGGCGCTGCTGGCGGCGCTGGCGCCCGATCGCACGCCCCGGGCGTACCGCTTCACGGAGCTCGCTCCGATCTTCCTGCGGCGGGCCCGGCGCGCCCTGGAACCACGGTACGCCGGGGTCCTGTCCTTCGCCGGTCTCGACATGGACCGCCCGTTCGCCGACCAGGGGGTGGACCCCTCGAGCCAGGACCTGGTGGTTGCGGTCAACACCGTGCACGTTTCCCGGGATCTCCGCTTCACCCTCGGCGAAGTGATGAGCGCGCTGCGACCCGGCGGGCTCCTGCTCCTCGGCGAGTGCCTGCGGCCGTTCGACGGTGTCGCCCTCCACACCGAGCTGGTCTTCAACCTGTTGGAGGCGTTCCGGGCGCCGCGGCTGGAGCCGCCGCTGCGGCCCAACGGCGGCTTCCTGACCCCGGAGCAGTGGCTGGGCTTGCTGGAGGCCTCGGGTTTCGTCGACTGCGGCGTCTACCCGGACCTGCGGCGGATCCGCGAGGTCTACCCCGCCTTCCTGGTGGGGGCGGTGTCGGGCCGCCGGCCCGCGTGAACGCGCCAGCAGCCTCCTTCCGCGAGCGGGTCGAAGTGCGCCGCGACTGGCCGCACTTCGCCGGCCACTTCGACGGGCGCCCCATCCTGCCCGGCATCGCCCACCTCCAGCTGGTGCGCGACGCCGTGCGACGGGCGGCCGGCGCCGACCTCGAGTTGGTCGCGGTGGAGGCACTGCGCTGGCGTCGGCTCGTGGCCCCCGGCGACGTCCTCGAGATCGGGGTCTCGCCCCGGGGTGGGGGCCAATGGTTGTTCGAGGTGCGCTGCGTTGGAGAGCTGGCGAGCCAGGGGAGGGTCACCACCGGTCGGTGTCCGGTTGCCGAGCCGGGAGTCGGTCCGGGGCAGGTGCCGGTCGGTCTCTTCCCCGCTCCCCCGACGTTGATCCCGCATCGCGGCCCGGCACTCCTGCTCGCCGGGGTCTCGGGCGCAGCGGAGGATCGGCTCGAGGCGATCGCGGTGGTCCCTCACGACTCCCCCTTCGCGGTCGGGGGTGTGGCGACTCCCCTGATCGCCCTCGAGCTCGCGGCCCAGGCGGCGGCGGCCTTCGAGGCGCTGCGGCGTCGGCAAGCCGGCGGCAGCGGCGAGCCCCGGGTCGGCTACCTGGTGGGCGCGCGAGACGTCGTCCTCGAGGCCGCGCTGCCCGCGCGGTCACCGGTACGCGTCGCCATCAGCCTCGACGCCGTGGTGCCGCCCCTCTCCACCTACCGGTTCGAGGTCGGCGTAGGACGGACCGTCGCCGCCCGGGGCACGATCAGCACGTACCTGGCGTAGCTCTCACGATCCCGATCCCGAGCGCGGGCTCTCGGGATTGGGTCGGGTTATGGGTCTCGGGCGGGGGAACGGGATCACGAACGGGATCGGGATCGGCGGGGACCGGGCCACACGTCCCGGAAGCAGAACCACTGGTGGGGCTCCTGGCAAATGGCCCACTCGAGCTCGGCCGCGACCCGGCCCATCGCCTCCGCGACGTCCCGCTGGCGGTCCCCGGTGCGGGCGACGGCGATCGGGTCGCGGATCTCGACACGGTAGTGGAGGCGGCCGGAGCGGAAGACGAAGATCGGTACCAGCGGGACCTCGGCGGCGCGGGCGAGGGCCGCCGGGCCGGCCGGCAGCGGGAACGGCCGGCCGAACAGGGTGGAGGTCACGATCCGGCCGCCGCTGCGGGGCCGGTCACCCTGGACGCCGACGATGCCGCCGTCGTGAAGCGCGTTCAGCAGCTCCACCCCCTGCAGCTCGTGCTCCCCCTCGAAGTGGGTGACGTAGCGGGTTCCGCCCGCCCTGCGCAGCAGCTCCTGGACGAAGGCCTGGGCCTCGGGGTCGGCCTCCTTCTCGCGCACGACGTGGACCTGCCGGTCCTCCTCGAACGCTGGCAGCATCGACCCCACCTCGAAGTTGCCGAGGTGGGCGGTGACCATCACGAAGCCGCCGCCTGGCGCGAACAGACTCCGCCAGCGGGGGAGGTCGATGTCGATCCTGAAGGTCCGTTCGGCGACCAGGCGCTCGTAGCGCTCGGACAGGCACCAGGCGAAGGTCCACATCGTGCGGTAGATGCGCGCCTGTCGGCGGAGGAACCCACCCGGGCCGAGGACGACCTCGAGATTGCGGGCGATGGCGCGGCGGATGTTGAGCAGACAGAAGAAGAACAAAGTTGTGAACACGGCGACCGCGACGCCGACCCCCCGCTTCGACAGGATCGACATTCCCCAAGCGTGGAACCGGAACCAGAACGCTCCGGTGACGTGAAACCGCCCGAGCAGCTGCCTGGCGCGACCCATTTCGGGCGCGTGGGGCAGCTCGCCGGCCCGCGGCCCCGGCTCCGCCCGGGCCACAGGCGTTTCGTGTCGAGGCTCGGGCGGAGGTGGGAGGCCCATCGTCCCAGAAGTATAGCGATGACCCGGGTGGGCGGAGGGAGCTGACAGCTGAGCTGCCTGCAGAATCCGGCCGATGAAGTGCGGTAACGTCCCTGTTCCCGTACGGGCGCGACATGTCGCGCCCGCTCCCGCGCGACGTTTCCGGCACAAGTTGAATCCGTCGAACACTTTGTTCCACGTCTCCGGCCGTGTGCGACGACCCTGCGGGCGCGGCATGCCGCGCCCCTACGAAGAGCAGCGATCGCCTCCCGGCCTGTGAGCTGGCTTGCGCAAGGGACTCAGCTGAATGCTGTCCACCGACCGCTCCTCAGCCCGCAGCCTCCTCCAGGAGATCCGCGAGGCGTGGGAGGACGACGCGGCGGTCGAAGTCGCGGCGCACTCTCTCGCGACCCGCGCGACCCAGCCGGAGGGCGAGCTCGAAATCGCACAGGAGGCGTCGCAACGCCCCTTCCCACTGCTCGGGCGTCGCGGCGAGAAAGCCCGAAACCCCATCCGCCACCACGCTCCTGTTCGCCCCCACCGGCGACGCCACGCAGGGGAGGCCGGCGGCCATGTACTGCAGCAGCTTGAAGGCGCACTTGCCGCGGTTCCACTCGTGGTCTGAGAGCGGCATCAGGCCGACCGCGGCGCCGGCGAGGGCCTCGGTCTCCCCTTCCGAGGTCCACGGCACCCCCTCCAGCCGCACCTCGGGCCAGTCAGGGAAGCGGGAGCAGACCACCCGGAGCGTCAGGTCCGGGATCTCGCGGGCGAGGCGGCCCACCGCCGGTCGGAGCCGCTCGAGCTCGTCGAGGTTTTCCGGCAGGCCGATCCAGACCAGGGTGTGTCGCCTCCGATCGGCCGGGGCCCGATCGGGGTACCGCTCCAGCTCCACCGGAGTTGGCACGACCTCGACCCGACGCGCCCAGCGCCGGGCGGTGTCGGCCAGGATCTCGTTGCCGGCGACGACCAGGTGGGCGAGCCGGCAGGTGGCCGCGAACTTCGCGGTTCGCAGCCACGAGCGCTGGGGCTCGAGGTCCGGCCTGCGGGGTCTCCGCAGGTGGACGGCGTCGTCGACGTCGAGCACCACCGGGATCCCCGTCCGGCGCAACAGGCGGTCCTCGAGGGGACGCAGCCTGACCTTGGCGAGGACCAGGAGCCGCGACTGCTCGAGCGGCGTTCGCCGGGACAGGACGCGACCGATCCACGGCCGGGACGGCAGCACGTGCAGGTGGACCTGCCAGCCCCGGCTTTCGAGCTCCGGGATCGCGGCGCCGACGCGGTGGCGGAGCGACGGCAGAGAGGGGTCCGTCGTCCACACCTCGACCCGCCCTCGGGAGGTCACCTGTCGCTCCAGGTCCCCGCCACGAGGTCCCCCTCCGCGGTCAGGGCGCCGCCCCGGACCACCCACTCAGCCCACCCGACTCGAAGCCGTCGCGGGCGAGGGGGAAGGCGATGTCGACGATCACCCCCTCGACGACGGTGAGGCCGTAGGGCATCTCGTCGGGGAGCAGGTACCAGCCGTCGTAGCTGCCGCCCCAGCCGAAGTTGAGGTGGAAGCGGCCGTCGCCGCCGTCGTACCCGTCGACCACCAGGTTGTGCCCGTACTGCGGCGGGACCGAAGCGTCCAACACCGCCAGGTGTGCAGGTCGGCCCCGCTGCATGTTGGCCGCCAGCCGCTGGTGGAGCAGGGGGTCCGTCGGGTCGAGCAGGACCATGTCCGCCTCGCCGAAGCGCAGGTAGGCGTCGAAGGCCTGGTCGACGCCGAAAGTGCCCGACGCGGACGACGTGAACACCTGGTGGGCGGCCACGCCGCAGGCGAAGACCAGGGCCGCTGCGTCGGTGTCGGTGATGGCGCCCCCGGCCGCGTAGCGCACCTCGAGGGCGTCGAGGCTGGCGGAGAGCTCCGGGAAGGAGGGGAAGTCGAGGGTGGCGTGGGCGTCGTCGATCCAGTACGTGCGACCGGCGTAGCTGTGGTAGTAACGGTCGCCCTGGTCGAAACCGGTGCGGTGGTGGTTGCGGTGGTAGTTGACGACCTGGGCCATGGCCACCGCCGGGCAGCCGGCGATGCTGCGCTCGTGTGTCACCGGGTCGATCGGGCACTGTTCGCTGTAGGGCGCCCCCTGCTCCCAGCGGGTCAGGACCCACCCGCCGGTGGGGGTCGACCCCGGGGGCGGCCAGACCCCGGCCCCAGGTGCGCGGCCCAGGATCTCTCCGGCGAGGAGGCGCTGCCACGCGGCGTGGCGCTCGGCGATGAGCTGGGGCGGCAGCTTCGGGACCTGGGCGAGCCGGGTCCCGACGTCGGCAGCCAGGAGCGAGAGGACCGCGTGTGCGGCGGGACCGTCCACCGGGGCGTCGGCGTCGAACCCGTAGCCGATCACCGGGGGCAGGTCGTCGTCGCCCGCGACCACGACGAAGCCCTCGGGCTCCAGTCGCGCCACGAAGAGCATCGGCGCCCCGGGGGTGGGGTGGGGGGTGACCTCGACCACGACCCGGTCGGGCCCGGCCGCCACCGACGCCACCCGGGCGGCGGTCTGGAGGTCGACCGGGGATGCGTGGGCGGCCGAGGCGACGGCCAGGGTCGCGAGGAGCGCGTGCACGTTGCGACGGTTCAGCATGGGGTGTGCCTCCGCCGCGAGATCATAGCCGAGATCGCCCGCGGGCGGGTGGGGGGGCGGGCCCCCTCACCCGGTCGCAGGGCGCGATCGGAACGGGTCAGCGAAGGGCCGCCAGGGTCGCCTCGTAGTCCGGCTCCTGGGTGATCTCCGGCACCAGCTGGGCGTGGACCACCCGGTCCTGCTCGTCCAGCACCAGGACCGCGCGGGCGCAGAGACCGGCGAGGGGCCCGTCGGTGAGGAGCACGCCGTAGGCGCGGGCGAAGTCCTGGCCGCGCATGGTCGACAGGGTGACCACGTTGTCGAGGCCCTCCGCGGCGCAGAACCGCTTCTGGGCGAACGGCAGGTCCGCCGACGCCACCAGGACCACGGTGTTGGCGAGCGAGCCGGCTTCCTGGTTGAAGCGACGGGTCTGCATGGCGCAGACCGCGGTGTCCAGGCTGGGGACGATGTTCAGCACCTTGCGCTTGCCGGCGAATCCGGAGAGGTCCACGTCCGCGAGGTCGGCGCCGACGAGTGTGAACGAGGGGGCAGCGCTGCCGACCGCCGGGAGTTCGCCGTTGGTGTGGATCGGGTTGCCTTTCAGAGCGACTGTGGCCATGGTGGATGTCCTTTCTCAAGAAGGGGTGTGGGCTCGTACGCCCGCCGCGAACAACCTCGGGGGCCGGGCCCATATTCCGCGCTGCGAAGCTACGGTGAGTCGTCGCCGGTCCGCCCGCGCCCCCAGGTCCGCTCCAGCAGCCTCACCACCGCCTCGCAGCCCTCGACATCCACCCGGTCGAAGTGATCGGGGCGCTGGGAGTCCAGGTCGAGCACTCCCACCGGCATCCTGTCCTCCCCGAACACCGGCACCACCAGCTCGGATCGACTGCGCGGGTCGCAGGCGACGTGTCCGGGAAAGGCGTGCACGTCCGGGACCAGGACGCTCTGGCGGCGGTCGACCGCGGCCCAGCACACGCCGGTGTGCGCGCCGAGCACGAGGCAGGCGAGCGGACCCTGGTACGCGTCGACGACCAGCTGCCCGTCGCGGAGCATGTAGAACCCGGTCCAGGAGACCCCCGTGAGCTTGTGGTGGAGCAGGGCGGTGGCGGTCGCCCGGTGGGCAACGGGGTCTGAGGTCTTGCAGATCAGCCCCTCGAGCTGCGTCAGCATGCGCTGGTAGCGGCGGCGGCGGAGTTCGGCGGAGCTCATGGGTACACCAGCCTTCCGCGATCAGCTTCCAGCCTCGTCCGCCCGCCCGACCGAGGGCGCGGGTGGGCGGGGGAGCTGACCGCTGACAGCTGAAAGCTGAAAGCTCCCCGCTACATTTCGTCCGGGACCGGTATGCCCAGCAGCTCCTCGAGCAGGGTGCGGACCTCGCGGGCGAAGACCGTGAAGACCGCCCGGCGCGCTGCCCGCAGGCGGTCGTCCGCCTCCTGGATGACCCGGTGGCCCCGGTACAGCTTGTGAAACAGCTGCGCCAGATCGTGGACGTGCTGGGTCAGCAGCGACAGCTCCAGGCTGGCGGTCGCCTGGGCGACGATCTCCCGGCGGCGGGCGCAGGCCAGCACCAGCTCCCACAGGTCGTCGGGCAGGTCGGCCCCCTCGAGGGCCGGGAGCTCGGCCTGGGTCGTTTCCCCCTCCCCACGCTCCTTTTTCAGTCGGGTGAAGATCTTGGCGGCGCGCACGGCCGAGTACTGCAGGTAGGGTCCGGTGTCCCCCTCGAACGCCAGCGCCTCGTCGAAGTCGAACGCCAGGACCCGGTTGCGGGACTGCCTGGCCATCAGGTAGCGCAGCGCCCCGACGGCGATGCTGCGGGCGCGGCCGGTGACGTCCGCCGGGGTCCCCTTGCCTTCGAGCCGGGCCGCGATCGCCCGCTCGGCGGTGTCCTCCAGGGCGTCCAGCAGCTCGTCCGCCTTGACCCCGATGCCCCGGCGCCCGGACATCTCCACGAAGGGCTTGGCCATCTCCTCCGCCGACAGGCCGAAGCTGGTTTCTGTCCGCTCCTCGAGCACGCGGATGGCGGCGGGGGTGAGCGCGACCATCTCGTAGGCGAAGTGGATCGAGCGGTCGGCGGCGTCGGCGTGCCCGAGCACCCGGACCGCCTCCCGGACCACCTTCTGGGGGTAGGACTGGCGCACGTCGATGACGTTGATCACCCGGTCGCTGGCGCCGTAGAGGCGGTCCTGCAGGCGCTCCGAGCTGCGGTTGGTGGTCCGGGCGAGGACGCGGTCCCCCTGCCCGTAGCGAACGGCGGCGGCAGGGCCTGGTCGACCCCAGGTCGCGAACCGCGCGTACCCGAAGTCGTGGCGGTGGCCGTCGCGGTCGGTGAGGAGCCCCAGCTTCCACAGCTGGTAAGCGATGTCCTTGCCGGTGTAGGTGACCGTCCCGTTGGAGCGGACCAGGATCTTGTCCGGGTCGTCCATGCTGGCGAACTCCGGGCTCGCCTCGAGCGACATCACCCAGCAGCCGGCGTTCTTGCCCTCGGCTTCGAGGCGAATCGCTCCCGCTTCGCGCAGGAGCTCGAACGCCCGCTGCCAGAAGCCGAGGCGGAGGATGTCCGACTCGTGGGGGAGCAGGTCGTAGGGCACGCCGAGTCGGGCCATGGTGGCGAGGTGGCAGCGCAGGTTGCCCTCCGCCACCTCGGCCGCCAGGCGGGCGACCGCCCGGGGAGGGAACTCCTCGCCCCCGATCACCGCGCCGCGCAGCAGGTGGAGCGCGGCCTCGAGGTCGAGGCCCTCGGCGCCGGCCTCGACCGCGTGGAGGACCTCGGCCCGGCGGCGGGCCAGGTTCGGGTCCCGCTCGTAGCGGGCCGTGACCCGGGGGTAGAGGTCCCAGCAGAGGTCGTCGAAGTCCTCCACCGACGCCTCGGGGACCACGGAGCCGGGCAGGCGGGCGACGACCGCCTCGATCAGGTCGTCGCGCCGTGCCACCTCCACCCCGAGACACTCCGCGACGTCGGTCTCGGGAAGGTACAGCAGGCCGACCACCACGTCCGCCACCTGCACGCCGGTGTCGTCGACGTAGTTCTGCACCTCGACCCGGTGGGAGAGGTGCCGCAGGCAGCGGACCAGCACGTCCCCCAGCACCGCGTTGCGCAGGTGGCCGATGTGGGCCGCCTTGTTGGGGTTGATGTTGGTGTGCTCGACGATGACCGACTCGGTGGCGTGGAGGGGGACCTCACGCCGGCCCCGGAGCAGGGCGGCGAGGAGGCGGCCGCGGTGCAGGAAGATGTTGACGAAGCCGGGACCGGCGACTTCGGCACGCTCCACCCAGTCGGGCCAGGTCGCGGTGGCCACCACCTGCTCGCCGATCTGGCGGGGGGCGCGCCGCAGCAGCTTGGCCAGGGAGAGCGCCCCGGGCCAGGCCAGGTCTCCCAGCTCGCGGCGGGGGGGCACTTCGAGGTCGACCCGGTCGGGCCGGTGGCCGAAACCGGTCTCGAGTGCGGCGGCGATGGCCTCGGCGGCCTGGATGCGGATGGTCTCGAGCGGCATCTCGTCCTCCACTCGTCAGGGGCGTGATTCTACCCGTTCCTGGTGTCGTCCCCGGATGACGTCCTCAAAGAACGCCGCCATTCCCACCCCGCACGGCAGGAATCGCCGCGGCTCCACCGCCGTCGTCGCTGCCGCCCCCAGTCGCTGCGCGAGGGCAGGGTCGCCCAGGACCCGGGACACCGCGGCGGCCAGGAGTCGAGGCTCGGCTGCGGCCACCAGCCCCGAGTGCCCGTCCTCCACCAGGCCGCCCACGCCGTCGATGGCGGCGGCGACCACCGGCCGGCCGCAGCCCTGAGCCTCCGAGATGGCTCGGTGCCCGTGGTCGGAGCCGGGCGCCGTGAAGAGCACGACGTCCATGGTGGCGTAGAGCTCGGGCAGCTCCCGCTCCTGGTATCCGGCCCAGGCCAGCCGGTCGGCGAGCCCGAGTCGCTCCGCCAGCTGCTCGAGCCCCTCGGCCGCCTCGCCATGCCCCACCGGCAGGATGTGGACCTCGGGAACCACCCGGGCCGCGGTCTCGAGCAGCAGGTCGAAACCGCGCCCCGCCGCCAGCTTGCCGACCATGCCGACGACCGGTGCGTCGTCGGGGATCTCGAGGCGGCGGCGCCAGAGGGCGCGGTCGGCACCGGGCCGAAAGCGATCCTCCACCGGTACCGGCAGGGCAGCGGCGGGGAGGGCCGCGACCACTCGACGCAGGGCGGGCTCGAGCCCGGTGTGGGCGAGCAGCGCGGCGGAGGCCCGGCGGGCCAGCCAGCGGGTGGCGGTCGAGGGCCGCAGGTGCTCGCGGCGCCGAAAGGCGCGCACCAGCGGAAGCCGTCGACGGACCCCGGCGAGGACGCAGAGGAGGTGGTCGTGGGGAAGGTGGCAGACCACCAGTTCCGCGGGGGAGGCGGCGTCTCGGATCACCTCGAGGTTGGATGTGACATCCCGGAGTCGTCGTTCCTTGCGCAGCCCTGGAAGAGCCCACGGCTCGTTCTGCAGCCGCCGCTGGAGGTTGTTGCCGCCGACGAACAGGAGCCTCGCGTCGACACCGGCGGTGCGGAGGGAGCGGCAGCTCGCCTCGGCCACCGCCGCGGCGCCGGTGTACTTGCTTGCAGCGACCACCAGGAGGACCCGCACGGGGGGAGGATAGCGCGAAGGCGCTCGAGTGTCCTCGGCTGCGGCAGAGCGACCTATACTCGGCGCGTGCGGCCGGTCAGCGTGACTATCATCGCCCGCGACGAGGAGGGTCGAATCGGCGCGGCCCTCTCCAGCGTCGCCTGGGCGGACGAGGTGGTAGTGGTCGACTCCGGCAGCTCCGATCTGACCGTGGAGGTGGCGCGGTCCGCGGGGGCGCGCGTGGTGCAGGAGGGCTGGCGCGGTTACGGCGCCCAGAAGAACCGGGCTGCCGAGCTCGCGGCGCACGACTGGGTTCTCTCTCTCGACGCCGACGAGCGGGTCGGGGCGGACCTGGCGCTGGCGATCCAGTCGCTCGCGGACCGGCCCGCCGAGGCGGCGTTCGAGGTGCGGCGGTCGAACCACTTCGCCGGCCGCCCGATCCGGACCTGGCCGTGGGCGTGGGACCTCACCACCCGTCTCTACGACCGGCGGCGGGGCTCGTTCGACGAGGGGATGGTCCACGAGTCGCTGCGCCCAAACGGTCGGGTCGGCCGTCTTGAAGGGGTCCTCCACCACTTCAGCTACCGTGGGTGGGACGACTACCTCGCCCGGCAGGAACACTACGCCCGTCTCGGGGCGGAGCAGGCGATGGCGACGGGGCGGCGCCCGAGGCCGGGCGACCTGACGCTTCGCCCGGCGGCGTCATTCCTCCGCCACTACCTGGGGCGTGGCTACCTGCTCGGGGGGGCGCACGGGCTGCGCCTCGCACTGGCTGCGGCCCGGGGGACCCGCCGCAGGTACGAGATCCTCCGGACGATCGCGAGCTGATCGTCGTCCTACGGCAGCACGACCTCTAGGGCCTTGACCTCCTCCGAGAGGTCCCTCGCGTCCACCAGGCCGTCCTTGTCCACGTCGGGCAGTGGCGCCGGCGTCACGCCGAAGAGGTCGAGCCGGAGCGCCGCGTGGTCGTCCCGGTCGAGGTCGTCGTCGGCGTCGACGTCGCCCACCACCCGGCCGATCGACCGGGCGCCGGCGATCGGCACGTCGTGGCCGTCGAACGAGGCGGTGCCGGCGAAGGACCGCACCCCGCTGCCGGCGGCGGGGGTGATGGTGTACTGCAGGAGGCGGGCGGTCTGGTCGAGGAACGGCCCCCACTTGACCTTGGCGTTGACGCTGTCCCAGACCCCGCCGTGGCTGATCCCGCTGACGGTCCACCCGGAAGGAGGCGCGTCCTCCACCGCCCAGGCCAGGGTGGAGGGGTTCGGGGTGACCTGGACCCTGACCGCGAACGGGGTGCCCGGAGCCCAGGCCATGGCCGCGAACGTGGACCACGCCGCCCCGTCTCCCACGAGCAGCATCTCAGTGCCGGGGGCGTACGGCGGGTAGGCGCCGAGGACGTAGTGGTAGACCTCCCCGGAGCGGTAGAGGAAGGCGGCGTTGGTGACGTAGGCGATGGGGATCGGGTTCGGCGGCTCGGGCCAGGTCTGGCCGGTCCGCCAGGCGGTGGCGTAGCCGGTCACCTCGTTGATCACCATCCGCCAGTCGTCGTTCGTGTCCGCCGGGTGGGGCGGCCCGGAGCTGACCTCCGAGTCGCCGCAGATGCTCTGGCTGCCGCCGTCCACCGAGACCAC
>Ga0068714_10006524_pt1 | contig 11809 bp, 10 predicted proteins | sample MTBNYHSulfiMetaG_FD_62988 | JGI IMG/M metagenome (GOLD analysis project Ga0068714, IMG submission 62988) | Enrichment culture microbial communities from rom New York Harbor, USA that are MTBE-degrading - MTBE-NYH (New York Harbor Sulfidogenic)... | ecosystem: Environmental > Aquatic > Marine >... | reverse complement strand
GTCGACGTCGATGAGGATCTCGTTGTCGTAGATCTCCATCGTGTTGTCGACTCGCCACGCCGGCTGCGGCAGCACGCCCTGGGGCTCTATGACCCGGTGGGCGCCGTACTTGTTGCCCTCTTTCATGTGTGCTGTCCCTCCCCTGAGGCGGTCGTCCGGCGCCGCGAGGCCCCGCCCGGCGGCGGGGCCGGCCGGCGCCGGACGACCTTTCATTGCGTCCGACTCAGCCCTCGACCTTGATCACCGAGCCCGCGCCCTGACCGCCGCCGACACAGGCACCGGTGAGGCCGATCTCCTGCCCGCGCTTCTCGAGCTCGTGGATGAGCGTGACGATCATCCGCGTGCCGGTGTTCCCCAAGGGGTGACCGAGAGCCACGGCACCGCCGTTCACGTTGACGATGTCGGGGTCGAGGCCGAGCTCGCGGATGGCCAGTGCAGCGACACAGGCGAAGGCCTCGTTGAGCTCGGCGAGCTGGACGTCCTTGCTCGTGAGCCCGGCCTTCTCGAGCGCCATCTGGGCGGCCTTTGTCTCGCCGTGGCCCATGATCGCGGGGTCGACAGCGGCCGTCGCGTAGCTGAGCACCTGGGCGATCGGCTTGAGGCCCAGATCGCTGGCCTTCCTGCGCGAGGTCAGGACCATCGCGCTGGCCCCGTCCGCTATCGCCGAGGCGTTGCCGGCAGTCACGACGCCATCCTGCTTGAAGACTGGCTTGAGGCCGGCGAGGGCCTCGGGTGTTGTCTCGCGGGGGCACTCGTCGGTGTCGACGACCCTGGGATCGCCCTTGCGCTGCGGGATCACCACGGGCACGATCTCATCCTTGAACCTGCCCGCCTTGATGGCCGCGGTCGCGCGCAGCTGACTCTGGTAGGCGACGTCGTTCTGCAACTCCTTGCTGATGCCGAAGCGCTCACTCAAGGTCTCGGCCGTGAGGCCCATGTGGGTGCCCCCGATCGCGCACCAGAGCCCGTCGAGCACCATCGCGTCGAAGATCTCGGCGGACGGCATACCCATGCGGTAGCCCTTGCGCCCGTTCTGCAGCAGCCACGGCGCGCGGGTCATGTTCTCGGTGCCGCCGACAAGGTAGAGCTCGCCGTCCCCCGCCTTGATCGCGGCGGCGGCCATGGCCATGGCAGTCGCGCTCGAGACGCAGACGCGGTTGACGGTGGCGGCCGGCACAGCGTCGGGGATGCCGGCCTTGAGCTCCGCCTGGCGGGCGACGTTCTGCCCCAGCCCGGCCTGGATCACGTTGCCGAAGAGGACCTCGTCGAGCTGGTCGCCGGCCACGCCGGCCCTGTCGAGAGCCTCCTTCATGACCAGCGCACCGAGCTCCTGAGCCGGCGTGTCGCTGAGGCCGCCCTGGAATCTGCCCTGGGCGGTCCGCACCGCTGAGAGAATGACGATGTCGTTGTCTGGCACTTCTCCTCCTCGTGTCACGTCCGCCGGCCGCCGGCCAGCGTGGCACGGCAGCGGGTCGATCGTCTCTCGGGTCTCTGCGCCCGGACTCCGCCGGGTCAGGTCTCTTCCGCGCGGCCCGCGACCTCCTGGGCCAGGAACGACGCCACCTCGAGTGGTGTGCTGCGCGGGCCGAATCCTGCGTCGTAGCCGAGCTCTTTGGCGAAGGCGTTGTTGATGCGCGGGCCGCCGACGACGAGCACGAAGCGCTCGCGCACGCCTTCGGCCTCGAGCAGCTCGATGAGCTTGGTCAGGTTCTGCACGTGGATGTTCTTCTGGGTCACGATCTGTGAGACCAGGATCGCGTCGGCCTTGCGCTCGAGCGCCGTGCGCAGCAGCTGCTCGCACGGGATCTGGGAGCCCATGTTGAGGGCGTCCATCTGCGGGTAGCGCTCGAGCCCGTAGTTCCCGGCGAACCCCTTCATGTTCATGATCGCGTCGATGCCCACCGTGTGGGCGTCGCTCTCGATCGCCGCGCCGACGACCACGAGCTTGCGGCCCAGACGCTTCTCGATGAGGGTGTTTATGGCGTAGTAGTCCATGACCTCGACCTCGAGGTAGTCGCCCCTGACCTGGTCGGGGTCGATGCCGACGTCGGTGCGTGCGTAGGCGACGTAGAAAGTGAACGACGGGTCGATGGCTGTGCACTCGCCGATCGCGACGCTGTGGAAGCCGAGCTTCTCGAGATACTGCTTGCCGATGTCGGGGGCCTTCACGGAGTACCCGACGGGGAGCGTGAAGGAGAATTGGATGACGCCGTCGTCACGGGTGTCGCCATACGGCCGGATGATCATGACGCCCCCTCTCGGCCCGCAGCGGAGTGTCCCGGAGGCGGCCCGGTCGGCGGCCCGCTCATCCTGCCCTCGCGAAGTGCCGCGAAGAACGGGTTGAAGTAGTCGTCATCGCGCCTGAAGACGCCCTCGGCTCCGCGGCCGCCGACGGGGTCGCGCACGACATCGGCGAACTCGCCGCGACTGAGGGCCTCGAAGAGGCCCATCTCCTCGACCTCCTCGAGTTGCTCCACCGCTTTCGCCAGGACCTCGTTGGCACGTGTCTCCATGATGCCGCCGGGTTTGAAGGTGACCTCGTCGCGCAGGTGGCGGCAGGCTTCGAAGATGTACTTCGCGTTCCTGATGGAGGCGTAGCGGTCCTGCAGCAGTGGCGTGTGGAGCGCCTCGGTCAGCATGCCCAGGAGCATGACGTCCTGGCCGGTGAAGATGCCGGTGAAGTTGAACATGGCGTCGATGACGTGACCCTGGAAGATGTCGCCGGGCATGTACTTGGTCGGCGGCATGTACTTCGGCGAGGCCTCGGGGAAGAGCTGGCGCACGAGCTGGGCGTCGGCGATCTGGTAGACGACCTGGTCGGGAGTCGCGGGGTCGATCTCAAAGGCGTGACCGATGCCCATCTGCCACTTCTCGAGGTTGGCACGCAGGGCGAAGGCCTCGTTGATGAAGTCGGAGGCGATGACCGTGTAGCCCTTCGAGAAGGCGTCGGCCGTGGTGAGGTAGTTGTCCTCGCCGGTGTTGATGATGATGCCGGCACGGGCGTTCAGCAGGCGTGCGAGGTACTGGTCGACGAACGTGCGCCGCATGTTGATGTTGCGGAAGATGATGCCGTACATGGAGTCGTTGAGCATCATGTCGAGGCGCTCGATCGAGCCCATGTAGGCGATCTCGGGCATGCAGAGCCCGCTCGCGTAGTTGCAGAGGCGGATGTAGCGCCCGACCTCCGCGCCGACCTCGTCGAGGCCCTCGCGCATGAGGCGGAAGTTCTCCTGCGTCGCGTAGGTGCCGCCGAACCCCTCGGTGGTGAGCCCGTACGGGACGTAGTCGAGCAGGCTCTGTGCCGTCGTGCGGATGACGGCGACCACGTCGGCCCCGGCGCGCGCGGCGGCCTTGGCCTGCAGCACGTCTTCGTGGATGTCGCCGGTGGCGACGATCACGTACACGTAGGGACGCAGGGGCTCACCGTTCGTCGCCACGAGCTCCTCGCGTCTCCGGCGCACGGCGTCGATCGCGGCGACACCCTCGCGGGCGAGCTCCGCGGCCCGCTCCTCGACGACGGCCCGCCGCTCCGCCGGGACCGGCGCCAGGGCGAGCGCGCCGCCGGCGATGCCCTCGGCGACCTCCTGAGCCCCCCTCCCGGTCTGCAGCATGAGGTCGACGAACGGGCCCGTGACGCCGCCCCCGAGGAGCGGGTGCGCGTGCTCGACGACGACGTTGACGAGGGGCACGTCGATCTCGTTGACCCCGACGACGCCCAAGAGGCGCAGCGTGGCCCGCTCGGTGGAGTCTGTCGTGTGAGCGTCGATGTGCTGCTGGATGTCGTCGGCGATGGACTCGGCGGCGGTCCGTGCCCGCACGACGAGCGCCTCGTCCAGGTGGAACGCGTCGGTCATTGGACCACCTTCTCTCCTGCCGTGATCGCCGCACCGGGTCGTGCCGGCGAGCTCAGGCCGTTGACAACGTCGAACGCGGGTACGCGGCTGCCGAGGGCGTCGGCGACCGCGGTGAAGAAGAGCTTGGGGCGATACGCCTGCGGCACGCGGAAGGGGTTCACCGTGACGGCGAGGACGCGGAGGGGACGGAGCACCCCGAGGGTGATGCCCCGTCGCTCGAAGCGCGCGACCGAGGTCGGCGGCATGACCAGGACGGTCGCGTCACGTACGACGACGCACAGCTCATGCCGAGGCGGCAGCACGCGTGTGAAGTCGTCGACGAACTCCTCGGTGAGCGCCCCGCCGATGTAGAGCGTGGCCGCCTGGCGGCGCGCGACCTCGCGTGCCACGGCCACACCTTCGCCGATGACCGTCTGAAGCTCGAGCGGCAGGACGTCACCGTCGGCCCCGACCGTGACGGCGCGGGCGCTACCGACGTGCGGCTCGAGCTGCGCCCGGACCTCGTCGGGGGCCTGCGGCAGGCTCAGCATGTCGAGGGCGGCGCGCGTCGTCTCCACGACCTCGTCGAGTGTGTCGCCGACCATGCCGCCCGTCGCCATCACGAGGCCGTCGCTGACTCTGGGTGAGGCGCTGCCCAGTCGGTTGATGGCGCCGTCGACGAGCACCTGGCGGGCGCCGTGCGCGACGACGCGCTCGATGGTGGTGCGCAACTCGGCGAGGGTGGTCGGCCCGCTGACCTCGACGCAGCCGGCGCCCGAGGCCAGCCCCACGACGACACGACCGAGCGGCGTGTGGAAGGGGAGCGTCTCGAGCACCTCCAGTCGGTACCGGGACCGCGCGAGCGAGCCCTCGGTCGTGGCGACGACGGTGCCGGCAGGCGGCGAGATGCTGGGCTTGGCGAGGCCGGTGAGATGGTCGGTGCGTTCGCCGTCGAGCCCGAGAGAGGTGAGACCGAAGGTACGCTCGGCCTGGGCCAGCAGGGCGTTCACGACGGTCGTCTTGCCCGCGTTCTTGACGAGTCCTATGACGGCCACGGCCGTGGCGCCGGACGCGACGACGAGGTCGTGGAGGGCGGCGGCGGTCGCCGCGCCGGCGCCGGACTCGGCCCCCCCGCCCGCACCGGGCTGCGTCGTCGGGCTCGGGCCTCCGCCGGCGCAGCCGCTCACCCCTCGCCCCCTCGAGTCGCGGGTCCGGCGGCGTCCGGCCGCCGGATCTCCTTGAGGTAGCTGAAGATCGTGTAGCGCGAGAGATCGAGCGCCTCGGCGACCTGCTCGGCCGAGCGCTTGACGAGGAAGGCCCCGCGCTCCTCGAGGCGCTTGACGACCTCCATCTTCTCCTCGCGACTCATGATGCCCGGGGTCTTGCCCATCTCGTTGAGGATCTTCGCGATCATGCCGGCGACGACGTCGCGGATGTCGCCGGCGAAGATCTCCTCGCGCTCGGGCACGGTCTCGCTCCCGAGACGGCCGACGGCGGCGAAGTTGGCCAGCGTGCGCTGCGTCTGCACGACGTCAGAAAGATCGTAGTTGAGGCCGAGGATCGCGAAGGCGCGACCCTCTTCGTCGCGCAGCGTCACGGCCAGCGACTTGAGGATCTTGCCGTCGCTCGAGGTCACGTAGAGCCGCACGTCGTCGGCGTCGTCGGCCGCGCGCAGGGTGCGAAGCATGAGGTCGGTGGGCACGTCGCCGGCCGTGCGGCCGGTGACGTGGCCGTTCTCGATGGCCACGATCGAGTGGGGCAGCCGGGACAGGTCGTGAAGGACGACCTCGCAGTCGGGCCCGAACATCTCGGCCAGGCCTTGGACGATCGGCAGAAGCGCGTTCATGCGCGTATCGAGCGGCTGTGTGACCACGGACTCCTTCTCGTGAGGCGAAGCGCGGACGGCACGTGCGGCGGGCGAAGCGGCCGGGCCGTGGCCGGCCCGCCGATCATTTATACCGGGCCGGCAGCCGCGTGTCAAAAAAAGTGGGCGTCTTGTCGCTTTTAGTGGTGCATTGGGTGTGCGCAGCTTCGGAGGGCTCGTGCGCAGCTTCGCAGAGGGCGCGGGCGGCCACGATCGATCCGAGGCAGGCAGGCTCAAAAGCCTGCCTGCCTCGTGCCTTGACCGACTGCGACCGCGCACCGCGGCGTCGTCACATCGCCGGCGGGCGCTCTCCGAGCGTGACCTCGACCTCCTGCGTCTGCCCGTCGCGCACGATGGTGACGGCGACGGTGTCGCCGGGCCGCTTCTCGGCCAGGTAGGCGACGAGGTCGTCGTACCCTGTGATCTCCGTCCCATCGATCGAGGTGATGATGTCGCCGCCGATGACGTAGTCCTGACCCTGAACGTCGGCTGTGCGGCCCCCGCCGCGCAGGCCGGCCTCGTCGGCCGGGCCTCCGGGGACGACCTGCTCGATCAGGGCACCGGCCTGGACGCCGAGGCCGAACATCTCGGCGACCTCGGCGGTGACGGTCTGGCCGCCGATGCCCAGCCAGGCGTACGTGACCTCGCCATTCTCCTTGAGCTGGTCCATCGTGCGGATGGCGGTGTTGATCGGGACGGCGAACCCGAGGCCTTCGTTGCCGCCACTCTGCGTCGCGATCTGCTCGTTGATGCCGATGACCTGGCCGCTCGCGTTGATGAGCGGCCCCCCGGAGTTGCCCTGGTTGATGGCGGCGTCGGTCTGGATGCCGTCAGGGATGACGGCGCCGCTTGGCGAGCGCAGGCTGCGTCCCGTGGCCGAGACGATGCCCGAAGTGACCGAGAAGTCGTAGCCGAGGGGGTTGCCGATGGCGACCACCGGCTCACCTACGGTGACGGTGTCGGAGTCGCCCAGCGGCAAGGGCGTGAGGTCGAGGCCTTCGGGGTCGACCTGGATCAGGGCGACGTCGCTGTCGTTGTCGACACCGACGAGCGTGCCTTCAACGCGCTTCTCGCCCTCCTCGCCCCTGAAGACGACCGTCACCTTCTCGGCCACGGAACCGTCCTGGCTGACCACGTGGGCGTTGGTCAGGATGTAGCCGTCGTTCGAGGTCACGAACCCCGTCCCGAGGCCCTGCGACGGACCGGAGTTCCACCACGAATCGGGCGCCTCGAAGGTCGCAAGGATCATGACCACACCGCCGGCGAGCTCGTCGTAGATCTGCGCGGGGCTCAGGCCCTCGTCTTGCCCTTGGGTGAGCGGGATGGCCTGTGTCTTCACGACCGTCTCTCGCTCCACGCCCCCGGCGTCGAATGCGAGGATCAGGATGAGGGCGACGGCGATAGCGCCGACGACACCGCCCGCCAGTCCGACAACGAAACTGCTCATCGACCGCATCTGACCAACCCTTCCGCTCGCGTGGCTGAGAGCGCCGCCCGGCCGCCGCGTCGACGCGCGGGGTGGCGCTCCTCGTCATGTATGTGGGCAGTCGGCCCGGCGGGCAAACCGCGCCCGGGCGACGAAGCCGCCTCGGCGCTCCTCGTCTGGCCCGCCACGGCTCAGGCCGCCCCCACGCGCTTGCCCCGTGCGGCGGGCGCGTTGCGCGGCAGACGCACGGTAAAGGTCGTGCCGGCTCCCTCCGTGGCCGAGGCGCTGAGCGCGCCGCCCATCAACTCGACGAGCTCGCGGGCGATCGACAGGCCGAGACCGGCCCCCGTCGTCGTGGCGCGCTCGTCGCGCCCGCGATGGAAGCGCTCGAAGATCAGCGGCAGCTCGTCGACGGGTATGCCGGGGCCATCGTCGCTGACGAGCAGCGAGGCGAACCGATCGTCGCCGTCCGTGGAGACGCGGATGGTGCTGCCGTCGGGCGAGAACTTGATCGCGTTGTCGACCAGGGCCCGTACGACCTGGGCGAGGCGCTCCTCGTCGCACCACGCCGTCTCGGAGCCGTCGCCGGCGTCGACCGTGAGGGCGAGCCGCTTCGCCTGCGCCTGGGGCTGGAACTCGTCGAGGACGGAGCGAGCCACGCCGGCCAGGTCGACCTCCATGGGCTCGAGCTGCAGCGAGCCGGTCTCGACGCGCGAGAGGTCGAGCATGCTGACGGCGAGATCGCGCAGGCGGTCGACCTGCTGACGCATGACGGCCAGGAACTCACTCTGTTCCTCCGGGCTGAGCTCGCCCTCATCGAGCAGCTCGAGCGCCCCGGCGAGAGAGAAGAGCGGGGTCTTGAACTCGTGTGAGGCGTTGGCGATGAAATCGCGGCGAGCGCGCTCAAGACGCGCCTGTGAGGTCACGTCGCGCACGACGATGATCGAGGTGAAGTCGGCTCCGCTGCCCACGGGGTAGGTGACCGCCTCCAGGGTACGGTCGCCGTGCACGAAGACGACCTCCTGCACGCCGCCGGCGTCGCGCGACTCGTACCAGATGTTGGCGACATCGTAGGGGAAGGCGCTGCCCAGCTCCGCTCCCGGCGGCAGGCGGTTGCCGAGCAGGATGGCGGCGGCCGGGTTCGAGATCGTGACGCGCCCGTCGGCCGAGATGCCGATGACGCCCTCGCTCAGGTCGTTCAGGAGGAGCTCGATGCGGTCGCGCTCGCGTGCGACTTGGGTGAAGGCGTCGCGCAGGCGCCCGGCCATGGTGTTGAAGGAGGCGGCGAGCTGCCCGATCTCGTCCTGCAGGCCGACCGGCACGGCGGCCGAGAGGTCGCCGCCGGCGATGGTCTCGGCGCTGCGCTCGATGCGCTTGAGCCGCCTGGCGATCAGCGACGAGGCGAGGTAGCCGGCGACGACGCTGGCCACGAGGGCGAGAGCCGTGGCCTGCAGCAGCTGGCGCTGCACGGCGGTCACGGCGCGGTCGACGTCGACCAGCGACGTCGCGACCACGACGGCCCCGACGGGCCCGCGCGAAGCCTCCGAGAAGAGCGGTACGGCGGTGACGGCGAAGCGCCCCTGGCCGGTGTACACGACGCCCTGTTCGACGCGACCGCTCGTCAGGGCCAGGGCCAGGTACGGGTAATCGTCGCTCGAGGCCGCCGTGCTCCCCTCCGAGTCGGCGCGTGCCGTCCCGCGTTCGTCGAAGACGATCACGCGCCCGTTCAGCCGCATGCCGATGCGCGAGATGAGCTGCATCAGCAACTCGTCGTCGGTGACCACAAGCTGTCCGGTGGTGCTGTCGTAGCGGGTGAACTCGCTGACCGTGCCGCTGCTGATCGCGGCGTTCGCGCGCATGTCGGCGAGCTTGCCGTCCTCGAGGCGGTCGCGCAGCGGGGGGACGACGTACGCCCACGTGATCGCGGAGGTGATGGCGACGACGGCCACGACCAGGAGGGTGAGCCAATTCTTGACGGAGCGAAGCATGCTCGGCGACGCGGGACGCGGCGGGCGCCCGCGGCTTCAGAACTCCCTGAACTTGTACCCGATGTTGCGGACGGTGAAGATGAACTCCGGGTCCTTCGGGTCCTTCTCGAGCTTCTCGCGCAGGTGGCGGATGTGCACGTCCACGGTGCGCGCGTCGCGGTAGTCGGAGTCGCCCCAGACGAGCTGCAGCAGCAGCTGGCGGCTGTACACCCTGCCCGGGTGCGAGACCAGCGTCTTCAGGATCTCGAACTCGATGTAGGTCAGGTCGACCTTGTCGCCGCGCACCACCACATTGCGCTTGAGCAGGTCGATCTCGAGGTCGTCCACCTTGAGCACGTCCCGCTTGGCGGCGACGGCGCTGCGCGCCATCTCACTGCGCCGCAGCTGGGCGCGCACGCGGCTGCGGAACTCGCGCAGGCTGAAGCGGTCTTTGGTGATGTAGTCATCAGCGCCGATCTCGAGGCCGAGGACGCGGTCGATCTCTTCGGAGCGCGCGGTGAGCATGATGATCGGGACGATGCTCTGCGCGCGGATCCGGCGGCAGACCTCGAGGCCGTCGAGGCCGGGGAGCATGATGTCGAGGATCACGAGGTCGAAGCGCTCGCGATCGAAGGTCTCCATCGCCTCCTCGCCGTCGCGTGCCGTGACGACGGTGTAGCCCTCCTTCTCGAGCGGGAAGCGCAGCAGCTTGAGGATGGCCTCCTCGTCGTCCACCAGCAGGATGCGCACTCCCTTGTCGTTCATGCTTCTCCCCCCTCGCTCGCCCGGGCTCCCGGCGGTCGAGCCAGCCCCCGCAGCCTGAACCCGGCGCCGATGGCGCTCGCGATGGCGGCGCACCCCTCGGGGTCGGCACCGGGGTAGTCGACCGCGGTCAGCGTCGTCTCGATACCGCGCCCGACACAGAGTTCGGCGAAGCGGATGACGGCCCTGTGCGCCTTGCTGAACATCGGTCGGCAGAGCAGGTCGTAGGTCTCGGGGTCGGCGGCGTTGAGGCTCACCGTGGCGGCGGAGAGGCCGGCCGCCGCCAGGGCCGCCGGAACGTCGAGGTCGGGGTTCAGCAGCTGGCCGTGGCCGTTGGTGTCGAGGCGGCTGCGGATGCGGCGCAGGTGCAGCCACTCGGTGACGCCGAGCACGACGTCGAGGCGCATCGTAGGTTCGCCGAACCCGCAGAAGACGACCTCGTCGGCGGGCCCGTCCATGAAAGCACGCTCGATCTCGGCGGTGGCGTCGTCGAGCTCGGGCTCCTGGTCGAGCACCAGCACCTCACCGTAGACGCCGTCGCTGAACTCGCGGATGCAGAACTCGCAGGCGCACGAGCAGCGGTTGGTGATGTTGAGGTAGATGGCGTCGCCTCGGCCGCGGTAGGCGATGGTGCCGCGACCGGCCGACGGCTCGTGATCGTCCATACACGTCAGCTCCGCGGGAGCGGATGGACGGGCACGGGTGCCGTGACCCGCGCCGCGGGTGAGAGTATAGCAGGGTAGAATCCAGGCCCCAGGCGCCGCGCGGTGAGTCGCCGGCGACCACGAGCGGAGCACGCGAGGGCGCCCGTGAGCGACATCGTCCGGCAGCTCGAAGACCCGTGCGCCTCGTTGCGCGCCGTCGTCCTCCCCTCGACGGGCAGCCACGCCGCCTGCGCCCACGCCGGGGTCGCCGCCGGCGGCGACGTCACCTTCGGCATCGACGAGGAGGCGGAGCGGCACCTCGTCGCCCACGTGCCGTGCCGCGAGGCCGGCATCCCGGTCACGGGAGCCCACGGCGAGTCGTTCGACGAGCGTCTCGTGCTCGGCTCCGACGCGAGCTTCCAGATCGCGGCCGTCGCCTCGGGTAACGCCGCGTTGCAGGCCGAGCTCGTCGCGGCCGTCGAGCGCGGCAGCGGCCGTCTCGGGCGGCGACCGGGCCGAACGGCCGCCGCGCGGCGCGACGGGGTACGAACGGCGAGACGAGGAGGTGGCGAGTGACGAAGGCGGCACAGCACGAGGCGATGCTCTGGGACCCGCTGGACGACGGGCGCGTACAGTGCCGCGTCTGCCCGCGGCTCTGCCGCATCGCGCCGGGATGCTCCGGTGTCTGCCGGGCGCGCGTCAACCGCGACGGCCGCCTCTACACGCTGATCTACGACCGCGTGTGCAGCGTCGCTGCCGACCCCATCGAGAAGAAGCCGCTCTACCACTTCTTCCCCGGCAGCACCGTCCTCTCGTTGGGCAGCGTCGGCTGCACCTTCACCTGTCGGCACTGCCAGAACTGGCAGATCGCGCACGCCGACGCGGCCACGGTCGCCCGCGACCTGAGGGAGTTGCCCGTCCGTAACCTGCCGGTGCTGGCGGAGCACAACGACTGCGCCGGCGTCGCCTGGACCTACAACGAGCCGACCATCTGGCTCGAGTACATCCTCGACGGCGCCCAGGTCGCCCACGAGCACGGTCTCTACACGGTGATGGTCACCAACGGCTACATCACCGAGGAGGCCCTCGACGTGCTGGGCCCGCACATCGACGCCTACAGGGTCGACGTCAAGGGGTTCACCGCCGAGGCCTACCACGAGCTGTGCCGCATCAAGGATTTCAGCCCCGTGCTGGCCGCGGCCGTGCGCGCCCAGTCCGAGCACGGCTGTCACGTCGAGATCGTCACCAACGTCGTGCCGACGGTGAACGACGACCCCGACGCCTTGCGCGCCCTCGCCGGCTGGATCGTCGCC
>Ga0068714_10006523_pt1 | contig 11810 bp, 8 predicted proteins | sample MTBNYHSulfiMetaG_FD_62988 | JGI IMG/M metagenome (GOLD analysis project Ga0068714, IMG submission 62988) | Enrichment culture microbial communities from rom New York Harbor, USA that are MTBE-degrading - MTBE-NYH (New York Harbor Sulfidogenic)... | ecosystem: Environmental > Aquatic > Marine >... | reverse complement strand
TGTGGGACATGCCTATTTCATACAGATCCGGGAAGATAAGGGCCATGCGCACCCTGGCCTTCTGCCAGTCTTTGCGGACGGCGTTTATTTCAGTGCCCAGGTAACGGCCGGGTTTTCTCACCTGTGTCAGGAAGGGGTAGGACAAATCGGGATTCCTTTTTAATAGCTATCAGCGGGCAGCTTAAGGCTGATAACTGAAAGCTTATATTAAATTTTTTTTTAGCTCTGCGCCTTTGCGGTGAATGTTGTGATAAGGTATCAGAAAACGGCCGGTTTCGCAACAAAATGCGCCCAAAATAGACATTGACATCCCAACACATGTAGGGCAGGCGTCCCGCCTGTCAATAACGGTGAATCATCTGAGACAGCCGAGACGGCTGTCCTACTCTTTGGGAAAGGGGGGTATGGGGGGATTTTCAGTAGACGTAGGGTGGGCTCCACCCACCAAAACCACGCTACGCCGCCAATGATGGTGGGCAAAGCCCACCCTACGTCGCTTTGTTTCGGATTTCTTTGCGTCCTTTGTGTCTTTGCGGTGAGAAAAGCCAACCGTTAATTTTTGGAAGTATGACAGACATTACAGCCGCTCAGGGCCGTAGAAAGGGTGGTGCTCTTATAGTCCCAGCGGATCATCTTGTAATTCGGCGATCCATGGGCACGGTGGCAGGAAAGGCACATAACCATGCTTGTGCTGTCAACGGTCGAAGTTGATGTGGACGGCGTGGACAGTGCTACCGGCGTTGTAGTCGAGTAACTTGTATAATCATCGTATTCTGATCCGGCGTAGCCGCCTTCTACCCCACTAAATGCAAAATCCGTAGGGTGTCTGAACCACGGCGAAGAAGAACCAACCTGTGTGGAACCTCCGAGATTTGCGTGCCCGTGAAAGTTGCCGTGGCAACTGCCGCATAAGTAACTGATGCCGTCCGTCGTGGTTCCGGGTGTGGCCCCGCCTTTGTATCCATTGTGATGGGTGGAATCGGCCGTCTGTTCCCATTTATAACCAGTAGCATTTAACTCTACACCGGTTATGCCCCTTAGAAACCGGTAGCTTTTACCCACAGTTGAAGCATCTATGGTGCTGTCATCGGTATGATGGCCCCCCTTCATGGCCTCTACGACGGTGGCAGCCGTTGCGCCTTGGGTGCGATCGCCATGACAGCCATACACACCGGCGCAGTTAAGTTGGGTGGCCCATGAGGCTGGCCCAGTTCCGTAGCCACTGGGCGTGCCAGCACTGGCCGTGAAACCCGGCGGGGCATCCATCGGCGAGCCTTCCTGAGTCTTAATTCCATACACATTGTGACCATATTTATCGCCCGTATTCACCAGCCAGTAAAAATTACCACCCGCCAGGGGGGAGGTAGGAGTCGTACTATTTAAGACTATGGGGATATTGCTTGAACCTACGCTTACAATGGTATTGGCCGTACTGGAAAAATGACAACCAACGCAGTCATAGGACAGCAGACACGGATTGGGTGTGGTATCCCCTGTCAACCCGCCGCTCCCGGAAGAATATTCCTGGGCCATGGCCGCGCCGCCCTGGCTGTTGTGCATGGTATGACAGTTGTAACAGACGCCGGTGACCTTGGCGTGGGATAAATTTGGGATTACTACGATCAATGTCGCAATATATATAATGATTATTTGTAGTATTTTTACATCATGCCGCTTGAGTTCCATGGAACGGACCGTCTCTTGAATATTTATTTTAAAATTTCCCAAACCCTATATATGGCAACAATCTTGCCATTGTATTCCCTCTTTAGATAGGTTTGAACCAGCTTGTGTCGTGTTGATGGCACACATAGCACGGATTGGCGCCCTTGTGGCCGCTGTCGATGGTGTGACAGCGCTGGCAGACCGTGAACCAGCCGGCTCGATCATTCCAGGTATTAAAGGTCACGACGCTTGAGCCGTTTATTTCCTTACGGATGAGCATGCGGTTGGGGCTGCCATGGGTCTCGTGGCAATCAGTACAGGAAAGGACATAATTCTTATCTGCCGTGTAGGGAGCCTTTCTTTTCGTGGCGTCCATACCGGCATCGGCCTGCCCGTGCGGGGATGTAGTCCAGTTCGGACTCCTGATGTACGGCTGTGCACCGACGGTTGCGAACTGAGATTTCTGCGAGCTTGTCATCTGACCGGTGCTGTAAGAGGCATTGTGGCAGTCCGTACAGAACGTCACATAATCCGGCATATTGGATCCGTCCGAGGTAACCGTACCGTCAGGCTCATAGGTCGTTGTGGAGCCGGAAGAGTAGGGGGCCTGATAGACGTAGTTGCTCATCCGTTCGTTCGTGGCGGCGCCGTACACATTCCAGTCACCATCATGCGTAGTGGGCCGGGAGAGCGGAGACGTGCCTGCGCTCCCCGACGGGTAGCTATGCCTCTGCGCCTTGTGCGGATTGTGGCACCCGGAGCACGGATTCACCTTGGGGTTGGTGGCACCGAATCCCCACTTGCTTTTCAAAAACGTTCTCACTGCCGTCAGCTGGTGCGAAGATCCCGTGGTGGAGCCGCAGTTTGATTGGGGCACGCCGCCTTCTGTGATAAAGCTGAACGCCTGTGCGATGCTGCTTGGACAGATAAGACTGGTGTCCCCTCCGAATTTGTAACTGAAGGTGTATTGGTTGGGCATGCCTACCTGGCTGGAACTGCCGGCGTGGCAGCTGAGACAGAGCCCGGTATCCTGATCAGTATACAGGGTGGTGAAGACCAGCCATTTGTCGGGCCCACCCGTGGGGGCCGGTTCCACACCCTCAATACTGGCGTGCTGCTCATGACAGTGGGCACAGTTACCCTTGGTGTACCCGGACGTGCTGCTTCGGTTTACACCGTAAGAGGTATTACCGTGGGCTGAATCAAGATAAGTCCCGGCATATACCGGAGTTGTGGTCAAGAAGATACATATTGCAAGTGTGATTAAGGTATCTTTCATCTGACTAGACAGAGCCCCTCAGAGTTTGAACCTTACCATTTATTTTATCGGCAGATTGTGCCTATCACATTAGTTTTAAAAATGTTTTTCCCAAATCCATTTGAACCGGTCATTACTTTTTGCCTTGAGCCTTCCGGCTTTGAGCTTTGAACTATGAGCTATCACCCATCTCTTACTTGCCTTTTTCCCCTTCCGTGCCGGTTTCGATGCGTTCACTCTTTTTAGGCTCTGTTTCGCTTATCGGCACCGGCGGTATGGATGTTACGCCCTTACTTTCTACGGCTCCGGCCGGCTCCGGCGTCTTAATCTGTTCTCCGGAGGCCTCGGCCCCTTCCGGCCCTACCGGTTCCACTTCCTCTGCCGCTTTTTCCGGTAAAACCTGCTCTATAGCCTGTAACACCTGCACACGGTTATTAAACAGATCGGCTATAAAGATCAGGCCGGTTTCATCTACGGTGATGTCCTTGGGATATTGCAGCCATCCCTCTCCCCATCCCAGGCCGCCAAATTCAAATATAAACCCGCCCTTGCGGTCATAAGCCGTCACCACATGGCGCATGTAATCGACGATAAAAAAATTCCCGGTTCGTTTGTCCAGCCCGACGCCCTGTGGCCGGCTCATCTTGCCGGTGCTGCCGCCCTTCTGACCGAATTTAAAGAGGAAATTACGGTCGGCGTCATAGACATAGACATGGCTGGTCTCTTCACTTAACAGGTATAAGCGGTCGTCCGGGCCGATCAGGACATCATTGACCGCCACTCTCTTCTTCTGGCCTTCCCCCTCTTCCTCCTGAAAAAAAGTCCCCTGAAAATTACCGAAACTATCCAGGATGACGACTGCCGGGCTGTAAGTGCCGATAACAAATATTTCCCCGCGGCTATTTTCAGCCAACCGATACGGGATAAATTCCTCCGCCCCTATAAACCCGCTGAAATATATGTCCCGCATCCATTTAAGACAAGGGTCAAAGAGCGAGATACGACCGCGCCGGTTATTAGGCCCCGCCCCCTGCGCTACCCACAGGTAGCCGCGGGCGTCTATCATCACCCCCTGCGGGCTCTCAATGCCGTAGTTCTTATCTAATGTAAATAAGGGGAAAAAACCGGCATTGTAGATCAAAATGCGGCCCCGGCCTTCAATAATATAAACCTCGCGCTTAACAGGGTCCACGTAGACATAAGAGGGATAGGAAATAAATTTTCCCTCTTCGTCCTGTGTAATCTGGCCTACATAGACTATCTTGTCCTTTGGAAAAGGTCCAGCCTGGGCGTAACAAAGAGAGGAAGAAAAATGAGGGATAAAAAAGAGAAAATTTAGCCACAAGGACACAAAGACACAAAGAAAAAGATAATTCTCGCTTTTTCTGGAGGCATTCATTCCCTTGTGTCCTGTCCCCCTGTAGCCGTCCGTCTCTGACGGGCAAGCGACGTAGGGTGAGCATGGCCCACCATCATTGACGGCGTAGCGTGGTTTTGGTGGGCGGAGCCCACCCTACGGCTGATGCTGAAAGCTTACTAATATTCTTTTTGAGGTACCCTGTCAAGTTTCGTCCGCATAGCCACAAATACCACGCCTATGGCCAGCGCTATAAGACAAAGATCGGCAAGGGCCAGCACATAGTTTCCTGTGGCCAGGTAACCGTCCTTCTTAAGTAAAAGATAAAAAAGCGAAAAGATGGTGGTAATCATCATGAATGAGGCCGGGATCAGGGTGATAAGGCCGATTTTTTTACCCCGGCGCATAAACCAGATACTGACCGCTATAAGCGTCAGCCCGGCCAGAAGCTGGTTGGCCGTGCCAAAAACCGGCCACAGGATAAAAAACGCCTGTTTATAGGCCAGGGCATACATTATGACCACGGACAGCCCGGCATTAAAGAGATACGACCTTAAAAGCCGGGGGACTCGCTTAAATATAACCCCCCATAACTCCTCGAAAAGATAGCGGTTCAACCGCACCGCCGTATCCAGGGTAGTGGCCAGGAATCCCTCTACCAGGAGGATACCGAAAATAGTCCCCAGATAAACCGGCATGTTTAGAGAACCATGCATGATCCGGCCGGTGGCCAGGGCAAAGGCCAGCACGGGGTTGCTGCGCGCGCCGGGGTCATCCGGGAAGACGATGCGTAAATAATCACTATGGGTCAGGCTGCTGGCTACCACCACCAGGACAATGACCGCCAGAAGTCCCTCCAGCAGCATAGCGCCATAGCCTATCTTTTTAGCGTCACTCTCAGAGGCGCACTGTTTGGAAGTGGTGCCGCCGCACACCAGGGCATGGAACCCGGATATGGCCCCGCAGGCCACGGTGATGAAAAGAACCGGCCACATCAAACCAAGTTTTGCTGCGCCCATCTCCACGTTTATTAACGGCGCGCCGACGGCCAGGCCTGAAAACCCTCCTATGGCGATAGCCACGGTAAGAAGCACAATCCCGGCATAAAGGATGAAAGAGTTAATATAGTCCCGTGGCTGAAGCACGATCCAGACCGGGATTCCGGCGGCCAACAGGGCATACAAGGAAAGGATGAGCATCCAGTGGTCAGGCGAAAGGCTCAAGGGATATTTAAAGCCTATTACTACGGAAAAAAGGCATACGGAAGAGGCTAGGAGAGCGGCTAGGCTCGTTTTAATTTTCCTCTTATAGAGTAGATACCCGATTACAGGGGCCATGAAGGTAATAACGATAACTGAGGTAGAGGCAATACCCCCGATAGCCCCTTGCACCGTCCCTGTTCCTGTATCCGTCACCGTGCGCAGAATGGACTGGTCTTTATCCAACCCGATAACATCAAGGTCAACCACCGAAGTCAAGGCCGTGGCCGTGAGCCTTAGAAAGGCGCCGGTCACCAGGAAGACCATAGTAAGGGTAAAAAGAATAAACAGCACAAAACCGGCCTTACCCATGGATATACGGGCCACTTCCGCCATAGATCGCCCCTTTTCGCGCATACTGACAAAGAGGGCCGTATAATCATGCACGGCGCCGAAGAAAACGGTACCGGCCACGATCCACACCCAGGCCGGGGCAAAACCATAAACTAAGGCCACTACCGGGCCGATAACAGGGCCGGCCCCGGCTATCGAGGCGAAATGATGGGAGAATACAACGGAAGATTTTGTAGGCACATAGTCTATGCCATTATAATAGGTAACTGCCGGCGGCTTATTTTCATCGCTGGCGCCGAACATGCGTTCAATGCGTCCGGCATAGAATCTGTAAGCCAGAAAAAATGCGACAAGACTGACCAGAAGATAAAAGAGGACGTTCACCCGTGCCTTGCCTCCCTTTAAAAAAACACATACAAAATAGTCCCAAAGGGCGCTTTTGCCAATAAGAAATTGTTATTTTAGCTTACCGGCGTATTTTACGATAAGAGACGGAGGTTGATGGTAAGGAACATGCTAAGGTTATTGGCACATATAGGTATAATTCTCCTCCTGTCACTGGCCGGTTTTAATTGCAGCCCTTCAGACGATAGGGCCAATCCCATTGTCAGGCCGTCAGGCACTGCGTCCCGGTTAGATAATCTTGCGCCCGTCCCCAAATCGTCACTTACAGACAGCGTATCCGAACGCCCGAAGAAGTCGCCCAAGGCCGACAGCAAACTCCGCATACGTCTGAAGCGCGATGCAAAGGCAAAATATTCCTGGGAGATAACCGGTGATGATGTAAGGCAAATAATAGATGCGGACCGGCAATTGAGGAAAAAATTCGGGACCGGCGGTCAGGAAGACCTATGAAAATACCCCTTATCTGTTATTCCGTGTTTGACACGGAATCCAGTCTTTTTCTCTGGATTCCTGCTTTCGCAGGAATGACGTTTTTATTTCTCCTTGCCCTCTGGGGTTTCATTTGTTTTCCTTCTCTAAGAAATGCACCGGGCAGGAAGACCTGAACTGGCAGTAATCTAGAGGATGGGGACAGGCAGGCGGCTTTGTCTTGATGGGTTCCTGGTATTTCTGACAAAAATATTCGGCATCCTTTGATTCATCCCAGTCAATGCAGCGGCCCGGGCAGGCAACAATGGCCTCGTTGATCTTGTCTTCCGGATACGTCTCTAAATCCAGTATCCGGGCATACCCGAGGTTTTCATCGACCTTAAAGACCTCCGGGCATATCTCCTCACATGCGCCGCAGGCCTTGCATTCCTTTGGGTCTATGTAAAGACGTTTCGGCATGATTATTATAAATTTTACCGCAAAGACGCGGAGGACGCAAAAAGAATAATAAAATTTGGAACTCAGGAACTCATGAAGAGGTTTTTCATTCCTGTTTTTTTGATTTCCAGATTTTCTTTTTTCTCTGCGTTCTTTACGTCTCTGCGGTGAAAATTCCTACTCCTGACTCCTGTCTTCTTCCTAGAAGCTCAGCGTCAGGCTGTGGTCGATCTGATAGACGTCATCAGTGGTGTAGTTGTCAGCCGCCGCACCCTTGAAGAAGTCGCCCGTCCACAGGTAGCCGAAGTGCAGCTCATAGGCCAGATTGCTCATAAGCTGGTACTTCAGGCCCAGGTCAAACTCGGTGCCGAACTCATCGTCCTGGTAGAGGCCGCTGTTGACCTTGTCCGCATATGCCACGGCCAGGGCGCCGTGCAGGGCCAACTGGGGATTGACCTCATAGTCGGCATAGAGCCAATAGACCTGTGAACCTGTTGCGGTATCGTTTGCGCCGCCGTCAGTTCCCGGGAGGCCAAACTGTTCCCCTGTGGTATTGGAATAACAGGCCTTCCTCGTCGTATCCATGAGCGAAGAATTCAGGATGTTGCCGTATGGCCCATAGACGATATAGAGCGGCTGGAAGTCCAGGCCGGAGGCTGGACCCACGTCATAGTCGCTGTCACTGTCATTGTCATCGCCGGAGGTAAAGGCCGTGGCTATACCGACCGTGAGCGCTTCCTTTTTCATGCCGAGGTTGACATAGTAACCCCAGCCGCCCCGGTCGATGTCCTGCGTGGCGCTATAGTAATCTGTATAGTCGCCGTCATTGAGCATGAGTTCGCCTTCGAAGAACCAGGTGTTGGTCGGGTCATTGGCCGTCAGGCCTAAGACGTAGTCATATTGATCGGCTTTCCAGGTAGTACCGGTAGCAGAGCCGCTCCGGTCACGCACATAGTTGATGCCCGCGCCGATGGAGTAACAGGGCTGGGCATAGCTGAGGACCAGCGAATAGCGGTCGATGTCCTCATCTGCCGCGTTGTTGCCGGAGGTAGCGCTGTTTTCCTGGCGTTTCTCCATGAAGGCGTTCAGACCGAAGCCGTTCCACAGCGGCGAGGTATATTCGACGCGGTCCAGACACATCTCGGTATTGGCCCATTCAGTAAAGTAGATGTAGTTGCCGGCCATGCGGCCCACCATAAGGGTGCCTTTCGGCGTGGCCCATTCGATGTAAGCGGCATCCCAACTGATGTTTGTAGCATCGGCGCCAAAGGCATCCACTCCTACCTCACCGGCATAGGAACAAGCACCGCTGGTCTTACTGCTTCCCCACATCTGGTTGTTAAAAATGCCGATGGCGGTATGGAGTTTCAGATTGTCGGTTATCTTGAACACCGGCTCGATGCACAGGAAATGATCCCACCAGGCCTCCGGGCTGCCGTAAGTGAAGTCTGTAGCGCCGATGGTCGGTATATCGCCGGGCGTGGAATTATCCCACGGGGTGATCGTGCCCCGGTCGGCATTGCTTTGATAGAAACCCCGCACCTGGTAGTAACCGCTGATGCTTACCTCCACGGCCATAGCCGGCAGCGCCATAACGGCCACGAACAGGGCGGCAGCTAAAATAATTAGACCTTTCTTCATATCCTTCCTTCCTCCTTTATCCGTCTTTGTTTGTTCGCCACAAAGGCACGGAGACACTAAGAAATTTTTGTAATTATTTTTTCGCTGTGCCCTTTGTGTCCTTGTGTCTTTGTGGCTAAAAGTTCCTTTTTTGACTACTGACCAACCTTCACCTCCTTTCCTGCGACGGTCTCTTATCACAAAACAAATGCGGATGACAACAGAAATGTGTCATTCTGTCGCACTACTTTTCGGCGCCTGCGGTTTTAAGGTTAAATGATTTCCATAAAGCAGACGTAGGGTGGGCTTACCCACCATCATTGGCGGCGCAGCGTGGTTTCGGTGGGCGGAGCCCACCCTACATGGCTGTCCGTAGTTGGTAGCCGCACCCTTCAGGGTGCGTGAAGCCAGGAGACAGAGGTCAGGAGCAAAGGACAGAGACACAGAAAAGACTTTTCTCTGCGTTCTCTGTGTGCTCTGTGGTGAACAAGCGGTGAACAAAAAAACCGGCCCTGGAGTTAATCCAGGGCCGGTTTTTTATTTACTAACCAGGCCAGATGCCCGGCCTGCAAAAAGTCAGTCAGTCAATGGTTTGTTACTTCCACGCACCCTGAAGGGTGCGGCTACCAACTTATAACTCGTAACTCTCAACTCGCAACCCGTAACTTCTTCCTAGAAGCTCAGGGTCAGGCTGTGGTCGATCTGATAGACGTCATCAGTCCTGACCGAAGCCGTACCGACCTTAAAGAAGTCGCCGGTCCACAGGTAGCCCATGTGCAGCTCGTAGGCCAGGTTGCTCATGATCTGGTACTTCAGACCGAGGTCCAACTCCTTGCCGAACTCATCATCGACACCGGCAGTGGTCTTGTCGGCATAAGCCACGCCCAGAGCGCCGTGCATGGCCAACTCCGGGTTGACCACGTAGTCGCCGGAGATCAGATAGACCTGAGCGCCGGTGTTTTGTACGCCGGCATCAAGCGCCGTCATAGCGGTACCGTAGCTGCCGGTCTGGCTGGTCAGGATATTGCTGTACGGACCGGTCGCGATGTAGAGCGGCATGAAGTCCAGACCAAAGGGCGTGCCCCGCTCGTCGTCAGTAGTAGCAGCGCTGTTATCATCGCCCGAGCAGAAGGCCGTGGCTAATGCAACCGTGAGCGGGCCTTTCCTCATGCCGGCCGCGGCATAATAGCCCAGACCGTCATAGTCATAATCCGTGCCGCTATCGGAATCATATTCACCGGTACGGTACTGGAGTTCGCCCTCGAAGAAGTAGGTGTTCGTGGGGTCGTTCAACTTCAGACAGAAATTGTGGTTGATCTTGTCAATCCTTGCAGTAGCGTCAGATTGCCGGTCACGGTACCAGTCCGGGGCATAGCCGACGTACAGGCCGGGGCAGGCATACTGCAGGATGGCGAAATAACGGTCATGATCCTTATCCGCTTCATTCGTGGTAACACTGCCTTCCACCCGTTTCTCATGGCCGAGGACGGCATTGAAGCCGCTATAATTCGGTGACACATAGACGATGCGGTCGGCATCCAACTCGGTGTTCCCGAAGGGCAGGAAGAATGTATAGTTACCGGCCATGCGACCGACCTTCAATGTACCCTTGGGGGTGGCCCACTCGATGTAGGCGCGGTTGAAGATGAGGTTGTCCGCGGCAGTATTAAAACTCGGCGGAGTAAGATCATTGTCTGCCACAGCGCCGGAAGTATTGGTGCTTCCCCACATCTGGTTGTTAAACATGGAGACGCGGGTTACCAGTTTCAGATTGTCGGCCACCTTAAAGACCGGGTTCAACTGAAGCATATGGTCCCACCAGGCCTCCGGGTCGTCGGCCTGACCAGTATACTCAGCGCCCGCATCCCAGGGGGTAACAGCGCCACTGTCAGCATTGCTCTGATAGAAGCCGCGCACCCTATAGTAACCGCTGATGCTCATATCCACGGCCATAGCCGGGAGCACCATAGCGGCCACAAACAGGGCAGCAGCTATAATAATTAGACCTTTCTTCATATCTTTCCTTTCTCCTTTATCCGTTGTTTTTTTCACCGCAGAGCACGCAGAGAACGCAGAGAAAAAATAGTTTCAAAAATTTCTTTGTGTCTCTGTGCTTTGCCAGTGACTATTGACTAATGACCATTGACTACTGACTAACACAGGCCGGGCGTCTCGCCCGATTGGTGGTTTTGGTGGGCAAAGCCCACCCTACTAAGTTTCACCTCCTTTCATTTTTTTTCACCGCGGGGCACGCAGAGAACGCAGAGAAAAAATATATCTTTCTTTGCGCACTTCGCGCCTTTGCGTGAGTTTAAAAGCAATGACCGTGCCATATCGGCGTATAGCGTATAGCGTGTAGCGAATAGTGCGAAATTATTCAGTTTTTTAACTTTGAACTTTGAACCTTGAACTTTAAAATTCCCGTCCTCTGTGGCAAAAAAGGCACACAAGGATCGGTAAAGGACACAACATCAGTAAATCCCTCTTCACCTTTGTAGCATCTCTTAGCACAATAAATCCGGGGCTGTCAAACAAAAAAGCCAGCGATAAGGATCGCAGCAAGATGCTGCTCCTACATTAAACTAAATAATAAAAAACTACTTTGCGTTCTTTGCGCCGTGGCGGTGAAAGGGTTTTGGCGTGAATCTTTTCACGATTACTTTTTTTGTTTAAGATTTTTTTGTTTCCCCCCGATACAAGTAAACACAGCACTAAAAGATTCTAAAAACAGGGAGGTTTACAGGCATGAAGAAAGGCATCAAAAGGTTTTGGGGGTACAAGTTCTGGTTTGTAGCGGCCGTGTTAGCCGGTATAGCTTTCGTTATCCCGGCGGCCTGGGCCGAGGACGGGGTGACAGACAGCGAGGTGGTCATTGGACAGTGTGCGGCCCTGGAAGGCCCGGCGTCCGGGCTGGGGACGGGCATGAACGTGGGTATGAAGGCCTGTCTGGATGAGGTCAATGCCAAAGGCGGCATTAATGGACGCAAGATAAAGTTTATAGCCAGCAATGACGGTTATGAACCGGACAAGACCGTGGACTGCACCCTTAACATGATCGAAAACGAAAAGGTCTTTGCCCTGGCCG
>Ga0068714_10006522_pt1 | contig 11811 bp, 11 predicted proteins | sample MTBNYHSulfiMetaG_FD_62988 | JGI IMG/M metagenome (GOLD analysis project Ga0068714, IMG submission 62988) | Enrichment culture microbial communities from rom New York Harbor, USA that are MTBE-degrading - MTBE-NYH (New York Harbor Sulfidogenic)... | ecosystem: Environmental > Aquatic > Marine >... | reverse complement strand
GGGCGGCATTGCTCGTCCGGGAACGGATGGCGGACAGCGCCGCCGCCAGCCTTTTCAAGGGTTTCGCCGTCAGCGACATCCAGTACCAGACCTCATCCTTTGAATGCCATGCCTGCCCCAACCTGTGCGAGATTGTGCAGCTCTCCATCAACGGGCGGGTGCTTGCCCGCTGGGGAGGGCGCTGCGACCTTTGGGACCGGGTGCCGGAGAAAGAACAGGCCAGGTAATGCCAGAGCCGGTAAACATTAAATTAACTAAGGCAGAGGGTAAAAACCGGAATGATCATCGCGGTTGATGCTGCCGGGGGCGACTACGCCCCTCACGAGATTGTCAAAGGGGCCGTCAAGGCCTCCCAGGAATACGGCGTGGAGATTGCCCTGGTAGGCAGGAGTTCCGTACTCCGCGCTCTGCTAAGGCGCGACCGGAAGAAACGGGGCATCAGCATCGTGGAGGCCAACCAGACTATCGGGTGTAACGAAACTCCCTTGAAGGCGCTCCGGGAAAAACCGCAGTCCTCAATAATGGTCGGCATCAACCTGCTCAAAACGGGACAGGCGTCCGCATTTGTTTCGGCGGGGAATACCGGGGCTGTTTTCGGGGCATCACTGATGAACCTGGGCAAGATAAAAAACGTGGAAAGACCGGCCATCGGCTGCTTCCTGGATACCATCGGCTCCAACCCCACCCTGCTGATTGACGCCGGCGCCAATGCCGACTGCCGCCCCAGGCACCTGGTGGAGTTCGCCCGGCTGGGCTCCGTCTACAGCCAGCACATCCGCAATATCCCGTCGCCGCGGGTGGCCCTGCTGAACAACGGCCTGGAGGAAACCAAAGGCAGCGTCCTCGCCCAGGAAAGCTACCAGCTCCTGAAAAAGACCGCTAACATTAACTTTACCGGCAATATTGAAGCCCAGGACCTTACCCGGAAGACCGCTGACGTTATCGTCACCGACGGCTTCACCGGTAATATTGTGCTGAAAGCCGCCGAGGGCCTGAGCGACAGCTTCCTCACCACCACCAGGCAGATAGGGCATATTTTTTCCAGCATCTCCAATCTCAGCGCGCGTGACCTGCTGCGGGATATTGGCCTGGGCACGCTGGTGAAGAGGATGGACTATACCGAATACGGCGGCGCCTGCCTGCTGGGTATTGAGGGCAATGTCATTATCGCCCACGGGCGCAGCCAGGCCAAGGCTATCAAAAATGCCATCGGCCTGGCCAGGGAGACAGCGGAGCGGAACATCGCGGCAATAATTAAGGAGGTCATTAATGAGTAAACCCGTCAACATTAAGGAAGACAATTTCGACAAAATCGTGACCAAGGCGACGACGCCGGTGCTGGTCGATTTCTGGGCGCCCTGGTGCGGCCCCTGCCTGATGGTGGCCCCCGTGGTTGACCAGCTGGCCGCGGAATACGAGGGTAAAATCGCCTTCGGCAAAGTCAATGTGGACGAATGCCCCCAGATTGCCGGCAAGTACGGCGTGATGAGCATTCCCTCCCTGATTATCTTCAAGGGCGGGGTGCCCGTGGCCAATATCGTCGGCTTCAGGCCTAAAGAACAGCTGAAAAAGAGCCTGGACGCCGTGCTCGGCTAAGCGCCGCCCTGTTGATAAATTTCGCGGGAAGATGGCTAACGGAGCATATCCGGCGCGGGGAAAAAGCGAGGCAAGGTGGAGGCGACCATCATGGCGGAAAATACCAGGATGATAGATAAGCGGTACGATGTCGTGATCATCGGGGGCGGTCCCGCCGGTCTGTCGGCGGCCATCTACTGCTCCCGGGGCAGACTAAGCACCCTCCTGCTGGAGCGGGCGCTGGTGGGCGGCCAGATAGTGAACGCCGAGCAGGTGGACAATTACCCCGGCTTTCCCACGGGCATCAACGGCTTGGAGCTCACCCAGCAAATGCACTGCCAGGCGGACAGGTACGGCCTGGAGACGGTCTACGCCGAAGCTACCGCCCTGGAGCTCTGCGGGACACAGAAGCTGGTCAGCACCACGGAGGGTATCTACACCGCCCGGGCGGTGATTATCGCCTGCGGCTCGCAAAGGCAGAAACTCGGTATTCCGGGAGAAGATGAGTTCACCGGCAAGGGCGTATCTTACTGCGCCACCTGTGATGCCGCCTTCTTCCGGGATAAGACCGTCGCCCTGGTGGGCGGGGGTAATGCCGCCCTTTCTGAAGCCCTGCACCTCAGCCGTTTTGCCGATAGAGTCATCGTAATCCACCGGCGCGAGCGGCTGCGGGCCACGCCGGTAGTGCAGGAAAAAGCCTTCGCCACCGGCAATATTGAGTTCCGGCTGAACGCGGTGGTTACCGCCATCGAAGGGGAAGAATTCGTCAGCCGCGTCAAGCTGCGCCATGTCGGGAGCGGGGAGGAATCGTACCTGCCGGTCTCCGGTATTTTTATCGCCATCGGTTTTAAGCCGAATACGGACTTTCTCCGGGGACTGCTGCCGCTGGATGAAAAAGGGGCGGTCATCACTGGCGACGGCATGCAGACCGCCATCTCCGGCATTTTTGCCGCCGGAGATATCCGCCGTAACTCGATACGTCAGGTAATCGCCGCCGCCGGGGACGGCGCCATCGCGGCGGTCTCCGCCGAAAAGTATCTTACCGAATAGGGCACCGGCGGCTTTTCCCCACCGGAAAAGTAAAGTATAATAGCAGCAGGAGGAGAGGACTTTGAAGGTTGTTTTTCTGGAAGACGTACCCCGGATTGCCCGGGCCGGACAGGTCAAGGAAGTAGCTGACGGCTACGCCAGGAACTATCTGCTCCCGCAAAAACTGGCGGTGCTCGCCAACTCGGCGGCTTCCCATATCGTGGAAGTCCAGATCAAGAAAAGGGCCAGGCGGTATGCCCAGACCCAGGCGGAAATGACCGAGCTGGCCGCGCTGCTGGAAGGCAAAGAGATTACCGTAAAAGCCAGGGTCGGCAGCACGGAGCGCCTTTACGGCTCCATCACCAGCGCCGGCATCGCTACCGCCATCAGCAGCAGCCTGGGGATAGAAATTGATAAAAGGAAAATAGAGCTTGACGAGCCCATCCGGGAGCTGGGCAGCTACGAGGTGCCTCTCCGGCTGTTCAAGGATATCATGCCGAAGATTAAGCTTACCGTGGTGCCGGAGGAGCCGCAGGCAGAACAGGCAAGCTGAACCTCTCTTCACGGGAGGGAAGCCGGGAGCCGCCGAAGACGCGTCACCGGGTAAACGGGGAAGCCGGCCAGCACGGGGAGCCAGTACGGGAGTATTATGGTGTATGATGAGAAAGTGCCGCCGCATGACCCGGACGCTGAAGAAGCCGTCATCGGCTCGCTGCTGATTGACGGCAACGTTATCTATAAAATCGCCTCTTTTCTCCAGCCGTCGGATTTTTACTATGAGACGAACCGGTGGCTGTATGAAGCGTGTCTCGCCCTTTACCAGCGTCCGGACGAAGCCATTAACCAGATAACCGTGGCCCAGGAACTGTCCCGGAGGCAGCGGTTGGAGCCGGTGGGCGGGGCGGCGCATCTGAGCCACCTGATCGCCATCTGCCCCACCTCGCTGGATATCGAGCACTACGCCCAGATCGTCTACCGCCTAGCCGTCATGCGCCGCCTGATTCAGGCCGCCGACCGGATTGCCGCCGTCGGCTACGAGGCGGGACCTGACGTTGACGAGAGTCTCAATAAAGCGGAGGATATCCTCTTCCGCATCCGGCACGGTCAAAGCCCGCGCGACTTCACCCACATACGGCATATCCTGGACAAATATTTCGAGCCGCCCGTCCCGGAAACCGCGGAGGGGGCGGTGCGCGGCGCCAAGCCCTATGTGCTCTCCAGCTATACCGGGCTGGACGAAGTCCTGGGCGGGTTCCAGCGCTCCGACCTGATAATCATCGCCGGCAGGCCCAGCATGGGCAAGACCAGCTTCGCCCTGAATATCGCCCGCAACGTGGCCGTGGAGCAGCAGGGCTGCGTGGCCCTTTTCAGCCTGGAAATGGCGCGGGACTCCCTGGTGCTGCGCCTGCTGGCCAGCGAGTCCGGCATCAACGCGCGGCGGGTGCGCCTCGGCCTGCACAGCGAGTTTGACGAGAGAAAAATCATGGAGGCTATCGGCGTCCTCTCGGAGTCAGCCATCTATATTGACGATTCGCCGCGGCTGAAGATCGTGGAAATGCGCTCCAAGGCACGCCGCCTCCATTTTGAGCACGGCATTGATCTTATCATCGTGGACTACCTGCAGCTGATAGAGGGCGAAAACCGGGGGGAAAACCGGGTACAGGAAATCAGCTATATTTCCCGCTCCCTTAAGGCGCTGGCCCGCGAGCTTAACGTGCCGGTTATCGCCGTTTCCCAGCTCAGCCGCGCCGTGGAGGGGCGGCCATCGCATATCCCCCAGCTCTCCGACCTGCGTGAGAGCGGCAGCATTGAGCAGGACTCTGACGTGGTGCTCTTTATCTACCGCGATGAATACTACACCACCGAAGAGGTATGGCAGAACCAGTTCCCGGATAAAGAATACCCCCGGGAAGAAGCCGATATCATCATCGCCAAGCACCGCAACGGGCCTACCGGCCAGATAAAGCTGCGTTTCCGCCATAACCTCGCCCGCTTTGAGAATATCGCCAGCGCCGAACCAAAGCTGATATGAAACGATTCGACGGCTTCCCGGCCAGGATGGAGTATGCCGCCATCCCCAGCATGTTTTTCAGTTCCCTCCTCCCGGAAATCGATGACCTGGCGGAACTGAAGACCACGCTGCACGTTTTGGCGGCCCTTTGCCAGAAACGCGGTTACCCCCGGCTGGTCACTTACCGGGAACTGCTGGGAAATACCGGGCTTATGGAGAGCCTGCGGGGGTTGCCCCAGCCGCCGGAGCAGGCGCTGCGCCTTGCTCTGGAAAAAGCCGCCGGGCGCGGGACCCTGCTCCATCTCACCCTGGAGAAGGACGGCGCTGACGAAGATATCTATTTGCTCAACAGCGAGGCCAGCCGCCAGGTGGCCGCCGGGCTGCAGAGCGGAGAAATCCCCCTCAAGGGCGTTACCCGGAAAATAACGCCTCCGGCCGCCGCCGAGGCGGCGCCCAATATTTACACCCTCTACGAAGATAATATCGGCATACTCACCCCGATGGTCGCCGAGGAACTGCGCTCCGCGGAGAAGACCTACCCGGAAAGCTGGCTGCGTGATGCCGTCAGGGAGGCGGCCCTGCGCAACAAACGCAACATCCGCTATGTCATCAAGATACTGGAACGCTGGGCGGCGGAAGGTAAAAGCGATGGAACATATCAGCGAGATTCTCAAAAAACGGACCCGGACAAGTACATCAAGGGAAAGTACGGACACATGGTCCGGCGCTGAAGAAGAGCCGCTTGCGGCACCGCCCTGCCCCGTCTGCCAGGGGGCCGGTATCGTCCATCCCCTTTTGCCGACGGGTAAGCCGGACTACAGCCGCGTGGTGCCCTGCCGGTGCGGCCGCCAGAAGCTGGAAGAGGAACGCCTGGATCGCCTGGAACGCTACAGCAACCTGGGCTTGCTCTCCCGCTTCACCTTCGCCAGCATGGAGCCGAAGGGCCGGAGCGGGCAGCCTAGCCTCCAGGAAATGTTCAGCCGGGTCTACCAGGCAGCCCGGGCTTATGCCGCCGAACCCAGGGGCTGGTTTGTGCTCAGCGGGCCCAGCGGCAGCGGGAAGACGCATCTGGCCGCCGCCATCGCCAACGAGAGCCGACAGCGCGGCATCCCGGTGCTCTACCAGTCCGTGCCCGACCTGCTGGACCATCTCCGCGCCGCCTTCGGCGCCGGCGCTGATACGCCGCCTGACGATTTCTTTGAAAAGGTACGTAATTCCCCCCTGCTGGTGCTGGACGATCTGGGCGTGCAGACCGGCACCCCCTGGGCCCGGGAAAAACTGGACCAGCTGCTGACCCACCGTTTCAACAGCGAGCTGCCCACCGTGGTGGTCAGCAACACTGTCCTGGAGCAGCTTGAGGAGAGGCTGCGCACCCGCCTTACCGACAGCCGGCTCTGCCAGTTGTGGCGGCTGGAAGAGGAGCCGGCTACGGCGGAATACGGCTGGGGCAGGGAGTTCGAACTCCAGAAAAAAATGACCTTTAACAGCTTTGACTGGCAGAGGGTCAACCTGCCCGCCGAGCAGCGCGAGAACCTGGCGGAGGCCTACCGGCTGGCGCTGGATTTTGCCAAGTCCCCGGAAGGCTGGCTGGTCTTCATGGGCGAGACCGGCTGCGGCAAGACCCACCTGGCCGCGGCGATTGTCAATTACTGTTACCAGGCGGGTAAACCGGCGCTGTTCGTGGTGGTGCCGGAGTTCCTGGACCACTTGCGCTCCACCTTCAGCCCGGAGAGCAAGGTATCCTACGACCAGGTCTTTGAAATCGTCAAGACCGCGCCGCTGCTGGTGCTGGACGATTTCGGCGAGCAGTCCACCACCCCCTGGGCCCGGGAAAAGCTCTACCAGGTGCTCAACTACCGTTATAACGCCCAGCTGCCCACGGTCATTACCACCCGCTGCTCTCTGGACGAGATCATCGAGCAGTTCGACAGCTCGGTGAGTTCCCGGCTGGTGGACCGGCATATCAGCACGCCTTTTCAAATCATGGCCCCCGACTTCCGCGGCGACGCCACCCACGGCCGCCGGCGTTCACCCCGCGGCAGGAAGCGCTAAAACCCGCCAGGCAACCGCGCATACCGCAGGCCGGTATCCTGCCAGCTGGCATCACCCCCTGGTCAGGTTAACCGATGGCCGCCTCCCGCGGAACATCATCGTCTTCAGGCTGGTATTTGACTGTTCACTCAACATCCTCGCCGGCGTAACATCATTTTACCCTGTTGTCCAAATATTAACCAAAAGGGGCTTGACTTTTCACTCAACATGGTTTAAGATGTCTTAATACCGCTTTGATTGAGTATGGTAAGAGGGTAGTGGTATGGCCAATAATCTGGAGTTCGGGCAAAGGCTAAGAGAGCTGAGAATCAGGGCCGGCCTGACGCAGCGGCAGCTCGCCCGGGCGGTCGGCGTTGATTTCAGCTACCTGAGCAAGATTGAAAACGGCATCATGCCGCCGCCGAGTGACCGGGTAATCTTCCGGCTGGCCGAAGCCCTTCACGCCAGCAAGGACGAGCTGCTGACCCTCGCCGGACGGATACCATCGGATATCGCCGAAATGCTGAAAGACCCGGAGACGTTACAGAAACTACGCTCGGGATATGCCCGCAGGAGAGCGGATACACCGGGCAGAAAAGGGGTGACCATGCCTAAGATATCTTTACCGTTAAAAACCTTATACCGGGCGGCGGTGCCGCTGCTGCTGGTCATCGCCGTGGCTACCTCTCTGTGGTACGCCACGCCTACCCGGGCGCTGACCGTGAACTATCCCACGCTACCCACCGGAACGGTCGGCAGCACCCACACCGGGCAGGTGACCGTGACCATTGAAGATAACGAGCACCTGCCGCTGGAAAGCATCAACATGGAAATATACAATGTCGCTGACCCCACCAAGGTGGCTACCTGCACCTACCTGCCCACCACCACCACCACCAAGAGCTACAATAATACCCAGACCGGGGGCGGGGGCACCGTTGATGTCTCCGCCACCACGGGGTTCGGCTGGCAGTATGTCACCCAGGCGGGGTATGTTGACTGGAAGGGCACGGCTTACACCTGGCTGCCGCTCAGCGGCTACGGCTACGCTTACAGCGGCGGCTCCGTCACCATCACCTATGATATTACCTGGGTATCACCGGGCGGATGGCCTGCGGGGCAATATAAAATCAAGACGGAGATTGTTGCCCACGGAAATACCTTTACTGAATACAGCGATGCTTTTAACCTGGCCACGCCGGCAGTCGGCGGAGGCCCCGTGGTGCCGCCTGCTAACCCGGACGTAACCCCCCTGACCGACAGTATCAATACGGCCACCGGCGAGTTTACCGCGGATGTTACCGCCGAGTCCGCTGACGGCAATGTCAGCGTTGACATCGAGGCGGGTACCATCGGACAGACAGCTGACGGCCAGCCGCTCACCGAGATAACCATTGAGCCCATGTCTTCGCCGCCCGACCCGCCGGCTGATGCCAATGCCCTCGGCCTGGTTTACGACTTCGGTCCGGACGGGGCCACCTTTGATGAGCCGGTGACCATCACCCTGACCATTAACCCGGATGAGCTGCCTGAGGGCGCTTCGCTGGACAACCTGTATCTCGCCTACTGGGACACCACGTTAGACCCGGCGCAGTGGGTCCCGCTGGACAACGTCAGCATCACCGTTAATGATGATGGCACCATCAGCGTCAGCGGCGATACCCTCCACTTCACGCCGTTTGCCGTGATTGTCCCCACCCGCCCCGCCAGCTTCTCCATCAGCGGGCTGACCTTCTCGCCGGCGGAAGTCACTGCCGGTGATACGGTAAGCATCAGCGTAACGGTAGCCAACACCGGCGACCTGTCCGATGTCCACCAGGTAATTCTCAAGATAGACGGTAGCGTGGTGGATGTGAAATATACCACCGTCGCCGGGCAGGCGACCGCGCCGGTGACCTTCACCACCACGCTGGCCGATGCCGGCAGCTACACGGTTGACGTCAACGGCCTTACCGGCACGCTGACGGTCACGGCGGAAGTCCCCGAGGAGCCCACTGTTCCTGAGGAACCTACCGTGCCGGAGGAACCCACCGTTCCTGAAGAGCCTACCGTTCCTGAGGAACCTACCGTGCCTGAAGAGGAAGAGCCAGTTCCTGCGGGAGGAATCAACTGGTGGCTGGTGGGTGGTGCGGTCGCGCTGGTAGCTGTCCTCATCGTCGCCTGGCTTATGCTCCGGCGCCGGGGCTAGCATCTCCGGCTAAATATAGATATAATCCGGGCGGTAAACCGGCAAGCAGCGGGGCCCTTAAGAGGCTCCGCTGCTTTATGGTGCCGTCCCGGAGCTTGCGGCAGCAGTTGTTCCATCGCGGTCAACTTGACTGAAGTCATCTGATTCGCTACGATGCGTGATATAGCCTGGCGTCAGATAGCCTGCGGGGTCAACGATGAGATTGTTCACGGTCAATAACGCTTATATCCGGTCCGGTCTGGCTCTCATCGTTGCCGGCATCCTGGTCTTGCTGTCCTCCGCCCTGATTTTCCAGATTACCTGGCTGACCGCCCTGGGAATCTGTCTGCTGATACTCTCATTTATTCTCATAGCGCTGGGCAGGAGCGTGCCCGAGCTCCCGCCGGAAGCCTGCGCGCTACTCATGGAAACCGGCATGGGCAATACCGCCGCCCTTATTGAAGAACTGGGCATCAGGACTAAAGCCATCTACCTGCCGTCCTCGCTCACCAGTGACCGGCCGCAGGCGCTCGTCCCCCTGCATGACCAGCCGTCATGGCCGTCCATCCGGTCTTTGCCCCGGCGGCTCGTGGTGAAATACGGTAGCCAGCCTGATGACATCGGCCTGCTGATTACTACCGCGGGCAGCGCCGCCGTCGCCATGCTGGAAGCCAGGCCCGCGCCAACCCCGGTGGCACTGGAGTCGTCACTGACCGCCCTTTTCAGCGGGCGGCTGGGCGTCGCCGATTCAACCAGCGTATCCTGCCAGAACAATCACCTCAGCGTGGAGATACACCGGCCGCGTCTGGCCAGCGAGACCGGCTGGTCGCAGCACTGTCTGGGCGGGCCGCTCGCCTCCATCGCGGCGGCGCTGGCCGCCGAGGCCTGGGACAGGCCGGTAACAATTCTCCGGGAAGATAGCCTGCCGGGCATGCAGCGTGTGGAGCTTGAAATCATCGGTTCTTGAGGTCATCATTTGACGATTTATAACCGCTATATTATCACCGTTACCGTGATGCTGCTGTTCGCCACCGTGGTCATGGCGGCCGCCGGACAGAACGCCCTGGGCGTCTATTACACCGTCTACCTGGTCCTGGCGCTGGCCGTCACCGAGCTTTTCGTCACCTTGAACGCCAAAGCCCGCCAGGGGCTGAACCTGGTGAGCCTCGGGCTTTTTGCCGGTTTTCTCATCGTTATCGGCCTTCAGGTCATCAGGATACTGTCTTAGACTATCTGTTATCATGAAATTATGAAAAGACTGGCTTTCGGCCTCGCGGTGCTCGTCTTCATGGGACTGTTCGTCCTCGGCTCCCCCGCCCTGGGGCAGCGCGGCGGTCTTCCCCATGAAAATCCCGCCACGGCCAGGAATATGCCGGAAACGAGCGACCTCCTGCTCTCCTATGTCAGCGCCCTCAACCTGATATCAGACCGGCAGTATGAGAGCGCCGGTAATATCCTTGATGAGCTGGGCGCCGCCGAGCTTCCCCGGGAGTTGCGCGACATCATGGCCGATTACCGTCGCATCTCCGCCGACCTGCTCAGCGCATTGAACCAGGCCGAGCGGCTGCTTGATAGCGCCTCGGGCTTCTTCCGGGAAGGCGTGCCGGATAAAGCCGCCGACAGCCTTCAAGAAGCGGAAGAAGCCCTCGGGAGCGCCGCTCGGCTACTGGGCGACCTGGAGACGGCCACCGGTACGATGGTAGGGACGATGACGGCACTGCCGTCCGCCACCGGCGAGCGTTTCCAGCAGGCAGAGCAGCTCCTGGACAACAGCCTTGAGTCCATCAACCGGATTATCAATAAGCTCTACTTGCTCTGCGAGGAGCAGGGTAACACCCCCGGCGCCGGCATCACCACCTCTTATTATCTGCCCGCGTCCCTGACGATAGTCAACGTCCCGGCGACGATATATCCCGGCCTGCCCTTTACCGTCACGGGAGCGGTCACCTCCCCCGACGGCTATGCCAGCCGGCCGGTCAGGGTCTCGCTGAATAATCTGGTGCTGGCTGAAGAAAGCGTGCCGGGCCCCTTTTCGCTGGTAGTCACCGCCCCGCCGGAACTGCCTGACGGGGCGCATACCCTGAGCGTACAGATAAGCCGCCAGGATGCCCCGGACACTTACGCTGCGGCCGCTTACCGCCAGACCGTCAGCGTGGCCAGGCTCCCTGTTGAAGCCCGGGCCAGCCTGCCAACATCAGCGGTCATGCCGCGCACCTTGACCGTCAGCGGGGCCGTTTACCGCAATGAGCAGCCCCTGCCTGACGCACAGGTCACCCTCAGCTTCAGCGGCCAGTCGGTGTCCGAAATCAGCGGCGGGGACGGCAGCTTCAGCCTTGCCCTAAAGCCCAACAGAATAACAGTCAGGACTCCCGTCGCCTCCAATCCCTTCTATACCACCATCACTACAATGGACACGTTCTTTGACTTCACTTTAGTTGGCTGGCGGACGGTCACGCTGACCGTTAAGCCCGCCGAGCCCTGGTATGCCCCCCTGGTAATGCGAGGCCGCGTGTTCACCGTCAACCCGCTTACTGTCTCCCTGCTGCTCGCCGCGCTGCTTACCGCCGGTTGGTTGCTGTACCGGGACCGCCGTGTTGCCGTTCCGGCAGCGCCCGCCCCTCCGTCCGTCACCGTTCCCGCCGCCACCCGGCCACAGCCCGGGTCAACGCCGGCCTGCCCTTCAGAGAAGCACCGGCTGCTTTCAAGCTACCGGGATACAGTACGCCTCATCGAGACCAACACCGGTCTGACCATACCGGCAGCCAGCACGCTGCGGGAATTCCTCAAAGCGGCCGCTCCTCATTTAAGGGCGGCGGCCGCCCCCTTTGCCGAATTAACTTCGCTCGCGGAGACTGCCCTGTACGCCGCCTCTCCGGTTGACGGCGCTCTGGCCGAACGTGCCCGGTCTCTGGCGGCCGTTATCGCCAAGGAGCTCAATGATGGGACTGCGTAGCTTCCTGCTGCTGGTTACCGCTGTCGTCATCGCCCTGCTGGCGCT
>Ga0068714_10006521_pt1 | contig 11812 bp, 8 predicted proteins | sample MTBNYHSulfiMetaG_FD_62988 | JGI IMG/M metagenome (GOLD analysis project Ga0068714, IMG submission 62988) | Enrichment culture microbial communities from rom New York Harbor, USA that are MTBE-degrading - MTBE-NYH (New York Harbor Sulfidogenic)... | ecosystem: Environmental > Aquatic > Marine >... | reverse complement strand
TCTGCCAAGGGAGCTTATTTTTGTATAGTGTTACAGGGAAAATTAGAATTGACGATCGGAGGGGAGATGCATGTTTTGACCAAAGGGGATAGTATTTATCTGGATTCACCGCCGGAACATATTTGGAAAAATATCGGAAAAACCGAGGTAAAATCGTTTGTGGTGGGTATTCCACCAAAAGGTATGTAAAAAATGATTTGCAAGGCAATGAGTCAACTTTTGTTGGGGGAGAAGCCGTGAAAATTCAAAGTAAAACTCATGCGCTTATAATGTTATGTATTTTTGGGTTATGCCTTTCTTTTTCTTCTTCCTTTGCTGAGGAAATAGAAAACAGAGCCGGGTCAGATAATAATATGATCAACTCAGAGAATCTGAACCAAAATGGCAAAGATGATACGATCTCCCTTCCTTTGAAACGCGCTTTAGAGCTCGCTCTCCAGAATAATCTAAACCTTCAAATTGAAAAAATTAATCTTCCAGTTTCCGCGCAAACGATTATTGTCAATAAAGCTCGCTTTGACCCTTCTCTTTTTGGAGAAACCAATAACCGGAGGTATGAGTATCAAACGAGTTTCGCTTTAAGTGGGGCTCCCCTTTTCAAGGAAAATGAACAGGCCGGGAAGGTAGGCATCCGCAAACTCTTTTCTTCCGGTTTGGAAGCTGAATCTTATTATAAAGCGTCCCGTTACCGGGATAATTCTGATTTTGAAGGCTTAGACCCTCAATATAAAAATTTACTGATCCTTTCCCTGCGCCAGCCTTTGCTTCAGGACTTTGGACCCTCAGTGAACACCACGGATATCAAAGTAGCACAGAACGATTTTAAAATAATGGAACGCTCTTTTTTGTTGCAAGTAGTAAATACTATTAACCAGGTGGAGCGGACATACCATGACCTTTCGGGTGCCCTTGAGGCGTTAAATTTGCGAAACGAGTCCCTTCGGTTGGCGGAAAAACTTTTTGCCGACAACCAAAAACGCTTTAACGCGGGGCTTACCCATGTTGGTGAGGTCCAAGAGGCAGAGACAGCCATCGCTTCACGGCAAGAGCTGGTGATAGCCGCCAGCCAAACGGTAAAAGATGTAACCAATGTCTTAAAAAACCTCTTGCAAATCCAGCCGGGTTCCCCCCTCTATCCGGTCGGTTTTGAAACCGAAAGATTGTTGCTCACCGAGGAAATTATACCTTCTTATGAAGAATCATTTTCACAGGCTTTGAACAATCGTCCGGATTACTCCCAAAAAAAGATCGCTTTGGAGAGTAAAGATATTATCGTGAAATTTAGTAAAAATCATCTTTTGCCGAGATTGGATTTAGTCGGCACCTTTGGGTTAAACGGGTTGAGTGGAGAAGCTCACCCCTTGACCTTTGAAGGGGTGACCGCAGTCAGTCCCTATGGAGGAAATTTTGGTGACTCCTGGGAAAGTCTCCGGCATGCTGATGGATACGAGTGGAATGTAGGGTTAACCATAGATTTTCCTCTCGGTAAACGGGCTGACCGCGCTCGTTATCAACAGGCAAAGCTCTTTAAAGAACAGTCTATCTTAGATCTGAAAAACCTGGAAGATACTATCGACCTGGAAATAAAGGTCGCTTTAGAAAACATCAAAAGCAGCCGGGACCGGATCGAGGTGGCGGAGCGGTTTGTAAATTTAGCGGACAAAACACTGCGTCAAGAGGAAGAACGGATGAAGGCCGGCCTTTCTGATACCTTCCATATCCTGATTTTTCAGGAGGTTCTTATTGATGCCAAAATCAGGAAGGTTCAAGCATTAGTAGATTACCAAAAAGCATTAGCCCAACTTTACCGGACCATGGGTACCAACTCTAAGCGGTATGATATGGTGGTTCATTATCCGGATGCATCCACGTCTGTCCAATAACGATTGAAGGAATAGTGTCAAAATTTTTAAGCATTATTTTTAAAGATGAGGTAAATAAGGTGAAAGGAAGTTATAAAAGAATTCTCATGATTTTATTAGTAATGCCGGTCCTTTTGGGGGGCTGCGGGAAAAAAGAAGCGACAAAGCACGATGAAGCAATTCCGGTCACCATCGGAAAAGTTACTTTAAAGGATATTACCTATACCCTTCAACGGGTGGGGAGCTTGGAAACAAAGGAGTCAGTTATGTTGAAAGCAGAGGCGGAGGGGAGTATAACGGGAATATTTTTTGAAGAGGGGGATTGGGTTAAAGAAGGTCAAGTTTTGGTAAAGCTGAATAACGCGAAAATAAAAGCTACGATGGATCAGTTGGACGCTCGTCTTCGCCAGATAGAGGTTCAGTTAGCCAATAGTGAAAGAACTCTCCAAAGAAAGGCGCCTTTAGTTAAACAGGATTTGGTTTCCAAACAGGACTTCGATGATCTCCAATCGAAAATTGAGGTTGAAAAGGCGACCCTTAAAGAGATTAAGGCCCAACGTGCCCATAACCAGGAACTCCTCGATGATACGGAGGTGCGTGCTCCCTTTGCGGGAACTGTTTCCGAGCGGAAGATTTCCGTGGGTGATTTTTTGCGGATTGGAGATTCCGTGGTGCAGCTGGTGCAGTTAAACCCCTTGGAGGTTGCTTTTCGGGTGGATGAAAAGTATAAAACCAGCCTTTATCCGCAACAGCCGGTGAATCTTACGGTTGCCGCTTATCCCGGAAGAAAATTTCAAGGAGAAGTCTATTTTATTTCTCCGGATATTGATATCGCAACCCGCACTTTTTTGGTAAAAAGTCGCATTGCTAACGAAACAAATGCGCTCAATCCTGGGATGTTCGCAGAAGTAACCATAGTTACCGAAATTCATAAAAATGCTTTAGTGGTTCCGTGGGAGAGCGTGATTCAGCTTGAAGATGCAACGTATCTCTATGTGGTGAATACAACAACGGCAAAAAAAGTTTCGGTAAAACTGGGACTGGTCTCAGAAGGATTAGCTGAAGTTTTTGGCAGCCTTAAGGAAGGACAGTCAGTTGTCCGGGAAGGAAAGTATGCACTTCATGACGGTTCGAAAGTAAAAATTGTTGCTGGGTCTCAAAGATCTTAATTTCTGGCATGTAATGTTAAAATAATAAAACAGAATATGAAAAATCAAAAAAATACATTATGATGTATTTTTTTTGTAACTTTTTCAACCCGGCCTACAACCATTTTTATCATGATACTTATAAGTGAAAGGGGATTTTCGCAAATGAAAGCACGAGAATCATGAAAACTTAGAACCCTCAGTTTATAAGTTTCTACAAGAGAGTTAAGTTTTGTTAGATGCGTAAAATAAAGGATACAAAGTGAGGTCTTAAACGTGAAAATACTCACGCGCTTAATCTTATGCTTAATTTTAACCGTATCGTGTAAAGCAAGGGCAGAAGAAATAATTAAAAAGGACGAATCGCTTAATCTGGAGCGATGCATCGAGATCGCCTCCAAAAGAAACCCTGATATTATTGCCGCTCTTTATACCGTAAATGTCAATAAGAGCAGGGTTGGGCAGGCAAAGGCGAATTACTATCCACAAATTGATTCGACTTATAATTACAGCCGGACTTCTCCCACAACCAGAAGTGGGCAAAACATTTCTTGGGGTGCGGGAAAGGACTATGATCGGTATTCCTCGGATATTACCCTGAGTCAGGATATTCTTGATTTTGGGAAAACGAGCACACAGGTAGCTATTCAGAAATTATACCTTGATTCATCAGGAGCCGATCTTGAAAATATGATTGAATTAACAATTTTAAATGTCAAAGAATCTTACTACGGATTATTAAAGGCGAAAAGGAACAAAGATGTCGGAGAGGAGACCGTCAAACAATATCAGCAGCATCTTGATCAAGCAAAGGGATTTTATAAGGTGGGTACTAAACCAAAATTTGATGTGACCAAAGCAGAGGTTGATCTCAGTAACGCGAGACTCAGTCTCATACAATTGGAAAACGCCCTCAAAATAGCGAAGGTAAATCTCAACAACGCCATGGGCGTTCCTGAGACACCTGAATATACTGTTGAAGATAACCTGTCATTCCAGAAATATGAAACTACCTTGGAAGATTCAATAGAAAAAGCTTATAAGAATCGACCAGATCTTCGATCAATCATTGCGAAGAAAAAGGCGGCTGAGGAGTCAATCGTGCTTTCCAAAAAAGGCTACTACCCTATATTAACGGGTAGTGCTGCCTATAACTGGTTAGGAGAGGAATATCCCATGGGTCATGGCTGGAATGCGGGTGTGGGGGTCTCATTCCAGATATTCAGCGGTTTTTTGACAAAATATCAGGTAGATGAATCCACTGCGAATTTTTACGTATTACAGAATAATGAAGAATCATTAAAACAAACGGTTTTCTTAGAAGTGCAGCAGTCGTTTTTAAATCTCCGGGCAGCTGAAGAGGCTGTTCCTACGGCGGAACTTGCCGTAAAACAGGCAGAAGAAAACTTTGATATCGCAAACGGTAGATACGCCGCCGGGGTAGGTAATCCGATTGAGGTTACCGATGCCGAGGTTTTACTGAGTAACGCAAAAACAACCTATAACCAAACGCTTTACGATTACAAAGTTGCTATTGCGAGCCTTGAAAGGGCAGTTGGTATAAGGAATGAAGTAAAATGAAGAAAATACTTATTGGTAGTGCCATTGTTATCGTTCTTGGTGTGGTTTGTTTTCTTTTATTCAAGCAAAAAGGAAACGGTTTGAAATTCAAGGTCGAGAAGATTACCAGGGGTGAAATAGTATCCTCGGTTACCGCAACGGGTACTGTTAATGCGGTAACAACAGTTCTGGTGGGAACCCAAGTCTCAGGGACGATCAAAACTCTGTATGTTGATTTTAATTCTCCGGTAAAAAAGGGACAACTCATCGCTCAGATAGACCCTGCCACATTTGAGGCACAAGTCGGGCAGGCAAGGGCGAACTTGTTTTCAGCCAAAGCAAATCTGGAGAAGTCCGAGGCAACAGCTACAGATGCAAAAAGAACGATGGAGAGAAACAGAGAACTTGTGTCTGAGGACCTCATTGCGCAAAGCGATTTTGACACCGCGGAAACCAATTATGAAACCGCAAAAGCTTCGGTGAGCGCGGCAAAGGCCCAGATTGCTCAAACAAAGGCAGCCTTAAAGTTTGCCGAAACAAACCTCCAGTATACGAGGATTATATCGCCTGTGGATGGGGTTGTCATTTCGAGGAATGTAGATGTCGGCCAGACGGTCGCGGCGAGTTTTCAGACCCCAACCTTGTTTACCATCGCCCAGGATCTTACCAAGATGCAGGTTGATACCAATGTGGATGAAGCTGATATCGGAAACGTAAAGGTTGGGCAGGATGTGGATTTTACCGTCGATGCATACCCTGAAACTACCTTTAAAGGCTCAGTGTGGCAAATCAGGAATGCTCCGATAATCGTCCAGAATGTTGTTACCTATGATGTGGTAATTAAAGTGGAGAATCCTGAGCTTAAGCTTAAGCCGGGAATGACCGCCAATGTGTCCATAATAACATCCTTTAAAAAAGGTATCCTGAAGATACCAAATGCCGCTTTAAGGTTCATACTTTCTGAGACGGAAAAAGGAATAGAAAAAAATGTGCAAAAAGGGCTTGGAATCTGGATTCTTGAAAAAGGCGAACCCAAACGCATCCCGATTCTAATCGGCATAAGTGACGGAAGTTATACCGAAGTTATTTCCGGTGCCGTTAAGGAAGGTCAGGAGGTAATCATAGAATCCCTTACTGTCAAAAAAGAACAACCAGTTCTTCATGGTCCAAGGATGTTATGATATGTCGCTTATTCAGGTTCGTGAGCTTACTAAGATCTACCGGTTGGGGGATATTGACGTATGCGCTCTCAATAATGTATCAATAACAGTGGAACAAGGCGAATTTGTTGCTATTATGGGGCCATCAGGCTCCGGCAAATCAACCTTCATGCATATTTTGGGATGTCTTGATACACCGACGAGCGGTCACTATTTCTTGGAGGGTAAAACTATCGGTAATCTCGGCAGAGACGAACTTGCCCGCATCCGGAATCAAAAAATAGGGTTTGTTTTTCAGGGCTTTAATCTGCTTCACCGGACATCTGCCCTTGAAAATGTTGAACTCCCGATGCTGTACCATGGAATCTCATCAAAAGAAAGAAGAGAGCGGGCCATGATGGCCCTCAAGGATGTTGGTCTGGAAGACCGGTGGGACCATCAGCCCAATCAGCTTTCCGGCGGCCAGCAACAAAGGGTTGCTTTAGCCAGGGCACTGGTGAATAACGCGCCCCTCATCCTTGCCGATGAACCAACCGGCAACCTCGACACCAAAACAAGCGCTGAGATTATGGAAATTTTTGTAAAATTAAACAGTGAATCTAATATTACCTTAATCCTTGTCACCCATGAGTCTGATATAGCAGCGTATAGTGGACGAAAAATAAAATTTTTGGATGGCTCCATTATTGGTGATACGTGATAAAAAGACCATGATTAATTTTCAGTCAACGTTTAAAATATCCTTCCGGGCATTGCGAGTGAACAAGATGCGGTCAGCCCTTACCATACTGGGGATTATTATCGGTGTTACCGCGGTGATTGCGATGGTTGCTGTCGGCACCGGAGCAAGCAGGAAGATAGCCGAGCAGATTTCAAGCATGGGAAGCAACCTTCTTATCGTGCTTCCGGGCGCAACCACAGCGGGAGGAGTGAGGATGGGTTCGGGCACGCAACCTACTCTTTCTCTGAGCGATGCGGAGGCAATTCAAAAAGAATGCCCTGGAGTTTCGGATGTTGCCCCCATTTTTAACGGCGTTGCGCAGGTTGTTTATGGCCATCAGAACTGGTCAACCGGTGTTGTCGGTTCTACTCCGAATATTTTAGATGTGCGTGATTGGCCGCTTTATTCGGGCAAACCGTTCACCCAGCAGGATGTCAAAAGCGCTACCAAGGTTTGTCTCTTAGGACAGACGGTCGTGGAGAATCTCTTTGGATCTGTAGACCCACGTGGTCAAATTATTCGGATTAACAAGATTCCTTTTACCATCATTGGAGTCCTGTCACGCAAAGGCCAGTCCGCCCATGGACAGGATCAGGACGATACTATTTATGTTCCCGTAACCACTGCCCAAAAAAAACTTTTTGGGACCTCTTTTCCCGGGATGGTGAGAGTAATTATGGTGAAAGCGAAAAGCTCTGAAGATTTGCCGCTTGCCGAAAACCAGATCAATGCGTTGCTCAGGCAGAGACACCGCATCGGCAAAGACCGGGATAATGATTTTACGGTCAGAAACCTTACTCAGGTAATGGAAACCGCAGAACAGTCCACGCGGGTAATGACTTTGTTGCTTGGGGCGATCGCATCGGTTTCACTCCTGGTGGGGGGCATAGGGATTATGAATATTATGCTGGTCTCGGTCACAGAAAGAACACGGGAGATAGGGATAAGGATGGCGGTCGGCGCAAATACATGGGACATCAGGCTGCAATTTATTATTGAGGCCCTCACCTTATCCTTAGTCGGAGGCATCGTTGGGATTATTATTGGAATATCCGGCTCTAAGCTCGTATCAATACTGGCCGGGTGGCCCACAATCGTTTCGTTTCTTTCAATTCTCCTTGCCTTTAGCTTTTCCGGATTGGTGGGGATATTTTTTGGATTCTACCCGGCGTACCAGGCCTCGCTTCTAAACCCTATAGACGCTTTGAGGTATGAATAAGATATTCACCAGGCATTTTAAAAGGAGTAGTTAAATGTTTTTACCTGAAGTGTGCATCCGCCGGCCGGTTACTGCTACCGTAATGGTTTTATTTTTGGTGATTTTTGGATTGATTGGGATGCGCCGACTGGGAATACTTCTTTTCCCGGATGTCGACTTCCCGGTGGTCTCTGTTTCTACTACCTGGCTTAATGCCCGGCCCGAGGAGGTTGATAATAACGTTACCGATGAACTGGAAGATTCCCTGGGGGGAATTGAAGGGATTAAACATATCTCCTCTGAGAGCTACCAGGGTCTCTCACGGATTATGATTGAGTTTGAACTCTTCAAGGATGTGGATGTTGCCTCAGAAGAAGTGCGCGACAAGGTTTTTCGAGTAATCAATAACCTTCCCGAAGATTCTGAAAGTCCCCTTATAGAAAAAATTGATATTAATGCCAATCCGGTTATCTGGATGGCTTTTTTTGGACAAAGGTCGATTGAGGAGCTAACGGATTATGCTGATAAAACGGTCAAGCCACTTTTTCAAAAACTGAAAGGGGTAGGTGATGTCTGGATATACGGGCAAAAAAGAAAGGTAAGGATTTGGCTTAACCGTGACCAGCTGGCACGGTATAACCTTGGGGTTGATGAGGTTATTCGGGTCATCAAGGCGCAGCATATTGAAGTGCCCGGAGGAAAAGTGGAATCTTCGTCGAAGGAATTTTTGATCCGTACCATGGGAGAGTTTCCTACTGAAGAATCGTTCAATGAGCTTATTGTTGCCTACCGGGAAGGAAATGCTATCCGGATCCGGGACCTGGGGTATGCTGAGGCTGGGCGGGAAGACTTTATCTCAGAGACTCGCTATTCTGCGGATAAGAAATCGGTTAATAAGGCAGCAGCAATTGGTATTGCTCCGCGCTCCGGTGCCAATGAAGTTGAAATGGCCCGCCTGGTCAAAAAAGAAGTTGAAAATATTCGCAAGATACTTCCTCCGGGAATGTTTCTTGAGATTGCCAGTGATGATACGGCCTTCATCGAAAGTTCTATTAAGGAAGTAAAGTTTCAGCTTATTCTGGGTGGAATCGCTGCGGCTTTAGTGGTCTTGCTTTTTCTCCAGAACATCCGAACCACGATTTTTACCTCAATTGCCATTCCCACCTCAATTATTTCTACTTTTGCCGCTATTTATGCTTTTGGTTTTACCATCAATAACCTGACCATGCTTGCCTTGGTAACCGCCGTAGGCCTGGTGATTGACGATTCGGTCATCATGGAAGAAAACATTTATCGTCACCGGTTTGAATTAAACAAACCCGCAATGCAAGCAGCTCTTGATGGTTCAAAGGAAATAGGGTTTGCGGTGATCGCCTCAACCCTTACGTTAGCCGGGGTTTTTCTTCCGGTTGCTTTTATGGGTGGTCTGATAGGCCGATTTTTTAAAGAGTTTGCCCTTACCATGGCTTTTGCGGTGGGGTGGTCTATGTTTGTGGCTTTAACCATAGAACCCATGCTTGCTTCTCGGTTTCTTAAACCGGGGGGAGAGAAGTGGTTTTTTTTTCGGATATTTGATGCTATGATGGGGCGGCTTAGGACTTTTTACCGTCAGTGGATCACCTGGGCTCTCGACCACCGGTATGTCGTTAATCTTCTCATGGTTTTAGCTTTAATTGGAGGAGGAATATTTTTAAGATTTATCGGAAAAGAATTTGTAACTCCCGAAGATAAAAGTGAATTCTTGGTTAGTATCGAAAACCCGTTAAGTTACTCCATCTATAAAACTGATGGGGTCGTGAGGCAGGTTGAAAAATTTATTCAAGAAATGCCGGAAGTTAAAAACTATTGGGTAATCAGCGGGGCCTCCGGAAGTTTTGTTCCCGATGCGAGCAAAGGGCTTGTATATGTCAATCTGGTTCCTAAAAACGAGCGCAAAAAGTCACAACTGGAATTAATGGCGGAGATTCGCGAAAAAATAAAAACCATCCCTGATACAACAGCGTTGGTTTCCGAATTTTCTCTGGTTGGCGGCGGAACACGGGGAGAGGAAATCCAGTTGGTTATTCAAGGCCCAAGCCTTCAAGGATTGGATAGATATTCCCGGGAGGTTATGGGTCGAATGGCAAAATTTCGCGGCATTGTGGATATCGACCGCAGTTTAGAACTGGAAAAACCGGAAATCAGAATAAAAATTAACCGTAATAAGGCGGCAGACCTCGGCGTGGACGCACGGACAATTGCGGATACCGTGGGAGCGTTTATGGGAGGTATTGATGTGGCAGAATTTAAAAGCGGAGGTGAAAGTTATGACGTTCGTCTTCGGCTTGTGGATAAGGAAAGAACCCTCCCCACTGATCTTGATCAAATCTGGCTTCACACTCAAAAGGGAGAAGCCATTAACCTGGCAAGTTTGGTTACTCTTGAAACCGGAGTAGGCCCCAGTGTGATCAGCCGCTTAGACCGCCAACGGGCAGTCTTCATTTTTGCTAACCTGGAGAAAGGCAAGACACTCGGGGAAGCAAAAGAAGAAATTAACAAGACGATGAAAGAGGTGTTGCCGGAAGGATATACTTACAAATATATGGGCCGCAGCGAAGCCTTTGAAGAAACTATTTATTACATTGCGTTTGCCTTTGTATTGGCAACCCTCCTTACTTACATGATCCTTTCTGCCCAGTTTGAGAGTTTTGTATTTCCGTTATCCATCATGATGGGACTTCCGCTTTCCTTTATCGGAGCCTTTGGGCTTCTCTTTATCACCGGCAATACGCTCAACCTTTTTTCCATGATTGGTTTAATCTTATTAGTTGGTTTACCGGCCAAAAATGGCATCCTTTTGGTTGACCGCACGAATCAACTGCGCAAAGAAGGATTGCCCCTCAAGAAAGCCATCGTCGAGGCAGCCGGTACGCGGCTACGTCCGATTCTTATGACCGCAGTCTCAACCATGGCGGGGGTTATTCCTGTAGCCTTAGGGATTGGCATCGGTTCGGAAAGCCGTCAACCGATAGGCGTTGCTATTGCCGGAGGTGTGCTCTCTTCTACGCTGCTGACCTTGGTGGTGGTTCCGGTAATTTATAGCTACTTGGACCGGTTTACTCAAATCAGTCTTTTTTCAAAGATCAAAAAGAGAGTATGGGCGCAAGAAGAGGAACGGAAAGAAAATCCTTTCTAAAGGTTTTTATTTTTCCTCTATTTCTGTGTAAATACTGCTGAATTGTTCTAACGCGGACTCAAGATTTTCCACAATATCCCGTGCCAGGAGCGCAGGATCAGGAAGGTTCTCCGAGTCTTCCAGGCTTTCATCCTTGAGCCAGAAAATATCCAGGCTGACTTTGTCCCGCTGCAGAAGCTCAGCATAGGTGAAAGAGCGGAACCGTTCAGTTTCTTTTCGGTGAAAGCGGTTCTTTGCATGATAACCGGAAATAAAGTCCTGAAGATTCTCAAAGCGCAAGGTGTTGGTTTTGAGGGTAAAATGTACGTTGGTTCTCAGATCATAGATCCAGAGCTTGTCAGTCCAGGGTTTTTCACTTGCCGGTTTCCGGTCAAAGAAAAGCACATTTGCTTTTACGCCCTGCGCATAGAATATGCCGGTGGGAAGCCTTAAAAGGGTATGGACATCACACTCATGAAGCAGTTTTTTTCTCACTGTTTCCCCGGCGCCTCCTTCAAAAAGCACATTGTCAGGAACAACAATCGCAGCTTTCCCGTTAATCGTGAGGATGGTCTTTACATGCTGGAGGAAGTTGAGCTGTTTGTTGGAGGTGGTAGCCCAGAAGTCCTGCCGTTCATAGATTAAGGATTCCCGGCCAGCCTTGCCTTCTCCGTTAACAATGGTAATGCTGCTTTTTTTGCCAAAGGGAGGATTGGTAAGTACCAGGTCAAAATAATCACCAGGATGGGAAATCAGGGCGTCACCAACCTCGATAGGGCTTTCCCCTGCCTGCCGCGACGCAGGCGGGTCCCCTCCAATCCCGTGGAGATAGAGGTTCATCACACAAAGCCGCGCTACATTATCAACAATATCCTTGCCTCGGAAGGTATTAAACTGATCTTCAACAGTTATGAGGGGGGGATGCAGTGAAAGCCCTTGAAAATACTGGATTGACCTTTGAAGATTTTTAAAATGCGGTGCCACAGATTATGCTGATTTTTCTTTACAA
>Ga0068714_10006518_pt1 | contig 11817 bp, 9 predicted proteins | sample MTBNYHSulfiMetaG_FD_62988 | JGI IMG/M metagenome (GOLD analysis project Ga0068714, IMG submission 62988) | Enrichment culture microbial communities from rom New York Harbor, USA that are MTBE-degrading - MTBE-NYH (New York Harbor Sulfidogenic)... | ecosystem: Environmental > Aquatic > Marine >... | reverse complement strand
GCCCAGTTCTCTTGTCATAGCGAGGCTCACCAGGGAAGCGACATAGACGTTGGCCCCGAATTGCTGAAGCTGCACCGAGGACATGAATGCGATGATGAGACCCAGGAGAAAACTGATAAGTCCGACGATGGGCAATGCATCCACCCCGGTCTTCTGCATATAGAGAATGGTGTCGTCTTTTCGCAAGGACCTGGGGTGCAAAAAAACATGACCGAGGGCCAGGAAAACGGACCCGGCAAAAGACGTGAAGAATCTCAGTTCGCGCACCTGCTGTAAGACGCCGTCTCCGAGCCTGGTAAAAATATTGGGAAGGCGTCTGCGGGAGAAGGGCGCCCGCTCTTTCATGGTTTCAAAGACAAGGCTCGAAAGAACTTCTCCGATTCTTTCGTTGACGTTTTCGAGGGCGAATCCGCGGCCTTCCCCGGTAACCGCATCCCTCAGTTCGATGAGCACGAGGACCCCGAAATCGTCGAAGTAGGTCACCCCCCCAAGGTCTACGACAAGGGACCCGCGGAGGCGGCCTTTGACCGCAGGAACAAGGCTGCGAAGCATGGACGCAACTCCTGCCGCATCCATGCGGCCCTTAAGGCGAAGGATAGTGCCTTCTCTTGAATCATCCGAGATCTCGAAATCCCAGGATCGTATGTGATTCGACGGCGCCATGAACCAAGGCTTCAGCCCTGAAGCCTCTTCAAACCCTCCTCGTCAATGCCGTAGTCATCCTCGAGACACTTCATGTCCATTTGAAAGAGCAGCCAGCCCAGGAAACGCCCGTCTTTTTCGAACTCAAAGGCGATCTCTACGCCCTTCTTGCCCATGGGGTGATCCTTGTCCACACGATAGAGCACCAGGATCAGGAACCGGGATTGTTCTCCGCCTTGAAAGGGAATGCCGGCATAGCTGTTTCCAATCAGGCCTCCGGGGTCGGTCCCGGGGTTTGCGGAAAAAGAGTCAAAAACCCTTTTTTCCCGGTCGAGCAAAAGGAGCCCGTCGAAAGGGTAGTTGTTCGTCTCCTGCACCTGGAAAAATTCCTTCATGATCTGTGCGGTTTTTTCCCGGTCTCGGGCGCTGAAAGGTTCGGCGAGCAGGGATTTGAGGAGGAGAAGGTCCTTGGCAAGGAGGTTCCTCAGATCCTGCTTCCTCTGGTCCATGGTCTGAACCCCTTTGGAGAAGTAAGGGTATCCGAAGAAAACCGTGCCGCCGAGAAGAAAAAGGAGAACCAGGGCGGAAACAACCCCCACGCGCGTCCTTCGATAGCTGCGCTCCATTCTGTGAACGGAGGTAACATCCCGCCCGATGGACAGGACGCCCTGGAAACTGTTTTCTCCGTCGGACAGAATTGAAGTGCTGGTGGATATGAAACGGGTTCCCTTTTCAGAGTGTCGTATCTTGAGCACTCTCTCTGAAACAGACTGATTGGACTTCACATCTTCCAGGAAATCCTTGTAGACCCGGGGCTCTTCGTAGATGTCTTCCACCGAGCCCGTTTTCATGTGGTGCCAGTCCCTGCCGTAGAGCTTTTCCGCTGCGACGTTCCATGCCAGGATCTTGCCGTTGCTGTCGCTCAAGATGACCGCGTCGGGCAGCTTGTCGCAGATATGGCGGAGGCCGTAGACTACCTGGCTCGCCTCATTGAGTCGCCTGGCCAGAAGTTCACCGATTTTCCGGGCTGCCGAGGGGTAGTCCGCCAGAAAACGGTTCACTTCGTTCTTGGGAATTCGAAGAACTTGAACCGGTCCTTCAGCTTTCACCGTGGCCGTTCTTTTCCCGCCCAGAAGAAAAGCGGCCTCCCCCACTACGGAACCCTCCTCCGTGATCTCCGAGATTCTCTTGTCTCCTTTGGAGATGCCCAGCCGGCCGGACAAAAGAATGTAAAGGTCCTGCGAGTCGTCCCCTTCGTGAAAGAGGACGTCGCCGTCACCGAAGCTCTTCAGGTATCTGTTCCGGAGTGCTTCGTTGTTGGTGATCTCATCCAGCACGTCGAATCTCTCCCGCATTGAAATCAGCGGCGCGATTACACCTTTCTTCTTTTCTTGCTCAGCGTAGTATAGGATAAATGATAACACAGCGTCAACACGGCATCATCCTTTCCCGGACCTCCGGCCGGGACTGGAATGGCTGGAAAAATGTGGATTTGTTCGAGGGCAGGCAGAAAACGTGGAGAGGCGGGCGGAGAGCGGGGACCGGGAGGAACAACAAATAAAGCAATAGTGATGGGTTCGTAAAGAGTCCTAGTCCGTCATTGCGAGGCGCAATGCGCCGTGGCAATCTCTTTGCCATTCCGGCAGTTATGAGATTGCCGCGCTTCGCTCGCAATGACAAATCGGGGTTTTTCGGACTTCTTACGAACGCGTCAATAGCGGAGGGCACATGACATCGCTCTGTTACAAGGGTGCGGCGGAGGTTGCGAGGCTTATAAGGTCCGGGGACGTGAGCCCGCTGGAAGTTGTGGAAGAGACACTGAGAAGAATCGATGAGGTGAATCCCTCGCTGAACGCTTTTGTTTCATTGCGAGCGGACGAGGCGCTGAAGGAAGCCAGGGCCATGACCGAAGACCTCGCGGCAGGGAAGGACCCCGGGATCCTGGCCGGGGTACCGATAGGGGTCAAAGACCTGGAAGACGTAAAGGGCATGGTAACCAGCTTCGGCTCTCTTCCTTTCAGGAACCAGGTGGCTGCGGAGGATTCCGTACAAGTCGCCAGGCTCAGAAGAGCCGGAGCCGTTGTGGTCGGCAAGACGAACACCCCCGAGTTCGGTTACACGGGATTCACCAAGAACCTGCTCTATGGCGTGACCACTAACCCCTGGAACAGGGAGCGCACGCCGGGCGGATCGAGCGGTGGCTCCGCAGCAGCCGTCGCGAGCGGAATGGTACCCGTGGCTACGGGCTCCGACGCCGGCGGTTCGATCCGGATTCCTTCTTCCTATTCGGGATGCTTCGGGTTAAAGACGTCCAGCGGAAGGATTCCGCAGGGGCCGACTCCCTTCCTCCAGATGTACCGCCTTCTCACGGCAGGGCCGATCACCTGGGCCGTGGAAGACGCGGCGCTGTATCTGGACTGCACGGCGGGTCACCATCCCTGCGACCCTGCATCCCTTCCCCGACCGGGGCATGGTTATATGGAAAGGCTCAGGCACACTCCGGAAAGGCTAAAAATTGCATTCAGCCCGGACCTCGGGTTTGCCAAGGTTCAAAAGGATGTCGCGGCCCTGGTAGAGCAAGCCGCCGAAGCCTTCGAAGAAATGGGCCACATCGTAGAACTATGGGAAGGTTCGATCCCTGACGTAGCCGACGCGTGGGCAAAGCTCATGGATTGCGAGTTGTACGGGCTCTTGCATAAGAGGCTGAAAGCGCATGCCCAGGAAATGGGCAGGACACTCGTTCACGCCATGGAGAATATCAAGGATTTCGACTTGCCCGGACTCATCGAAGCCAACGAGACAAGGACCCGCCTCAACCAGGTTCTCTGGAGGCTCTTCGAGACCTACGACATCCTTCTGACGCCTTCCACCCCCACGGAGGCATTCGGAGCAAAAGGTCCGCCTCCATCCGAGATCGAAGGGGATACCATTCCCCTTCTATGGGTGGTCGCTTTCACTTATCCCTTCAACCTCTCGGGCCATCCGGCCGCATCCGTGCCTGCGGGTTTGACCAGGAACGGCCTTCCTGCGGGGCTTCAGATCGTCGGGCCCCACCACAGGGATGACCTGGTCCTGCAAATGGCGTGGGCCTACGAACAGGCAAGACCGTGGAAGAATGTTCGGCCGCGACTGTAACGCGCCGTCTCGGGGGTGCGCTTCACCCTGGTTCCTCACGGAAGGCGTTCAACACCCTACAACTCCTCCGGGGTGAATGCGACGACGCTGTCTATGTCTTTCCGGTCGCAGAAAAGCATCACCAGTCTGTCCAGGCCGAGCGCAATGCCTGCCGATTCAGGCATGGACGGAAGGGCTTCAAGAAACCTGTCGGGCATGGGGTATATCTTCTTCCCGAGGCGCCTCCGGGCTTCCCTTTCCGCCTCAAACCTTCTTCTCTGTTCCTGCACATCCGTGAGCTCCGAAAAGGCATTGGCAAGTTCGACACCCGCGATGTAGAGCTCAAACCTCTCGGCAGATTCAGGCTCCTTTTCTTTGGTTCGAGCAAGAGCGGCAAGTGACGAGGGATAGTCGCAAAGGAAGGTCGGCTTGGAGAAGCCCAGGCGTGGTTCGACACGGGTAACCATGATTTCGTCAAAGAGGCCGGAGGCCAGGACATCTTTCAAATCAGCGCCGGCATATTGGCGGAAGGCGTCTTTCACCTTGAGGCGGGGCCAGGGCGGGGTAAGGTCGATTCCCTTGCCCTGATAGAGAACGGTCTGCCCCAATCCAAGGGTCGAGGAAAGGTGAAGAAGCATTTCCTCACAGTCGTCCATGAGGGTTTCGTAGCCGGCTCCGGCACGGTACCATTCGAGAAGCGTGAACTCGGGGATATGTCTCGAGCCCCTTTCACCTTCACGGAAACATCGGCAGATCTGGAATATCTTTTCGTAGCCGGCTGCCAGCAGCCGCTTCATGCAAAGCTCGGGGGAGGTGTGAAGGAACAGGCCCGCGGCCTGAATCGCGTCGATATGGAGTTCGGGCGCGGGCGCCGGAATCAGGATGGGAGTCTCGATCTCCAGGTATCCCTTTTCGAAGAAAAATTCTCTGACGGCGCTGATAATCCTGGATCGTAAAAGGAGAAAGGGTTTTTTGGTCGCCAGTCTCTCTAATGTATACTCCCGCCCCATGACTTAGGTGCCTGAAAGAATAAGGTTCGTCTCACACACAGATCGCAATGATTTTTTCCGAGATCTCTTCGTGGGTGAGGTCCTCACATTGCACAACGAGGTCTGCATACCTCCTGTACAACGGCGCCCGCTCTTCGTACAACTCACCAAGGCTCTGACCCGGAGACTTGGCCAGTCCCCGTGTCCCGAAGTCGTGAATTCTCGCCTTCAGTGTCGGCAGGTCCGTGTCTAGGAGGACGACGAATCCAATCGACCTCAAGTGGGCCATGGCCGCCTCGCTGTACACTGCGCTGCCGCCGGTGGCAATGACGTGATTGCGAACCGAGATTTCCAGCAGCGTCTCCTCCTCGATCTTTCGCAGGGCCATGTAACCATCCCGATCTACAATATCCTGGAGCGACGCGCCTTTCAAAGTCTGAATGACCACGTCCGTGTCAATGAAGTCGCGGGCCGACTGTTTGGCCAAGATGACTCCCACGGTGCTCTTTCCTGAGCCGGGCATTCCAATCAGGACAACGTTGGATCGTGTCTGTGTCATAACTCCTAACTTCCCGTTGCGGGTTGCGAGTTGCAGGTTGCGGGTTAACAAATTCCCAACCCACAACTCGAAACGCCCAACCCGCAACCGATTTCCTTTCAGGTATAAACCCGAAGCAAAACACCGGGGTCATTTGCTGCCTAATAATTAGTATGCCTCGGAGAAGTCGCCCCTTAATGCCGCCTCCGAGGCATATGTTATTTGCTCGGTGTGAGAGTATTCTACTTCACCCGGGTGACATATTCCCCGGTTCTCGTATCGACTGTGATCTTTATCCCTTCCTCCACGAAGGGCGGGACCCTCAACGTGTAGCCGGTCTCCAGCGTCACGGGTTTGCTGTCGCCGGCTACGGAATCTCCTTTTACCCACGGGTCTGCTTTGACAACCGTCAGATCCACGAAATTGGGAAGGGTGATGCCGATCGGCCTTCCGTCGAAAAGCAGCACGTCCACTTCCAGGTTGTCTATGAGATAGTTTTTCGCATCTCCCACCTGATCTTCCCCCAGAAACACCTGCTCGAAATTTTCCAAATCCATGAAATGATAATGGCCTTCCTGATTGTAAAGATACTGCATCTTCCTCTGCTCCAGGTTGGCCGATTCGAAGCTGTCAACCGAACGGTAGGTGCGGTCTATGATCATGCCGCTGATCATGTTTCGAAGCTTGCACCGATAAAGGGCCTGCCCTTTTCCCGGCTTGGTGAACTGGAAATCGATCACCACGTATGGCTCTCTGTCGAGGAGGAGCTTGAGCCCTTTCCTCAAATCGCTCGCATTATACATAAGCGCCTGTCCTCTGAAGGAAGATTTTCGTGGAAATATAGGAGAGACAATAGTTCATGTCAAGGGCAAAGCAGGAGCCCTGATCCACCATCAGGGCATCAGCAATCGGATTTCATGACGGGGTGGCTTTTCCCGACAGAGTGTCGTAGAATGGTCCGGCGACGGCGAAAGGAGGATTAGGCGACTATGCACAGAGTGTTTCTGATCTTCGGCCTTTCCATGATGTTCACCTTGACCCACGTCACTTCAGCCCGGTGCCAGTGGCGCGACATTCTCAAGGATCTTCAGGGAAGCTTCAGCGGCCGGTCACTTTCTGAAGAGGAGATTGCAAAGGGGCTCAAAGAGGCCCTCCACATGGGCACGGCGAGGGCGGTGGAGAATGTCTCGCAGGTGAACGGCTACTTCCTTAACCCCAAGATCCGGATTCCCCTCCCGGAACCGTTGCGCAAAACCCAGGAACTCATCAGAGCCGCGGGATTCGGAGCAAAGGTCGATGAATTCGAGCTGAGCATGAACCGTGCCGCAGAAAGGGCGGCTCCGGAGGCGAAGGTCCTGTTCTGGGATGCCATAAAAAGCATGTCTTTTGCGGACGCCGGGAAAATTCTCAATGGGAGAGAAACCGAGGCGACCCTTTATTTCCAGGAAAAGACCTCTTCCCGACTCGGGGAGATCGCGAAGCCCGTCATCCGGGACGCGATGGGCCAGGTGGGGGTGACCCGGAGCTACCAGGAACTGGACCGGACGGCGCGCGCCATTCCCTTTGTGGGCACCCACAGCTTCGACCTCGACCAGTACGTGACTGACAAGGCCCTGGACGGCCTCTTCCTAATGCTCGCGGAGGAGGAGAAGAAGATCCGTGAAAACCCGGCGGCCCGGACCACTGATCTCCTCAGGAAGGTTTTCGGCGGCCGGTAAAGTTCAATTTCAGGCGTCTCCCGCATGGGGCGGGATCAAAGCCCCGAAGGGGTGTCATACGAAATCTGCCGTGGCAGATTTCGTGGGGAGAGTTCCATGAATAGCCTGCCCGGGTTGCAAGAGGTCAAGGTGGCCCGTGAAAGAATAAAGGATTTCGTGCACCGAACCCCCGTCTTGACCTGCAAGTCGGTCGATGCGATGGCGGGAGGATCGCTGTTTTTCAAGTGCGAGAATTTCCAGAAGGCCGGAGCCTTCAAAATTCGGGGAGCCTGCAACGCTGTCTTCTCCCTCTCCGAAGCGGAGGCACGAAGAGGAGTGGCCACCCACTCCTCAGGGAACCACGGTGCGGCCATCGCACTGGCGGCCAGGTGGCGAGGTGTGCCGGCTTACGTGGTGATGCCCGACAATGCGGCGCAGATTAAGAAGGCGGCCGTGGCAGGTTACGGCGCGGAGATTGTGTTCTGCGAGCCCACCCTGGAGGCGAGGGAGGAAACGCTGGCCCGTGTCCTGGGAAGGACGGGAGCGGCTTTCGTCCACCCTTATAACGACGCCCGCGTCATCGCAGGCCAGGGCACGGCGGGCCTGGAATTGTGCGAGGACAGGCCGGATATGGACGCGGTGCTGGCGCCTGTGGGCGGCGGCGGTCTGTTGAGCGGGACTGCTATTGCCGTGAGCGCCGTTTCACCGAGGACGGTCGTGATCGGTGCGGAACCTGATCAGGCCGACGACGCATACCGCTCGCTGCGCGCGGGCCGGATCGTTCCAGCCGGAAATCCACAAACGATTGCGGACGGCCTCAGGACTTCTCTCGGCGATTTGACTTTTGCCCTGATTCAAAGGCATGTCAAGGAAATCGTGACCGTCGGCGAGGAGGAAATCACGAGGGCGATGCGCACAGTGTGGGAGAGAATGAAGATCATAATCGAGCCTTCCGCAGCGGTGCCTTTGGCCGCATTGCTCGGCGGGAGGATCGACCTCTCGGGCAAGAGAGTGGGAGTGATCTTATCCGGCGGCAATCTGGACTTCGACAGACTGCCATGGCAAAGGTAATGAGGACCGGGCCGGGCAGGCCTCTACGCTCGATAATCCGCTTGCAATCGCGTTTCGAATCCTGTAAAAAGGCGGGCAACCAAAAAGTCCAAGGAGGAAGAGATGAAGGTACTGGTGGCCTACTATTCCGAGAGCGGAAACACGGAGAAAGTCGCAAAAGCCATCTACGATGGGCTGGGATTCGTCGAGAAAGATATTGCCTCCATCAAGGACAAACCCAGGTCCCGAAACTATGACGTGATTTTCGTAGGATTCCCGGTACAAAACCATAGCGTCCCGGATGTGGTTGAGAAGTTCATCAAGAGAATTCCCGAGGGGAAAAAAGTGGCTTTCTTCGCGACCCACGGTTCTCTCCGTGGTGGCGAGCTGGCCATCACCGCCTTCTATTGCGCCGTGAGCCTGACAGCCAAAAAAAAGGTGCTCGGAACTTTCGGCTGCAGAGGCAAAGTCAAACCAAGAATGATCGAAGCCCTCATGAAAAGGCCGCAGGACAAGTTCTGGGCATTGGAGGCCCAGAGCGCTTCGGTCAATCCTGATGATGCGGACCTTGAAGACGCGAGGAAATGGGCCTGGTGGATGCTCATGAAAGCGCGTGCCATCGAGACAACCTAATAAATTCGTGAAACGCCGCAGAGGGCATCCGGTTTTTGCCACGCCGTGCCTCCTTTGACCTCTACCAGCGTTCGTTCAGGCTCTCAACTGGGAGCAGCGTAACCCTGTTTTGACTTTTTCCTTTCCCGTGATTAAAAATCAAATTGAATGGAGACAACATCTTGCTCTGAAAGGAGGGGGTAAGACATGGCGACTTCAAGAGGGGAGCAACTGGCTCAAAACATCAGGGAGAAGGTCGGGGAACTGAAAAAAATCTGTGAAGGGGTCGATGAGAATACCACTTCCCGGGCGCCGGCCGGTCGATGGTCACCCAAGGAGATACTGTCCCACCTGCTGGGTCCGCCGGGCTCGGGCTATATGCCGGGGCTCCGGGCCTTTCTGGACCAGGACACCCCACGCCTCGACATGGAGGCCGAGAATCCCTTTTACACGGATGAGCGCTCCAGGATGACCTTTGCCCAACTTCTCTCCAAGGTCGAGGCGGAGTACGAACGGATGGCGGGGTTTGCGGCCGGCTTGTCAGGGGAAGAACTCGACCGCAAGGCACACATTCCCATGCTCAAGGACTCGCCCCTGGGAGAGTATCCGACCCTGGAAGGCTGGATCAGCGGTTTGGGGGAGTTTCATGTGAACTTCCACATCGATCACATGCGCGAAATTTTGAAAACCCTGGGCGTTGCCACCACCGCGTGAGAGGATTTCCCCCTTTGTTCTCTCGCAGCCTCTCAGGCCGACGAGGAGCCGGCGGGCCAAGGGGGTGAAGAGTAGTGGCGGGCGGTTCCGCACATTCGATGCTCTGATTTCCCTATTGCGCCAGAGCGAGCAAAAGTGCACACCTGATCTCGTCGATCTTCGTCTCATCCAACACCTTCTCGCCCTCCATATCCCGTACATAAAAAACGTCGGCCACCTGGTCTTTCTTGGTGGCGATCTTGGCAATCCTTATATCCAGGCCGAGAAGGAAAAGAGCGTGGGTGGCCCTGTAAAGGAGACCTATGCGGTCTTCAGCGAAGACTTCTATGAGGGTGAAAAAATCGGAAGATTGATTGTCGATCCTTACTTCCGGAGCCCTGTGCCATTTTTTCCCGGCGGTGAGGATGGAAGGGCGGGCTTTTTCCTTTAGACCCTCGCCGATGGAAAAGGCGCCCGAGAAAGCCTGCTCCAGATCCCGTTTCACCCTGTTCCAGATTTCTTGGGAGCGCATGGGGTCGAGAGGGCCTGTGACCGTGAAAATGTCCACCACCGTGCCGTCCCTCCACGTGTAGATATAGGCGGAGAGAACGTTGATGTTGTTCAGGGCCATGACTCCGGCAATATCCGCGAAAAGTCCGGGCCGGTCTCTGCCCAGAAAGGTCACTTCGTACGTTCCTTGAGGGAAGCCTTCCCTGGTTTCGAGGCTGAACAACGAGGGGGGATGATCCTTGAGAGACTGCCGCAGTGTCCTGAACCGAAGAAGATGGCCGACAATCTCACTCGCCTTCCTTTCCAGGAGATACCGGGGGGACATGGCTTCAAACCGCTGCTCCAGCTCCGAAGGGGTAATACGGCTGCCGATTTCGGTTCGAACCTTCTGAAGGGTATGCCTGACTCTTCGGGACGCATCCGGGGTTGCGAGTTCGCCCCTTTCCAGGGTGTGAAGGACCTTGAAAAAGAGCTCCAGAACCAGGTTCCCGATCCAATCGTTCCACGCCCTGGGTCCCGTGGCCCGGCTGTCCGCCCAGGTAAGCAAATAGAGCATCTTCAACCGCTCGACGGTGCCCACATTCCCGGCGCACTGAACGACGATCTTCTCGTCATTGAGGTCCCGTCTGGTCGCCGTTTCCGACAGGAGGAGGTGGTGGTTTACAAGGAACAGGATTTCTTCCCCCTTGGCTTTGTCATAGGCCATGCGTTTGAGGATCCCCCGGGTGATGAGCATCCCTTTTCGCGCATGGTCCTTGCCGTTTTTGCCGATATCGTGGAAAAGGCTCGCCAGGAAAAGCGGTTCCGGTTCCGGCAGATCGTTCATAATGGCCAGGAGTAGGAGATCGGTCTCCTTGCCGAGAGCCTTGAGGTGGTGAAGCGTCTGAAGCGCATGCCTGCCAACGGGATAGATATGGTAGTTGTCGTACTGAACGCGATCGCGAATCAGGGCGAACTCGGGGAAAAAGGCCCCGAGATACCCCACCTCCATCATCTGGTCGAGCGTTTCAAAAGCTCTCTCGTGATTCATGATGAAAAGGAACGCCCTGACCGCACGCTCCGAACTTCGGAACCCGTCATCGATGAGGTAGAGGAACTCCCTGATGAGCCTTTTGCTTTCCAGGGAAAGAGGGCGGTGGAGGCGGCAGCTTTCAGCGAAGATCTCCGCCATGGTCAGGGGGTCCCTAAGAATGGTTGTGGCTGAATCGATGCCGGGCTCTTCCTCCTTTTTCCCCGAGCCCTTCTGCCCGGGGATATGAGTGAGGACAAAAGTACGATGAAGCGACTTGAGCAAAGCCATGTCCGCATGGAGTTTCCCTAGAAACCTCTCCACCCCAAGAGCGCCGTCTCCATTCCGGAAACCCAGGATAGGAGCAATCTTTTCCTGCTGGTCAAAGGTGAGCCGGTCGTTCCTCCTCCCGGATAGCCGGTGAAGATGATTGCGGACGAGGCCGATGAATCTCACGATTTCTTCGAGATCCCGGTACTCCCGATGGCTGAAAACACCAAGGTATTCAAGGTCCCTGGGTGACCTGAGACAAAGGAAAGCCCTGGAAAGCCAGAGAATGTGGTGGTAGTCCCTGAGACCGCCGACGCCCTCCTTGACGTTCGGCTCCAGGAGGTAGGAAGCATCACCGAAGGAGCGGATCCGAAGCTCGTACTCCGCTGCAAGCCATTTCTCGAAGGCCCGTGCTTTTTTGGGAAGTGTTTTTTCCTGGATCTGCTTCACAAGGGAAAGAAACACGGGGGATTTGCCGCAGATGAAGCGGGCGTCCAGGAGCGAGGCGAGCACTTCGAAATCACGCCGAGCCAGTGCGAGACAGTCCGTGATCGTCCGGATGCCGTGGCCGAGGTCGAGCCCGATGTCCCACAGGGGATAGAGGACCTGCTCCGCCAGGTCTTTCGCGAGGACCGGAATCCTGGAGTCGAAGACGAACAGGACATCCAGGTCGGAATGGAGACAGAGTTCTTT
>Ga0068714_10006517_pt1 | contig 11818 bp, 11 predicted proteins | sample MTBNYHSulfiMetaG_FD_62988 | JGI IMG/M metagenome (GOLD analysis project Ga0068714, IMG submission 62988) | Enrichment culture microbial communities from rom New York Harbor, USA that are MTBE-degrading - MTBE-NYH (New York Harbor Sulfidogenic)... | ecosystem: Environmental > Aquatic > Marine >... | reverse complement strand
CCAAAAGGCTCAACCCCGAAGACCCGGCAGTCGGGGGCGAGCTGCTTGACCGCGGCCGAGACCCCGGCGCACAGCCCCCCGCCGCCGATGGGCACCACCACCGCTTCCAGGTCCGGGCAGTCCTCCATGAGCTCCAACCCCACCGTCCCGGTTCCCGCGGCCACCAGGGGGCCCTCAAAAGGATGGACAAAGGTCCGGCCCTCCTTGGCCTCGATGGCCCGGACCTGGTCAAAGGCGGCGTGGACGCCGTCCACCAAGACCACCTCGGCCCCGTAGGACCGGCACAGGCCCACCCGGGCCGGGTTGGAACCGCGGGGCATGACCACCTTGGCCGTGGATTTCAAGACCCGGGCGGCAAAGCCCACCGCGATGGCGTGGTTGCCTGCGCTGACCGCGGTCACCCCCCGGTCGAGCTCCTCCCGGGAGAGGGAGAGCATGGTGTTCAAGGCCCCCCGGGGCTTGAAGGTCCCGGTGGCCTGGAGGAGCTCCAGCTTCAGGAAGACCTGACCGCCCTTGGCCGGAAACCGGCCGGCCGGGTCCTCCTGGAGCCTGGCCACCGGGGTCCGGACCACGTACCCGGAGATCTTCTCCCGGACCCGGCGGATCACCTCCAGGGAAGGGTAAAGGTCTTTTTCGGTCACCGTCTCCAAGGCTCCTCAGCGGTCCTGGCCGGTCATTCCAGCCACCGGTAGTGCCTGGCCCTCTTGGGGAGCCAGTCCTTTATCCCCAACTCCCTGATCATCCTCAGGTTGCGGTCCAGGTGGTGGAACTCCTTGAGAGGCCCGAGGAGGTCGCAGGTCCCGTGCCCGGAGCACTCCCAGCAGCCCTGATATCCTTTTTCCCCCACGCACAGCCTGACCCGGCAGTCCGACTTTCCTCCTCCCCGGCGGCAGGGGGCCTGGCAGGCCAGCCCGGCCATCCCGGAGAGAACCTTCTCGAAGACCGGGTAATCGGCCAGGGCCGGGACGGTCTTTGATTTCAAGGCCGCGTAGCGATGGAACTCGAGCTTCTTTAACACCTCTTTCAGCTCCTCAAGGAGCTTAAAGAAGCCCGTGTCAGCCGGAATGCAGTCCTGGCAAAAAAGCCCGCAGGGCGAGGTCAGCTCGACCGGGGTATCCATTCTCGGCCTCCGGAAGGGTTCCCGGGATCCTTTACCTCGGCTCCCAGGCGATCGATTACCTGGCCTGGTTCGCCGCCGGAGAGTTAAGCCGGCCCCGGGACCCGGGACCAAGCTGTCCGGCCCGATCGGTCAGGGCGGCCCTTGGGCCCGAGGTCTCCTCCTGTCCTCCTCAACCCTTGAACAGCGACCGCCGGGGATGAAGGCCGGAAGGGAGGGTGGTGTTGGGCAGGGCCAGGGACCGGGGGCCCAGGACCGTGCCCGGGCTGGTGACGGTGTTGCAGCCCAGCTCGCAACCGTCGCCCAGGATGGCCCCGAACTTCCGCCGTTTGACCTCGATGAGCCTCCCCTCCGCCTTGAGGCGGATGGGGTCGGCGGTGATCTTGAGGTTGGCCAGCTTGGTCCCGGCCCCCAGGTTGACCTCCAACCCCAGGACGGAGTCGCCGCAGTAGGCGAAGTGGCCGGCCTTGGCCTCCTCCAGGAAGACCGCGTTCTTGAGCTCGGTCACGTGGCCCACCACGCATCGCCCGGCCACCAGGCAGGAGCCGCGGACATAGGCCCCCTGCCGGACCTCGGTCATGGGGCCGATGATGGTCGGTCCCTTGATCACCGCCCCGGTCTCGACGACCACCCCGGGTTTGAGCTCCACCATCTCGTCCGGGAAGCAGACCCCGCCGTAGATGACCACCGCCCCGGGGGCCTCCCGGTTCTCGATGAGGACCTTGAAGAGGCCCTTGGTGGTGTCTCCGGGGAGGAGCCTGAACCCCTCCTCCAGGAGCCGTCCCTGATGAAGGACCACGGTCTTGGGGACCAGGTCCGGGTAGCGGGCCTTGACCGGGCTTATGTTTGGCTGGATGGTCTCCTGGATGAAGGGCTTGATCCGGTCCAGAACCTCCCAGACCACCTCCAACCCCTGGAAAAGGGGGGCCAGCTCGGTCCGCTCCAGGTTAAAGTAGATGTCCGGGCTATACATTGCTTTACCCCCGGCTCACCAGACCTGACGGACCTTGACCCCGGCCTCGGCGCAGGCGTCCTTGATCTGGGTCACGGTGTAGGTCCCGTAGTGGGTCATGGAGGCGATCAGGGCCGCGTCGGCCCCGGCCCGGGTCAGGACCTCGACGATGTGCCGGGGCTCGCCGGCCCCGCCCGAGGCGATGACCGGGATGGAGACCGCCTCGCAGATCAGGGAGGTCAGCTCCATCTCGTAGCCCTCCTTGGTCCCGTCGGCGTCGATGGAGTTGAGGCAGATCTCACCGGCCCCCAGGTCCTGGACTTTTTTGGCCCAGGCCAAGGCGTCCAACCCCATGGCCTTCCGGCCGCCGTTGATGTAGATCTCGTAACCCGAGGGCAGGGCCCTGGTGGGCGCGACCTTCTTGACGTCCATCCCCACCACGATGGCCTGGGAGCCGAAGGCCCGGGCCCCCTGGGTGATGATCTCCGGGTTTCGGACCGCCGGGGAGTTGAGGCTGACCTTCTCCGCTCCAGCCAGGAGCACGGCCCTCATCTCCTCCACGGTCTTGATCCCCCCGCCCACCGAGAAGGGGATGAAGATTGTCTCGGCCACCCGTCTGACCACCTCGAGCATGATGTTCCGGGCCTCGGCCGAGGCGGTGATGTCATAGAAGACCAGCTCGTCGGCCCCGGCCTGGTAGTAGAAGCGGGCCATCTCCACCGGATCGCCGATATCGACGTTGTTCTTGAACTTGATCCCCTTGGTGGTCTTGCCCTCCCGGACGTCCAGGCAGGGGATGATTCTTTTGCTGAGCATGGGCTCCTCGGGCCTTTAAGGCCTCCAGTCCACGAAGTTGGCCAGGACGGCCAGACCAGGCCGGCCTGACTTCTCTACGTGAAACTGGACCGCGACCAGGTTCTCCCGGCCGATGACCGAGGGGAACTCGATCCCGTACCCGGTCAGGCCGATGACCGCCTCCTCGTCCCGGGGTCGGGTATAGTAGCCGTGGACAAAGTAGAACTCGGCGGCCGGGTCGAGGCCGTTGAAGAGGGGGTGCTCCCTGGTGAACCTGATCCCGTTCCAGCCCATGTGGGGGACCTTCAACCGCCGGCCGTCAGGGTCCAGGAGCGGGTCGGGGAAGGCCAAGGTCTGGCCCTTGATGAGCCCCAGGCAGCTGGTCCGGTTCTCCTCCGACTCGTCCATGATGATCTGACAGCCGATGCAGATCCCCAGGACCGGCCTGCCCCGAGCGACAACCTCCTGCAAGGCCTGGTCGAGACCGGTCCGTTTCAGCTCGTCCATGGCCTGACCGGCCGCGCCCACCCCCGGAAAGATGATCCTTTCCGCCCGGGCCACCTGGTCCGGATCGGCGCTTATCCTGGCCGGCCGGCCGAGGGTTTTGATCGCCCTCTCGACCGAGGTCAGGTTGCCGGCCTTGTAGTCGACGATGGTTATCAACCTTTTCTCCCCGGGCGGATTAATAGGTGTAGAAACCCCGCCCGGTCTTGCGGCCCAGCCAGCCGGCGTCGACGTACTTCCGCAGCAGGGGGCAGGGACGGTACTTGGGATCTCCCAGGCCTTCCTGGAGAACTCCCAGTATGGACAGGCAGGTGTCCAGCCCGATCAGGTCGGCCAGGGCCAGGGGGCCCATGGGATGGTTCATCCCCAGCTTCATGATCTGATCGATGTCCTCGGCCCGGCCCACCCCGTGGTAGAGGCAGAAGATGGCCTCGTTGATCATCGGCATCAGGATCCTGTTGGCCACGAACCCGGGAAAGTCCTGGGCCGGGACCGGGACCTTGCCCATCTTCAGGGCCAGGTCCTTGGTGGTTTCAAAGGTCTTGTCGGTGGTGCCCAGGCCGTTGATGACCTCCACCAGCTTCATCAGCGGGACCGGGTTCATGAAGTGCATCCCGATGACCTTCTCCGGCCTCTTGGTGACCCCGGCGATCTTGGTGATGGAGATGGAGGAGGTGTTGGAGGAGAGGATCACCTCCGGATCACAAACCTCGTCCAACCGGCGGAAGATATCCAGCTTGAGGTCGACCTTTTCCGTGGCCGCCTCGATGACGAAGTCGGCCTGGGCCAGGTCGGAGATCTCGGTGGTGGTCTCGATAGACCCCAGGATGTCCTCGGCCTCGGCCTGGCTCAGCTTCTCCTTCTTGACCATCCGGGTTAAGGAGGATTCGATGGCCCCCATTCCCCGCTTCAGGAACTCCGGGGCCACGTCGGACATGATCACCCTGTATCCGCTGGCCGCCGCCACCTGGGCTATCCCGGAGCCCATCTGGCCCGCTCCAACCACACCTATTTTTTCCACAGTCATCTTTAATTCCTCCCCTTGGACAGGGCCGGACCAGAGTTCGCCGGCAGGTTCCACGATCCGGATAAGCTAAACCCTGAGACCGGATTTGCCAACACTAAACAAAGCCTCCTCAAGGGCCGGGGGTTCCCCGGCCGGGCCCGGCCCGCCGAGCGGACGAGCCTATATGGCGGTGAGGCGGGGAAGGGGCGCGGAAACGGGGGCCCGCCCCGCCCGGTCCGGAGCGTAAGTTTAACTTGAGTTTGGCTGGTTTATAAGTTAGATTGGCAAAGATTTGTCCGGTAAAGGGAAACCGTTAACTGGTGGAACCGTGAGGGCTCGATTAAACCCGTCGCTGATTAAGACAGCCTTCCTTTTAATCGTCCTCCTGATACCGGTGGAAATCCGGGCCTACTCAACCCCAGCGTCCGGTCCCGCCCAGTCCGAGCTAGGCGCCGAGGCGAGTCCTGCCTCTCCCCAGGGAGTCCCAGCAGCGGTGGTCACGACCGGCCCCTTGAGACCTCTTCACGCGGTTCTGGTGGACAAGTCCCGCCAGAGGCTCTACCTCTACCTCTATCATCCCCAAGGAAAGGTGGAGCTGATCCGCTCCTTTCCCTGCTCCACCGGCCGGTCCGAAGGAGACAAGCTCCGGGAAGGGGACCGGCGGACCCCGGAGGGGATCTACTTCTTTACCAAGGTCTACCGGGACAACAAGGTCACCATCTTCGGCCGGACCGCCCTTCATCTCAACTACCCTGATCCCTTTGACCAGGCCGAGGGCCGGGAAGGGAACGGGATCTATCTCCACGGCACCAACCGGCCTTTAGGCTCCCGGGCCACCAATGGCTGCGTGGTGATGAACAACAAGGACCTCGATTTTCTCTCCAGCCGGATAGAGGTCTATGAGAGCCCGATCATCATCAGCCCCAGGCTCCGCTGGGTCACCCCCGAGGAACTCCAGGCCGAACGGGCCAAGCTCAAAAACAGGTTGACCGCGGACGGGGCGGTCTGGTTGAGAGGAGGGGGTGAGCCCCTTCCCGAAGGCTCCGACGTGATCCCGGACCGGTCGGTGCTCCTTCGTCAGAACGGCAAGACGGTCATCCGGGCCCCGGCCCGGAAGGACGGCCGGGAGGTGGGCTGGCGGTCGGTCTACCTGGCCGGCGAACCGGCCGCGAGTCAGGTGTTGGCCGCCCTCTGGCAGCCTCACCGTCCGACCCAGGGCCGGATCGCCAGGATCCCTCCCCCGCGCAGCGGCCGGGAGGAGATCATGAACTTCCTCCAAGGCTGGGTCAGGGCCTGGGAGAGCCGGAACGTGGACCAGTACATGGCCTTCTACTCCCCGCGGTTTAGATCCTACGGGATGAACCACGACCAGTGGCGGGACTACAAGAGCCGGCTGGCCCAGCGCTACAAGGCCATAGATGTGGAGATCAGCGAGATCGAGATCCAGATCAAAGGGAGCAAGGCCCTGGTCTCCTTCAGGCAGAACTACTACTCGGACCAGTTCCAGGACGTGGGTCAAAAATCAGTCTGGCTGCGGTACGAGAGCGGGGGTTGGAAGATCCGCCGCGAGGACTGGAAGCCGGCCCAGAGACTGGAAGCCAGGCGATGAGAGACACTGAGACCGGCCACACCGGGAACAGGCGCTGGACGGTGATCATCATCCGCCGCTTCGGTCGGATCAGCTCCCACGAGTTGTCCGGTTTCTGGCTCAAGTTGGCGGCCATTCTCCTGATCCTTATCCTGGCCGGCTCCAGCTACCTTCTCTACGAGAACCGGAAGCTGACCGAGGAGCGGACCAGGCTTCTGGCCAAGTTGGTCCTGCCGCCCAGCGAGGTGGAGGCCGGCCGTCCCCTGGCCCTGGCCCAGACCCCCACCGGGCCGTCCGCCGAACCGGCGGAAACCTCGGTCAGCCCCACCACCACCAAACCCCAGGAGCCCTCCACCACCACGACCACCACCACGACCACCACTCTCCCGGCCGAACCGGCCACCACGACCAGCACCCTGCCGGCCGAGCCGGCCGCCGCCCAGACCGAGGAGAAGGAGAACCAGCCGCCAGCGGAGGGGGCGGAGAGCGAATCGGAGAAGATCGCCATCAACGATATCAATCTGGTCCGGCTGGTAAGCCCCAAGGGGCTCAAGATCTCCTTCAAGCTTTTAAACAGGTCCAGCGGCGGCAGGAGGTTATCGGGATATATCTTTGTCCTGGCCAAGAACAACGGCCTCCAGGAACCCTTGATCGGAACCTACCCCAACTCCGCTACCATTGAGAACGACAGCCCCACTGAGATTAAAAAAGGAGCCGCCTTTTCCATCTACCAGTTCAAGACCATCAGGGGCAGGATCTACGCCAAGGACGAGATCGAGGAGGTGGTCATTCTGGTCTACGATCAGGATGGCCAGCTGCTTTTCAGCCAGGACTACCCGGTGCCGGCTGATGCCTAGGTCGGAGACGGCATGAGGCAGTCTGCCAGGAGAAAAGTCTCCTTAAGGCCTGGTCCGGCCGGGAGAGGGCCCCACGGCCGGCCCCTGCGGCCGGGGGATTGCCCGTCCCCCGCCCGCGGCCCGGGCCGGGCCCGGGTCCTGTTCCTGATCCTCCTGGCCGGAGCCTGGCTCCTAGCCCCCCCGGCCTGGGCCAAGCGGGAGCATATCGTTCATTTCCAGGGCACCCCCCACGAGCTCCATGTCTTCAAGATTCAGGGGCACAAGCCGGGCAAGACCTTGATGCTTATCGGCGGCATCCAGGGCAATGAGCCGGGGGGGTTTCTCTCGGCCGACCTGTACGCCGACATGACCCTGGAGAAGGGCAACCTGATCGTTGTCCCCCGGGCCAACTTTTACTCCATCGTCCTCAACAAGCGCGGCCCCAACGGCGACATGAACCGCAAGTTCGACAAGGGCGGACCCTCCGACCAGGAGCTGAAAATCGTCGAGATCCTGAAGAACCTGATCGCCGAGTCGGACCTGGTGCTCAACCTCCACGACGGCTCCGGCTTCTACCGGCCGACCCACGTCTCGGAAGACATGAACCCCATGCGCTACGGGCAGTCGATCATCGCCGATACCGACTTCTTCCGCGACCCCAGGACGGGGAAGGAGTTCCGCCTGGCGGAGATGGCCCAGGAGGTCTGCCGGGTGATAAACCAGCAGATCGAAAACCCGACCTACCATTTCCGGTTCAACAACCACCGGACCTCCGATCCGGACACCATGCACCGGGAGCAGCGGGGCTCGGCCACCTATTTCGCCCTCACCAGGGCCGGCATTCCGGCCTTCGGGGTGGAAACCTCCAAGTCGCTGCCGACCATCGAGCTCAAGGTGCGCCATCACAACCTGGCCATCAACGCCTTCATGGGCCTCATGGGGATCGTCCCCGAGCACCCGGCGGTCAAGGTGGAGACCCCGACCCTGCGCTACCTGGTGGTCACGGTCAACAACAATCAACCGGTGGTGGTGGCCAACAAGGAGACCCTCAACCTCAAGATGGGCGACAACTTCTTCGTCTCCCACATCGAGGCCAACTACGAGCGGGGGCTGTCGGTGGATATCCTCGGCCTGGGAGACATCAACGACATCCGGCGGAGGTTTGCCATCAACCGGCCCACCAGCGTCATTATCCGCAAGGATCATCTCCAGTGCGGCTGGATCAGGCTCAAGGTGGCCGACGGGGAGGACCAGGCCCCCACCGAGCCCAACCCCGTGGTCCAATACTTCGTGGTCGAGGTTAACGACCAGAAGAGGCTGGTCGCGGCCGGCCAGAACCTGCCCCTTATCGAAGGGGACCGGATCAAGCTCAAGGACTCCTGGACCTCCAGTGGGCAGCGAGGGATGTTTGCCCTCAACTTCAAGGGCTTCGTGGGGGACAAGGACAACAACACCGGGGATGACCGGGGGCTGGATATCGCCACAGAGCAGGGGCTGATGAAGAACTGGTCCATGGAGGGCGAAGGCCGCCGCTACCGGGTGGTGGCCGAGCGGGGAAAAAAAGAGTACGGCGAGTTCTACATCCAACTGAAGGAGCCGACCCTGGATTACCTGGTGATCCAAACCGGGCGGAAGGCCAAGTACGCCCTCTCACCCGACGAGACCCTGCTCATGGACAAGGACGGAGAGTTCAGGGTGGTGGACGTCAAGGCCAACTTCGACAGCGAGGCCGGGTTGGGTCTGATGTTGAGGCATAACGGGGGCCAGATCTCCTTGGCCATGGGCCAGGGGGTCAAGCTGAGCGAGGTGGGCCGGGGCGGAAAGGGGGGCGAGGAGCCCTCCGAGCTGATCGTCCTTCGCCACGAAACCCCCATTGGGAAGGTTTTTCTGGTTCCCCGACCGGTTACCGCCGGGGCAAAGGCGGCGGGCCCGACCGGATAGGAGTGATTTAGTGGGCAGGGTGAGCAAGGTATCCATCATCGGCAGTCAGACCAAACTCTCCGGCAAGGTGGAGTCGGAGGACGTGATGATAATCGCCGGTTATATCGAGGGCGATGTCAAGAGCACCAAGGTGGTCATCAAGGAGCGCGGCCGGGTGGAGGGGAATATAACCTGTAAGAGCCTGGTCATCGAGCCGGGCGGGATCTTTGACGGCCGGGCCTCGATGCTGGGCAATAACAACGGGGAGAGCCTTGCCCCAGAGAGCTCATAGACCGGGGCTGATCGGCCTGGTGTTTTTGGGGCTGGTCCTCCTGGCGCCCATCGGCCTGTCCGCCCAGGAAGAGGCGGTCAGGGTCGGTTATGTCTCCGGTCTGTCCATCACCGTCCGTCGTGGCCCGGGAATCGACTTCAAGATCATCGACTTTCTTTCTCCCGGGACCGAGGTGGAGCTCCTGGAGGCCGATTCTGGTTGGGCCAAGATCCGCCTGGGGGAGGACAGGACCGGCTGGGTCCTGGAGCGTTACCTGACCGAGGAGGCTCCTCCGGCCAGCAAGGCCGAGGCGCTGAAGGCTGAGCAGGTCCGCCTGGGAAAGGCCATCGAGCATCTCAAGACCCTCAATGCGGCCCTGAAACCCGGCCGGGTCTCCACCATGGCCCCCACCACGGGCTCAGAGCCGGCGCCCCTGGCTCCGCCCAGGGAGCTCGCCCAGGCCTTGGCCCTGGCCCGGCGGCTCATCGACCGGGAGAGGGCAAATCTGAAAAGAATGCAGAGCGAGAACAGGGCCAACGAGCAGTTGGAGCAGTGGTTTCTCATCGGGGCCGGCGTGGCCGGGATGGGAATGATCCTTGGCTCGTTGACCCCCGGGGTCCGCCTTCCGGCCAAGACCGAAGAATCTTAAACCCGGATATTTCATGAGCCAATCTACTGTGGGGGCCATTTCCTGGTTACGACGCTTGAATTCGGCATTTTGGTCCTCGACATACGTTTCAAGTATGCCTGCGGGCCAAAATGCCGAACAACAGCGCGTCTCACCTGCTGATCTGGCCCCCTCGCGACGATCGCTCCTGAAATATCCGGGTTAACCCAAAAAGAATCAGAGGTGACAATGCTTGAGACCGTCGCTTGGCGGGAGGGCCAGGTGGCCATGCTCGACCAGCGGGTGCTGCCGGATAAGGTCCGCTATCTTAACCTGAAGACCCCGGAGAGGGTCGTCTGGGCCATCCAGGAGATGGTCATCCGCGGGGCCCCGGCCATCGGGGTGGCCGCGGCCATGGGGATCGCCCTGGGGGCGGCCGGGATCAAGGCCAGGACCGGACCGGCCTGGCGGAGGCGGTTTGCGGCCATCTGCCGGAAGATGGCCGCGGCCAGACCCACGGCGGTCAACCTGGTCTGGGCGGTCCGAAGGATGGAGCGTCTGGTGGAGGACCATCCCCAGGCCGGGCCCCAGGAGCTGCCCCGGCTGCTTCGGGCGGAGTCGGAGCTGATGCTGGCCGAGGACATCGCCGCCAACAAGGCCATGGGCAGGCTGGGGGCGGAACTTCTGCCGGACAAGGGGACCGTCCTGACCCACTGCAACGCCGGGGCCCTGGCCACCGGCGGCTACGGTACGGCCCTGGGGGTCATCAGGTCCGCGGTGGCCATGGGCAAGAAGATCACCGTCATCGCCGACGAGACCAGGCCCTTTCTCCAGGGGGCCAGGCTGACGGCCTGGGAGCTGCTGCAGGACGGGATCGAGGTTAAGGTGGCCCCGGACAACATGGCTGCCTCGCTGATGGCCCAGGGGAGGATAGACGCGGTGGTGGTGGGCTCGGACAGGATCGCCATCAACGGCGACGTGGCCAACAAGATCGGGACCTACCAGGTGGCCCTGGCGGCCAAGGCCCACAAGGTGCCCTTTTACGTGGCCGCTCCGGTTTCGACCATCGACCCGGACTGTCCCAGCGGCGACCGGATCCCCATCGAGGAGAGGACCCCCACGGAGGTGACCCATTACCAGGGCCGGCGGATCACACCCGAGGGGGTCGAGGTCCTCAACCAGGCCTTTGACGTCACCCCGGCCAGGTACGTGACGGCCATCATCACCGAAAGGGGGGTGGCCAGACCTCCCGGCCGGAAGACGCTCCGGGCCCTCCTGAAGCAAAGCTCTTGACATCCCCGACGGGCCGAGCGTAGTACTAAAAGCTGCTATCGTAATCAGTTCAACCGCTTGATCCAGTCGAAGACCCGGTTCCTTTCCGAACCGGGGGAGGAGGCCATGTCCCTGTCAATTGTAGGTTGTTGGTGTCCCCTGATCACCCCCTTCAACAATGATCTGTCCATTGACGAGTCAGGGCTGCGCCAGTTGGTGGACTACTTCATCGACCAAGGGGTGAATGGGCTGGTACCGGTGGGCACCACCGGGGAGTCCCCGACCTTGAGCCACGAGGAGCACGCCAGGGTGATCGAGATAACCCTGGACCAGACCGCCGGCCGGGTTCCGGTGATGGCCGGGACCGGCTCCAACGCCACCTCGGAGGCGATCTCCCTGACTCTCCACGCCGAGAAGGCGGGGGCCGACGCCACCCTTCAGGTGGCCCCCTACTACAACAAGCCCACCCAGGAGGGGATGAAGGCCCACATGGCGGCCGTGGCCAAGGCCACCAAGCTTCCCCTGGTGATCTATAACATCCCAGGCCGGACCGGAAAGAACATCGATCCGGAGACCATCGTCACCTTGGCCAGCGAGCATGAGAACATCGTCGGGGTCAAGGACGCGGCCTGCGACATGAACCAGACCATGAGGATCCTGGAGCTGACCAGGGGCTGGTCCAAGCCCTTCTATCATCTTACCGGCGAGGATGCGCTGACCTACCCCAATCTGGCCCTGGGAGGTCACGGGGCCATCTCCGCGGTCTCCAACGTCATCCCCAAGGAGATGATCGAGATCTGCCGCCTGGCCAGGGAGGGCAGATGGGAGGAGGCCAGGGACCTCCACTACCGGGTCCTGGACCTGATCCGGATCCTGTTCATCGAACCCAACCCGGTTCCGGCCAAGGCGGCCATGGCCATGATGGGCCTGCCGGCCGGTCCGGTCCGTCT
>Ga0068714_10006514_pt1 | contig 11820 bp, 8 predicted proteins | sample MTBNYHSulfiMetaG_FD_62988 | JGI IMG/M metagenome (GOLD analysis project Ga0068714, IMG submission 62988) | Enrichment culture microbial communities from rom New York Harbor, USA that are MTBE-degrading - MTBE-NYH (New York Harbor Sulfidogenic)... | ecosystem: Environmental > Aquatic > Marine >... | reverse complement strand
CCGTCGCGCCGGGGGGCTGGCGGAGGCTGCCGGCCACCAGCTGCAGCACCTGGCCGTCGGCGCCCTCGCCGGCGAGCTCGTGGACGACGCCGGTGGGAAGGGTCGCGAGCTCGTCGACCTCGACCGGGCCGACCGCCTCGAGGCGGTCGCCAGTCCGGGACTCACCGAGGGAGGGCAGATAGGACCGCGCGGCCTGGTTGGCGAGCACCAGGCGCCGCTCGGCGTCGAGCACCACGACCCCGTCCGGAAGGTGCTCGAGGAGGTCGGCGAGGCGGTGCCGTTCCGCCCGAAGCTGGTCCTGCAACCGGGCCTGGTGGAGGGCGACCGCGAGCTGGTCGGCGACCTCGCCGGCGTACCGGAAGTGCTCGCTCTCGAACGCCCCCGCCTCCCGGGCGGCCAGGGTGAGGACGCCCAGGAGCCCCCCCTCGGCCAGGAGCGGGACCGCGAGCAGCGAGCGGAGGCCCGACGCCGCGAGGCCGATGGGATCCGAGCGGAAGGTGCCGGAGCGGTCGTAGTGGATCCACCCCTGGTTGAGCTCGTCGATGCCCGGCAGGTCCCGGCGCGGGTGCGCGATGGAGGCGCCGGGCGAGCCCCCGGCCGCGACCGTGCTCCACGGCGCCATGAAGCTCAGCGCCTGGTCGGGGTCCTGCGAGTCGAACACGGTGACGCTGGCGTGATCGCAGGGGAAAACCTCGCGCATGCCGTCGAGGGCGATGCGGATGACATTCTCGGCCCCGGTCGCCGAGAGAGCGGCGCGGCCGATGGCGGCCATGGCGGTGAGGGCGTGGAACTGGCGGCCGAGGCGGTCGGACATGGCGTTGAAGGCCTGGGCCAGCTCCTCGAACTCGTCGCGGCTCGAGAACTCGATGCGGCCGGAGAAGTCCTGGTTGCCGAGCCGTCGGGTCGCCTCGCGAAGCTCCTGGAGGGGGCCCAGGCTGCGCCGGATCTGGATGATGCCGAGGAGCACCACGACCCACAGCGACAGCATCACCGACAGGGGGAAGTCGCGCTTGAAGTCGGCGATGGGGGCGAGGATATCCCCCCTCGCCTCGCTCACCACGACCGTCCAGCTCGGCGCGAAGTAGTTGGTCTCCATCGGGACCTGCCAGAAGCCGGCGAGGTACTCGCGATCGCCGTCATCCCACTCGAACCAACGATCCCTGGCGGTCCGGCTGGCGGCCACCGCCTTCCGCCCCAGCCAGTCGGGCACCGCCACCGAGCGGATGAGCGTGGCGCCCTCCCCCTCGACGACGCACAGCTCGGAGCGGTACGGCAGGGCCGAGCTCGACCCCACTCCCCACAGGTACTCGCCGTCGACGCGGGCCCACAAGACCGCCGCGCCCGGGTCGCGAGGGTCCACCGCCCGGGCGAGGTAGACCTCGCCCATCAACGCCCCGGCGAGACGGCCGCGGAGCTCGCTCCGGGACGGGTCGAGGTGTCGGCTGACCAGCAGCGTGCGCCCCAGGCCGAGGTGCTGGAGCTGGGCCGGGCGGAGCTCGGGCGTCGGCTCGGCGTGGCCGAGGATCACGGTCCGCGCCCCCGTGCGGCGGACGAGGACCAGGGAGCGAAAACGGTCGCCGAGCTGCTCGCTGACCCGGGAGGGGTCCTGCGGCGCGGCGGCGTCGGGACCGACCTGGGTCGCCACCAGGCTCAGGTTGGCCTGCAGGAACAGCAGGCGCTCGACGATGCTCATGGCCAGGGCCTTGCTCTGCTGGTGCAGGCGCCCGTGGGCCTGAGCGCGCAGGCTGCCGATGACCTGCCGGTAGGCGAGGACGGTGATGAGGAGCAGGGGGACCAGGGCGCAGGAAAGGTACAGCACCAGGATGCGGCGCGCGAGCCGACTGCGCAGGACGCGGGCCTCGCCGCCGAGAACGGACGGGTCCACCCTCAGTACTCCTCCGCCCGACCGAAGTACGCGCCGTCGGCGGCCCGGATGATGTCGTCGCGGCTGATCCTGGCGGTCAGAGGAGGAGCGCTCTTCCCATCCGGTCCCATGCTGTAGAGGTCGTAGTCGGAGTTGATGGGGACCAGGAACCGGTCCTTGCGCCAGTGGCCGCGGGGGGCCGGATCCACCCCGCGGATCTTCAAGTACTGGTATGGGTTGCCCCACGGGTCGAGGCGGCTCCCGGCACGGATTTCGTCGAGCGAGTCGGGCAGCGTGCCGTTGACGGCCTCGTACTCCGCGAGCTCGGTGGCGATCGCATGGAGGTCCTCGAGGACCTTGTCCCCTTTCGCCTTGGCCAGAGCCGAAAGGAAGTTGGGAACGGCGATCGCCACCAGGGTGGCGATGATGGCGACGACGATCAGGAGCTCGAGCACCGAGAACCCGGACTGACGGACGCCGTCACATCGAGCTCCATGACGCTGAGGCACGGGGGCATTATAGGTCGGAGCTCGCCCCCCGAGTCGCCTGTGGGGGGCGAGGTGTTTGACAGTAGCGTCAAGATTCTCGCGCTCCCCGCCCAGACGCCCCGGGCAGCGGCATGCACGTCCCCGATCCCGATCCTGGTCCTGCCGCCAGCCGCCCGCACCCCGAACCCGACTCCCGGATGTCCACCGAACCCGGACCCAGCAGCGTCGGTAAGTGCCTGCGGATTCGAGTTCTCCGTCGCGACCACCATGCCGACCGAGGCTGGAGCGCGCGCCAGGTCGGCAGGGAGGAGCCTCTCCTGATTGCTGTCATCCCGAGGAGCTCAAGCGACGAGGGATCTGCCTCAGCGAAGGTGCTCCCTCCGCTGGGGCAGATCCCTCCGCTCGCTGCGCTCGCGTTCGGGATGACAGAAGGTGGGAGGGGGCTCGCGTTCGGGATGACAGAAGGTGGGAGGGGGCTCGCGTTCGGAATGACAGCTGACCTGAGGCGCGCATCCCACCGGGAACGTGAAAGTTCCGCGCGCCCTGCGGTGAGAATCGTGCCGAAACGCACCGGCTCGCGAGCCGAGCGCAACGCAAAGAGGTCAGCGGGCAGAGGCCCTGCGACCGATTCGGTTCCCCGTGGCGAAGCTCGCCTCCGCCCTACAACGTCCTACGCTTCCCAGGACTCCAGCACCTGGACGTAGTTGGCGCGGGCGAGGGCCGCCGGGTTCGGGGTCCGGACCAGGTTCATGCTCCCCCGCATCTGCCTGAGCGACTCGTAGTCGTGCTCCTTGAGCCAGAACTCCAGCGCCTCCACCGTGCGCCGGACGTGCTCGGGCCCGTGGATCAGGAGCGCCGACGCCATCTGCACCGCGCTCGCCCCCGCCATGACCGCCTTGACCACGTCGGTGGCGGCGTGGGCCCCACCGGTGGCGGCGAGGGAGAGCTTCACCTGGCCGGAGAGAATGGCCAGCCAGCGCAGTCGCAGCCGCAGCTCGTCCGCCGTGGACAGGCGCAGGTTGGGCACCACCTCCAGGTTGTCGATGTCGATGTCGGGCTGGTAGAAGCGGTTGAAGAGGACCAGACCGGTCGCCCCCGCCCGCTCGAGCGCCTGCGCGAGGTTGGCGACCGAGGAGTAGAACGGGGACAGCTTCACCGCCACCGGGATCGACACCTCGGCGGTCACCGCCCGGACGATGTCCAGGGTCCGTCCGTCGACGTCGGCGCCGGTCTCGGCCGTGGTGGTGGGGAGGTAGAAAACGTTGAGCTCCACCGCGTCGGCCCCGGCCTCCTGGATCTTGCGCGCGTAGGAGGTCCAGCCGCCGGCCGTGGCGCCGTTCAAGGATCCGATGACCGGGATCGACAGGGTCTCCTTGGCGCGCCGGACGAGCTCGAGGTAACGGTCGGGGCCGACGTGGTAGCCCGGCGGCTCGGGGAGGTAGGAGAGGGCCTCGGCGAAGCCCTCGCCGACCGATTCCAGCGCCTGGTGGGCCTGGACCTCGCGCAGGATCTCCTCCTCGAACAGGGAGGGGAGGACGACAGCCGATGCGCCGCCGTCCTCGAGACGGCGCAGTCCGTCCAGGTCCTTGCCCAACGGGCAGGCGCCGGCGATGACCGGGTGCTTCAGCTCGAGTCCGAGGTAGTCGACGGAGAGGTACATCGTCAGTTTCCTTTCCTGACCGCGGTCAGCTCGCCTGGTCGGTGGGGCCCTGCCCGCAGCTGAGCTGGGCCAGCTGGCGGTAGAGGTCGAAGCGGGCGGTGGCGACGCGCTGGGCGTCCTTCAGCAGGCGCCTGGCCCGCTCCGGATTGGCCTGCATGAGCATCCGGAACCGGGTCTCGGACAGGGCGTACTTCTCGAACGGCTGCTCCGGCGCCTTGGAGTCGAGCTTGAGCGGGTTCTCCCCCGCGGCGGCCCGCCGGGGGTCGAAGCGGTACAGCGGCCAGAAGCCGGAGTCGACCGCCATCTCCTGGTGCTCGAGGCCGTTGGCCAGGTCGTATCCGTGGGCGATGCAGTGGGAGTAGGCGATGATGAGCGAGGCCCCGGGGTAGGACTCCGCCTCCTGGAAGGCGCGGACGGTCTGGCTGTCCTTGGCCCCGAATGCCACCTGGGCGACGTAGACGTGGCCGTAGGCCATGGCCATCAGGCCGAGGTCCTTGGCCGGTTTCTCCTTGCCGGCCATGGCGAACTTGGCCGCCGCCGCCAGCGGCGTCGCCTTGGACGCCTGCCCGCCGGTGTTGGAGTAGACGCCGGTGTCGAGCACCAGCAGGTTGACGTCGCGGCCGACCGCAATGACGTGGTCGAGGCCGCCGTAGCCGATGTCGTAGGCCCAGCCGTCACCGCCCACCATCCACACGCTCTTCTTGACCAGGAAGTCGGCGATCTGGTCGAGCTTCGAGACCTGGTCCCCGGAGATCCGGGCGAGCTGCTCGCGCAGGGCAACCACCCGCGCACGCTGGGCGGCGATGCCCGCCTCGTCGCTCTGGTCCGCGGTCAGGAGCTCGTCGACCAGCGTCGAGCCGAGCTGGCCCGCGAGGCCCCGGAGCAGGGTCTCGGCCTGGAGCTTCTGCTGGTCGACGGCGAGCCGGAAGCCGAGGCCGAACTCGGCGCAGTCCTCGAACAGGGAGTTGTTCCAGGTCGGGCCGCGGCCGCAGGCGTCCTGGGCGTAGGGGGTCGTGGGGAGGTTGCCGCCGTAGATCGAGGAGCAGCCGGTGGCGTTGCCGATCAGGGCGCGGTCACCGAACAGCTGGGTGAGGAGCTTGACGTACGGGGTCTCGCCGCAGCCCTCGCAGGCGCCGGAGTACTCGAACAGCGGGCGGAAGAACTGCGAGCCCTTGACGTCGACCTTGACCTGAGTGCGGTCGACGTCGGGCAGCGCCAGGAAGAAGTCGTAGTTGGCGCGCTCGGCCTCACGCAGCGGCATCTGCGGGTGCATGTCGAGGGCCTTGTGCTTCGGGTTGGACTTGTCCTTCGCCGGGCACACCCGGACGCAGAGGGTGCAGCCGGTACAGTCCTCCGGGGCGACCTGGATGGTGTACTTCATGCCCTTGAAGTCCTTGGCCTTGAAGTCCGTCGACTTGAAGGTTGGCGGGGCCCCGTCGAGGAGAGAGGGGTCGTAGACCTTGGGGCGGATGGCGGCGTGGGGGCAGACCAGGGCGCACTTGTTGCACTGGATGCAGAGCTCCTCGTCCCACACCGGGATGTCGATGGCGATGTTGCGCTTCTCCCACTGGGTGGTGGCGGTGGGCCAGGTGCCGTCGGGGGGGAAGGCGCTCACCGGCAGGAGGTCCCCCTTGCCGGCGAGCATCACGGCGGTGACCCGCTGCACCAGGTCGGGGGCCTGGTCCGACACCACCGGCGGGCGGCAGCGGGTGGCGGTGACCCGGTCCGGGACCTTGACCTCGTGCAGGTTGGCGAGGGTCTGGTCGACCGCGTTGAAGTTGAGCTTGACGATCTCCTCGCCCTTCTTGCCGTAGGTCTTCGTGATCGACTTCTTGATCTCGGCGATCGCCTCCTCGCGCGGCAGGATGCCGGAGATGGCGAAGAAGCAGGTCTGCATGATGGTGTTGGTCCGCCGCCCCATGCCGGTGTCGCGGGCGACGCTGGTGGCGTCGATGCAGTAGAGCTTGAGCTTCCTGCCGATGACGTCCTCCTGCACCTCGCGCGGCAGCTGGTCCCAGATCTCGTCCGGGCCGAACGGCGAGTTCACCAGGAAGACCGCCCCGGGCTTGGCGTAGCCGAGCATGTCGTACTTGTCGATGAAGACCCACTGGTGGCAGGCGACGAACCGCGCCTTCTTGATCAGGTAGGAGGCGCGGATCGGGCGGGGCCCGAAGCGCAGGTGGGAGACGGTCACCGCCCCGGCCTTCTTCGAGTCGTACACGAAGTAGCCCTGGGCGTAGTTGGGGGTCTCCTCGCCGATGATCTTGATGGAGTTCTTGTTGGCGCCGACGGTGCCGTCCGCCCCGAGACCGTAGAACACGCCGCTGACCACGTCCGCGGGGGTGATGTCGAAGTCGTCGTCGACCGAGAGCGAGAGGTGGGTGACGTCGTCGACGATCCCCACGGTGAAGTGGTTCCGTGGCCGTTCGGCGGCGAGGTTGTCGAAGATCGCCTTGACCATGCCAGCGTTGAACTCCTTCGACGACAGGCCGTAGCGGCCGCCGACCACGAGCGGCTCGGCGGCGAAGGGGGATCGGCCCTCGGTCCGGGCCTCGGCGAGGACGGTGAGCACGTCGAGGTAGAGCGGTTCGCCGACGCAGCCCGGTTCCTTGGTGCGGTCCATGACCGCGATCCGGCGCACGGACTTGGGCAGGGCGGCGAGGAAGTGCTCGGCGGAGAAGGGCCGGTAGAGACGGACCTTGAGCACGCCGACCTTCTCGCCCTTGTCGAGGAACCACTCCACGGCCTCGTGGGTGGCCTCGGCGCCCGAGCCCATGATGACCACCACCCGCTCCGCCTCGGGGTGGCCGACGTAGTCGAACAGCTGGTAGTGGCGGCCGACGACCTCGCCGAACCTCAGCATCGCGGCCTCGACGTGGCCGGCGCAGGCGTCGTAGTAGGGGTTGCACGCCTCGCGCGCCTGGAAGAAGGTGTCGGGGTTCTGGGCCGTGCCGCGGAGCACCGGCCGGTCCGGGGTCATCGCCCGCTCCCGGTGGGCCCGAACCAGGTCGTCCGTGACCATGGCGCGGAGCTCGTCGTCGGACAGCTCGACGATCTTGTTGACCTCGTGCGAGGTGCGGAAGCCGTCGAAGAAGTGCACGAACGGAACCCGGCTCATCAGGGTCGCGGTCTGGGCGATGCAGGCCATGTCGTGCGCTTCCTGGACGCTGCCGGAGGCGAGCATGCCCCACCCCGTCTGCCGGCAGGCGTTGATGTCGGAGTGGTCGCCGAAGATCGACAGGGCGTGGGTGGCCACCGTCCGGGCGGAGACGTGGAAGACCGTCGAGGTCAGCTCGCCGGCGATCTTGTACATGTTGGGGATCATCAACAACAGGCCCTGAGAGGCGGTGAAGGTCGTGGTCAGCGCCCCGGCCTGCAGCGCGCCGTGGACCGCCCCGGAGGCGCCCCCCTCGGACTGCATCTCGATCACGTCGGGCACCACGCCCCAGATGTTGGTCCTGCCCAGAGACGACCACTCGTCCGCGAACTCGCCCATGTTCGACGAGGGGGTGATCGGGTAGATGGCACACACCTCGTTGATCCTGTGGGCGGTCGAGGCGGTCGCCTCGTTGCCGTCGATCATGACCATTTTTCGCTCGACCATGCTGAACCTCCGTGCGCCCCCTGGGGCCACGTGAACACTTTCACAACGGGAGAGGATAGCCGCGCCGACCGGTCCTGGCAAGGAAAATCTGGGAGCCGGCTCAGCTCCCGGGGCGTCGTCGGCGCGAGCTGGGGGGGGTGGAGCGGCCTCGTCGCTTCCCGAGCCAGATGTTGAGCGGGTTGTCGCGGCTGAGGAAGCTGATGACCGGCGGCTGGCGTCGCCCGATCCGGTCGAAAATCAGGTTGATCTGGGTGTTGTTGGGCTCGAGGCGGAGTCCGGCGTTGAGGGTCTCGACCGCCTTGCGGCGGTCCCCCCGCTCGAGGTAGACCTGGGCCAGGTTGGCCCGGTGATCCGGGTCCATGAAGTTGGCCTTCAGGGAGACGTTGCAGTACTCCACCGCCTGTGCGTACTTGCGCCGGACCACCGCGACGCACAGACCGTAGAAGGAGAAGGCCGCCGCAGCCACGCGCCGGTCGGTGATGCTCCCGCCGCTCAGGGCGGGCAGGTGACTCTCGAAAAGTGCCAGGGCCTCGTCGCACTTCCCCTGGCGGGTGAGCCGGATCGCTTCCCTGACCCGCTCCTGGTCCGCCACTGCTCCCTGTTCAGCGCCTCGCGAGTTCGGGTTCTCGCCCATGGACGGAGTATACCCCGGCCGGTCGATTTCACGTACCTTTGACACATTGCCGACGTCCACGGCAGTGGTCGCGCGGAGGTGAAATAGCACCGCCCGTTCAGCGGTTCGCACAGGCGGAGCCCATGCCGTGAGCCTCTCGAGCTGGCCGCCGCGGACCGACCTCGATCACCGCTGCATGTTGATGGTGGACGTCACCCTCGACACGCTGCGTTTCGATCCGGACCTGCGTCTCTGCGAAGGCCTGCGGCTCATCGCCGCCACCCGGGACGCCGTCGCCCGGCTCGCGCCGGGAGCGCTCCAGGCGTTCGAGATCAGCGTCGTGCCCGAGATGCGGGAGATCCTCCTCGAGCGCTTCGGCGTCTGCCCCCCCGTGTGTCAGATGAACTGACGCCTCTACTCGTCCTGCCTGACGACCTCGAACTCCGGCAGCTCTCGGAGCACTTCGGGTGGGAGGTTGGTCTCCAGCTCCACGGTGACCTCGTCGCTCTCCCCCATCTCGACGCCCGGCATGGTCGCCGCAACCTGACCCGCAACCCCGGGCCGGAGTCCGGCCAGGTCGAGAGTGACCCGGCGGGCGGTCCTCTCCACCCCGTCCGACCCCCGGACCCGGACCAGCACGGTGAGCTGGGGAAGCGGGTCGACGCCCTGGTTGACCACCATGAGGTCCACCAGCAGGGTCGGCTCCCCCTGGCTGTACACGGTGGTGAAGCCCAGCGGGCGGATGTCGTGTCGGAGACGGATGTGGTCGAGCCGCTGCTCGGGGGTCTGGCGGGGGCCGCAGGCGACACCTGCGGCAACGGTGACGACGAGGGCCATGACGCGGGCTGCCCGTGCTCGGAACATGGTTGGCCTCCGCAGCGAGTCTACCCGGCCTCGAACACTGCTGTCGAGGAGGGCGACATTCGAGGCCGTTGCGATGTGGGTCTTCCGAGCGGGCGATGGAACAGCCCGCAGTGCAGCACAGGCCGTGACAGCGACAGCGGCAGGGGGCAGCGACGGCGTCAGGGACCAGGGACAGCGGCAGGTGGCAGGGTCAGCGACAGGGGCGGGCGCAGTGTTGTTGCGAGCGCGCTCCGGGGGGAGGCCGCTCACGTCCTCGGGTGCAACAGCCGCCAGGTCATGGCGCGTACCTGGTCGAAGAGGTCGAGGGCTGATCGGGCGCGCCCGACGTCGACCGCTCCCGCCCCGGCAGCTACCCACAAAGCGGCATGGACGACCCGGAGGTGACCATGCACCCCCTCGCCACGGTCAGCCCCACCGCTGCCCGCTGTCGCTGTCCACTGCTCCCTGAGCCTGCTCCCTGCCCCTGACCCTGCCACCTGCCGCTGCCCCTGTCGCTGTCGCTGGAGTGAAATCAGCCGAGCCGGCTCCCTGGCAGCATCGCCATCCCCGTCACCGTTGACTCCGTCTGGGGTGACTGCCCCCCACCACCCAACGCAGACTGCGCTGCAGCGACGCCCTGGCGACATCGCAACGCCCTCCGTTCCGGCCACTGCGGCGTTTTCCACCAGGTCCAGGTCCCGGGGGGACCGTCATCCCCCCAGGTGTCCCGTCTCCTCGCCGCAGAACAGGTGCAGCACGCGGCGGACGTAGTGACGGGTCTCCCGGTAGGGGGGGATCCCGCCGCTCCGTTCGACGGTGGCGGCGCCGGCGTTGTAGGCGGCGAGGGCGAGGGGAAGGGACTCGAAGCGGTCGAGGAGTCGACGGAGGTGGGCGGCGCCGCCACGGAGGTTCTCCGCCGGGTCGAACGGGTCGGTGACGCCGTGGTCCGCCGCCGCTGCGGGCATGAGCTGAGTCAGGCCACGGGCGCCGACCCGGGACACCGCCCGGGGGTTGAAGGCGGACTCGGCCTCCACCACCGCGGCGAGCAGGCGCGGGCTCAGCCCCGCCGAGCGGGCTGCCCGCTCGATCTCGGCCGCGAAGGGCAGCGTCGGAGACACGCCGTCCCCGGTCCGGTCGGGGTGGCAGACCTCGAGGGAACCGCGGTCGTCGGGGAACACCCCGGCATCCTCCACCTCGTCGGCGATGACCCGGTCGATGCGGACCGCGGGCACCTCGAGACGGCCGCCGTCCGCCAGGAGGAGCACGATGCGCTCGCCGGAGAGGTACGCGTCGTCGACCTTGAGCACCCGACCGTCGACGAAAACCGCGAGACGGGCGGAGGCGAGGGAGGGGAGGAGGAGAAAGAAGAAGACGAAAAGTCTGGACCAGGAACGGGAGCGGGGACGGCTGGGGGGTGAGATGCTCACTGGCGCTGCCTAGGCCCGCGGGTGCTTGGCGTCGTACAGGCGGCGGAGACGCTCGCGGGCGACGTGGGTGTAGATCTCGGTGGTGCTCAGGGAGGCGTGGCCGAGCATCATCTGCACCGCCCTCAGGTCGGCGCCGTTTTCCACCAGGTGGGTGGCGAAAGAGTGCCGCACCACGTGCGGGCTCAGGTGCGACGTGACGCCGGAGGCCAGGGCGTGGCCGCGGAGGAGCTTCCAAAAACCCTGGCGGGTCAAGGGCCGGCCCCGGAGGTTCAGGAACAGCTCCGGCCGGCGCGCGCGGTCCAGGGCGGGCCGCGCGCTGTCGAGGTAGCGCCGGAGCCAGGCCTGGGCGGACTCCCCCACCGGCACCAACCGCTCCTTGCGCCCCTTGCCGACGACCCGCACGAATCCCGGGTCCAGGCGGAGGCGGTCGACGGTGAGGCCCACCAGCTCCGACACCCGCACGCCGGTGGCGTAGAGGGTCTCGATCATCGCGCGGTCGCGCAGGCCCGCGGGGCGCGAGGTGTCGGGCGATGCGAGTAGCGCCTCGACCTCCTCCGCGGAGAGCACGTGGGGGACCGTCCTCCACAGAGACGGGGACTGGAGGTCGGCGGTGGGGTCCACGGCGAGGAGCTGCTCCTGGGCGAGGAAGCGGAAGAACCCGCGCAGCGCCGACAGCGCGCGGGCGGCGGAGCGGGCGGAGAGACCCCGGTCGCGGCGGCTACCGAGGTAGAGCCTGAGGGTGCTGCGCTCCACCCCCTCGAGCGTGGTTCCCTCCTCCACGAGCCAGGCCGCGAACTGCCGCAGGTCCCTGCGGTACGCCTCGAGGCTGCGCGGCGAGAGGTTGCGCTCGAGCGCCAGGTGGGCGACGTAGTCGGCGATGTGGTGCTCAGCGTCCACGGGGTGATTATGGGCTGTCGGGAAGAAGCTGTCAGCCGTCAGCGATCAGCTGTCAGTTCCCCCGCCCACCCGAGGAGAGCGCAAAGACGCAAGAGGAAGCCGAGTCGCGAGCAGGTCCTCAGTTGAAAGAGGTCCCGCGTCTTTGCGTTGCTCTCGGTTCAGAAGCCCCTCCGTTGTGGCGAGACTATCGCTGGAGACCTCGTCCAACTCTCACGTTTGCAGTGAAATGCGCGCCTCAGCTTTGCTGTCATCCCGAACGCGACCCCGAGCGTCAGCGAGGGGGAGGGGAGGGATCTGCCCCAGCGGAGGGAGCGCCTTCGTTGAGGCAGATCCCTTCCCTCGCGTGCGCTCGGGACAGGTCGTCGCTTCGCTCCTCGGGATGACACGTCATGTGTGTGCTCCCCTTTGAAAGCGTCTTCTTGCG
>Ga0068714_10006511_pt1 | contig 11824 bp, 9 predicted proteins | sample MTBNYHSulfiMetaG_FD_62988 | JGI IMG/M metagenome (GOLD analysis project Ga0068714, IMG submission 62988) | Enrichment culture microbial communities from rom New York Harbor, USA that are MTBE-degrading - MTBE-NYH (New York Harbor Sulfidogenic)... | ecosystem: Environmental > Aquatic > Marine >... | reverse complement strand
GAGGGTAATTCAGCCGGCCCGGATGGTAGAAGTACTCCAGTACATTCCTCCGCCGCGGGCATGCCGAGGTAATCGGGTAGGACGACTTTGCGCCCGGGAACTCCCTGTCCGGGTCGACCGAGACGAGGCGGCCGTCGTCCACCGTTGCCGCGAGCCTGCACGCGTTGTGGCACTGCGTACAAATCACTTTCTTAACCAAGGCGCTCACTTCCTACCTCCAATTTTCTATTTTGCCCATGGAACTGCATCCTTCCGGGACCATGGTCCGTTTCAGCCCGGCCGCTTCTCCATCATGTAGGTCACCCGCTCCGCGGACTCGAGGGTTCGCAGGTGGTAATGATTCTTCACGTCTTCACGATTTCGATCCATGGGCCATCTCTATTAGGGAAATCAGGCTCGGAATAAAGGTCGCGACCCCCCCATCTCGGTCACCAGGACGATCATGACCCCGACCCAGATGGGGTAGAACCCGACTTGGTGACCACCGGGAAGAAGCATTTCGACGCAATGAACGTCCCATGGGGGGCCTGGTTATGCAGGTCCCCCATGGCGGGCATCACCTCATTTCCGGAGGGCCGGTGACGGACTTGATCTTCAGCTCGATCTGCTTCCTGGTCCAGTGGTCGATCCGCTCCCTGAGGTACTTGACCCAGACCCTGACCTCATCCTCCTTGTAGCCGGCGCCGACCATGCTCTTGACATATGCGTCGATGGCAGGCACGGCAGCGGCCTTCCACCTCTCCACCTGATCCGGGGCGAGATCGATGAACTCCACGCCCTTGCTGACGGCAAACTCCTTGCCGTCGAAGTCAATCTGGTTCCACATCTTGGCAAACTTCTCTTCGTATTCTTCTGCCAGTTTATCCAGGACCTTTTTCACGTCAGGCGGGAGTTTGTCATAGCTTTGTTTGTTCATCACCACGTAAAAGGCGTACACGTTCCCAACCTGCCAGCTTGTCGTGACGTATTTGGCGACCTCGGCGAACTTCCAGTTCTTCAGGGTTTCGAACGGGGTGTTGATACCGTCGATAACGCCTTTGGACATGGCATCGTAGGCCTCCATAAGGGGAACAGGGGACGGAGTGCCGCCAAGTGCCTTGATGGTGTCGCCGATCCGGCCGGGCGCCCTGATGGTGAGGCCTTTCATGTCTTCGAGACTCCGGACCGGTTTCTTGGAGATGATCACATTGGGCGTGCTCGAGTGCATCCAGAGCATGTGCACCTCGTTCCACTCCTTGGGTTTGAACTTCTTGTAGAAATCATTCATCACATGACAGGCGATCCATCCGCTCGGATAACCGAGGGGCAGATCGCACACCTCGGTCACAGGCATTCTGCCGGGCGAGTACTCCACATGGGCGAGCCCGAAGTCGGCAATGCCGGTCGTAACTCCTTTGAACATCACCGGGGCCTTCAGGAGCGCCCCTCCGGCAAAGTACTGGACTTTCACCTTGCCGTTCGTCTGCTTTTCCAGGTCGGCTATGAACTCCTCGCAGATCTTGGATTGCTGGGAAGGGGGGGGGAAGTAGTTGGCGAATTTGAGTTGAATGGTATCCTGGGCATAGGCCTGATGCTGCGAGGCGAAACCCAGGATCAACAAAGCCGAAAGAATGGCTGCCAGATAAATGCTCCTGCTCTTCATGTCTTTACCTCCTTGGGGTTAAGTGTCACTGAAAAGCTTCAAGCTCTCCCGGGACGTTGATCTTCATCCCGCTGAGATGCGGGGAAAGTTCTCCATGCTTGCTTTTAACGATGCTGAAAAGTTGCAGATCGATCCCCTTATGTCAACTCAAAATTCGGATATTCAACGCAAAACAGCGCCGAAGGGGGTATTCCTGTTTCATGAAGAGAACATCCGGAGAGCGCACGATGGAAAATGCCCGGCCGGATCTGAACATTGACACAAGCCGAAGCGCGGATCATGGCCGGGGTGACCTGATGGAAAGGCCGTTGTCTGGAGGATGCCTTCTTATGGTTTCAGGGGGTTCTTGTTCAACCTACGAAGATCTCCCTCTTGTTCTCCTTGTGATCGATCACGTAGAGCAGCTTCGCGGCTCCCTTGAGCTCCTTTTTCAAATCGGCAAGCCTTTCACGGTCAAGATCATAAGCTCTGATATAAACGGTGCGAAATCCCTCGGGCGCACCCTCGAAGGAGCTCAGGATGCTGGCCATGCGGCCTTTGTATTTTCGAATAATGTCGGCCACCTCTTTAATGGAGCCGGGTCTGTCTTCCAGAGAAAAGGCGAACTGAATCGCTTCTTTTCCAAAGCCGGTGACAGAGATGAGCACTCTGAAAATGTCTGTCTGGGTAATGGTGCCTACCACGGTCCCGTCCTTGTCGACAACCGGCAAACCGGAGATCTTCCGGTCCAGGAGAATTGCCGCCGCCTCTTCCACCGTATAATTGAATGGGACAGTCACCGGGTTCGGGGTCATGATCTCCTTTACCGTGATTTTGGCAGTGAGATAAAGAAGCTCATGCGCTTCCAGCGTGGTTGCCTCGGAGGGTGAGGCTTTCTTCAGGTCCCTGTCCGTAATGATTCCCACCAGCTTCCCCTTCCTGAGTACGGGCAGACGGCGGATGTTTTTTTCCTTCAGGAGTTTCATCGCATCCAGCATGGAATCTTCAGCGTCAACGGTCACCACGTTCCTGTTCATCCAGTTTTCAACTAACATGGGCTCCCCTCCCCGATTAAAGGATTCATGAATGAAACCTCGCCAAAAGGACTGGACCCGGAGTGCTGATTGCACCCAAGGTCAACTGCATGATCCGGAAGTTGTGAATTCTGGGAAAAACGGAATATTGCAGGATGTTTCGTGTGAGTGAGAATACTATCCCGCCCGGTCCTGTGTCAATCATGTGCTCTTTTGCTCTTCCTTGAGCTGCTTCCAGACCGCTTCCACTTGTCTTCTGGTCTCTTCAAGGGAGCCGTCATTGTGAATCACGAAGTCGGCAATGCCGACCTTTTCCTCGATCGGCAACTGGGCCTTGAGGATATTTTCCGCTGAGGTTTTGCTGATTCCATCCCTTTCCATCAGCCTGCTCACCTGCACTTCTCTGCGTGCAAAGACGAGGAGGACTTTGTGAAATCGATGTTGGAGATTCAGTTCGAACAGTAAAGGAATGCCGATTTGAATGATGGCATCGGGAGACCGGCCCGCGATCTCATCGACCTGCCTGCACATCTCTTCGAAGATACGAGGGTGGGTGAAACTTTCGAGCATCTTTCTTTTTTCGGCATCCCGAAAAACGATATCGGAGAGTCTCTTGCGGTCTATCCGGCCGTCCGGGAGGAGGATCTCACGACCGAAATAATCCGCGATCTCTTCCCATGCGGGTTTTCCAGGTTCGACTACTCGCCTGGCCAGGACATCCAGGTCGATGAGAGGAGCGCCAAACCCCTCCAGCATCCTGGACACCGTCGACTTGCCGGATGCAATCCCGCCTGTCACGGCAACAAGCAGCCGATTTCCTTTGCATCCGTTAGTCTCCATGAATCCTCCGGGATACCTATCCGGAATATCCTACTTAGACAGCCCCCTGTCAACCGGCTTGGCGGCTCGCCCGGGAGGGTGAAAGGTTGTCCGGCGGCATTGTCGTGGGTGCCAGGTTGGGAGGTATCCTTCTTGAAGGCATTTCCCTTCGACAGGGCCGGCAGGAATGTAGCGAAGGAGTCCAGCCCTCGTTGACCCAGGCTGGTCACGGATGTAAAATGTGAAATCATAGTCTTACATATGAGGAGGAAGGGTGATCTTTACCCCGTATCAAATCGGCAGTCACACTTTGAAGAACCGGCTGGTGGCGGTACCCGTCTTCACCGGTTACGCCCTGCCCAACGGGCAGGTCAGTGAATTCCTCATCGAGCATTACTCTTCTCTGGCTGCCGGCGGCGTTGCGATGGTCGTGGTGGCCAATGCGGCGGTATCCGCTGACGGCGTTTCCTCGCATCATAATCTGAGGACCGACCGTGATGAATTCATCCCGGGGCTGGCCAGGCTCGCAAAGGCAATCAGAAGAAACGGCGCACTGGCCTCTCTGCAGCTCAATCACGCAGGACGTTTCGCAAGGACCGATCGCCCCCTGCTCCCCACGGCCCTGGAAAGCAGTCATCTTGCGTTCAATATCGCTTCCCTGAAGGAATTCATGAACTTCTTTCCCCTGGAGAGACGGTTCGGACTCACGCAGGGCTTTCTCCAACATCTCATCGCCTGGAACCGCCCCATGACCGAGCAGGACAAACAACGGGTCATCGAAGATTTCGGGGCAGCCGCGAGCAGGGCCTGCGAAGCGGGGTTCGACATGGTTGAACTCCACGGCGCAACGGGCTACCTCCTGGCCCAGTTTCTGTCCGCCTTTACCCACAAACCCGAAACAGCGGGATTCGATCAGCGAACGGATTTTCCCCTTCAGGTAATTCGACAGGTCAAAAAAAGAGTGCCGGATGGATTCCCCGTCGGCTTTCGGATTCTTCTGCGCGAGTGGGTTCCCGGTGGGATCGACCTGCCCGAAGCGATCGCGTTTGCCAAACTCCTGGAGAGGGAAGGGGTGAGTTATCTTTCCCCCAGCGCCGGCACTTACAATTCGATGTTTCTCCCGGAGGTGAGAAAGAGGATGTCGCGACCCGGCTATCTCGTGGACGACACGGCTGCGCTTACTGCCGAGGTGAGCACGCCGGCCATTGTGTCCGGGAGAATCCTCACTCCTTCTATCGCAAGGAGGGCGCTGCAAAGGCGCGCAGCTTCCCTGATCGGTCTTGGCAGGGTGCTCCGGACAGATCCGGAATGGATCCGGAAGGCGCGGGAAGGGAAAAGAGTGACTGTGTGTGTCAACTGCAACGGCTGCCTGAAAAGTGTTGTCCTGGAAAGGGGTTTTCATTGCGAGCGGTGGCCGACATGGGTCAGGGAACGAGTCGATCTGGAGCAGAGGCTCCTCACGCGCGATATGTTCAAGGGATTGTGGGTGGTGGCAAATGGTGAGGACGGGCGGCTCTTGAAAGGCGCCATGGCACGAATGATCCCGGCAAGGCACGGCATCTCCACATCCATCCTTTTTCTCGCAACGGAAGAAAAGGGCGCCGCAATGGATGAGACAAGAGACGAAGTGGTTCGCTGGAGCGATCGGATGTGGCGCGGCAGGGGTTTCAAGGGCGGCGCTCTAAACCACCTGACCAGGCGGGTCGACCCACCGCTGGATGATGCCCTCTGCAGGGAGGTAGACAAGGGAGGGTATGGAGCGGTCATGGTCGGCCGCAATCCCACGGAGCCCTGGCGGGAGCGTTTTCTTTACAAGCAGAAGGGCAAGGTAGTCGGTCTCGTGGGCCAGGACCCGCGATGGTCGGAGGTGCTGATCCCCGTAGACCTCTCCGTCTCCACTTTGCTTGTGCTCCGGCTTCTATCCCATTCTTTGCTGCGGAACCCGGACTTCCATACCGATTTCGTGCATGTCCTCCAGGGAAGCGCGGCGGACGCTATGCGTCGGTGGGAGGATTTCGTCAAGATACTCGGCGGGGACAAACATTTTGAGTTGCGTCTTCTGCCGTCGGGCAGGGACGTCGCCGAATTACTCCTCCATGAAATCAGGACCAGGCGATACGGGACCATTGTCATGGGGAAAAGGGGTCTTTCCCGGATCAAGCGGATGCTCCTTGGAAGCGTCTCCGCGGCCGTTCTGCACGGGCTCACCGATCAGACCCTGGTGCTGATAGACTGAAAAGAGAAGGCGGAAGTCGGAAGGTGGAAGGTGGAAGGCGGAAGTGGAAGGGCGGAAGGCAGGTGCATAGAAGGATGGGTAGAACCCGGCAAGCTTTAGGCCGGGGGAACCCCATCGATGTTCTGGGTGCGAAATTGAAGGAGAAGGCATGAAAAAATTCGGCGCAAAGGGACAAAGATGGCTCAAGGTGTTCCACCTCTTCTTCGCGTGTCTGTGGGTGGGCGGTGCGGTCACCTTGTGCAGCAAACAGTTCTTCGTCAATCCCGCGGACGGGGGTGAGCTCTATGGCATTCTCTGGACCCTCAGGTACGTGGATGATTGGATCATCATCCCCGGTGCTATGGGTTCACTCCTGACCGGGCTCCTCTATTCCCTGAAGACCAACTGGGGCTGGTTCAAGCACCGGTGGGTGACGGTGAAATGGGCGATTAATCTCTATGGGGTAATCTTCGGCACCTTCTGGCTGGGACCCTGGCTGAACTCCCTTCCCCCGATCGCAAAAACCCAAGGCATCCAAGCGCTGAGCGATCCTGTTTTCGTGCATAACAGGACCATGCTTCTTGTCTTCGGGACGTTTCAGGCTGCAACCTGTGTTTTTGCAGTGTTCGTTTCGGTGTTGAAACCGTGGAAAACCAGAGGCCAGCGATCGGAGATCAGAGGTCAGCAGAAGGCAACAGATGCAAGAGGATAAAGGTTTCACCGCAGAGGCGCAGAGGACGCAGAGAGGGTTGCTTTTTCAATGGCGGGGCATTGAAAAATACTCTGCGTTGCCGGTTATTCTTAAATCTTCCCGAGGGGAAAATACCGATAGCATCGCCTGATTAGAGCAGGTGAAGTTGTGAGCAATCCTTTTTGTCTGCAGTCGTCTCCCTGCAGACAAAAAAGAATCTCTCTGCGGCCTCTGCGTCTCCGCGGTGAAAACTTCTTTTGAAAAGTCTTACTCTTTGCTCAATGCGCGAAGAGCCATGCGGTTTTGCGGATTGACAGACCCCCATCCATGAGGAATACTCCCCTGCCATGCGATTCATTGCCGATCTCCATATCCATTCCCATTATTCGAGGGCCACTTCCCGGGACCTGGCGCCGGAAAAACTGGCCCTCTGGGCTCAGAAGAAGGGGATCCAGCTTCTGGGGACGGGCGATTTCACCCATCCCGGCTGGGTGGCCGAGTTGAAGGAAAATCTCGTGGAGGCGGAGCAGGGGCTCTTTCGTTTGAGGCCGGGTCTCGAGAAGGGAGTAGAAAAAGATCTCCCGCGATCGTGCCGTTCGTCGCCGCGATTCATTCTCTCGGGCGAGCTGAGCTGCATCTATAAGAAAGGAGGGAAGACCAGGAAAGTCCACCACCTCATCCTCATGCCCGATTTCGACTCTCTTGAAAAGTTCAACAAAGCCCTCGGCCGCATAGGCAACATCAGGTCGGACGGAAGACCCATCCTGGGTCTCGACTCCAAAAACCTTCTCGAAATGGTTCTTGAGGCAAGTGAGAAGGGTTTCTTCATTCCGGCACACATATGGACTCCATGGTTTTCCCTGTTTGGCTCAAAGTCCGGATTCGACGCCATCGAAGAATGCTTTGAGGAGTTGACCTGCCATATCCACGCACTGGAAACAGGTTTATCCTCGGATCCAGCCATGAACGGGCTTTTCTCCGCGCTGGACGGATATGTACTGGTATCCAATTCCGACGCACACTCCCCAGCGAAGCTCGGCAGGGAAGCGAATCTCTTCGACGTGGAATTGGATTATGACCATGTCATAGAGGCGATGACCGCCGGGAGCGGGTTTCTGGGCACTATGGAATTTTTTCCCGAGGAAGGGAAGTACCACCTGGACGGCCATCGGAAATGCGGGGTCTGCTTCGAACCGGAGGAGACGAACCGTTGCAGCGCGATCTGCCCCAAATGCGGCAAGCCGTTGACAGTCGGGGTGCTGAACAGGGTGTGCGAGCTTGCGGACAGGGATGCCCCTGTCGTGAGCAGGGACTTCCACAGCCTTATTCCGTTTCCCGAGATCCTATCTGAAATCCTTTCCTGCGGCCCCGCTACCAACAAAGTGACATCTGCTTACGAAGATCTTCTGGAGCGTCTGGGACCCGAACTGCATATCCTCATGGATTGCTCCCTCGAAGAGCTGAAGGAGGCCGGCGGCCCCTTGCTCGCAGAAGGAATCAGGAGAATGCGGCTGAATCAGGTAATCCGGGATGGAGGCTATGACGGCGAATACGGAAAAATCCGGCTTTTCCGGGAAGACGAGAAGAGCAGGCTGGCCGGTCAGTTCGGGCTCTTCCCCACGGGCAGAAAACCCGCTCCTCCCTCCCGAGAAAGAGAAGAACATGGCGCAGGGAAAACTCGGCCCACCAGGAAGGCGGTTCTTTTATTCACACCATCCGGTTCCGATCCCATCCTGGACCCCCTCAACCCCGAGCAGAGAGAGGCTGTGCTCCACGAGCGAGACCATCTGCTCATTGTCGCCGGGCCGGGGACCGGAAAGACCATGACCTTGACCCACAGGATCGCCTTCCTGGTTCGGAAAGGTGTCGACCCCAGTCGTGTTCTGGCCCTCACCTTCACGAACAAGGCGGCCCGGGAAATGGAGGGAAGAATCCGCTCTCTGGTCCCCGGGGAAGGTTCGCTCCATGTGGGTGTTTCCACGTTCCATCGATTCTGCATGAATGTGCTCAGGGGTGCAGGGGAGGGGAGTGGAGTCCCGCCCGATTTCATCCTCTGCTCCCAATGGGACAGCGAGAAACTCGCAGAGCGGGTCGGTTGTGAGTTGAACTTGAAGAGTGGAGCCATTCGGACTTTTTTGAAACACCTTCCCCGTCTTAAACGGGAAAACCTGCTCGACGGATTCCCTGATCCGTCTATGGAGCAACTGCTCCCCCTCTTTCATGCGTATCGGCAAAGGCTTCGGGAATCCCGCATGCTCGACCTGGATGACCTGGAGCTGGAGGCCTACAGGCTTTTTCAGGCCTCTCCTGAAATCCTCCGAGCTTGTAAGAATCGTGCACGATGGATATTCGTTGACGAGTACCAGGATACTAACCCCATAGAGGCGGCCATATTGAGAACCCTTGTGAGCCCGGAATCCCATCCGTGTCCCGCCGTTCATGAGCAGGGCGGTAGCCGCATCTGTGCCATCGGGGACCCGGATCAGGCCATTTACGGCTTCCGGGGGGCGGAGGTGCGAAGCTTCCATGCCTTTCAAAAGGATTTCCCGGGCGCAACAGTGGTCAGGCTCGTGAGAAACTACCGTTCCACTCAAACTATCCTGAACGGCGCCGCAACCATCCTTCAAAAAGATCAGCCGCTCAAGGGACAAAACGGCCACGGCGATCCAATCCTGACCGCGTCCTGTCACACCGCTGAAGAAGAGGCGGAAATGGTCGTGTCCGAAATCGAGCGTCTCATAGGCGGGATTTCCCACTTCTCGCTCGACAGCGGCCGGGTGTCCTCACATGAGGAAGGAGAGGGCGGGTATGGTTTTGGCGATATTGCGGTTCTCTTTCGGCTGAATGCGCAGGGGGAGAAACTGGAGGAGGCGCTTCAACGGTCAGGAATTCCTTACGTGCGGTCAGGGGAGAAACCCCTGGTCATGCAGCATCCGGTCCATTCTCTCTGGCGTTTCCTCCTCGCTGTTGCATATCCTGAGGAGCCTTATTATCGGGAGCTTTACCTCGCTCTGCCGGGTTTCAACGAAAGTGAAGGAAAGACTGTTCTCAGGTCGTTCTTGCCGACCGGACCGGTGAGGGAGGTGGTGCAAAGGGCGGCTGAAATGCACTCCTTCGATGTCTCCAACGAGGAAACAAGGGAACCGCTCCGCCGCCTTCTGGATCTGACGGCGAGGTTTTCCGGCGGCCTGAGAGCCTTTCTGGACATTCTTTCAACGGACCGGGGGATCGATCATGAAGTCCTCGCAGGCGACCGGGTTGCCCTGATGTCACTCCATGCTGCAAAGGGGCTCGAGTGGCCCTTTGTATTCATCACAGGCTGCGAGGAAGGGCTCCTGCCCTGCACCATTTTTGGCGAGATGGATGAAGAAGAGGAAAAAAGGCTCTTCTATGTAGGAATGACCCGCGCGAGAAAAACCCTTTTTCTTTCTCACGCGAAGAGCCGCATCCTCTCCGGTCGAACCCTCCAGTCGAACCCTTCCCCATTCCTCACCCTGATACCCGACGGTGTATGGGCTCCCTTGGCGAGGCCCGAGTGGAAACCCAGGAAGAAAGCCAATAAGCAACTTGACCTGTTCTAGTGTAACGAAAATACAATGAGCAAATCCATTTCGAAGGGGGTGAGAAATCTTAATACCTGGAGGATGTTCCTAATGTGATAAGCATTGACTTGAGCATTAGTCATGTGCATTATTAATACGTATTGACAATGCATTGGGGAGGAGTTCCAATGGCTAATATGGTGCGGTTGAACATAACTTTGCCTGAAGAATTGGCAAATCAGCTCGAAGAAGTTGCCGGCCCCGGTCGGAAGAGCCGCTTTATCGCCGAAACCCTGCAGCGAAGGGTCAAGGAGATCAAAGAGCAGGAGCTTCAAGAGCTCCTTGAGGAAGGATACAAGGCCAGAAAGGAAGAGGGGTCTTCTCTCGCAAAGGAATTCGAGAGCGTTGATCTAGAGGGTTGGAATGGATATTAGGAGGGGCGAAGTTTTCATTGCAGCGCTAGACCCGGTCTTGGGAAGCGAAATCTCGAAGACGAGGCCGGTGTTGATTGTGTCCAACAACCAGAACAACAGTTTTTCTTCAACAGTGACCATCCTTCCCATCACCTCCGGAAATCTCGTGAAAATCTACCCATTCGAAGTCTTTCTGCCTGCCGGAGCTGGAAATCTGCCGAAGGATTCTAAGGCCAAGGCGGATCAGATCCGCACGCTGGATAAAAGCCGACTGGTGAAACGAATCGGAAAAGTGGATAAGCGTGCAATGGACCTGGTTGAAAAGGCCTTGGCCGTTCACCTGGCGCTAGGCTTGGGACAAAAATAAACATGGACAAGTCAAATCATGATCGGTGTCTTTGACTCAGGGTACGGCGGGCTGACGGTTCTCAAGGGTTTTCTGGAAAAGCTTCCGGACTACGACTACCTCTATCTGGGCGACAGCGCACGTGCGCCCTATGGCAACAAGTCCCTGAAGGTCATTTATGACTATACGCGACAGGCCGTGGATTTTCTTTTCAGCAGGGGCGCGGTCCTGATCATCCTGGCATGCAATACCGCATCAGCCAAGGCCCTCCGGCGGATCCAACAGGAATGGCTGCCCGATCACTATCCTGACCGGCGGGTCCTGGGGGTGGTCATTCCCCTCGCAGAAGCTGCTGTGGATGCCAGCCGCTGGGGCCGGATCGGCGTGATCGGAACCCGTGCGACGGTCGAATCCAGGGTCTTCGACCAGGAACTGCACAAACTCGATCCGAAGTTGAAGGTCATTGAAAAGGCCTGCCCTCTTCTGGTTCCCCTGGTGGAAGAGGGGTGGGTACGAAAGCCGGAGACCCGCTCCATCCTGAAAAAATATGTCCTTCCCCTTAAGAGTGCGGCCATCGACACCTTGATTCTCGGGTGCACACACTATCCTTTTCTGAAAAACGATATTGCAAGAATCATGGGCAAGAACTGTCGCGTGCTGGACGCACCGGCCATCGTGGCGGACAAACTGGCCGATTATCTCGTCCGCCATCCTGAGATCGAGTCAAGGCTCTCCCGTAATCAAGCGCGGAGTTTCTCCACCACCGACGACCCGGAGCGGTTCAGGACCTTTGGAGAGGATTTCCTGGGCCGGCGAATCGGGGAAGTTCTGGCGGTGGATTTAAAAGAGTAAAGCCGAATCGAAAGCCTTAAACCGCCAAGACGCCAAGTGCGCCAAAAAACAAATTTTTGCGTTTTTCTTCGCGTCCTTCGCGCCTCGCGGTTCAATCCGTTGATTTTTTCAGGAACGGAAATCAGGCAAGTCACTGCACAAGAGCCGCTCTCACCTGACTGATTCCTTCCAGCGATTCCACCTGCTTCAGGCCTATCTTCAGGAGACCGGCGATCGGTTCCAGCAACTCAAAAACCTCTTCCTTCCTCACCCGAATGGTTCTCGGCAAATCGCTGCTGTTCTGAAGATGGT
>Ga0068714_10006510_pt1 | contig 11825 bp, 12 predicted proteins | sample MTBNYHSulfiMetaG_FD_62988 | JGI IMG/M metagenome (GOLD analysis project Ga0068714, IMG submission 62988) | Enrichment culture microbial communities from rom New York Harbor, USA that are MTBE-degrading - MTBE-NYH (New York Harbor Sulfidogenic)... | ecosystem: Environmental > Aquatic > Marine >... | reverse complement strand
AGGATAAAATCAAGAAGTTCACGATCGATGTGAAAATCGTATCGGACGAAATGTGCCAGAATTGCTTTCTTTTCGGGTGGCATTCCGAGTTCAGCCAAGAGATATGTAAAGAAAGCATCATCATCAATTTCACCCAAATCCCAGCGGTTGTTTTGTTCACCATTGATGATTCTTTCAATGTCGCGGATATCTGCGTCTAACCTTTCCGCTAATAGGCTGTTAAATGTTCCGTGCACGGTATGCAAAAGAACCCCTGCCAAATCCCAGAAGAGAGCTTTAATTGCCATGCGAGCCGATCTCTTTCAAATGAGATGAATCATCCAGCCTGATTAAATTCGCACTTCCACTCGGGTCAATATGAAATTCAGTGATGCTGCACGGTTTGAGGGCGTAATACGGCTTCTGGTTGAGATACGCACCGCCAAAACATTCCATTAAGATTTGACTCAAGACACCGGAATGTCCAATGATGATCGTATCTTGCCCTTGGGATTGTTGTTGGATCAAATGCCAAGTTTGCGCAATCCTCCTCATGAAGTGTTTTTGAGATTCTCCGCTGAATGCACGGACAATCCTCATCCAACAGTGGTCAATCTTCTGGATCAAAGGATGATAGTCTTGTTGGATGTCATCTCTGATTTGCTTGCCTTCCATCCAACCGAAATCGATCTCTGTTAAACCCTCAAGAGGAACTGGTTGAAGCCCGGTGGTTTCTGAGATGATCTCTGCTGTTTGCATAGCCCGCTGCAGAGGGCTGGAGTAAAGTTTTTTGGCGTGGGTTTTGCGCAGAGCATTTGCAACTTCGCGAGCTTGCTGAAGCCCTTCTTCATTCAGTGGGATATCTGTAACCCCGTGCAGGATCTGCTGATCTACCCAGGTTGTCGTGCCATGTCGAACGAGATAATAGGTTGCCAAAATACCTCCCTCTTATGATCCAGAAATGAGCCAGGATTTCGTGAGGTCTCTGCCTGCTGGAGATGCCTGTGAATTGAGAACTTGATGAATTCTTGTGTTCATTTCCTGCCGATTGGTAAAAAGAACAGCATGCAATCCAATGTCATGCGCCCCTTCGACATTGGCGGGCTTATCGTCAATGAATAATGTCTCTTCAGCTGTACAGCCAAGTTTTTTCAGCATGTATTCAAAAATATCCGCGTGCGGTTTGATCATTCCGATTTCACAAGAGATGACAATCTCGTCAAAAGTGCCGTCAACATTCCAGTGGCTATTGAGCATTGGGCGCAGTACCTCTGAAAAATTTGTCAGCAATCCGGTTTTGAAAGATTGGCGATACATACGGATATCAGCCAAGATTTCAGAATCAATGAAAAAGTCATTGCGGAGGAAATCTCTCAGATGTTGAATCTCTTCCGGTGGTAAACCTAAAGACTGTAAAATGTGGTTCCAGAATTCATCTTGGGTAAATTCACCTCTGTCTAAACGGTCATTGAACTCGCTATAGAAAAAAGGCCGAATGGTTTCGTAAGGAAGCTTCAATCGTTCCGCTGCAGCCTGGTATAAAAACTTGCCTTTTGTGCGAAGCAGAACACCTTCCAAATCCCAAATAATTGCTTTAATGCTCATGCGGCTTCCTCATGTTTTAAGTGTTGGGTATCGTTCATTCTGATCATCTTGGTCGGACCTTCTTGGCTGATTCCCATCTCGGTAATGCTGCAGGTATCCACGATGAATTGAGTTACATTGTTGAATCTTCCCCCAAATTCGTGCATTAAGATCACTCGCAACACTCCTGAATGAGCTACTATTATGAGCGTTCGTTGATCTGCTTGTTCGCGTAAACCTTGCCATGTTTTAAGCACCCGTTTATTGAACTGCGAAAAGCTCTCTCCCGAAAACCAACTGATAATCACACGCAGCACGTAGTACATTCTGACTAAGATCAGGTGGCTTTTTAGAATTGGCCAAAGATCGCGTTTTCCCTCCAGCCAGCCGAAATCCATTTCGCGCAAGCCTTCCAAGATACTTACAGAGATGCCAGTTGTTCGTTGAATTGCCTGGGCGGTCTGCAAGGCTCGCCGCAAAGGGCTGGAGACCAAATGGGCATCTTTTTCTTTCTCAAGCGATTGTGCAGTCAGATTAGCTTGCTTGAGTCCATACGAACTAAGGGATGGATTGGAGCTGCCATTCAGAATACCGCGCTCCATCCATTCTGACACACCATGGCGCACGAGCAAGACGCGCTTGGGAGCCATTGAGATATTATTCAAAATTGTTTTTTGGGTCCTTTCTGAAAATACAGCCTGATAGATTGCACGAACCCGAATTATACATGCACTTGAAATCTAATACCAAAAATTAATAAATAGATTACACAAAAACCCTTCCCTTTTTTTCGCTGCAGGATTATTAATTAACCAGTTAATAATTAAAAGGTAAAGCAATGGATTTTCAAGCGCACAGAACAATTGGACATCTGCTTATGCAAAGCTGTCGCTCCAGAGCTAAAAAAGCTGACCGCATTATGGAGCGTTGCAAATTATTTCGCGGGCAGGGTATTATGCTGTTAACCCTAGCTAAACAACCAGGACTTACCCATTCAAAAATTGCTGAGGAATTAGATATTTCGGCTGCGGCTGCTACCAAGGCGATTAAGCGATTGGAAAAAGCTGGTTATTTGCATCGCCAGACGGATACGCAGGATGAGCGTATTTCTCGTGTGTTTCTGCGAGAGGAAGGCCTTGCACTTATTGAACAAATCAAGAGCTCATTTAAAAAATTGGATGAAATTACATTTCGCGGTTTTTCTGATGAAGAGCTTGTAATATTTCAAGGATATTTGGAGCGAATTTTGAACAACTTGCATAAAAACCAGTTTGATTAAGTCAAAACAATTGATGGTACGATAATGGTTTTTCTGGAATGAGTGAATTAATCAACGAGTCAAAAAAAGAAGAAAAACTACTTTGATCAGGTAGAGGTGTAGATTGTTAAAGAAATTATTTGCCTATGTTGGTGAGTATAAGAAAAAAATTATTTTTGTACCGCTTTTCGTGCTGCTGGACGTGGTCTGCGAGCTGAGTCTGCCGTTGCTCATGGCGCGCATTGTGGATATCGGCATTCCCAATCAGGATACTGCTTTTATCACCCGTACGGGAATTTTTATGGTGTTGCTTGCCTGCGCCGCCATGGTTTTTGGTATCCTGAACATGAAATTTTCTACAACCGGCAGCGTTGGTTTCGCTGCAAATTTGCGAAATGCACTTTTTGAGAAGATTCAGCAATTTTCGTTTAACAATATTGATCAATTCAGCACATCGTCATTGGTAACACGTTTGACAAACGACGTCAATAATTTGCAGGTTACATTCATGATGGCTTTGCGTATCCTAACGCGCGCACCCTTCATGCTGGTGATCGCTTTCATTTTAGCGTTTCGAATCAACGCACATTTGTCCGTCGTTTTAGCAGTAGCAATTCCTATTCTGGTGATTAGTATTTTTTTGATCATTCGCACGGCTGTTGCGCGTTTTACGTTCATGCAAGAAAAAATTGATGCGATCAATCAAGTGATCCAAGAAAATTTGATCGGCATACGCGTGGTGAAATCTTTTGTCCGAACTGAGCACGAGAAATCAAAATTTACATCCGTTAATGACGCTTTTACTGCAGCTGCTATCCGTGCTATCAATCTTGCTATTCTGAATATGCCGGTGATGATGTTTGTGCTGGGTTCTGCTACTATTGCAGTGATCTGGATGGGCGGCAGAATGGTTGCTTTGGGAACATTAGGAACCGGTGAATTGATCAGTTTCATCAGTTATATTTTTATGATTTTGATCAGTGTCATGATGATGTCTATGGTCATAATCATGAGCGCTCGTGCCGAAGCCAGCGGGAAGCGCATACTGGAAGTGTTGCAGACAAAAATTGATATCCAAGATAAACCTGCCGCCATGATTGAGAAACACTCTTCAGATAGTGCGGGGAGTCTGCAAACGAGCGAAATGGATAGAGCAGAGTTTCCTAAAGTAAGAAAGGGAAAAATAGAGTTCCGTGACGTCGATTTTCGATATTCCATGGGTGGCAGCGGAGAAGACGTGTTGTGTGGCATCAATTTTTCATTCGAACCGGGAGCTATGGTTGGCATCGTGGGCAGCACAGCTTCCGGCAAGTCAACATTGGTAAATCTAATCCCGCGTTTGTACGATGTGACTTCTGGGGCTGTACTGGTAGATGACGTAGATGTGCGCGATTATCGACTGTTTGACCTGCGTGCCCAAATTGGTATGGTCTTGCAGACAAATACGCTTTTTTCCGGCACGATCCTAGAGAACATATTATGGGGAAATAGCCAAGCGACCCAGGCAGAAGTGGAGGAAGCCTGCCGCCTTGCCCAGTCGCATGATTTCATCATGTCCTTCCCGGATGGATACGCTACCCTGCTCGGACAGGGAGGCGTGAATATCTCCGGCGGGCAAAAGCAGCGTTTATGCATTGCCCGAGCGATGTTGAAAAAACCACGCATTCTGATTTTAGATGACAGCACCAGTGCAGTCGATTTAGCCACGGAAGCCAAGATTCAGGAAGCTTTTTATAAGAATTTTTCTGACACAACCGTTCTGATCATTTCTCAACGGATCCGCTCGGTTAGGGATGCGGATATGATTGTTGTTTTGGATGATGGCAAAATATCTGGAATTGGAACGCATGAAAAATTATTGGCTGAAAATGAGATCTACAATGAAATCAATTTATCCCAACAGGAAGGGGTGTTGACGCAATGAGCGAACAGAAAAGAGTCACAACCCAACCGACAGCCCCAGAACCGCGCCACGGACCAGGCGCAATGCTCAAATTTGAAAAGCCCAAAAACATCAAAAGAACCATCTTGCGCCTATTAGCATATATGGCAGAGCGTAAGGCTTTGTTGTTTGTTGTGGTTTTGTTGCTTCTGCTCAGTTCGGCAGGTTCTCTGGCAGTGAATTACATGATCAAGCCTTTGATCAATCAATACATATTGCCGGGCGATTTTCGCGGTTTCGCGCTTGCATTGGTTGGGATGGCTGGTATCTATGGTATCAGCATTGGCGCTTCTTATGGACAAAGCCGCCTGATGCTGCAGATTGCCCAAAAGACCTCAAACGCTATTCGGAAAGATCTTTTTGGAAAATTGCAGAATTTACCCTTATCTTATTTTGATGTGCACACTCATGGCGAATTGATGAGTCGTTTCACCAACGATGTAGACAATATCCAGTTGGCTTTTGAGCAAAGTTTGGTGCAGTTGATTTCTAGTGCCTTGACCTTCATTGGATCTATATTCATGATGATCTTCTTAAGCCCTCTGCTTTCTTTGGTGTCCGGCTCGATCTTAGTATTTATGTTCTTTGCAGCGCGTCTGCTCACTGATCGGAGTGGTAGATTTTTCAAAGCGCAGCAAGCGAACCTCGGCAATTTAAATGGATACATAGAGGAAATTGTTGATGGATTGAAAGTTGTGAAGGTATTTAATTATGAAAATACCGCGCACCAGGAATTCCAAATACGAAATGAAGCATACCGAAAGGCGGCCACCAGCGCCAATTTCTACGCAGCTGTTATTATGCCGGTGGTCATGAATTTGAACAACATTTCCTACGCCGCAATCGCTCTTTTCGGAGGGCTATTGACGGTTTTGGGGCGCTTTGATGTTGGCTCGTTGGCAGCCTTCCTGCAATATGCGCGCCAGATGGGAATGCCAGTGCAGCAGATCTCCAACCAAGCCAATACGATCTTGGCAGCTCTGGCGGGGGCGGAGCGCGTCTTTGAAGTGATGGATCAAAACCCCGAAGAGGATAACGGAAAAGTTCGACTCGTAGGCGCTAGCCAGGAAAGCAATGGTTTTGTAGAGGTGGATAGAAACGGCATTCACCCTGCGCATTGGGCTTGGAAAGTTCCGCACGCAGATGGTTCAGTAGAATTTGTTGAACTGAAAGGGGATGTACGTTTTCACGATGTGACTTTCGCATATGAACCGGGTGTGACTGTGATCAACCATATCTCTTTGTACGCAAAACCAGGTCAAAAAATTGCTTTTGTGGGTTCTACAGGTGCAGGCAAAACGACCATTACCAACTTGATCAATCGCTTTTATGATATCCAACGTGGGGCGATCACTTTCGATGGCATTGATATTCGCAATATACGCAAAGATGACTTGCGCAAATCGTTGGGGATGGTATTGCAGGACACCCACTTGTTCACCGGGACTGTAATGGAGAACATCCGTTATGGACGTTTGGACGCGAGTGATGAAGAGTGCATTGAGGCAGCTAAAAAAGCTAGTGCGCATTCATTCATTAAACGTCTGCCGCAGGGCTATAAGACCCAAATAACGGCTGATGGAGCCAATCTATCTCAGGGACAACGCCAACTCTTGGCGATTGCCAGGGCTGCGGTAGCGGATCCACCTGTTTTGATCCTAGATGAAGCTACTAGTTCCATTGACACACGCACGGAAGGTCTGATTGAAAAGGGCATGGATGCAATCATGCATGATCGCACTGTATTTGTGATTGCGCATCGTCTCTCGACAGTGCACAATGCCAATGCGATCATTGTCTTGGAGAATGGTGAAATCATTGAGCGCGGTGACCACGACGACCTATTGGAACAAAAAGGTCGTTATTACCGTTTGTATACCGGTCAATATGAACTGGATTAAACCGCTATAAACTAAAGGCTTGGGTTGATTGCACGCAAAATTTTGGTTATTGACAGCAATATCATTAAAGGTGCTGTGTATCATTAATGCGAATGATCTGTGTGGATCCATTTCCATAATAAATAAACTCACTGATGCTGCAGGTCTTTAACAGAATTGGCTGCAGACTATCAAATTGTTCATTGGACAGAATGACTTTGAACAAGTAATTTCCGATAACGCCATGCGCAATGATCAAGATATTTCCATGCGGCATGTACTGTTGGATAATCTGCCAACTCTGGCAAGCTCGTTTGTGTACATGCCCCAAACTTTCGCCGCTCACCTGCGCCAGCATAATTTTGATTAATAAACACAACCGCTTTCTAATTGATATATGCTGTGAAGGTGCTTCGAAATAAGAACCGCCTTCTAACCAGCCAAAATTCATTTCCCGTAGGTCATCAAGAATAAAGGGTTGAATAGATTTACCCGCGCAGATGAGTTGGGCGGTCTCGCGTGCGCGGCCTTGCGGACTGCAAAAGATTGCGTCGAAATGAATATTCGCTAAAGCCTGAGCGGTCTTCTGTGCTTCAATTCTACCCTTGAGACTAAGCGGACTGTCTGTAGCACCCTGAACTTTTGCCGCTTCTAAATCTTGAGTGGTGCCATGACGGATGAAATAAATATACTGCATGAGGTTTTATTGTACTTGTTTTATTTTTAGAAGAAAAACAGAAAGACCTTGGATGTTTGTCTTTTGACGAGCCAATCCGCCTCGGATATACTAAACATGCTTTTGATAGAGATTTTCGGAGGTTTTTATGACATCCAGCAACACTTTCAAACTTACCTACGCTACCATGTTCAACCCTCCCGAAGAACTTCACCAACGTTTTGAATCCGCGTTGGCTCAGGTGAAATCGGAGCTGGGCAATGAATACGCCATGTTTATTAATGGGAAAGACAAAAAAGCGCAGGCGACTTTTGAAGACCGCAGTCCAATTAATACTGATTGGGTTTTAGGGTATTTCCAACAAGGCAATCAGCAGGATGCTGCTGAAGCTATTCAAGCAGCGCGGCAAGCGTTTCCGGATTGGAGCGCCCGGCCTTGGCAGGAACGGGTTGCCTTGCTGCGTAAAGCGGCAGATCTGATTGATGAACGGATCTTTATGATGGGGGCTGTTATTGCGCTTGAAGTCGGCAAGAATCGCATGGAAGCTCTGGGGGATGCTGCAGAAACAGCCGATTTGATCCGCTACGCTTGCGACCAAATAACCGCTAATGACGGTTTTATCAAAAAAATGGGCAGTGATCCACTGCAGGGTTACAAAGCTGTCAATTTTTCCGCATTAAAACCCTATGGCGTCTGGCTAATTATCAGCCCATTTAATTTCCCAAGCGCTTTAACAGGGGGTCCAGCTGGTGCTGCTTTAGCGGCTGGAAACACAGTGGTCATTAAACCTGCCTCGGATACTCCTTGGACTTCGCGTTTATTGGCGGAATGTTTCCGAGATGCCGGTTTGCCGGATGGTGTTTGTAATTATGTCACAGGTCCTGGTCGTACGTTAGGACAAGCCTTGATTGATAGTCTGCAAGTGGATGGCATAACCTTCACTGGTTCATATGCGGTTGGTATGCATATCTTCCGCAGTTTTGCCCAAGGTGTATATGTCCGCCCGACCATATTGGAGATGGGTGGAAAGAATCCGGCTATTGTTAGTCAGTATGCAGATATCGAAGAAGCTGCATTGGGAATTGTCCGTTCCGCTTTTGGATTGCAGGGTCAGAAGTGTTCAGCTTGTTCGCGCGTGTTTATTGAAAAACCAGTATACCAAGCTGTGTTGAACCGCATGGTTGAATTAACTCAAAAATTGACCATTGGCGATCCTACACAACGCAGCGTATATCTTGGCCCCGTGGTGAATCAAAATTCCTATCAGGAATACCAAACCTATATCAACGAAATGGAAAAGGACGGTGGCCGTTTTCTAACCGGTGGAAAAATTTTAACTGATGGTGATTTTGCTAAAGGATACTTTTGCGCCCCAACAATTGTAGCGGATTTAACTATTGAGCAACGGCTGTGGAAACATGAAATGTTCGTGCCGATCACTACCTTGATGCCTGTGGAGAATCTGCAGGAAGCTATGCATTACGCCAATGATGTTCCCTATGGCTTGACTTCCGGTTTCTATGGATCTCTTGAAGAGGCAAAATGGTTCTTTGAGAATATTCAGGCCGGCGTAAATTACGTCAACCGACCGCAGGGCGCAACAACAGGCGCTTGGCCTGGATTCCAGCCTTTCGGTGGTTGGAAAGGTTCAGGTTCAAGCGGGAAGAATGCCGGTGGACTGTATTATGTCCAACTTTATATGCACGAACAAATCCAGACCTTGATACAAAAGGTATAGCGAATTAATGTTTCAACTTTGGATTGAGGAACATGCCCGCCTTCTATTACTTGTCAGTGGTTGAGAAGGGAGATCCGATTATATCGTTTGTGATGTATTTCTCCAAATGGTTCAGGTTAGCCGAGGATTCAGGAATAGCTTTACCCTTGATTGATATACTCGCTTTATGAACTGATCGCGGATCTCCGCTTATCAAGGGGTGCCAAGCGGGCAGGGGTTTTCCCTCCAGTATCAAACGATAGGCGCAGGTTGGCGGCAGCCATTTCAATTGGGTAACTTTGGAAGGGGTAAGCTTGATGCAGGTGGGCATGGCGCTTTTGCGGTCAGTATATAACTGACAGACGCAGGTTTCCAAATCTAGAAATCGGCAGGCGACGTTGGTAAAATCAACTTGCCCACTGGCTTCATCTTCAAGCTTATACAAACAGCAGATGCCGCAGCCATCGCACAACGATTCCCACTCATCCAGGCTCATCTCGGTGAGTTTTTTCGTTTCCCAAAAAGGCTTGTTCTTTTTCATCGAGCAGCGTGGTTGCTGTGATCAGCAGCTTTTTTTAATAACTCTGCCAGCTCGCGGGCTTGCTTGGCAGTAAGGTAGATATTAGTCTCGCCTGCATAAAAGATCTTTTCCTCTTCAGGACCGTATTCCTTAAAACAGACGCAGATGTTATCGTCAAAATCCCGGTCTTTGGGATCGAAAAAGATGTTGATGACCAAACTGCCATTTAATAGTTCCATTGCCATCTCTACCTCCAAATAGAAAAGAAGAAAGATCAGGGTACGAATAATGATAACGTATCTTTGATAAAAAAAGCAAATTTCAAAGCTCTCATCTGAGAATTATGTGTTATTAATTTATAAGATCAATCAATCGAGAAATATTCGAACGGAGAGAAAAAATGTATTCCCTAAAAAAGGCGCTACGTTTAATGATTGTGCTTGAATTGGGTCTGGCTGTGATTTTTACAGGCTGTTCACAAGAAAAGAATAATGTCGTTGATATTGGCATTCCGGTATTGGAAGAGTTAAAAAATGCCAAAGGCAAACTGGTGTTCGCCGCTCAAAAGGATAGTAAATCCATGTTCGATATTTTCTTCATGAATATGGAAAACCGGAAGATTTACCAATTGACGAAACAAGCTGCTGCGGATATTTCCCCTGATTTTGCCACAGATTCCAGCCTGATGGTTTTTTCCTCCAACCGTTTTGGAACCTATGATATCTTCGGTATGCCATTGCCGGAGGGAGAGCCGCAAAGGTTGACGACTTTTCAGGCGGAAGAAACTGAGCCGCGCATTTCGCCAGATGGTCTAAAAATTGTATTTCAATCTGATGCCAGCGGAGACTATGACATTCTGACAATGACCAGGGATGGGAATGCCGTCGAACGCTTGACTATTGAGGATTCGCAGGAAACCCAGGCGGATTGGTCGCCGGAGGGCGATCAGCTGTCTTTTGTCTCAGATAGAGACGGAGATTTTGAAATTTTTATCATGAAAACTAACGGCAGCGCTGTTGAACAGTTGACCAGCAATGACTATTACGATGCAGCACCGGTTTGGTCGCCTGATGGCGCCACACTCGCTTTCATTTCAAAACGTGATCAGCATTTTCAGTTATTCCTACATCACCTACAAGATGGTTCTGAACAGCAGCTAACGGAAAGCAGCACCACTATCCATTCTCCGATTTGGTCGCCTGATGGTAAATACTTGGCGTATGTAAGTGACAGCGAAGATGTCAGCCAGATCCATGCCATTGATATCAACGCTGGTGAGGAATATCTAATTTGCAGTGGTTATTACAAGTATTCAGGGTTATCCTGGGTTGAATAACAAAAAGCCGCGTCTTAAAACGCGGCTTCTCCTTCCAGTGAGGTGGAATTTAATGCTGGCCTTTGCTGTTAACTGAACCGAGACCGCTGATATTTTGATCTACCTGTGGGTTAGTACCATAGTAAGAAACTGATCCAATGCCGCTGACGTTCACATCCAAAGAATCCTCTACCCATACAACAGCGCTGCCCGCGCCGGATAAATTTATCTCTGCTTGATTACTGCGCAAATCCCCGGCTTCGTAACTGCCTACACCGCTGATGTCAATATCTTGTGTGTTTACCTGCCCAGCAATAACGATCGCGCCCGCAGAAGCCAGATTGATTTCCAGCATGTCAGCTGACAAATCATCGATCTCTACACTACCCGCACCGGTCAGATCAACTTCAAATTTGTCAGTCTCAAGTTGGAGGATCTTGATCGCGCCAGCTCCAGAAAGAGAGATGCGCTCAAGGTCTTTTACGGTCAGAGTATAAATCACGCGGCGGATCGGTCCTCCAAAAAAGCCGCGGCGCGTGCTGATAACCAACTCCCCGTTTTCCACTTTGCTGGTGATGTAGCGCAGATAGTCACGCGGCGCTTCGATTGTCAGGGATTCTTTTTCGCCTTGTTCGATTATGAATTCGCCAAAAGTCTCAATGCGGATCTTGTCAAAATCACTGACTACTTCTGTGCGGGTTTGCATGCTACCATCCACGCAGCCAGTCAAAGAAAAGGCCAAGATCCCCAAGAATATGACCGATAAGAGTTGATTGGTTTTCCGTTCCATCTTCATCACCTCAACATTCTGACTCATAAAATCCTGTTTCATACCCATATACGCAGAATGTTAAAAAAAGGATTCTTGTTATTTAATGTATTCAAATAATTGGAAATTTGCTGCCGGGATTACTGCTTGGTTTCATCCCTGTTGAGTTGTTCTTTTTTCTTTAT
>Ga0068714_10006508_pt1 | contig 11829 bp, 11 predicted proteins | sample MTBNYHSulfiMetaG_FD_62988 | JGI IMG/M metagenome (GOLD analysis project Ga0068714, IMG submission 62988) | Enrichment culture microbial communities from rom New York Harbor, USA that are MTBE-degrading - MTBE-NYH (New York Harbor Sulfidogenic)... | ecosystem: Environmental > Aquatic > Marine >... | reverse complement strand
CAAGCGCGACGCCTCTGCCAACCCCACGGCTGGCCCTCGTAACCACTGCTACCTTCCCAAACAGATCGACCATGCCCCCCCTTGCCACTAGCTGCGTTGGTGATCCGCGGGTAGACTCCGGTCAAGGAGCCGCAAGCCCGTGACTCCCCACGCGAGAACAGCTGCTGCCAGAAATACTACGCCTTGAATCACAGGATCAGTCGCAAAGAAGTTCGACGCCGCACTGATGTAACGGTATTCCGCTGGTGCTTCCAACAGGTAGTGAACGACCGGCATCAGCAGATAGCTCAAGCAGAGACCAGCGACGAACAGCTCGACGCCAGTTGGCGCGGGTTTCCGTCGCCACCGGCGGAGTACGGTCATGAACACCAACCAGATGATGCCGGTCGCGATGGCTCCAGCGGCGATCACCTGCGCGACGGGGACAGAGCCGACCGCGGGTACGCGAATTGCCTGGTCGAGCACCCCGCACTGCGGCAGATCGACGGCCCTCAGCAGGAGCAGGCACGGCATCAGCCCCGCGCCGTCGAGAGCCAGCCAGGCGAGCCCTGCGGGGCGTTCGGCCGCCCACGAGCCGGGTAGCAGGGCAAACACCAGAGCCACGAGCGCCACCAACGCACAGACCAGCGCCAGATCGAGCGGCAGGGTCGGCTGATTGCAACTCATCGTGATGAGCGGAATGCCGATGACCAGCGGCGGCGCGCAGATCAGCCACACCTGCCACCAGCGCGGGGGAACATATCGCCTGTGCCATACCCCGGCAAGCCGTCCCCACAGCCAATTCACGAGCACGGAACCGATCATCACCAGCCCGGCTGCGACGATGCTCGCCATCCAATAGCGGCTCACCGTGATCGCATCGAATGGCATTGCATCGAGATGCCCATACAGGAATATGGCGTAACGGTCGCTTACTGCAAACCAGTAGTAGAACGCACCCAGGATGAACACAGCAATGGGCAGGGCAAAAAACAGCGCTCGTTTCCAACGAACGTCGCACATTATCGTGTTCCTCCAATCGCAGCGCAGAGACAGAGAACCCAAGTGTCTGAGGAATCGATTGCTCTGTGGAGACCACAAGACCAGGGTCACGAAGAACGTGCGCCACCAGGACGCATTACCCAGGCCATCATCGGATTGTAACACAAAGACCTGACCGGTCAAATCACCACACCCGTGATGCCTATGCTGTGATATCCATTCGGAGCGATGGAAGCACCCCCAGCTGGCAGTTTGTCGTATTCTCATACCACCGTTCGGCACGCTGGATCAAGCGAAATCTATTGAGGTATTGACAAAAAAACAAGAGTGTGTTATACTATTCACTAGATGAAAACACATTTCAGTATATAAAAACTATTCCAATGGTAGGAGAGTGATTGAGTTTTGCGAGCCGGCACACGAGAACTGGTTGACAGGGACGCGTTGTTCGGCTCGTTTTTGTTCAACATACACGGAGGGGTTGATTTCTATGGAAAAATTGGACACACTGCAAAAAATCTTGGAATCTGGCGTCGTTGCGATCATGCGCGCCAAGAGCTCCGACCAGTTGCTAGCCGCCGCAGATGCCATTCGTGAGGGTGGCGTCAACGTGATCGAGGTGACGATGACCACTCCGGGCGCCCTGGACGTGATCAGCCGGGCGGTGAGTAAATATGACGAGTCCGTCGTATTTGGAGCGGGTTCCGTGTTGGATCCGGAGAGTGCTCGGGCATCTATTCTGGCCGGTGCCCAATTCATCGTTTGTCCCACGCTCAGCGTCGCGACGATCGAGCTATGCAAACGCTACGCGATCCCCGCCATGCCCGGAGCCTACACGCCGACCGAGGCGCTCGTGGCCTGGCAGGCCGGCGCCGATGTGGTCAAGATCTTCCCGGCGGATATCGGGGGTCCGGCTTACATCAAAGCCATTAAAGCGCCATTGCCCCAGATTCGGCTCGCCCCTGTCGGCGGCGTCAGCCTGGAAAACACCGCGGATTTCATTCGCGCTGGTTCCGCTTGTGTGGGTGTGGGAAGCTCACTGGTCAATCAAAAACTGTTGGACGGCAAGGATTTTGCCACACTGACAGAACTCGCCCGCCGTTTCCGCGCAGAAGTGGAAAAGGGACGCGCCGCTTGAGCGGCAGATGAGGAGCCTTCCATGATAGAACGACACGTCACATTCGACGTCCTTCCCGGTAAAGAGCACGAGTTTGAAAAGCTGTTCGTCGAAGCATATCGTCCGGCGATGTCTACTATGCCGGGATTCGTCAAAGTCGAACTCCTGCGCCAGCAAGCAGATCCAACGAAATACCTGATGACAATCCGCTTCGAATCGCTGGAAACCGCCGCCGCATGGCGCACATCGGAAGCACACGAAGCGTTGAAACCCAAGATCAAGGCACTCTATGGCGGGAGTTCTCTACTGGTCTGTGACGTTGTCGCTTGACACCATCCAGCGGCGACGTACTGGGAGATGAAGTGAAACAAAACCGCGAGCCAGAAGAACGATACAATATCCGAGTTTTGGACCGGGCGATCCAGGTTCTATCCGCTCTGTCCGATGGGAAACTGCACACACTGACGAATCTGAGCGAACAGGTTGGGCTGAGTAATAGCACGGCCTTTCGCATCCTGTCGACGCTGTACTACCACAACTACGTCGAGCGCGATGAGCCGACCGGCGCATACAAGTTGGGGCTGGCCTGTCTGGAACTGGCAAGGGCCTACAGCGAAAGCAACGACGTTCGGGTAACCGCACTGCCCGACCTGGAAATGCTCCGCGACGATACCAAGGAAACAGTACACCTGGCCGTGCTGGACAGGAACCAGGTGGTCTACCTGGACAAGTTGCCGGGTCTGCACGCCATCGGCATCATGTCGTCGCAGATCGGAAGACGCGCTCCCGCCTATTGCACCGGGCTGGGCAAAGTGCTGCTGGCCTACCAGGAAGACAAGGCGGGTATTATCGAATACTTCGAGCGCAAGGGCTTCTACCGTTTCACCGACAGCACGATTGGTAGCATCGAAGAATTGATGGCCCAACTGGAAGAGATCCGCAACCGCGGGTATGGCTTCGACGAAGGCGAGCACGAGGCTGAGGTGCGCTGTGTGGCCGTGCCCATTTTCGACATGAGCGGCCAACTGGTCGCAGCAATCAGTGTGTCCGGCCCAAGCAGCCGTCTGTCTCCCATTCGAGACAACCAGCAATTGATCGAGAGGGCCGTGCGGTCCGCCCAGTCCATCTCAGCCAAGCTGGGATATCGCGGAGACAATCAACCGAAACACAAGCCGTAAGCAGACCGATACTTTTGTCGATCAAGGAGGGACCATGCGTAAGATCATCAATCAGCGCCAGAGGGTGCCGGCACCGGAAATCTTGCAGGGGTTCAAGGACTTGCTCAAGATCTACAGCCCATCATGTGTCATCGCCGACGCCCAAGAGCGCGCCGGCGTCATGCACAGTTACATCAGACCACTCATCCCTGAGCTGCGTTTCGCCGGACCGGCCCTGACCATCAGGCTGGAACCGGGTAATCAGGTCGATTGCCTGGATGCGCTGCCGGTTGCCCAGACAGGCGACGTCATCGTCGTCGATGCCGCAGGTGAGACAGAAACATCGATTTGGGGCGGGCTCATGTCGGGCCTGTGTAAGATGAAAGGCGTTGCCGGTGCGGTCATCGACGGCGGCATGCGCGACACCGATGAGACGCGTGACATCGGCTTCCCCATCTACTCGAAATCGATCGTGCCGCGTTCGACCCACACGCCCTATTCCGGGCGTATGGAGCCAATCGAGGTGAACGTGACGATTCAGTGTGCTGGGGTCGTCGTCAACCCGGGCGACATCGTGATCGGTGATGAGATCGGCATCGTCGTCGTGCCGATCGATACTGCAGCGGAGGTATTGGAAGCAGCGCGCACGTTGGCCGAGAAGGAAGAACAGGCCCGTCAGAAAATACGTGCAGGAAAGACCCTGGAAGAATTATTGGCAGAGTTTGGCCGCTTGTAGAGGTTCGATGCCCGAGCGGCGCATGGACGCTTCGAGTCGAAAGAAAGGATAGGATTATGCCTAAGCTTGAGTCGCAACGAGTTTCCCGATTGCAGCAGTTGATGAAAAAGGAAGGTATGCAGGCTGTGATCTGCCGGCTGCCCGAAAATGTCGTATTGACAACCGACTACTGGCCCCACCACGGCTTCTCCTTCGTCGTACTGCCCCAAGAGGGCAAGCCATACCTCTTTGTGCCTGAGGCGGAAGAGCCGTACGCGAATCCCGATTGGGCCGAAGTGGCGACCTTCGGTTGGGGGTTGCTGAAAGATGCCGATCTCTACGCGCAATATCGCCAGATCCTCACCGCCATGATCGCCAAGCTGAACCTCAAGAAGGCTAAGGTCGGGGTGGAGCAGAGCTTTGAGGTCGTCGCTCCAACCTACCGCTCCGCGGAACCGGTCATCCCCGCAGCCCCGTGGAACAACCTGCTGGACGAATTGTTCTCCGATGCCAAGCTGGTCGATGCTGCCGGCGTCCTGCAGCTCGCCCGCGCGATCAAGGGCGAGTACGAGCTGCAGAAACTGCGCGTCACCAACGAGATTGCCGAGATGGGCATGAACGAGTTTCTGGCGAAGCTCGAACCCGGCATGACCGAAGCGCAGATTGGCGCCATCGTGGAGTACAAGATCCGCGCTGCTGGCCCCGGCTACAAAGGCGCGCGGCTGGTCCGTGCCTCAGCCGAAGTCGGCGGTGGCGTGCTAGACACGCTCAAGAACACCGTGCTCATCCCCTCCAGCGGCTACGTCGTCAAGCAGGGCGATCTCGTGATGGTCGAGCTAGCGACCGTGGTGGATGGTTACTGGTCCGATCTGACCTACATGGCTGTCGCCGGCACTCCCAGCACCCGGCAGCGTGAGGTCTACAACGCCGTGTTGGCAGCGCAGCAGGCCGCCGCCCAGCAGATGCGCAACGGCAGGTCGTTTGCGGACCCGGACAGCGCAGCGCGTGAAGTGCTGACGCAAGCAGGGCTTGGCGACTACTTCGTGCACATCACCGGACACGGTGTGGGCTTCCGTTACCACGAGTTCATTCCTTTCCTGGCACCAGGTCTCGACGACACCCTGGAGACAGGCATGGTTAGCAGCGTAGAGCCCGGCGTGTATATAGAAGACCTCGGCGGCATCCGGATCGAGGATAACGTCGCCGTCGGCGCGGATGGTCCCGTCTTTCTATCAACGCCTCGGAAACCCTGGTAGTTTGCAGGAATCAAGAGCTGCGCTGCTATGACAGAGCGCACAGGTATATCATTTGCGAGGAGGGTTCAAACATGAGGTTTAAGAACAAGGAAGTCGCAATTGTGACTGGTGCAACCAAAGGGATCGGCTGGGGCATCGCCAAAGTGCTCGCCCGTGAGGGTTGCCGGGTCGTCGTGGTTGGTCGGGACGAGGCAGGAGGAGCCAACACGGTCAAGGAGATCGAACAGGAAGGAGGTGAAGCATTTTGGGTCAAGTGTGACGTCTCCCAGGAGGATCAGGTCAAGGCCATGGTGCAGAGTACGCTAGACAAGTGGGGGCGCATCGATGTGCTGATCAACAACGCTGGTCTGGGCGTCTACAAGACGGTCTTGGACACAAGCGTCGAAGACTGGGACCGCTGCATGAACGTCGATCTCAAGGGCGTGTTCCTGTGCTCGAAGTATTGCATCCCGCACATGCTCGCGCTCGGGAAGGGCGCGATCGTCAACATCTCTTCCGTCCATGCCCACGCCTCGGTCAATGGCTGTGCGCCCTACGATGCCGCCAAGGGAGGCGTGACGGCCCTGACCCGCGCCATGGCGATCGATCATGGCCCGACGATTCGGGTGAACGACATCTCCCCCGGCTGGGTCATGACGCCGCTTATCCAGAGCATCTTCGACAGCTATGACGACCCGGCGAAGGCCCAGCGTGATGTCGAAGCCCGCCAAGTCATGAAGCGCATCGGTACCCCGGAAGATATCGGATATGCCGCCGCCTTCCTGGCCAGTGACGAGGCGTCGTTCATCACCGGCGCGCAGCTGTTCGTAGACGGCGGACTGACCGCCACGCTCGAGAGCTGGTAAGCCTCAGCAGCAAACATGTTAGCGAGTTGGAGTCGATCGCCACTGCTGCTCGCAGAATGTGCGCTGTGGTGGTCGAAGAGTAATCACCACACTACCAAAGGAGGTAATTAGAAATGAGAGTTGGTCCGTTCCACAAGGTGTTGTCGCTTTGGCTCATCGGAATGTTGTTTGCCACACTGCTCCTCACGTTCATGGTCCTGCCTGTTTCGGCAGCAGACCCGGCGGATCAGGAGTACATCTACGTCTCCTCCATGGGTAATCTGGAATTCTTCAACGCACACAAGTTTGGCTGGAGCTGGGCAGGAGAAGTGCTTGGCGTCAAAACCAGCTACGTCGGTCCCGCAGAATACGATATGAGCGCAATGGTAGCGGCCTTCGACCAGGCCATTGCCAAACAGCCCGCGGGCATCTGTGTCTTTGGCGTCGAGCCGGTGCTGACCCCATCCATCAACAAAGCGACCGAAGCGGGCATCCCGGTGGTCACGATCCTGGGTGACCTGCCAGACTCGAAGCGTGTCGCTTTCGTTGGTTCATCCCAGTATGATTTGGGGTATGTAGGCGGGAAAAACCTCGCCGAATCCATCGGAGGAAAGGGCAAGGTCGCAATCCTCAGCATTCCAAGCGTCCAGATGTTCGATGACAGAGAAGAAGGTTTCCGCGCGGCGTTCGCAGAATTTCCTGACATCGAGGTCGTTCAGGTTGGAGATACCAAAGCAGACACGGTAACCGCAATCAACACGGCCAAGAGCATCTTGCAGCGTTTCCCTGACCTGGCTGCATTTGCATGCACTGACTCCACCGGTGGCATCGGCGCAGCCACTGCAGTCGAGGAGGCCGGGAAAACCGGTGAGGTCAAGATCAATTCGATGGACCGGAACTCCGATGTCCTGGAGAAGATCAAGAAAGGTACCATCTCCGGAACCGTGGTGCAAAACGACGCCGCCATGGCCTACTGGGCGTTGCTGGTGCTCTACAACTACAACAACCATCAACCGCCACTCACCGTGGACAATGCGGCAGCCGGTGCATTTGCGGGTCCCAGCAACGTGTTCATGCAGGTCAACTACTGCGATGAGTCCAACGTAGATCTATATCTGGAAGCCAACGTGCTTTACATGCCATAGCATCCGGACGGCAGACGAAAAAAGGCTGTCGGAGTGGCACCTCCGGCAGCCCCAAGTAAAAGATGCGTTATACCATACGTCATCGTACGGCAAACCGAACCCATTATAGCACACAAACGGGATGGTTTCAACGGTCGGGGGATATCTCCGATATCCCCCGCTCACCCGGTCCATTGCACTGCCGCTGGCGGCCCACGAAGTCCCAGAGCCAAGGCAGCCGGCACCTCGACTGGACTGAACCATCCGCCAGGCAATCGTGCAGCACGATCGAACGCAACATGCCATTTGCCTGGCGCTGTTCTCCCGTAATTCCCGGTTTGGTTACTCCGTACAGTGAGACACATCCGCCCCAAAACACAGTAGGGTTACAGGGCGCATGGTGGCTATTGCCTCGTTTCGCAAAAATCGGGAGGAAGTTCATGGGCGACTTGCTCAGGGCAGAACACATCTCAAAAAGTTTCCCCGGAGTTCTGGCCGTCAATGATGTCAGTTTGACTTTGCGCAAGGGCGAAGTCCTCGCATTGATCGGCGAGAACGGCGCGGGCAAAAGCACTTTCTCCCAGGTATTGTGCGGCGTGTTACGCCCGGACAGTGGCCACATTGCGATCGACGACCAGGAGGTGGTGTTCTCCTCTCCCCATGATGCGATGGAAGCGGGCATTGGGATGGTCTTTCAGGAGCTCTCTCTCGTCGGCAGCCTGTCAGTAGCGGAGAACATCTTCGCCAATCGCCAACCAACCGGTGTTCTGGACAACATCCACTGGAAAGATCTGGAGCGCATGACGGCGGAGCTGTTGCGCAAATTCCGGCTCGATATCGCGCCGGCGAACCTCGTCAAGCGTCTGTCCATGGGGCAGCAGCAGATGATCGAGATCCTGAAGGTCATTTCGGGTGACCCCAAGATCGTCATTCTTGACGAACCAACTTCATCCCTCACTGAAGGGGAAATCACTTACCTCTTCCAGATCATCAACCAACTGCGTGCCCAGGGCATTTCGTTCATCTACATCTCGCACAAGCTGTCAGAAATATTTCAGGTCGCCGACCGAGTCGCCGTCATGCGTGACGGAAGATTGATCGGCGTGCGCGATGTCGACCAGGTCGATGAGAACGACCTGGTAGCGATGATGGTCGGGCGGAAGATCGAAGACCTGTACGGGGCGTCCGAGAGGGCGGCAGAAATGCCCGTCTATTTCCAGGTGCGTGACTTCTCGCGCAAGGGTTACTTCGAGAACGTCAATGCCGAACTGCGGCGCGGCGAAATCCTCGGCTTTGCCGGCCTGGTCGGTGCAGGCCGGACGGAACTCGCCCGCGCCATCGTAGGCATCGACCCCAAAGACTCCGGCGAGGTCATCCTGAACGGCAAATCTCTCCGGATAGCGGGCCCTAAAGACGCGATTCGAAAGGGCCTCGCCTACCTGACCGAAGACAGAAAGGAGCTGGGCCTGTTCCTCAGCCTGGCCGTGCGTGAGAACATGGTTGCGCCCTCCCTGGAACGATTCACTTCGTCCATCGGTTTTTTGCAGCGCAGCAAAATCGATAGCTACACCAGAGAGCAGGTTCACCAATACTCAATTGTCACCCCTTCCATCGTGCAGAAGGTTCTCAATCTTTCGGGTGGCAACCAGCAAAAGCTCATGATCGCCGAATGGTTCGGTACCAGGCCGCAAGTGATCATCTTCGACGAGCCGACCAGAGGCGTCGATGTCGGTTCCAAGGCGGACATTTACAGGAAACTGCGCGAATTCGCCATGCAAGGGACCGGCATCATCGTCATTTCTTCGGACTTACCGGAACTGATCGGTATATGCGACCGCATCCTCGTCATGCACCACGGCAGAATCAGTGGAGAAGTACATCGTCGCAATTTCTCAGAGGAACTCATCCTTTCCTATGCTGCTGGTCTCAACGGTCATAGCTCAGCACACAGGTCTACCCTCGGACACGACCCATCACTCGAATCTGAGAAAGCGAGGTAGAAAGAGACAATTATGGAAGCAAACTACCAAACGCCGAACAGCAGGCTATCCCGAACAATCCGGGCGATAACCAGTTTCCGTGAGTCGGTGTTGCTGCTGGTTCTCGTAGTGTTCGGCATCGTCATGACCGCAGCTTCCCCAGTGTTTCTGAACTGGCAGAATCTCGAGGCCATCCTGTTGGGTCTCTCTGTGGAAGGTCCGGTCACTGTTGGGATGGTCATCCTGCTCATATCGGGCGGACTGGACCTGTCGGTCGGCTCTACCCTGGCCTGGACCGGGGTCGTGACGGGATTGGCGCTCACCGCGCAGATTCCGATCATCCTGTCCATTTTGGTGGGACTGTTGGCGGCGCTTGCCGTGGGTGTGGCCAATGGGCTGCTGGTGTCCAAAATGAAGATCAACCCGTTCATTGTGACGTTGGGCATGATGACCACGGTGAGAGGGTTGCTTCTGGTCGTGGCACAGGGACGTGCCGTGTTGAATCTCCCGGCGGGGTTCACGGTGATCGGTCAGGGACGCTTGTTTGGCGTGCAGTATCCCATCTATATCGTTCTGATTATCGTCATCATTGGCGAGATCTTGATGCGCAACTCGCGGTTTTTCCGGCAGGCCTATTACATCGGCGGCAACGAACGCGCGGCGCGGTTATCCGGCATCAATGTAGACTTCGTCAAGATCTTCTATTACTGTTTGGTCGCCGTGCTCGCCGGGATTTCCGGCTTGATGATTACCGCACGTTTTGGGTCATCCTCGTTGACAGTGGGCAGCGGAGTGGAGATGCGGGTGATTACGGCCACGATTATCGGTGGCGCCAGTCTGAGTGGAGGTGAAGGGTCGGTCATTGGCGCGTTTCTGGGCGCCCTGTTCATGGCGACTCTCGCCAACGGTCTCAACTTGCTGGGAGTAGACGTCTACTGGCAGAGCCTGGTCACCGGGTTGATTCTGATCCTTGCCGTGGTGTTCGATGTCATCAACGAGCAACGCAAGGCCAGCCGAAAATGAACGCGACGGTCGGAAACTCAGCAGGCGGCAAGTCTATCTTGTTTTGGAGTGAGTGTTCACATATTGACGCTGCAGCGCGGGCGATTGGAGAAAGGAGGTAACACAGAGCGAACCATCAATCTGAGAAGAACGGAGACGATGTTCGAGTCGTGATGGAAGTACTACCTCACACATGTGTCGCGTGATCCATCCACATTACCAATGTCCTTTTGGAAAGGAGAAAGAAGATGAAACGCCTTTTGGTATTGGTCGTTCTAGTGGTCATGTTGTCAGTGGCAGTCGTACCGGCAGCCATCGCCTACGAACCTCCACCGGGTGCCCTGCAGCCGGTTGCCCTGGCTGAAGGAGCCCAGGCACCTTTCGACAACCTCGCGTACAGCCCGGACAAGCCTGCGCGTATCGCTTACATGCCCCCAGCTACCGAATTCAATTATTACATGGCGATCGGTGCCGGCATCAACGCGATGGCGGCCGAGGACGGGGTTGAGGTCTTCATGCTGGCGCCGCAGAGCGGATCGGACATCGCCACGCAGATGAAGATGATCCAGGACGTCATCACGCAGGACGTCGCCGGCATCATCCTCTCCACTCACGACGAACAGGCCGCCGCGCCATTGGTGAAGCAGGCCGTCGACAAGGGAATCGCAGTGATCATCGTGAACTCCGACATTCCCGATTTCCCGACTCCGATTCACGGCGTGGTTGGATACAGCCAGAGGAAGGGCACGTACAAGGAAGGCATGTTTGCGGCCGGCATGGTTGGAGCCGTAGCGAACGTCGGTGTGCTGGAAGGCCTGCCGGGCTACCATTCCACGGAGCGTATCGGCGGATTCCTCGATGCTTTTGCGCAGTTCCCGGAGATGAAGATCATCGCCACTCTGCCGACCGAATGGAACGTGGAGACTGGGAATAAGGCGATGATGGACATGCTGCAGGCACATCCCGAGATCAATCTGGTCGTCACCGGCAACGACTACATCTCGATAGGCGCTGCCACTGCCGCCAAGGCGCTGGGCCGCGAGGACGTGCTCATCTTCGGCAACGATGGTGACACCGCCGGTCTCGAGGACATCAACTCCGGCAAGTGGACCGCCACCGTGAACACCACTCCCTTCGTCATGGGCAAGGTAGCGCTCCAGGTCATGGTCGACACGCTGAACGGGAACTATCCAGGCGGCTGGACCGAGACGCCGGTGGTTATCGTCAACAAGACCAACGCCGTCGATTTCCTGTGCAAACCCGAGAACCTCGATCCCAAGCCGTCCCAAGAGTACGCCTGTCCGGAACGGTAACGTGGGCAAGCAGACGCCGGCCCCGGACGGTGCTGGGGCCGGCGTCCCTCACCTGGCTGGAGGCAAATGCATGGACAATCACAAGACCCCGATTTGGGAGGCGCGCAACATCTGCAAGGCTTTCCCTGGTGTTCAGGCTCTCGACAACGTCTCGATCACGCTCCTCGCCGGTGAAGTGCACGCCCTGGTCGGCGAGAACGGCTGCGGCAAGTCGACGCTCGCCAAATGCTTCGCGGGTGCGCACACGGCAGAGTCCGGACAACTGCTCCATGAGGGCAGGGTGGTGGTGTTCCGCCATCCTATGGAAGCACGAGCGGAGGGAATTGCGACGATCTATCAGGAGTTCTCACTGGTCCCAACG
>Ga0068714_10006506_pt1 | contig 11833 bp, 10 predicted proteins | sample MTBNYHSulfiMetaG_FD_62988 | JGI IMG/M metagenome (GOLD analysis project Ga0068714, IMG submission 62988) | Enrichment culture microbial communities from rom New York Harbor, USA that are MTBE-degrading - MTBE-NYH (New York Harbor Sulfidogenic)... | ecosystem: Environmental > Aquatic > Marine >... | reverse complement strand
AACTCAGGTTCGACGGCCGGTTCACCAGGTTCGACAACCTGGACAAGGTCCACCAGGCACCCTGACCCCGGGCCCGCCCCAATAATTCATGAAAACCGGCCCCAAAGAAGGTAGAATAGCTGTATCCTGGCGGGCGTAACCAAAGAAGAGAGGTAGATTGAAAAACCGCCGGTCACCCAAGCTCAAACGGGTTGGATCTTGACTAAGATAGATTCCGCAATCAAAGGCAACCAATGCCTTTGACTGCGCACGGCCGGCAAAAGCGTGGTTTTGCCGGCCTCACGAGCTCTTACGGGCTCGGCGCGCTTAACTTGGCGCGCATACCAAGTCGCCTTTCAAGAGCAACCTGGTATAACCTCAGCCCGTGGCGGTCTGATCCGTTCACCTCCGCTTTGTTCCGTAACCCCGGTTCCAGGTTTCCCATGGCTTCGCCTCCCGCCCCTCGCCTTCGCAACCGGATTAAGCTCATGAAGTACTCGGGATAACCCACGGCCAAGGTCGCCGGCCATACCCAGGGCCTCAAGCCCAGCCAGATAAAGAGGCTCAACAACCTCTGGCGGCGCCGGACCAGGCCGGAGGAGATCGTCTCGGCCGAGCTGGCCCGGGCGATGACCCTCCTCTCGGCCGAGCTGGGTCGTCAGATCGGCCTTTTGATCGATCGGGCCGGCACGATCCGGGAGGTGATCGTCGGCGACAACCGCTCCCTGATGATCCCCGTCTCGGGAAGGGGGCGCGGCTCCGGCCTTCGCCTGAGGGGGGTCAGGCTGATCCACACCCACCTGGCCGATGAGGACCTGACCGAGGACGACCTGGCCGACCTGGCCCTCCTCAGGCTGGACCTGGTGGCGGCCCTGAGCGTCCAGGAGGACGGGCTGCCGGGCCGGGTCAGGCTGGCCCACCTGGCCCCCAGGACCGGACCGGCCGGGGACGGGATTGAGCGGCTCTCGGCCCCTCACTTGAGCCGCCTGGACTTCAATGCCCGGGCCGTCATCCAGGCCCTGGAGGAGGAGCTGGCCCGGGAGCAGGCCGGGTTCGAGCTGGACCGGTCCCGAGACCGGGCCCTGCTCATCTCCGTCTCCAGCCTGCCCCGGGCCGAGATCGAGGCCTCCCTGGCCGAGCTGAGCCAGTTGGCCCGCTCGGCCGGGGTGGAGCCCCTGGGCCGGGTGGTCCAGAAGGTCAGGAAGGTCGATCCCCGCTTTCTCATGGGCCGGGGCAAGCTCTCCCAGGTGGCCGTGACCGCCCTCCAGCAGGGGGCCGACCTGCTTCTCTTCGACCAGGAGCTCTCCCCCTCCCAGGCCCGGAACCTGGCCCTCCAGACCGAGCTCAGGATCCTGGACCGGACCATGCTGATCCTGGATATCTTCGCCCAGCGGGCCAAGTCCCATGAGGGCCAGCTCCAGGTGGAGATGGCCCAGCTAAGGCACGCCCTGCCCCACCTGGCCGACAAGGACAACGCGCTGTCCCGGCTGACCGGGGGCATCGGGGCCCGGGGGCCGGGGGAGACCAAGCTGGAGATCGACCGGCGGCGGGTCAGGGACAGGATCGCCAAGCTCAAGAAGGGGTTAAGCCTGATCATGCGCCAGCGGGCCGGACGGCGGGATCTCCGGCGGCGGTCCCGGGTCCCGATCATCTCCATCGTCGGCTACACCAACGCCGGCAAGTCGACCCTTCTCAACACCCTGACCAGCTCCTCGGTCAGGGCCGAGGACAGGCTTTTCGCCACCCTGGACCCGACCACCAGGCGGCTCAGACTGCCCCAGGAGCAGGAGGTGATCATCACCGACACGGTGGGCTTCATCCGCCACCTTCCCCGGGAGCTGATCGAGGCCTTCCAGGCCACCCTGGAGGAGCTTTTCGAGGCGGACCTCCTGCTCCACCTGGTGGACGGGGCCGAGCCCGGGGCGGAGGGACGGGTGGAGGTGGTGGAGGAGCTTTTAAAAAGGCTGGGGCTGGAGGAGACGCCCCGGATGACCGTCTTCAACAAGGCCGACCTGGCCGACCCGGAGGAGCTGATAAAGCTCCAGGCCCGGTGGCCGGGGCCGGCCGTCTCGGCCCTGGACCCGGAAAGCCTCCTGGGCCTGGTGGCCGAGATCTCGGAGAGGATCAGGCGGCTCAGGCCGGCCCGGAGCCAGGCCGGTCCCCTTCAGTGAGGCAAGGCGGAGGCCGGAGACTTATTTGGGCGGCGATTAGAAGGTCAATCGGAAAGCCCTCTTTTCAACAGCCGGATGACCTCTTCTTCACTATCCTTGCCGTCGTAATCACCGCCCAGCCCATAGCGGATGCCCCGCTCTTCGTTCCTCAACAGGCTCTCAATCAGGGATTCGGGACCCTCGGCTTTGATAAAGGCCGTAAAAGCCCTGATTCTGAGATCATGCCCGGGGCCGAACATGTCCTGACCGCAAGGGAACTCGTCACATTCCCAGCACCCTTCCAAGCCTTTCCCCCGGCAGCAGTTTCTCTGAAAGCAGACCTCGGCCCGATCGCACAGGCTGGCCGTGCTCCTGCAGCCATCGCACTCCGCTCTCAAATGACATCGGCCGCAGACCAGACCACAGTAGGCGATACTGTCGATAAGGGCCTGCTTAACCATTTGACGTATGGCTTAGTCGAAATCCGGATAATCAGGTTTTCGGCCCGGTGTCCGTTTTATCCGGGATAGAAGGAGGTCCGCTCCCCCATCCGGGACCGGCTTTTGAGCTCGTCGCGCATGATCAGGTTGACCGCCTCCTGGATCATCCGGCCGGCCGCGGGATCCAGATCCAGGAACCTGAACCCGGCGTAGAGGAGCTTGGAGCCCTCCTTCTCAAAGGTCCGGACCACCTCGGCCGTGAGGGGCAGGCTGCCCTCCTTGAGATCGAGGATCAGGGAGACCCGCTGGCCCCTTTCCAGCGGGCCGCCGCTCTCCATGGAGAGAAGGAGCCCCCCCAAGGAGATATCGATCAGGTAGCAGACCGCCTCCTGGTCTAGAGGGAAGCGAAGGCCGATCCCGTGCTTCTGGGCCGGGCAGACCCGGTAGTGGAGCCTGACGCTGGTCTCCTGGAGGCCTTCCCGGGGAAAGCCGATGACCAGGGCCTCCCCGGGCCCGCCCGGGGAGGGGCGGGAGGCGGGGACAAGCCCCAGGAGGCTGGTCTGGTAGCCCCACCGCCGGGGAACCCGGTCGGCTCCGGACCGGACCAGGAAGGAGGCCTCGATCTCCTCCCCGACCTTTGATCTGGGGGTCGGGGGGCTGGTCTGGGCCACGGTCAGGGTCCGGTCCCCGTCCCGGTCCAGGACCACCGAGGGCCGGACATCGATCCGGTCCTGGACCAGATCCACGGACAGAACCAGGTCGATGGGCTCGCCCGGCCGGGTGATGGCTTCCAGCTTGATATTATCCATAATTCCCAAGAGCCGTCTCGGGGTACTATCGCCCCACCGAGGTCGAGATGTCAATCCGGGCTAACGATCCTCCCTGGCCCTGGACGCGGCCCGCCGGACGGACAAAAGGGAGACCCGGCCCCGGAGGACGAAGCTGAGGCCGTAGAGCACGGTCAGGACGGCGGTGGCCCCGTGGAGGATGATGGCCAGGGCCAGGGCCTTCTCATGGGACATGCCCAGGAGGAGGCCGAACCCGATCTGGACGGCGGAGTGGAAGGTCCCGATGTAGCCCGGGGCGGCGGGGACGGCCACGGCCAGGCAGATGAGGCCGTTGACAAAGAGGGCCGCCTCAAAGGAGACCGGATGGGCCACCGACCTGGCCAGGAGAAAGAGGGGCAGGGCCAGAACCAGCCAGAGGAGGAGGGTGTAGGCCAGGGAGGGTAGAAGGAGCCTGGGCCTTTTCAGGGTGGTCAGGCCGCGGATGACCGATCCGGCGAGACTGAGCCCTCTTTGGCCGACCTTGTCCGGAAAGCGTTTGAGCAGCCAGCCCAGGAGGGTCTGGGCCCTTTCCGGAAAGGAGACCAGACCCACCGCCGCGCCCAGGAGGACCAGGTAGGCCAGCCCCAGGCTCCAGACCGCGCCCCGGGCCAGGTCGGCCGTTCCCTGAGGGCCGTTGAAGACCCCCAGGACCAGGGCCGAGCCGAGAAAGAGGGGCAGGACGATCAGCCCGTCCAGAACCCGCTCCAGGGCCAGGGTGGTCAGGACCGTGGTCCGGGAGAGGGACTCCCGGCCGGCCAGGTCAAAGGCCCGGACCAGCTCGCCCAGACGGGCCGGCAGGACCAGGTTGGCGGCGAAGCCGACCACCGTGGAGGTGATCCGGGAGGAGTAGGGGACCCGGGCCAGGGGCCGGAGGAGAAAGGCCCAGCGCAGGGCCCGGAGCTGGTACTGGACCATGATGGCCAGGGCGGCCGGGAGGAGGTAGAGGTAGTTGGAGCGGAGGAGCGACCCCCACAGGCCGGCCAGGTCCACCTGGCCCATGACCCAGGCGGAAGCGAGGAGGCTGATCAGGACCCCCAGCCAGAGCTTGGTCCTGCCTCCCATCAGCCCGGATTTTTCACGAGTCCAGTCGACTGCAGATGCAAGGCGCGGGGCACGAAGCCATGGTCATCCTCTGGCGGGTGTCACGCAACGCGGCAGATGCGGCCAAATCGGCTCGTCCGAAGGATGAGGTCGGCCAAATTAGTCTCGGCCGGCGCAGGTTATAGAGTATCATCGTGAAAAACTGCTCCATAGTCAACCCAGCGGATTGATTACTTCTCTATATCCTTAGCCTTTGGCGGTCTTCATGAAATATTCGGGTCAGCCTTCCTGGGCCAGAACCTTCCGGGCCAGGGCCACGTCCTTCTTGATCTGCCCGGTCAGGTCATCCAGGGAGGCAAACTTCCGCTCGTCCCTGAGCCGGGCGATGAAATCGACCCTGATCCGCCGGCCGTAGAGATCCTGATCGAAATCGAGGATAAAGGTCTCCACCGACAGCTCTTCGTCGCCGAAGGTGGGGTTGGTGCCGACGTTGGTCACCCCCTGAAGGAGCTTCCCCCCCTCCAAGATAACCCTGACCGCGTAAACCCCGCCGCCGGGAAGGACCTCGTTGGTCGACTTCAGGTTGGCGGTGGGAAAGCCCAGGAGCCTCTCCCCCCGGTCGTGACCGTGGATCACCCGGCCGGAGATCTGGTAGGGCCGGCCCAGGATGGCCCTGACCTCGTCCACCTGGCCGGCCTGGATTATCTGCCGGGCCCGGGTGGAGGAGACGGTCAACCCCTCCACCAGGACCGGCCCCACCAGGTGGACCGGAAAGCCCAGCTCCCGGCCGGTTTGGAGGATAAAGTCCACCCCTCCCTCGCGGCCGGAGCCAAAGGACTGGTCGTAGCCGATGACCAGCTCCCGCAGGCCGATCTTCCGGAGCAAGATCTTGGCAATGAAGTCGGCCGCCGAGAGGGAGGCGAAATGTCTGGTGAACTGGATGTTGAGGAGGAGGTCCATCCCCTGCTCGGCGATCAGCTCCTCCTTGCGGGGCTTGACGGTCAAGAGGGGCGGCCCTTCGGCCGGGTTGAGGATCCGGACCGGGTGAGGATGGAAGGTCACGGCCACGGCCGTGCCATCCAAGGCCGCGGCCCTTACCCTGACCTTGGCCATGAGCGCCTGATGGCCGAGGTGAACACCGTCGAAGTTCCCCACGCAGACCACCGGCCGGGGTGGGGGGCGGTGCAGATTCTCCAGGCCATCGACTATCTCCACTGGTTTCCCCTTGACATGACTAGGCGGGCGATTATAGACTCGCCCCGTGCTAAGGGCAAGTCCCCCGTGCCGAAGTGGCGGAACTGGTAGACGCGCTAGGTTCAGGGTCTAGTGGGTGTATGCCCGTAGGAGTTCGAGTCTCCTCTTCGGCACCAGCCTCAGCTTCTTGCCGCGACTAACCTAGTCGCGGCTTTTTTATGGGGGTCCGGGGAGACGGCCCCCCGGGACCTCCGGCCCGGGGCGGGTAATATTGTTAATAATTATAAAACAGTCATTTAATTGCCACCGATATTGGAGCCCGGTTATTCTAACAAGAGAGTTAGATTATTATATTCATCCAGGTCTGGTTTTTCTTGCCAACTCCAAAGGGCGGGTGATATGTTATCCAACTTGGCGACCCGGGACGGCTCCGGCCGGTCCCGGTTTGGGACTGTCAAAACCGGTTCGGGTCCGGTTCACCAAAGCCTCGCTCAAGTTGGCCGGTCAGAGCCCTGAGGGCCCCTGTCCCTGGGCCGGGGGAAGGCCTTAGTCCCGGGCCGGGCCGCCCGGGACCCCGGGTTTGAAGTCCGCCGGGACCGAGCGGCGCTTGGGGAGGCGGACCCCGGGAGACGCGGGGGAACCCGTCCACCAGGGTTGAACAAGCCTTTTGAGGTCAGGCATCGGGGCGGGAAGATGGACCAGCAGACCGAGGTTTTAACGGAAATCCTCCTGGAGTTCCTATCCCAGCTCAGGACCAGCCTCCCTCGCCGGGAGATCGACAAGCTTAAGCTGGAGCTGGCCGGCCTGAACGACCGGCTGGGCCGGGTGGAAAGGAGCCTGAGCCAGCTCGAACCGGGCCTGATCGTGGGCAAGCCCAGCCCCAAGATCAAGCGGGTCAGCCTCAAGGACAGGGTGATCCGGCTGGTCTCGGAGCACCCGGAGGGGATCGAGACCGTTCAGGTCTCCCTATCCCTGGGGGTGACCCGGACCAACGTCTCCCGGGCCCTGGGCCAGGCCGCGGAGGAGGGTCTGATCCTCAAGGAGAAGAGGGGCCTCTACCGGCCCAGGCCGAAGTGAGCGGGCCGCGGGCCGTTTTCAGAAGGCCGGCCGGGGAGGGTTTTTTCAGGAGCCCGGGGTAAAAGCCCTTTCGACCCTCCCCCACCTCCGCAAGCCAAGCCCGGGTTTTTCCCTCTGCCCGCCCGGGATTTCCCGCTCTCCAACCGGCTTCCGTCATCCACCCAGCGAACCTCCCGCCCGGCTTTCGGGAGGGTCCTGGGATGGGAGCTCTTTGCCGGTGAAAAATTCCTCCTAGGGATAAGCGGACCTCACCCCCCGAGGCCCGGACCGGTCCTGGATTGACGAGGCGGTGATTCTTGGGTAGTTTGTCAGACAAACCGGGCCAGAGATCGTAACCAGCAGGGCTTTCCGGCTTCAGGACCATGGACAAGACCGGTCGTCCTAAGGATCAAAAGGGCGCTTAAACCTGGAAAACAGGCCGGGCCAAGGTGGTTCGGCCTGCCGCCGGCCCGGAACCGGCGTGGCCCCCTGTTTCCGGGCTCCACGGGTTAACCGTTCCCTGATAAAGGAAGGGAGGCCGTATGCAGGTGAGGAGGTGGAGGTTTTTGTCGATTCTGGCCCTGGTCGCCCTGGGGGCGTCCTTGACCGGTGCTCCGGCCCAGGCCTGGCCGGACAAGCCGATCACGGTCTACGTCGGCTGGTCGGCCGGCGGATCCTCGGACGTCACCACCCGGGCGGTCTGCCTCCAGATGGAGAAGAAGCTGGGTCAGAAGATATTGGTGACCAACGTCACCGGGGCCTTGGGGAGCATCGGGGCGACCCAGGTGGCCGAGGCCCCGGCCGACGGCAACCTCTGGTTCGGTGGGGCCGCGGTCCACGGCACCTGGCCGGTCCTGGGCCACAGCCAGGTCTCCTGGACCGATTTCTACGCTTTCCTGTCGGTGGTCTTCCCGACCACGATGTACGTCAAGCAGGACGCCCCCTGGAAGGATCTGGACGAGTTCATCGCCGACATCAAGGCCAAGCCCCAGGGGACCTTCAAGTTCGGCTCGCCCGGGGCCGGAAGCAACGGAGCCATCTTCGGGGGGGTGCTGATGGAAGCGGCCGGGGTGGCCGACAAGGTCGTCTCGGTGCCCTACAAGGGCGGGCGCGAGGCCGGCCGGTACCTCCTCTCCGGGGACGTGAACTTCACCTCGGTGACCATGGGCGACCTGAGCGACTGGGCCGTGGCCAGCCGGGTCAGGCCCATCGCCAACCTTCACCGCCAGGTGGTGGACTTCGAGGGGGTCAGCTTCCCCTCGGCGGTCGACAAGTTCCCCCAGCTGGAGCCCTACCAGGCCATCAACCCCTACTTCGGGATCTACGTCCGCCGGGATACCCCGGAGGAGATCATCGTCAAGATCGCCGAGGCCTTTGCCTGGGCGGTGACCCAGGAGGATTTCAAGAAGGTGGCCGTCAAGGAGCGGGCCGGGGTCTGGGCCCCCTTGATGGGGATCGATTCGGACAAGCAGATGTCCCGGATCGAGTCGGCCCGGTGCACCGCCCTCTGGGACCTGGAGATCGCCAAGAACGATCCAGCCAAGTTCGGCATCCCCAAGCCGGCCGACTGGTCCTGGCCGCCCAATGAGCGGGCCCAAAAGGTCAAGCCCTGGCCGGCCAAGGTGGCCGAGATCTACCAGGGGTTGAAGTAGGACGTCCGGCCCGGGGGCGCCGCCCCCGGGCCGTCCAGAGGGGAGAGGATGGGGCCGGACAAGGAACGGGAGGATTTCCGGGAAGCGGCGGGGGAGCTGATCCTGGGGGTACTGGTCAGCCTTTTCGCCCTCTTCGTCATCGTCGAATCCATCCGGATGCCCCGGCGGGGCCACCTGGGAATCCTGATGAGCCCGGGGTTCGTCCCTCTTTTCACTGGGGTGGTCCTTCTGATTCTGGCCCTGGTCGTCGATCTCCGGGCCATCAAAAGAGGGGGGTGGCAGGGTCTGGGGGATTTCCTGGACCGGATCCTGAGGGATGAGGAGAACCGCAGGTTCCTGGTCATCCTGGGCTGCATGGGCCTCTACATCCTGGTCCTGGTCGGCCGGGTCAACTTCATCGCGGCCACGGTGATCTACCATCTGGTGGTGTTTACCTATCTCCGGATAGGCGGGCCGTTCAAGATCGCCCTCTTCACCCTGATCGCCACCCTGCTGGTGGCGGTGGGGCTGCCCAGGTTGTTCGAGATGCCGGTGCCTTGAACGGAACCCTGGTTTTGATCCGGAGGGGCGGCCGGGGTCGGAGCCGGCTAGGCCCGTCGTGAGCGGGGTTCGGCCGGCAGGTCCCAAACGTCCCGGGGGCCCGGGCGGGCCCAAGGGGCTTGGCCCGAGCTGGAGGAAGGTCGAGTGGACTGGTCTCTGGTCGTCCAGGAGTGGAGACTTCTGCCTCAGGTCATCGCCGAGGTCCTGACCGATCCTCTTCTCCTCCTGACCCTGGCCCTGGGCGGTCTGACCGGGATGGTGGTGGGGATGCTGCCGGGGATCTCGGCGGTGATGGCCATGTCCCTCCTGATCGGGTTCGCCTTCCGGGTTCCGGCCGAGATCGGGCTGGGGTTGCTGATCGCCATCTACGTGGGGGCCATGGCCGCCGGCGGGGTGACGGCGATCATGGTCAACATTCCCGGAACCCCGGCCGCGGCGGCCACCTGTCTGGACGGGTTCCCCATGGCCAGGCAGGGCCGGGTCAAGGAGGCCATCGAGGCCTCCTTCAGCGGCTCCTTTGTGGGGGAGATGCTGGGCGAGACGGCGACCCTCCTCCTCCTGCCCTTCATCGCCCTGGTGGCCCTCAGGCTCGGTGACTGGGAGATCTTCCTGGTGGCCATGGTGGGGATCACCCTGGCCGGGGCCCTGGCCGGGAAGAACCCCCTCAAGGGCTGGATCTCGGCCTTCATCGGCCTGGTCATCGCCATGGTCGGGATGGAGGACATCTGGGCCTTCCCCAGGTTCGGCTACACGATCGAGCTGACCAGGGGCTTTGCCTTTGTCCCGGCCCTGATCGGCCTCTTCGGTCTGTCCGAGGTCCTGATGGTCCTGAAGATGAAGGAGCCATACAAGATCCTCGGCCAAGAGGGGTGGGTGACCGTCAACGTCTCCCTGATCTGGAGGCACATGGCCACCATCCTTCGCTCGGTCCTGGTGGCCGTGGGGATCGGGATCGTCCCCGGGGTGGGCGAGTCGGCCGCCTGCTGGGTGGGCTACGACCTGGCCCGGCGCAGGTCCAAAAACAGGGACAACTTCGGCCAGGGAGAGGTGGAGGGGGTCATCGCCGCCGAGGCGGCCAACAGCGCCACCTCCGGCGGGGCCCTGATCCCCTCCCTGGTCTTCGGCATCCCCGGCAGCGGCCCCACGGCGATCCTGATCGCGGCCATGTTCATGTACGGGATCAGGCCCGGCCCGATGCTGATGCTCGAACGGCCCGGCTTCGTGGCCGAGATCGTGGTCCTGTTCTGGATGTCGGCCATCTTCACCCGGGCCGGGGCGATCCTCATCTCGCCCACCTTCATCCGGATCCTCTCCAGCCCCCGGGAGATCCTCCTGCCCATCGCCGGGGCCTTGGGCGTCCTGGGAGCCTGGGCGGCCGGGTTCACCCGCTTCGACATCTACTCCATGTTCGGCTTCGGTCTCCTGGGCTACCTGCTCCGCCAGAAAAGCTATCCCCTGGCCCCCATGGTCCTGGGAATCCTGGTCGGCGGGTTCGCCGATACCTCCCTCCGGCGGGCCCTGCTGACCTATCAGGCCGACCTGCTGGGGATGCTGCTGAGGCCCTTCGGGCTGATCCTCCTGGCCTTCCTGATCTTCACCATCGTTTCCCAGATCCGGGCCCTGAGGCGGAGGAGGTAAGCCAGGCCCCCCAGGCAAGACCTTAACCAAGAAAACAGGAGACCGGAACGGGTCGGTCCGACCCGGTCGGGGAAAAGCTCTCCCCGGCGGCCGGTTTCTTCAAGGAGACAGAGGGTAAAATGATGAACCTGCCCCCGTTGTTCAGGGTCGTCCAGAGGTTCGACCCCACCGCCATCGACGACGTCCCGGCCGCGGTCCGGGCCCAGTTCCAGGCCCGGGACTTCAGCCAAAGGTTCAAACCCGGGGAGACGGTGGCCGTGGCCGTGGCCTCCCGGGGAACCCACGACCTGGTGGACCTGGTGACCGCCTCGGTGGAGTGCCTCAAGGACCTGGGCCTCAGGCCCTATATCATCCCGGCCATGGGCTCCCACGGAGGGGGCACCGGCCCCGGCCAGGTCGGGGTCCTGGCCGACCTGGGGATCACCGAGAAGAGGGTCAAGGCCCCGGTCAAGGCGACCATGGAGGTGGTCTCCCTGGGCCGGGTGGAGTCCGGGGCCGAGGTCCTCTTTGCCAAGGACGCCCTGGAGGCCGACCGGATCATGGTCATCAACCGGGTCAAGCCCCACACCGCCTTCAGGGGGGAGGTGGAGTCGGGGCTTTGCAAGATCATGGCCGTGGGCCTGGGCCGGCAGAAGGGTGCGGCCAACATGCACAAGTACGCCCTGGGCCAGACCATCGTCCCCGCGGCCAGGCTGATCATGGAGCGGGCCCCCATCCTCTGCGGCCTGGCGGTGACCGAGACCGCCCTGGGGGGAACCAGGACGGTCCGGCTGGCCTGGCCGGAGGAGTTCGTGGAGACGGACCGGGAGCTCCTCAAGGAGGCCTGGACCATGCTCCCCCGGCTGCCCGTGAACGACCTGGACATCCTTCTCGTCGACGAGATGGGCAAGGAGGTCAGCGGGGCCGGGATGGACCCCAACGTGATCGGCTTCTGGCGGCGGGAGGGGGGAACCCGGGAGCCGGACTACCGGATCCTGGCCGTCCTGGACCTGACCGGACCCTCCCACGGCAACGCCACCGGGATCGGGATGGCCGACCTGATTCCCCAAAGGGTCAGGGACCAGGTGGACCTTCAGGCGACCTACCTCAACTCCCTGACCTCGGGGGTCCTGAGGAGCGCCAGGATCCCCCTGACCCTGGAGGACGACCGGGCGGTGGTGGAGACTTCTTTAAGCCTGACCCCCGACCCGGACCGGGCCAGGCTGGCCAGGATCGTCAACACGGCCAGGCTGGAGACCTTCTGGGTCACCCGGCCGGTTCTGGCCGAGCTGGAAGGCCGGGCCGGGATGGAGATCGACCCCGCCCCCCTGAGCCTG
>Ga0068714_10006505_pt1 | contig 11834 bp, 21 predicted proteins | sample MTBNYHSulfiMetaG_FD_62988 | JGI IMG/M metagenome (GOLD analysis project Ga0068714, IMG submission 62988) | Enrichment culture microbial communities from rom New York Harbor, USA that are MTBE-degrading - MTBE-NYH (New York Harbor Sulfidogenic)... | ecosystem: Environmental > Aquatic > Marine >... | reverse complement strand
CAGTGGCCCTTCGCCGCATCGTCTTTCGACGGCTATCCGCTCCCGTACCCAGTCCCTCGTGGGACATCGCTCATAGCTGACAGACTGAAATTCCATAATTGATGGGCCATCCATGATGAGATGCTTGCGCATCATCCCCGTGCGACCGTGCCGTGTTGGCGATTGCTCCGCGTGCCGTGCTGCGAGCCGGGACGTGCATTCCCCGGCTCTAGCTCGCACTTGCCGGGGAACGCCGCATGAGGGTTAATGGCTGCTTCACTTTTGACAGACTGAGATTCAATTGGGCGCCAGGACGATTCGCGGGCCGGCTATGGTGACCGAAGCGGTGATGGGCATGGGCCGTTTCAGCTGAAGCTCTTCGGTGGAGAGGTAGGTGATGTTGCGGTTGTGGTAGATGAAGGAGCTGCCGGCGGATTCCTTGGCGAGCGGGATGAAGGTGGTCGAGATCCTCTCCCCGTCGAAAAGCTCGGGGGCATGGGCGAAGATCTTCGACCTCATTGCGCGGATATAGACGTCGGTGCTCAGCGCGTAACTGCGGTAGGCGATGAAGGCGAGCGGCTGGATCCAGCCGCATGAGTAATTGATGATCCTAAGGAGCCGGTTGGCGTCGCGGATGCGGTCGCAGCCGAGCTTTGCTGAGCCCCAGTCCTTGGCTTCGGCGGCCGGCCAGGTGGCGAAAGTGGCGACTTGCGCAGATTCCTCCAGGATGAACATGGAGAAGGTGACCAGCCCCGAAACGGATATGTAGAGGGCCAGGCCGGCCAGAAGCCGCCTGACGCTCTGAGGGTGGAGAATCATTTGAGGATCTTCCGGATGGTGTAGGATTTGTCGCCGTTGTACTCGCGCTGGTTGGCGATCATCTTCACTTCATCGCCGGGTTTGAGCAGCTTGGCTTCTTCATGTGCCGACCGAAATGCCGTGGCGACAACCTCGGCCTGGTACTCGACGCCGTTCAGGGACCGGGTTTCCTCGATGATGACGACAGAAAACGGGATCCCGTTCTTGTCGAGCTTTTCCATCACTGACCCGACTTTGGCGGTGATGAGCTGATCCGTGGCGAAGGCCTGGATAGCGCAGAACAGAATGGCGAATGCAATGGCGGTGGCGGTGAATCTTTTCATTGATGTTCCTTTCATGGGTAAGTGTTTGGGAAGTGATTTAGTTGGTTGCAGCTTCTGCCATGGCTGCGATGCTTTCCTCCTTTCTGCCGTGTTCCAGATCGAGTGCGTATTCTCTGCACCATTCCGGCCGTTCCGGACCAGAGCAGATTTGCCGAACAGATCGAGCCGGCGGGAATGCCGGAGGCGGACCGGCAAGGAGCTTGATGGCGAATGCCAGCACAAGCAGCATGGCAATAGCCAGGACCAGCGCCTTGCGCAGGTCCGACTCGCGGTCCTGATAGCGGCATTCGATGAGGTAGTCGTGAAAATCGTTAGGCATAGAGCCTCCTGTAGACAGTGGTCGATTCCCAGCGCCGCGTGATATCCATTGCGCGCTTCGGACACAGGAACGTGCAGAGCCGGCAATAGACATGCAGGCCGTTTAGCCAGTGCTGCAGATGCGCTCTCATGATTGCCTCCTCTCCCAGCCCTGCTCGGCTGCGTAGCGCTCGAATTCCTTGTAATCTGCGGCGGACCATGTTTCCGGGTCCGAGTCGAGACTGACGCCTATCTCGTTGGCCGCGTCATAATGGTTGAGCCTTGCGAGCTCATACAATTCCGGGTCGGCCCAGTTTCCAAAGTGCTTGCTGAAATAGTCGTGCATGGCTGCCTCCTGCGAAAAAGGTTGATGATTGCAGAAGACAGACGGAGGTTAAATTTCATCCTGGGTGGGAAAGTCGATGGATTTAGATGAGCTGAGTGGAAAGATGATCTAAAAACGAGGTCTCGGTGGATCCATAAAAGTGGGAATTGTTGCCGTCACCTTTATTTCGCGTTCTTCCATTCCCAGAGGCCGAGCGACCCTTTCGCTGGAACTGGCTTGTCAAGGTCTTGTACTTTGTCCAAATGCCAGGCGAACCGCCCTCGGGAGTAGTCGCCGAACAGCCTCTCCGTCCTCGAGATTGAGCTCGCTACTTGCTCCGTGGCGCAAACATGAGCCAGGTTGACTATGGCTATGATGGCGCCGAGGGGGAAAGGAATCCATGAGTACTCATGATTGCAGACCGGCTCCGGCTCGCCGGGAAGCTCGTTCCAGCACCACCGGCACATGTGGCGATTCTTGGCGGTGTGTGTTGCCAACCCGGCATTGACCAGCTCCCTCATGAAATCCGGATCTGTCGGCATGATAAGCTTTTTGCCGGCATGAATCGCCAGTGGGCCGCGATACCGTGTCGACCACGAGCGGGTCTCGATTTTTTTGGCGCCTATTGCCACTAATGTGGCCCATGGCTGAATCAGCGAGAGCGTCTTCATTTAGCTCACCCCTTTCTCTCCTGTCTCGATGACTCGAAAAGGTCGGGTCCGCACCCTCATGGACTGCGCGCTTGTACCATGACGTCTCCGGGTTCGCCGCGTTGGCACGCGGGGGAAACGCTTTTTTCATGCCGGCCGACCTTTCCGTTTCAATCCTTGTTGTCGTGGATAAGCGCCGACTGTGAAGGCCCGGCCTTTCCCAATCATCGAGCGTGTTATATGGACCCGGAGTCCATGCCGACCTCCGGGTCCCCTCGTCTAAACGGGGGACGCAGCCCGAGCAACCTATCCTCTTTTAGCCGCCTCGGCCCACGGATCTCCTGGCCCGGCTCGCCTCGGGCAGCTTCCGGGCAGGGAATGGCTCTGCGTGATTCCCCCTTTTTGCGTCATTGTGTGCATGTCGTTGGCCTGAGCTCGATGTATCCTCCCATGAGCTTGGCCGCATGGTATTCGGCGGCAATCGTCGTGCTGATGCCGTTGCCCAGGGTGCCGTCTTTGCGGAGGAAGATCTCATGCTCGCTGATTCCCAAGATTGTCTCGTTGTTGTCATAGGTCACAATTCGGAGTGCTTGTCTGGACATCTGAGTCCTCCTCTCATGGTGATTTCTTCTGAGCAGCGATGGCGCCTATGCGGTCCATGATGCGCCGATGGTAGTAATCGAGGCAGGCCTTGAGCATGCGCCACTCGAGGCCGTTCAGCCACATGACCTCATAGAGGCGCTGAAGCTCCTCGGCCTCGGTCTCGGTGGCGTCCGTGTATGGGGGGAACTGAATCAGCATACCCATTTCCACGCCCCCTTCCAGATACCCTGGCTGGCGACCTGCTCCCAGCGGCCGGCAACCCCTCGGGGCTGCGGGAGCCGGACCTTGCCCACCGCAAACACCGTGACCGGAATCCCGCGTCTGACGGCCTGACAAATGGTGAAGAGAGTGCCGTGTGATTTACCGGCTGCCAGATATGCGACCACTGCTTGTGATTGGTCGACCATGGTTGCGGTGCGGCGGAATAGTGCCCGGATATAGGTGCGCCGGTCCGGATTACCGTACAGGGTGCCCGGTACCACATGGCCTCCCCGAGTCACGAAACGCCGCAATGTGGGCTGAACCGCCGGGGGTGCATCCGCGACCTGGGCCGGGAGAAAGACCCGCATCCTGGCAGCCGCCTCGACCTGGACGACCGCCTGCAATGCATACAGATCCGCCCCTATCGCTCCACCACTGCTGATGCCCCAGCCGTTGCCGAGGAGCGAGTTGACCACCTGCCCGACGTGACCCGCCCGGGACTGGGGCAGGTGCCTGGACCCGACTACGGCACAAAAACGACGACCTCCCATGGCGACCTCCTGCGAAAGAGTGAACAGAAAAACCGAACGCCCCTTGGCAGACGGAAATTAAATTTTGCTTGCAAGAATGATTTGTCTGCTGGTAAGGTGATGATGGACTTTTTCATGGGACCCTCCTTTAAGCGTTCAGCGGCGCTTTCCGGAGGGTTTTCTGTTTGGGATTCACGCCGGCCACCCCCTGGCCTGCCGCATCCACTCGATACATCCTTTGATGACGTCCCCATGACACTGGCGCGGCTTACACCAGCAGACGAGGTAAAGGTCGCCCTGGTCGGCCAGTTGCTTGAGCCGGAGCAGCTCACGGACCACCGGGCTGCCGGGTCCAAGCTGCAACTGCTGCCATAGCCAGGACCGGTACTTCCTTATGACCTCCGCCCGGTCAGCCTCGGAGCGCATGGGAAACGGATTGCCCAAAGGAGACGGTCGGCCTACATACTCGCCGCTTCCCCGGAAATCGCGCCTGTTCACCACATAGATTGCCATGACTCCCTCCTGGAAAAAATAAAGTTGACTTGGACAGGCGGAGGTTTAATTGCGGGTTGCTGTTGACTTGTTGCGCGGTAAGCAGGCATGCCTCAGTGGGGTTGGGCTGCGATGGTATTGTTACTACCGCCTGGTTTGTGGGAGACTGATCGAATTTGTGCCAAGCACCTCCCAGGCTAATTTGGCCTTACTATTTTATCGTCAGCCGCTCCGTCAAAAAATTATCTTGCCAACCCCTATTTTCTCTGATAGCTTTTCCTTAGATGGCTATATATACTGTAGCTATAAGGAGTCCTTCTTTCTGCCCTCAAGTGAGGTTCTTCTCCCAGCTCAAGCGAACATAGTCATTGACGCAAATGTAAGTAGCAATACTTCGTTTCATTCAAACCAGTGCTGCAGAGCATGAAGTGAAAATTTTATGATTATGGAGGTGGCCTATGTGGAAATCCACTCTGTTGTTAATTGGTCTCACTTTTTTACTTCCTGCCTTTCTCCCGTGCGGCGCACAAGCAGAAAACGCACGCATAAGAATTACTCTCTATGAAGTTCCCGTTGAGCCTGAAATCAAAACTCAGGTTTATGTCTCATGGGGCGCCCACATGGCCAATCCGCCGGCAAATTATCTCCATCGTCATGATTTTACCAGCAACGCCGGGCGTTCCACTGGGACCGTCAAATACACCACTTCAACAAGAGATGTTGACCCCAAAGTGACTAGTTTTATCGTCTACGGGCTCATCCGCGCAAGTAGCGGCGACATCATTCGAGTCATCCCTGCGAAATTGTTCTTTATCAATGACGAGTCTCTAACTCAACTGGAAGTCGCGATAACCCCTCGTCGAAGTTTCAGCGATGCATTTCTTGACAGCTATCCGCTTGAGTTTTGGAAAGATGAAGGATTTCTGAACGGCGAGACTGTGCGGCCGACTCTGCGTTCTTTCCGGCTTATGATTGATTATGCTGGTGAAACTGACAGCAATATCTCGCCGGAGGAATGGAAGAGGCTTTACTCATTCTTTAAGGTTAACCGTAGTTTTTTCAAAAGAGGTGGCTCACAAGAACTGAGTGAAATATTGCAGTATCTCAAGACTTTCGTTGCAGCATCGCGAGGAGAAGGGGTTGCCAGTTTCTATGCTGAGTTTCTGAACGGGCTTGTACCCATTAGAACGGGTCTCATAGTGTTCGATAAGGATCTCACTGACTACATTCACGGGCAACTGATGCAACTATATGAAACCAGATTGCCAGAGTGTTTTCACCAGGCAAACCTAAGCCTTCAAGCATTCCATGAAGCCAGACAATATGATAAATGCGTCACTCTTGCCGAAAAGATACTTAAATCGCTAAATGGAGAATATTTGCAGGACGCATGTACGCGTAGTCCGAAGAATCTCTTCAGCACCTTAGTGCAGTGCACAATCTGTGGGCAAGATTACTACGCGACTTTTAGCAACGAAGCAGCTGCCAACCGTAAAAAAGTCTCCTCTGGAGCGAGATTTCTGGTGCAGTCCGAGGTGAGTCGCCCAATGATCTCCGAATATCAGCGGATATTCGAGGTAATGGAATCTCATAAGTTGGTAACGTTTCGAAGCACAGGAGAGGCTGCCCAACTCGGGAAGTACTACATTGCGTACAACTGCGCGTTGAGAGGAAACTGGTAACATGATCAATAAACAACGCTTTGCAAGCTGGTTGGGGCTAGTGATAGTTGTTGTGCACATTGCCATGGCTGTTTACTTATTATTAGTATTCCAACCGAATGCGGACAAAATGGTGGCCGCAGGTGAAATCGTCCTTCCCATAACAACTGCCTACGCACTGACAGTTGTTGCCTGGTTCATAAGCAACAAGGGAATAATCACAGGTAGCGACCAAATCGGATGGTTCTTGGTTGTCATCTCAATGCTGGTTGTGGGCTCTTTTCTTGTAAGTCTTCCCGTAGGCGCTTACCTCTATCTTGACAATCAGTTGGACCCTAAGGCACTGAATCAGTACTACGCCGTAGTCGAATCGGCCTTTGGTGGAATGTTCGTTCTTATCTTTAATTTCATGTTCGAAAAGGAAATAAAGAAGCCTGACGAAACGACCAATTAGTTGATCCATTGGTCGTTCTTTATGGCAAATCGAGGTCGAGCAGGTCCCCCACAAGTGTCAGCCGGCGAAACAGCTCGCGCAATGTAATCTCACCCTCACCCCAGCGCAGCATCTCCTGGACGAGCACCGCCTGCGCTTCGGTCTCGGTCAGGGGGAGTCCTCGCGCAATCTTCTTTTCGATTATATGGAGATCCTGGACCGGCTGGTGCGGGTCGAATATGGGCCGCTGGATGGGCATCTGGCTCCTTTATCGGCGGCTCGTTTACGAGCAGCTGGTCTCTGGTGTCATTGAATATGTCGGGCATAGCCAGGCCGTCCCTGTAAATGCGGCCGCAGCTGTGGCATTTGATGAATTCGATCATGATCATAAACGCAGTGTTCCCGCAAATGCAAACATAATGAGCGGCCATTAAATCCCCTTTTCTACGAGAAGGTTTCCGATGATGGACTTCGTCCAACTCGGGGCGTCGCCCGTTGCTGGCGGTCGTGGGGGAGAAGCTGGATAAGCAGAAAATAGAAAACGAAGAAGAGGAATGTGTGCCGTATGGCAACCATCTTAACTTAGCGTGTGCCATATGGCAACACCAAAAAGCAGGTTGTAAGAAAAAACGTAACACGAAGGACAGACGGAGATGGAATGCGTGCAGGCGCGGTTCTCGGGGGGTTTGGGGGTCCTCCCCCATGACGAACAGAAACGTCCGAGGAATCCCGGTTCCCCCCGGGCGAAATGGAGCAAGCGCGGCAGAGGCCGCGAGTAATCATCAACGGCACAGACCCAAAGGACACGCGGACGCACGGAGTCACCCCGGCGCGCCCCCCGGTCGTACCGCAACGGGTATGCGCCACGGTTTCGCGCGCCGGCAAGGGCGTGGAATGAGACTCATAATAGAACGGTGGAAACAGACGCCCGCAGAGTACACGCTGTTACATGTGACCGCTGGAAACCCGCCATGCCATGGTAACTATTGGTAATCACTAGGCAAAGCTGCGCCATGAGCACGCCTGGAACCCGCCAGACGGCGCGAATGTGGCGCGGATGTGGCTGCAAAGGCTGTAACCGTATGGCACCTATAATTAAATTGCCAATGATACCAAATATATAGCATCTAGCAAGCTGTGCCATATGGCACAACCTGTGCATATAAAATAGGGTAACTCTTTGAAAACTGAAGAAAACACCCAGCCAGAACCGGAACCGAGGCACCACCCGGAGCAGGTGGGAGGGCGGCCGGGAGGAAGGGCGGGGAGACGATAACCTGACGGACACGAGAAGGGGGACGACATGCGACGAAGAGCAGGGGAACGATGCGGATTGGCAACCACCTGTGACGGCAGAGAGTGCGAGGGCTGCCCGCGGGCGGAGGTGGCCTACATGTGGCCGACCATGGAACAAGCATGGAAGGGACCAGAAGCGCCAGCGGAGGCGCGCGGCCGGCACGGCTGCGAGCTTCCAGGCCAAGGCCAGGCGGACAGCGCCAGGGAGGCTGTCGCCGGATTTCCAATCGGCGACTTGCGGCCCCATTTCCCGCGCCAACTTGAGCGGGAAATATACGAGCACACACCGGACGGCGCCGAGGTGCCCATGGCGGCGCACGAGCACGTAGGAGGCCCCGCGCGGCACCTTAGCGTGAAGTGGATCGCGGCACGCGCGGGATGTAGCACGGAGGATGCCCGGCAGCTGGCAGACCGGCTGGCCGTGCTCGACGTGAACGAGCGCCTGGCGCGGGAAATCTGCCGCTGGGCGTATGTGCGGGGAACGCCGGCGACGCTTGCCTACCTGGACCCACTGTGCATGGCGGCGGCCGAGGCCGAAACCTGCGACCCAGAGGATGCCCTCGAACAGGGCAAGGCCGACGGGGTACCGGAGACCATCGCCTACCATCGGGTGGGCGAGGAGGACGAGGGGGCGCCCGACTGGCTGAGTCGGCGCCCCTGGCTAGAGGCACTGTGCGAGGAACTGCGGAACGCACCCACGATGCCGGAGCTGAAGGCGCTAAAGAAAAGCATTTACGACTTGCCCATGCCCGGGACCTGGGCAAGTGTGGCGTGGAGCTTCGCGTACGCTGCGGAGGACCGACTCCAGGCGCGCGCCAGGAAGGCACGCCCCAACCATGCGGCGGCGCTGCTTGCGCGGATCGCGGCAGCGGGAAAACGGGAGCTGCGATGCATCGGCAAGGCCATGTACAACTTGCAGGCCGGCAAGGCCAAGACACATGCGAAGCTGGACGACCACTGGAGCGACCTGTGGGAGGCCTACAACGCCCGGAAGGCGGTGCTAGCCGCCACCGGATGAAAGCGGGAGCGGGGGAAACCCCGCCCCGCCAAAACATTGACGCCAATGGTGGCACGGACCTTGCCTTTTACCCCTTCTCAGGAAAATGAGGCGCCATGCGTAGCATTATCATGAGCGAGCGTGTCTAGCGAGCGGGACACTTTAGGTCTTTCGGACTGTTTGTCTTTCGGACTGTTGCTTTATCGGACTGTTGCTTTATCGGACTGTTTGTGAGCTGGAACTACCGATTGCGCTCGCGTGGGTTGGCGTGACTGCTGCTTTTGCAAGGTGCATGACGCGCGTGGTTGTTAGGCTGGGGGCTGCGGTAGCATCACCTGGCCAACTTCAATATATCGTCCGAGAATCACCTTTAAAAAGCGACTGAGCATTGCATGATACCAACGGCCCCCCCAGCCTTACAACCACCCAAAAGTGGGGACTCCCCATCCCCCGTTTGGGCGCGGCATGGACCTTGCCTTGCAGCAGGCATGCTAACCCACGCGATTTTAACCCGGATGCCGGGAGTACGGTTGCTGCGGGACACTTTAGCCCGCCCGGGCCAGTTGGCGTCGGCACCAGTAATTAGCCCGGGCGGGCCGTTCTTCGGACTGCTTCGGACTGTTTGTTCTTCGGACTGTTTCGGACTGCTTCGGACTGTTTGTGAGCTGGAGCTACCGATGGCCCTCACGCGCAGGCGATGTTACGCGGGAGCTGCCGGCAGGCTGCGACGGACAATGGAGCAGGTTTGACATGCGACGGACACGGGAGCCGGCGATAGCCTGCGACGGAAATGGGAGCTGCCGGCAGGACAGCGACGCGGCAGTGGAGCAGGATACCTGCGACGGACAATGGAGCAGGCTTGTCCCTGCGACGCTACAGTGGAGCTGCCGGCAGGCTGCGACGTCGATAGCGGCATGGACCGGCAGCGGGGCTCGCAGTCGGCTTGCTTGGCCCGGTAGGGGGGACAGCACAGCCGACTCCCATTTACTGCCGGCCTCCTTACCCTGCACGGAGGAGCGAAGGCGCGCGGCTTGCCGCTCCTGCAAGACGCGTGACTGAGCGGGGTGGCTAGCTCCGGGGCTCGGGGTCCTACTCCAGGTTCCGCTAAACTCCAGGGCATTGGTTATCTCGTTTACAGGTCCTAAGCGTGTTCATCGGGTCCAATCCGCACATCGGGCCGTAATACCAGCGGTACGCGTTGCATTCGGCTCGTCGCCATGGGCATAGCTGGGGATCTCTCCTCTTCTGCGGGGAGGGCAGCTTCATTAACGGATGATCGTATGGAACGGGGCAGGCATTCGCAGGGGACATGTCGGCCTCCTCGGGATTGGGGATCGGGGCATAGGCCCCGGATGCCGGGATGGGTGAGCGGGCTCGTGCCGGTTCCGTAGCTCGTGCTTCCAGGTGCGCTCATCGCCGTTACAGCCGTACGGGCGGGAGGCTGTCTTGATGACTGCGAACACCACTATCGTGCGGATTACCGCTGGTGCTTGGGTACCGCTACAGCCGTACGGGCGGGAGGTGCTTCGTGACTACATGGCCCACCGACGCACATGGCGCCGCATGCCTCCATTAGCGCTACAGCCGTACGGGCGGGAGGTGTGAATAATGTCGGACTTCGGGAATCCGTGGGAACAAATATCCGGGGAGCTTCCGGGGACTCGTCAAAACAAATATCCGGGTCTCCAAAACCCCCGGAAACCCCCAGATGCCAGTCCCGAGCCACCCGAAACCCCCAGGAACCCCCTAAATAGCGCTCCAGAACCCCCGGAGACCCCCGGAAGCCCCTCGGAGCCACTCCAATTCACCCCGGAGACCCCATGGAACCAATACATATAGGTCCATAGTGGACTGTTAGAGCTTTCCAGACATATCTATACACCCACTACGGGCTGCATATCCGCTCCGCGCTACAAACTTGGGCGAACGGCTTCGCTTCGCAACTCGGCTTCGCTTCGCAACTCGCTTCGCTGATTCACATCCTGACAGACGGCGGATTCCATCTGCTGTGCCTCATATTTGAGGGCCACTTCGAGCCTTATCAAGGCACAGTGCAGGGAGCCCGCCATTCTGGCCAGTCGGCTGAGGTTGTGAGCCGGCTTGCCGAGGGCCATGTTGTGCAGGGACTCCAGGATGTCGGCCGCCAACTGGGTCTGCTCGACGATATCTGTGAAAATTTTTGGGGGCAGGCTGCTTTGCATATCGGGTGTCTTATGATGAAGCTTCTATCTCAATAGATCCTGTCGCAGTCGGGCATCGTCCACGAGGTATGGGTAACCCCGGTGGCCGATACCCTGGCCTTGGCGTCTTTGAGCATCTTCTCGTAGCGCCTCCAGACCTTGTCGCAGTTGGTGGCAAGCTGTGAGAGGAGAAGCGTGGAGGACTCCGGGGACTGGTTGATCTTCATGAGGCGCTCGCGCTGGGCCGAATGCTCGATGAAGGTGAGGAGGATTTCATAGTGGGGCGGCGGAACCGAGAGCTGGGCATAGGCCTTCCCGGGATCGGCCGAGGGGTCGTAGTCGGCGGCGAATGCCGCGGTGTCCAGGTTGTTGAGCTTGATGATGTTCTCGTTGATGACGGTGATGGTGTACCGGCCTGCGATGTCCGCCCATTCGGCCTGGGTGATGCCGGCCAGATCGAGCACTTCCCCCGTCAGCCGGTTGTGCTGCAGCCAGGTGAGCTGGCAGGGATTCGTTCTGGAGAGGGCCGAGATCTCCGCTATGACCTCCGCGTAGTGGTCCGCCGTGTAGCTGATCGCGATCTGCTCGCCGAGGGACGGGCTGGCGCTGAGGAGCAGAGTGGCCGGAGCGTCCGCCAGGGACTCGACGATATCGTAGTATTTGCCGCTGCTCGAGAACCTCGGGTTCAGATGCGAGAGCCTGGTCAGGTACTTCGGCGGCTTTTCTTTAGCCGGATATTCGACTTTCAGGATGGTCTTGTACATATCCGGGAGGGCATATTCGCTCTGCCCGGCGACGCAGTCCGTGGTCGCGGTGAGATCCCTGGAGAAGTGCGAGGCGTAGTCGCGAAGAGCATCCATCAGCCAGCGCTCGACTTTCTCCTGCAACCAGGTCGCACCGCCGATATCGGAGAGCATGACCATGGCTCCGATCACTAACTCGTAGGCTGTTTTATAGCGGGACATGGGTGCTCCTTATCAGGTCTCTGCTTCCGGATCTGCGATCTCTATGTCGTTTGTCGCCAGGGTGTAGGTTTCGGATTCTGTGA
>Ga0068714_10006501_pt1 | contig 11840 bp, 11 predicted proteins | sample MTBNYHSulfiMetaG_FD_62988 | JGI IMG/M metagenome (GOLD analysis project Ga0068714, IMG submission 62988) | Enrichment culture microbial communities from rom New York Harbor, USA that are MTBE-degrading - MTBE-NYH (New York Harbor Sulfidogenic)... | ecosystem: Environmental > Aquatic > Marine >... | reverse complement strand
AGAGGACTATGCTGCCCAGAGCCGCACCTGGATGGACGAATGGCTGTTGGGCAAGATCGTGGCCGGCGCGCTCCAGGACCTGGGTCTGGACGAGGCCGCGGCCCGGTGGGCGGTGGCCACCGACAAGGTACTGATCAATCACCAGGATTGGTTCGAGCTGGCGGCAGCGGAGGAGGATCGCGCCTACCAGGTCCTCGTGTCCTGGCTCCGGGACAGCGAGTTGCAGCAGCTCCTCCGCGTGAACCGCTATGGCGGCGTGTTGTGGTTCAACCGTGAAGCCTTTGACCAGTTGCTGGGCTGGATGCTGACCATTGCCGCCGTATCCATAGCGGCCGATGGCGAACGAGCGCCGGAGGAGGTTGCCGCGGAGGTCGTGGGCTGCTATGAGGTGATCCGGAAACTGAAACAAGCCGGAGAATCATCCGAGTTTCAGGTCGTCAAGCTGATGGAGGCGGCGAGGGCCCAGCTTTCGCTGCCTTGAGCGGCATGCGATACTTTGTCAGGGTGGCTGATGGACGGCGCCCCCGCTGCTAAAGGAGAAGCAGATCATGAAGCACCTGATCCCCGGTCAAAGGCCGGACAACGATGCCGGCTATCTGGAGATGATGACGGCTGTCATCTTTATGGGAGGTCTCAGCCGCCAGGTGGTGATGTCCAAGTGGGACGGATTTCTGGCGGCCTTTGAGCAGTTTGACGTCGACAGTGTGGCAGATTTCACCGACGTCGACGTGGAGCGCCTGAGCCAGGACACGCGCATCGTCCGCTACAAGGCCAAGATCCGCGCCGTGGTGGACAACGCCGGGCAGATGCAGCAGATCGCTGCTGAGCATGGTTCCTTTGGTACGTGGCTGCGCCAGATGGTGGACGAGGAGGGCGTGGACCGCACCGCCAAGGAAATGGCCGGGCGCTTCAAGTACATGAGCGAAGAGTCCTCCCGGCGCCATCTGTACGCCGTTGGTGAGGACATTGGCGAGGTGGACGACAAGATACGCCGCAAGTACGGTCCCGGCGACCGCTAGGTTCTGAGCTGAGATGCAGATGGGGCCGATGATCGCCTGTTGCGGTCAGCCCTGCGGCGATTGTCCGGCCTACCTGGACGGGTTTTTCCGTTACGCGCGCCGGGCGCGCACCACGTTGGAAGCCATCCGCGCTGAACAGACGGGAGGAGAACAGGGAGGAAGAGAACGATGAGGGACATGATCAGGCAGATTGTCGTTGTTTTGGGGACGTTGGCCGTCATTGTCGTCAACGCTTTGGCAAACGTTCTGCCCCTGAATGGACAGAACACCGGTGAGATCTCGGACCAGTTCGACGTTTACTTTGTGCCGGCGGGCTATGTCTTTTCCATCTGGGGGTTGATCTACCTGGCGTTGCTGGCCTATTCGGTCTACCAGGCGCTGCCAGGCCAGCGGGACAATCCCCGCCTGCGGCGCACAGGCTACGTCTATGCCCTGAGTTGCGCCGCCAACATCGCCTGGATTTTTCTCTGGCACTGGGAGTATTTTGCGCTCACCCTTGTCGCTATGGTAGTATTGTTGCTGACGTTGATCGCCGTGTACCTGCGATTGGGTACCGGGCGCACCCGCGTGCCCGTAGCCGAAACCTGGCTGGCGCGGGTGCCTTTTAGCATCTACCTGGGGTGGATCACCGTGGCGACCGTTGCCAATGTCACCTCGCTGCTGGAATACCTCGGCTGGAACGGTTGGGGGCTCAGCCCGGTGGCCTGGGCGGTGATCATGCTGGTGGTGGCGGCGATTGTGGCTGCGCTGGTCAGCATCACCCGCGGCGATGTGGCCTACGTGGCCGTGATCCTGTGGGCCTTTGCCGGCATCGCCGTCAAGCACAGCGCGACCACGGCGGTGGCTGTAACCGCGTGGGTGACCGCGGCGCTGGTAGCGCTGACGTTGCTGATCGGCGCCCCCCTCGCGCGGGCCAGGCTGGCGGGGCAGACCCTGCCAGCCGATGTGGAGGGTATCCGGGACCGCTGGTAATACCCGTGCGCCGCCTGCATTGAAACGCGGCGCAATTGCACTGCTTTCGGACTTGCATACACCAGGAGGCGACGCGTTGTCACTACAACGGATGATCAAGAGCCCGTTATTCGTCAGGGGAATCGGCACGTTGCTGTATGGCGTCATCTTTCTCTGGCTGGTGTTCACCGGCGGCCCGGCGCTGTTCTTTGGGGTCGTGATCATTGCGGGTATCGCGGCCTACGAGTTCTACCATCTGATGAGCCTGGGCGGGCACCGGCCGCTGTATGTGGTCGGCATCGCCACCGCACTGCTGTTTGTGTGCAGCGCGTACTGGACGGCCCAGATCCTGCTGCCCGGCTTGATCGTGGCTGTCGTGGCATCGATCGTCTGGCTGGTGGTCGAATACCTGCGGGAGCGCGCTACCCTGGGAAGCCCTGGACGAGATTTCCTCCGCGATTGGCTGCTGACCTTTGCGGGCGCGATCTATGCCGGCGGATTGCTCAGCCACGTGCTGTTGCTGCGGTCTCTGGAGCGAGGAGATGCCCTGCTGGCCATCGTGGTGTTTGGCACGGCGGCCTGCGATTCGGGGGCATACCTCATCGGCAGCAAGTTCGGACGCCACAAGTTTGCCCCACGCATCAGTCCGAAAAAGACCTGGGAGGGAACCATCGGGGGCTTTGTGGCGAGCGTGGGGGTCGTCGTCCTGGCGTCATGGCTCTTTGGATTGCAGGTTCTGCCGGCCGTGGGCATTGGTGTGCTGCTCGCGGTCTCGGTCATTGCCGGGGACCTGGTGGAATCGATCATCAAGCGCAGCGTGGGCGCCAAGGACTCGGGGGCCTGGATCCCGGAGCAGGGCGGTGTGCTGGACGTGATCGATGGCTTTATGTTCGCAGTCGTTGTCTCGTACTATTATATGGTGTTGGTTTCGTAGCGTGTTCGATATCCGGGATCTGTATGTGGTGAGAGCCGGCAGCGCCGGAAACGGAGCCGGTAGGTGAAGGAATTCTGGCGGCGTACCGCTACCGCGGTAGTCTATGCCGTTATCGTCCTGGGCGGCTACTACCTGGGGGGCGTGCCCTGGTTCGCACTCGTCGGCCTGGCAGCGGCCATTATCTGCGTCGAGTTCTACTCCCTGGCGCGCCACTCCGGCTATCGTCCCGGAGCAGCCATCGGGGTGATCATGGTTCTGGCGCTCGTTACGCAGACCTATCTGGGGCTCGACCTCTCCTGGTTGATCCTCAGCCTGGGACTCGCGACCACGGTGGTCTGGGGCCACGCCCTCCAGGCGTCGTCGAAAAGCTTCATGGCCGATTGGTCCTGCACCTTCGCCGGGGTGATTTACTCGGGTGGCTTGATGCTCCACGCCATCCTGCTGAGAGACCTGCCCGACGGGCTGGCCTGGGGCGCGCTTGCACTCGTGGGCACGTGGAGCTGCGACGCCTTTGCCTACATGATCGGCAAGAGGTGGGGCCGCCACAAGTTCACGCCGCGTATCAGCCCTCAAAAGACCTGGGAAGGAGCGATTGGCGGTTTTATCTGCAGCTTTGTGTTGGTCATGATCGCGGCCTGGGCCTTGAGCCTGCCCCTCGCCCCGATCATCGGGCTGGGTATGCTGATCCCGCTGGCGACGATCGCGGGCGATCTCGCCGAGTCGATGCTAAAGCGCAGTGCAGGTGTCAAGGACACCGGCAATTGGATCCCGGGCCATGGCGGCCTGCTGGATCGCATGGATAGCCTGCTGGTGGTGATCCCCACGGTCTATTACTATGTAGTCTACGTGGTAGGTGGCTGAAGGCTCTGTATGTGATGGGGTTGAAAAATGCTGAATGCACCAGATCTTGCCAATGAGTCCCGCCAGCTTGACCGATCCCGGAGGTCGCTGGATGTGTACAAGGGGGCAGGAAAGAGCAACCGCCTTGTAGTCGGCGCTTTCAAGGCAGTCACACGCATCCTGGCCCGAACCTACATCCGCCTCAGCATGGAAGGGCGCGAGAATGTGCCTGACGACGGCGCCTGTATCATCATCACGAATCACCTGAGCGGGCTGGACCCCTTTCTGATCGGCATTCCCATCGATCGCCGGATCTATTGCCTGGCCAAGATCGAGCTCTACCAGAATGCGGCGTTCGCCTGGATCCTGAATTCGCTGGGCCTCGTCCCGCTCGATCGCAGCAGCACTGATATCGCGGCCATGCGCATTGTGCTCCGGCTGCTCAAGAACGGCGAGGCGATTGGCATATCTCCAGAGGGCACGCGAAGCAAGACGGGCGAGATGCTGCCATTCACCGATGGCGCTACCAAGCTGGCCCTCCACGCGCGGGCGCCCATCGTGCCCGTAGCGATCTATGGCACCCGCGAATTGATGCCCCCAGGGACCTACGGCTTTAGACCGGGAAAGGTCTATATCAAGATCGGCGAGCCGTTTGATCTGTCCCAGGCCTATGGCAAGCCGATCACGCCCGATCTGCTGAAGGAAAACACGGCTATCCTCCAGGAAAAGGTCTTGGAGCTGTTCGAGCAGATCCGGAACCGGCCTCTGAAGTAGGCGCAGACAGGCAGGATGACGAATGAGGCCCGTGCGTCACAGCGATGCTTTTCGCCGACCGGGTTGGTTCTGTCGTGCCGGTCGAGTTATTCGGCGGCCGGGCACAGGTGACGGTTAGAGGCATCTCCGAGGGCGTCAGGGAGGGTCAGGTGAACATGGAATTCTCCCCGGCTACCAGGCAAGCGAACATAATCAAAATGGGGCAGGAGCCCCTGGACATCGTCGTCATCGGCGGTGGGATCACGGGGGCAGGCATTGCGCGGGATGCAGCCATGCGCGGCCTGAAGGTTGCCCTGGTTGAGAAAGAGGACTTTGCCAGCGGGACAAGCAGCAAGTCGGCGCGGATGGTGCACGGCGGGCTGCGGTACCTGGAGCAGCACCAATTCGGGCTGGTGTTCACTGCGTGCGCAGAGCGGCACACGCTCTGCGAGACGGCTCCCAGGCTGGTCCGCCCGGTGAGCTTTACCTTCCCGGTCTACCGTACCTCGAAGAACAGCCTGCTCAAGATCCGGATGGGCATGTGGCTCTATGACTTCATGGCGATGTTCCACACCGTACAGCGGCACAAGATGGTAGACGCCCGGCAAACGGCGGAACTTGAGCCCGCGCTGGCGCAGCAGGATCTGCTCGGTGCCGCCCACTATTGCGACTGCCTGGCCGACGACGCGCGGCTGACCCTGGCATCGATCCAATCGGCTTACCAGCATGGAGCGCTCGTCGCCAACTATGCAGAGGTGCGCGCGGTGTTGAAGGAAAATGGCCGCGTGACGGGGGTGGAGGTCATCGACAGGGTGGCCCACCAGCTGTTCAACGTGCGGGCCAGGGTGACGGTCAATGCGACCGGCGTGTGGGCAGACCAGATCCGGTGCATGGACGATGCCGGCGCCGACAAGATGATCCGGGTGAATCGTGGCAGCCACCTGGTTCTGCCACGCGAGAAACTGGACATCCGCGGCGCGGTGGCCTTTGCCAGCGCAGATGGGCGCCGGGCGATGTACGCTATCCCCTGGAGGCATACCTGCATCGTCGGCACGACCGACATTGACCATGGCGGCGAACTGGACCAGGTGTATGCCATGCCGGACGAGGTCGTAGGCATGCTGGAATCAGTGAACCAAGCTTTCCCCGATGCCAGGCTGACGCACGCCGACATCATCAGCACGTTTGCCGGACTCAGGCCGCTGGTGGGTGGGGAGGCGAGCGTCGCCTATCAGGCCTCCCGCGACCACCACATTGTGGAGAGCGACGCCGGGCTGGTCACCATCTCGGGCGGCAAACTCACCACCTACCGTCGCATGGCGGAGGATCTGGTCGACCTGGTGTCCGGGAAACTGGAGGCCGCGTGGGGTATTCTGACGCGTGAGAAGTGCAAGACGGATCGGACTCCGCTTGCCGAGAGCGGGTTCGAAGTGGGGGTGGTGGTTAACGATCTCGCCGGGCGCTATCCTCAGTTGGAGCGCCCGGTCTTGGAGCACGTGGCCTTTGCCTATGGGCTTGCCGGCGCCGGCCTCCTGGCGGCGCTGGAGAACGATCCCCGGCTGGGGATCAAGGTGGTGCCCGGCCTGCCGTATATCTGGGCCGAGGTCCCCTATGCGATCCAGTACGAGATGGCGCTCACACTTGGCGACTGGATGATAAGGCGGACGCATATCATGCACGAGGATACTGCGCAAGGCCTGGGATGCGCGGCTGAGGTGGCGGCGATGATGGCCCCGTACCTGGGCTGGGATGCTGCAGAGGTCGAGCGGCAGACGCAACACTATCGCGAACAGGTGATGCTGAGCCAACGGTACCGGCGGGGGCCGGCAGGCGGGGAGCTTTCCGGTAATGACCCGATGGTAGAAAAGAGCGCGTGACGATGCAGGAACCAGCGATTCCACAATCCAATATACTCCTCGTGCGGCTGGTTGTTTTCATCCTTCGCGTACTCCTCAAGGTGTACTTCCGGCTGGAGTGTGTGGGGTGCGAGCGCGTGCGGGAGGTTTTGCAGTTGGACCGGCCGGTGATCGCAGCCATGAATCACGCCAGCGCCCTGGACCCCGTGGTGGTTGGTGTGTGCGGCGGCGTCAGGTTCGTCAGCCGCTTCAGAGTACCGGGCAAGAGGGAGCTGTTCGACAACCGGCTGACCGGCTGGTTGATGCGCGCCCTGGGAATGTTCCCGGTAGACAGAGATATCCTCGACCTATCGGTCGTCCGGACCATGTTCCGCATTCTGCGGGCGGGGTGGGGCATCGGCATAGCGCCGGAGGGCACGCGCAGTCTAACAGGCGAGGTGCAGCCGTTCAAGAGCGGCTTTATCAAGCTGGCGCTCAAGACGGGTGCACCGATCTTGCCGGTGGGCATTCAGGGAGCCTACGAGGCCATGCCTAAAGGGGCGCTCATCCCCCGGCCAAAGAAGGTCATCGTGCGCTTTGGCAAAATGATCGATCTGCAGAGCTACATCGCCGGCCAGCCGGTAGCACCGGCCGATGAAGAACTGGCCGAGATGATCCGCCAGGAAGTGATTCGCCTTTCGGGGGGCGCCGGCCATAGCCGGGGAGAGAGCGTGCGCCTGAATAACACCGGACCCTGACGATCCGCGCCGGGCAATCTCTTGCGCCGTAGCGCCACAGAACACGCGCCACTCGGACGGTCAAGCCATGGAACGCCGGACCTACGTGATCTTGAATCCACATGCCAGTCGAGGCACGGCCGCCAGGTTGCTCCCCCAGGTGGAGCTCTGCATGGCAAAGCCGAGCTGGTACAGACCACGCGACCGGGGGAAGCTGTCGAGCTGGCGGCCCGAGTCCTGGAGGGACGATACGAGATGATCGTGGCTGCCGGCGGCGACGGCACCATCAACGAGATCGTCCATGGGTGCCTGTCCCATCCCCGCCGGCTGACGGTCGTTGCCTGACCCCGAAGGTCGAGACGCACCGGCGCGTCCGAGCGCCCCTGGCCCAGGCTGATTGCGGGAGGCAAAGGAGATGGCGCAAGAAAAAGGGTTCACACCCCCGTGGACGGAATCCCCGCCCCCGCCGGGGACATTTCGCTCTATCCTGAAATGGGGCGGCCCTGCCGAGTTCAAGCACCCAAACCGGCGCCTGTACGAGCTGATGAAGTACGTCTTTGGCATGACCGACGCCGATTTTCAGGCGCGCGCCAACACCGGCGAGATGCCGGTGACGGTCCAGCAGCCCTCCCGTTTCTCGGCGGAAACGCTGGCGGACTTGGCGGCCATCGTGGGCGAGGAGAATGTCAAGACGGATGACTGGACGCGGGCCAGTGTGGGCTACGGCAAGACGATGGCCGACGCCATACGCTTGCGGGCGGGCATCATCGAGAACCCGCCGGACGCCGTGGTGGACCCGCGAAACGCCGACGACGTGCGCCGCCTGGTCGACTACTGCCGCCGGCGCCGGATCCCGATCACGGCCTTTGGGGCGGGCTCGGGTGTGACGCTGGGCTCCGAGTGCGTTCAAGGGGGGATCTCGCTGCGCCTGAGCACCCACATGAAGCGCGTTCTCTCCGTGGATCCCATCAACCAGACTGTGACCGTGGAGCCGGGCATCTATGGGCCGGAGCTGGAACAGATGTTGAATGAGGCTCCGGAGCGATTTGGCGCGCCGCATCGCTACACCTGCGGCCATTTTCCCCAATCCTTCGAGTACTCGACGGTTGGGGGGTGGGTCGTCACCCGCGGCGCGGGACAGAACTCGACCTACTATGGCAAGATTGAGGATCTGGTACTTTCGCAGCGATATGTCACGCCGGTGGGCGATATCGCGACGGTAGATGTCCCTGCCAAAGCCACCGGGCCGGACATCGACCAGATCATGATCGGCTCGGAGGGGGCGTTTGGCATCCTGGTGGAGGTGACGCTCAAGCTGCACCACTACACGCCCGGGAACCGGCGCAGGTTCAGCTTTGTCTTCCGCGGTTGGGATTCGGGCGTTGAGGCCTGCCGGGAGATCCTGCAGGGCGAGTTCGGGTTCCCCTCGGTGTTCCGACTATCCGATCCCGAGGAAACGGACGTCGCCTTCAAGCTCTACGGCGTTGAGGGTACCCCGCTGGAGCCGATCCTGGCTCGGCTGGGTTACAAACCGAGGGAGCGCTGCTTGCTGCTGGGCCATACGGATGGTGACAAGGACCTCGGGAAGCTAATTCACCGCAAGATCCGCCGTATCTGCCGGCAGTACGGGGCACTCTATACCAGCGGCTACGTGACCCGGCGATGGGAGCATGGGCGCTACCGCGACCCGTACATGCGCGAAGACCTCGGCGATTTTGGCATCATGCTCGACACGCTGGAATGCGGGGTCAATTGGGCCAACCTGCAGCAGGTCTGGGCCAGCGTCCGCGAGGTCTGTCACGCCCGCCCGGGGACGATCTGCATGTCCCATTCCTCGCACTTTTATCCCCAGGGGACCAACCTGTACTTTATTTTCATCGCCCGGATGGACAGTCTGGAGGAATACCTGGCGTACCAGGCCAGCATCCTGGACGCGATCCAGAGGAGTGGGGCCACCATGAGTCACCACCACGGCATCGGCCGGATGACGGCCCCCTGGCTGGAGGGCCAGCTCGGGACGAACCAGCTCCAGGTCTTGCGCGCACTCAAGCGGCACTTTGACCCGGACAATATAATGAATCCGGGCGGCACCCTCGCACTGGACCTGCCGGATGAGCAGAGGCGCCTGGCTACCTGATCTGGTCCCAGGATCGCGGTTTGGGCGCTTTGTGCCCGGGGGACAGGCGATGGGCGGATCAGCTTCTTTTTTCGCCAAGCCGGCGTTCCGTCCCCGCTATCAGGCGCCGGATGTTGGGCAAGTGCGAATAGACGATGGTGATCCAGGCCAGCACGCCATACAACGTGTAGATCAGCGGCAAAATACCGGCCAGTCCCAGCACCAGGAGAGTGATTGGCGACAGCGTGGTGATTGTCAGCGAGCCCACCGACGCTATGCGGCTCAGAGCGATCACGACGAGGAGCAGGACAAGCAGCGCTACGGCCAGGGGCGGGTAGATGGCTGCCAGAGCGCCCAAGGAGGTCGCCACTCCCCCACCGCCGCGAAAGCGGAGAAACACCGAGTAGCAGTGGCCCAAGACAACCGCTCCCCCGGCCAGTGACTCCGCCAGGGGACTGCCTGTGATCTGCCCCGCCAGCCAGACAGCCAGAAATCCCTTGCCGATGTCCAGCGCGCCGGTCAGGAGCCCAGCCATGGCCCCGGCCGCGCGGAGGACGTTGGTCCCTCCCGTCCGGCCGCTGGCATGAAAGAGCACATTCACGCCCCAAAGTTTCCCCAGCAAATAACCGGCCGGGAAACTACCCAAAAGGTAGGCGAGCACCACTGCTGAGATTGCTCGTGTCACTGCCACGGACTGTGCCCCCTGGGAGCCGTCAAGGCCTCCATAGTTGAGAACACGCACGCTGCCAGTTGGTTGCGTCCTCGCCGATGTAGCTGCCCGGGCTAGCCATACACCTCTGGATTGACGCAGTAGGGCAGTCGCTCGCCGCGCAATCCCGCTGCCAGGTTTTGCACGGCTCGTGCGGCCATCAGGTTCCGGGAGGTGACCGTGGCGCTGGCGATGTGCGGCGCGACGATCAGGTTGGGCAATGTCAAAAGCTGGTGATCCGCCGGCAGGGGCTCGGGGTCGGTCACATCCAGGGCTGCGTAGGCGATCTGGCCCTCGTGGAGTGCATCGTACAGCGCCTCCGGGTCGACCACCGGCCCGCGCGAGGTGTTGACCAGGATCGCGGTTGGCTTCATGAGGGCGAACTTGCGGCGATCCATCAGCCCCTGCGTTTCGTCGGTGAGGCCGACATGGAGCGAGACAAAGTCTGATTCCCGCAACAGATCCTCCAGTGGGCGATATTCGATCCCCAGCTCGGACTCAACCTCGGGCTGGCGCGTGGTGTCATAGTACAGGATCCTCATGTCGAACCCGCTGGCGCGGCGGGCCAGCGCCTGGCCGATGCGCCCCAGCCCGACGATGCCCAGGGTCGCGCCGTACACGCTCTGCCCGAGGAGTAGGGTCAGCCCCCACGTTTGCCAGCACCCTTGCCGCACATAGTCGATGGCTTCCCCGATCCGGCGGGCCGCCGCCATCAGCAGCGCAAAGGCAAAGTCGGCGGTGGCATCGGTGAGCACGCCCGGGGTGTTACCTACCGGGATCCCGCGCGCCGTGGCGGCGCCGACGTCAATGTTGTCATAGCCCACGGCGCACTGGCTGATCACCTTGAGCCTGGGCGCGGCATCCATGAGGCCCGCGTCGATGCAGTCGGTGAGCAGGCAAAGCAGAGCCTCCTTGTCCACAACCTTTTCGACCATCACCTCGTAGGGCGGGGGTACGTCGTGATCCCAGATCTCTACCTCGCAAACCTGCAGCAGCGACTGCAATGCAGGCTCGGGCAAGCGACGGGTTACATAGACGAATGGCTTCATCGTGACCTCCGGTTTCTCCTGTCAAACGCGTACTTCGGCCCGGGCGGCCATCTCCTGCTATCTGCCGGGGTTCGACATGCAGGCGCAAGCGCCCCTGGATGTATATTTGTATACATCAGGATCGGCCAGGTGTCAAGAAACGATGATCCGGGCCGGCAAACGGGCAAGGAGTGGTATCGCCCGTGCCATCTGCCATCCCTACAGCGCGACCGTCTTTGACATATCGGCTGATATGCCTTACAATATGCCTTTGGATGCTGGCGAACTTGGGTCCGGCTCTTGCGTCGTGTGTACCATGCTGACAGCCCCGCAGATGCCAGGTCCCGACAGATAACGGGTCGCCGGAGTTGCAGGCAAAGCGCGCTGGATGTAGAAGGGCAGGTCGTCCACGCTTTACGGCACCTGGACCAAGTAGATACCGCGCAGCCTTGTCCACGAAAGGCCAAGAATTCATGACGGAGGAAGTTGGATGAAAATCTACAAGAGCGACAATCTGCGCAACGTGGTTCTGCTGGGCCACAGTGGCGCGGGGAAAACCTCACTGGCTGAGGCGATGTTATATCGCACGGGCGCCGTGAATCGCCTGGGGCGCGTAGACGACGGCACGTCGATCTCGGACTGGGACGAGGAAGAACGACGTCGGCAGATGTCGATCAACGCATCGCTGATCCCTTGCGAATGGGCCGATCACAAGCTGAACGTGATCGATACGCCCGGCTACATGGACTTTGTGGGTGAGGTGATCAGTGGAATCCGTGTCGCCGATGCCGCGGTGATGGTGCTCGATTCCGGCGGCGGGGTGGAGGTGGGCACCGAACAGGTGTGGCATCACGCCGACGAGCGGAGGCTTCCCCGCCTGGCCTTTGTCAACAAGATGGAACGCGAGAACGTGGATTA
>Ga0068714_10006500_pt1 | contig 11842 bp, 7 predicted proteins | sample MTBNYHSulfiMetaG_FD_62988 | JGI IMG/M metagenome (GOLD analysis project Ga0068714, IMG submission 62988) | Enrichment culture microbial communities from rom New York Harbor, USA that are MTBE-degrading - MTBE-NYH (New York Harbor Sulfidogenic)... | ecosystem: Environmental > Aquatic > Marine >... | reverse complement strand
CACGCATATCTCTGATCCCATCACCTATCAAAAGGAAGTCCTTCAAAAAGCCGGCTATAACCTGCATCATTTCATTTTTAATATGCAAATTGACCTTGATCATGAGCTGCCTCAACCAGCACTGCCACCGGGAATTGTTCTGCGCACTGCACGGACTGGAATTGATGATCAGCATATTCATGCGGTAATACAAAAAGCTTTTTTAAAACCTGGGCGACCTCCGCAAGCTTTTGATGAATGGAAGGAATTCATGATGCGGGCTGATCTTTATCAGGCAGACTTGTGGTTTCTGGCATTCTATCAAGATGAAATTGTAGGCACCTGTTTATGTTTTCCGTATGAGAACATGGGTTGGGTGCGTCAATTGGCAGTGGCAGAAGGGTTTCGCAAGCGCGGATTAGGCAGCGTCTTGCTAAGGCACGCTTTTCGTGAATTTCAGATGCGTAGTTTTCCAAAAGTCGGGCTGGCGGTAGAAAGCTCCAACGAGAACGCCTTTCGATTATACGAGAAAGCGGGAATGAAAAAAATCATCCATCTGGATGAGTATCAAAAAAAGGTAGTAATGACAGAAAAACAATGAAAAATGGACGGGAATTTCCCCGTCCATTCGGTTACTTCGTCAATGTGACCTCGTTGGGGGATTCAATCAGGTCTTTCAGGAATTGAAGGAATTTAGCCGCTGGCGCTCCATCCACCATGCGGTGATCAAAAACCAAAGATAAAACCAGCATTTTTCGTATCTGGATTTCATTTTCCTTTACTACCGGCTTGGGAGCAATGCGACCAATGCCAAGAATGGCGGCTTCGGGTAAATTGATGACCGGTGTGAACCCGTCTATATCGAACATGCCCAAATTTGTGATGGTGAATGTTCCGCCGCTAAGATTCTCAGGCAGGATCTTGTTACTGCGAATCTCTTCTACTCGTTGGCGAAACTCCCTCCCTAAAGTCTTAAGGTCTTTTTGGTCAGCATCCTTGATCACAGGAACGTATAACCCACGCTCAGCATCCACGGCAATGCCGATATTTACTTGGGAGAGATGTTCGATAGAATCTCCATTGATGCGCGCGTTCATGTAGGGAAAACGTCTGAGAGCGCAGGCACAAGATTTGGTAAGTAAATCGTTGTAACCGGGAGCAAATCCCCAATCGCTCTCTACCTGTGCTTTTAACCTTTCGCGCAGATCAACGAATGCAGTGGCATCAACCTCAATAAAGAGTGTCACCCGTGCTGTGGTATGCACGCTTGCTCCCATTCGCTCCGCGATCAATCCACGTACACCTTTGAGTGCAACCCGGTTGGAAACCGCAATATCCGCCAGGGTTGTAGGTTTGGCTAACGGAGTGGATGGCGATGAAAGCTTGCTTTTTAAGGCGTTCTCTACATCCATTTTAGTGATTTCCCCATGCTCCCCGCTGCCTTTAATTCTCGCGAGGTCCAAACCAGCATCCTCTGCCATGCGTTTTGCCAGTGGGCTGGCTTTGATCTCATGATTCAGGTATTCCAATACATCTGTTTCTCGAACCCTAACCCCCTGCCCGCCGCTTGGCTTGATGAGAGTAAGGTCTATATCTTTGAGCTTTGCCAATTTGCGGGCTCGTGGGGAGGCAAAGTGTTTTTTAATTTCAAGCAATTCAGGTTCTGCTGCATCAACTTTGGTTTCTTGGATAGTAAGTGTGGGAGTTTGAGCTGCGCTGGCAGTTTCAGTTTGGTTGGATGGTACAGGCGCTGTGAAAACATCACCTTTTTCACCGATAATTCCAACCACTGTGAGAACAGGTACCAAATCGCCTGCTTTGTAGGGACCAAGGTGAATGAAACCGCTATCCGGCGCCTCGACATTGAAAACTGCCTTGTCAGTTTCTACCTCCAGAACTTCTTGTCCCTGTTCAACTTTATCCCCTTCTTTCACTAACCAATTGATCAGGGTAACTTCTTCGACCGTTTGTCCCAATTTGGGAATGAAAAGTTCCTCTGCCATTAACTGACCACCTTTCTGCAAGCCTGCATAATGCGGTTTACATTAGGAATGGCCAGGTCTTCCAAGATTTCAGCGCGCGGCACTGGAACATTGGCGGCAGCCACGCGCACCATGGGGGCGTCTAGATAATCGAATGCCAAGTCATTGACTTGTGCCATGACTTCGTTGATAAAGCTGGTATTTTCATACGCCTCAGTCAAACCTACAAAATGCCCTGTTTTCTGAACTGAAGCGATGATCGTATTAACATCTAACGGTTTGAGGGTACGCAAATCAATTACCTCAACATCGATGCCTTCTTCTGCCAATAATTTCGCGGCTTCCAGCGCATTTAAGACCTGGCGCGAATACGTGACCAAAGTAATGTCCTTGCCAGGTCGTTTGATATCCGCAACCCCAAAGGGGATGATATATTCCTCTTGTGGAACTCTTCCCTTTTCTTTGTAAAGCATTTTATGTTCGATGAACATCACCGGATTGTCATCGCGGATCGCAGCTTTTAACAGCCCTTTGACATCATAAGGTGTGGATGGCATAACAACATAAATGCCGGGGAAGTGGGTCCAGAGCGATTCGAGGCTTTGTGAATGGTGTGCGGCGATGGCTCGTCCGGCTCCGCCCTCAGTGCGAATGACCATCGGGACGCTTGTCTTACCGCCAAACATATAACGGTTCTTACCGCCTTGGTTTGCGACCTGATCCATTGCCAGTGGTGTGAAGTCAACATACATAATCTCGGCGACCGGACGCATGCCAGCCATGGCAGCTCCAACCGCTGCACCGCCGATCGTAGCTTCTGAAATTGGGGTATCAAGCACGCGCCATTGGCCAAATTCATTGAATAAATTCCGTGTGGCGCCATAAGCACCGCCATACAAACCAACGTCTTCACCCATAATGAATACACGCTCATCCCGCAGCATTTCTTCGCGCAAAGCTTCCTGTATGGCTTCTGCGTAGGAAATTTCACGATTGCTTTCATCCTGCCGGATTCTCTCGCGCAGCTGAGCTTCTGTTTCGATATCGTGGACTGAGAACTGTGAAGGAGCGAAGACATCCGTTTCCAAGTCTTCAGGATTCGCCTCAGGCGAAGATTCACTATATTGCATAGCGGTTTTCATTTTTTCTTTAACAAGCTTGTTCATGCTTTCGAATTCAGTTTCAGATAACAAACCTACTGCCTGAAGAGCTTCATTTAAATTCTTAATCGGGTCTCGGTCTTTATATGCTTGCTCCTCTTCTTTAGTACGATAAGCACGCGGATCAGAGTGGCTGTGACCGAAATAACGGTACGTTTTGGCTTCCACTAAGCTAGGCCCTTTGCCCTGCCGGGCAAGTTCCACAGCTTTTCGCACAACTCCGCGGACAGCCAGTACATCCATGCCGTCTACGACAGTACCTGGAATTCCATAAGCACAGGCTCGATCGGCCACATTGGACAGCTTGCTTACTTTTGCCCAGGGAACTGACATGCCGTACATATTATGCTCGACCACAAAGACGACTGGCAAATCCCAGATGCTAGCCATGTTTAATGCTTCATGAAAATTTCCCGTATTCGATGCCCCATCTCCAAAGAAGCAGAGCACAACCCTATCTGTTTTTTGAAGTTTCTGTGCTAACGCTGCTCCAACTGCCACTGGAATATTACCACCTACAATACCGGTAGCGCCCAAGTTGCCATGGGCGACATCCGCGATATGCATGGAACCACCTTTTCCCTTGCAATATCCGCCGGATTTTCCTAAAACCTCCGCCATCATTTTATTGAAATGAGCTTGTTTCTCAGCTTTGGTCTTAGCAGCTTTATCTCCATGCGCATGAGCGTGACCATGCCCGCGATGTGTACTTGTAATCAGGTCATCGTCCCGCAGCGCTCCAATGGCACCCACTGCCACTGCTTCCTCACCTGCATATAGGTGGGAGGCACCCTTTAGGACGGCTTTTCCCAGAAGAGTTGAGATGTTGTTTTCGAATGCACGAATCTCCATCGCTTGGCGCAGGTAAGTAAGTAATTCCTCTTTCGTCAGAGCTTGTTCTTCGATCATTGCGCTGACCCGTTCAATCAGCTCTTTATTCTTATTGTTTGACATTTAATGAAAACCTCCAAGACACATTTTTTTAAAAAGGAGAACTGTCGCACCGGCGAATATATATTTCGTCAACTGCGCAGCGATCCGACAAACTTAATAGAAATAACACAGTGTGGGCAATATCCTGCGGTTGCATGAGCTCGGAGCGATCTAAATCTGGCCGGGCATCACCAGCCAAATTGGTATCTACCCCGCCAGGGTGGATAAGGCTGACGCGGATATTGTATTTTTGCACTTCCTTCGCCAATGACTTTGTCATACCTACCAAGGCATGCTTGCTGGCAGTATAAGCGCTTTGGTTACTATACCCTTTAAAACCAACCACACTGGAAATATTGATAATTGTTCCGTTTTCCTGTAATGCCATCAATTGGATTGCTTCTTGACAGCAAATGTATGCCCCGCGTAAATTAATAGAAAGCATCTTGTCAAGATTTTCAATTGGGAAGGATTCCAGCGGTCCATACAGACCAATGGCTGCGTTATTTATTAGAATGTCCAGTCTTCCAAAAACTTGCTTAATGCTGTTGAATAGCTGCCGAATTTGTGACTCGTCTGCTATGTCGCAAGGGCATGCTTTGGCTTTCCCGCCATTTTCGATAATTTCCCTTTCAACAGCTTGAATTTCGCTTTCTGTTCTGGCAGCGATTGCCACAGTGGCACCACATGCACCCAAAGCCAGACAAATGGCTCTTCCAATACCACGCCCGCCACCTGTGACAATTGCAACTTTTCCTTCAAGATTTGGGAATAATGCAGGCTTCATTAGTGCATTTCCTGACCACCGGTTACATTGATTGCCTGCCCGGTCATATAACTTGCCTGGTCAGAAGCCAGGAATACCAGAACATTGCAGACGTCATCATAGGTGCATGCGCGTTTCATTGGCACTTGCCCAATATAATAATCACGGATTTCTGATTCGCTCATTGAGCGGTTGCGGGAGTATTGTTTAAAGAGAGAATCAACCCAAAGTGGAGAATCCAGCAGATTGCCTGGGCAAATGGCGTTAACGCGCACACCGAACTCGGCTAATTCCAAAGCAATGCTTTGGGTTAATCCGATACCCCCGAATTTCGAGGCGGCATAAGCGGAATTTTTATAACTGCCCTTTTTTCCAGATTTTGAATTGATCTGGATGATCACTCCACCCCGCTGTTTTTTCATTACGCGGGCTGCATGTTTTGCACATAAAAAATAACCATAGAGATTGACATCCAGTACCTTTTTCCATTTTTCTGCAGAAAAATCTTCAATTGCATCTGTTATGAGCACACCGGCATTTGAGACCATGATATCCAGTTTACCGAAAGATGATATTGCAGTATCAACCAATCGAACCACATCTTCTTCCTTTGTCACATCCGCGATACATCCCTGGACTTTCCCTTCAGTCTCTTTTAGAATTAGAGTCAATGTTTTATCAATTCCTTCTTGTGCAATATCGCCAATCACCAAATGGCAACCCTCTTGCACTAACCGAAGGCAAATGGCCTGACCCAAACCCCGACCTCCTCCAGTCACAACAGCTACTTTCTCTGAGAGTAATTTTGACATTTGATTCATTCTCCCGCTTCCTCTACCATTAAATTGAACAATTCGTCTTCGGCTGCTTTCGTCCATTCTCCTTGCTTTCCAAGCCTTGCATATACGCTGGGTAAGCGATTTTTTAAATCTTCAAGGCTGGTTAGCGGCAAATCTTCGAGGTTGGGAAAAATAACAACCTTACCGGGATAAACTGCATTTATCAATGCCTGCATTCCATCTTTGGCTGCAGATAGTGAACCGATCGCTGCAACAGAACGGTTGGTGGACAGTCTCTTGTTTTCCACTTCGTTCAGCATGGTGATCATATCTTCGATACTAGATGCTGAATGACCGATGATTCGAACATCTCTTTGTGTGATTTCATTTAATTCCAATTCCGCAAATGTTCCCCGAGCGACACCTGCAAAAATGTTCATCACACCCTGATTTGCCAAAAGAGCGGCAGATTCTGAAATGATGGCTGGGATGGGGGCGAGCATGACAACATCATCGAATCCTCCTGTGCCATAGGTTACAAGGGCTTGCTGATATTCCTCGGTGACATGTGGGTTAATGCAAATCAGCTTTCTTCCCTTTGATTCAGCCTCCTCGATAAACGAGGATCTCAGGTCTGCCAAACGCTCATTACTGACATCCGAACAAACAATGATATCCGGTCCTGGGTCAGATTCTATAGCATGTTGCACGTGCATGCGCCCCATCGGTCCACCGGCTCCCACAAAAAGAGCTTTGCCATTTGGTTTTAAGGCAGATCGGATTGGGTTGTGTTGATATAAACATGCAATATCGTGATCCATCCCACCAATGTATGCCCAGCGATTATAATGAATTCGACCTACGTCAACCTGCACTTTGTGATCAATCTTTGGTTTCCCGAATATAGCCAGGACTCCCTGATAATTTAAAAAAGAACTGACACTTTCGATTGTATCTGTATTGGGAGATAGAAGAATAATATCGTCAAATAATTCCTCCCTTGCACCCTCTGGCAATGCATTTGGGATATTCTCTGTTTCTGTGAGTTTTATTCCCAATGCCTTGGCTTGCTGTCTTAGAAAAGACCCAAACTTTCCTGTCATATTTGTTAAACGAATTTCTTCTGGATGCGAATCAGGTTGAACGCCAGCACTCACCGAGAAAGGTTCGTCACCTTCAGGTCCGATAACCCAGCATTTGCCCCCAGGCTTTATCGACGTTCGATATTTCAGGTGATAGGCGGCAATGACGCAAGCCCAAGGCTCTACTAAGGCAGATTCCGCGTAACCAGTTTCTGGTTTTATCGGAATGAGATAATTGCCATGGTCTCCGTTGAGGATGCGTTGGTCAATGATATTGTATTGGGATAATCCTCCCTGAATCTCATATCCGTAAGCATAACCGGTTCCATTAATAAAAATGTCGGCTTGCAGAGTGAAACGGTCGCCAGGTTTATATTGAGAGCGGAGGTTTGCGCCCACACCTACGACAGTAAATGAGACCTCATGACCCATTACAACTGGATCTTCCCGCATATTGCGATAAATCCTAGGGTGATTCTCTCCTGATTTTATGATTTTGATGTCAGAAAAACAGAGTCCGCAAGCATCGTGCCTCACCAATAATTCATTGTCTCCAATAGGTGGGATGGGTTTTTCAATCATGCGTCCATTCAAACCAAAATTCTCCATACCGGCACCATACAGCGGCCAAATTTGCTGATTCCTGATTTTTGGCATTTGAGCTTTTCGGTAAGCCTCAAGTCTGCCCATTTTATGCTCCTATTTTTTTTGTATTTATATGATTTGAATTTCTTAGCGCATTGTTAGATGAGATGAAAGATTTAGAATAAATCACCTGTACAGACAAGTAAACAGGTATAATATAGCATATTTGTATTACTCCGTCAATCAAATCAAGCATGAACTGACTGTAGAGTGAACAGACTTGATAGAATTGAAAAACATTCATGAATGCCAATAGAGATTGAGGAAAAATGTCCGAACCTGCCATAAACCCGCGCAGAATAGATAAAGACTTACCCATCCCATATTACTATCAAATTGTGCAAGTCCTTAGGGAGTCTATTGCCGATATTGAGGATGTGGAAGACCAAGAAAAGATAACACTCCCTTCCGAATCGGAATTGTGCGAAATGTTCTCCGTCAATCGAGGAACAATTCGGCATGCGTTGGATTTGTTAGAACGTGAAGGTTTGATTTATCGGGAAAAAGGACGTGGTACTTTCGTTCGCAGAAGGAGGGTCGAGGTAGACCTTTCATATCTTTGCTCAACGACTGAAGATTTGAGGAATCGAGGTTGGGAGCCGGGAACTGAAGTGATCAGCATCAATCAAGTTTCTCCGCGCAGTCATATTCAAAACAATCTGAGATTGTCGGATCATGAGAAAGTGTGGGAAACTTATCGTTTGCGTTTGGCGAATGGAGAACCAATAAGTTTGCAGAGAGCATTCTTCCCAGTGAACATGATGCCAGATCTGGTAAAGCTGGATCTCACTCAATCCTTTTTCTCAATATGGCGCGAAATCTATCATATTGAGGCGAGAGATGCAGAACAAACCATCCGAACGCGCATTGCAACCAAAGAAGAAGCCGACCGGCTATCAATTTCTGATTCAGCTCCAATTTTTGAAATAACGCGAGTAACATACGATATCAATGGTCAACCTTTTGAATACCTCATCTCAATATGGCGCGGGGATCGCTATGATTTTTATGTAAGACTTTACTCGCGCAAACACGATTTGTGAACTACAGGAATTATCACAATCGAAAAATCAAATCATCCATCTTATTGAGTCAATCTCTCGTAAAGATTGATGGTCTGATCGGAGGGATCAATGTTTAAGTCATCCTTGAGAACTTTGCGACAGATTTCAAATTGCTTGAATACTGAAGCTTTATTTCCCAGATCAGCATAGATTTGCATGCTTAGGCGATAGATCTCTTCGTTATAAATATCCGTTTTTAAAGCTTGTTGGCAGTATGCCAATCCCTTATCCATCTCCTTGTTTTCTATGCATATTCGAATTAAATTAATTAGTGCATTCATATAAAAGTCGAGATACTTCTGCCTGTCTGCAGTTGCCCAAATATCGTCGATTTCCGGCAAATACGGTCCCCTATAGAGGTCTAATACATTCAACAAAATCTTTTTCTTTTTGGCTTCATTCTTCTCATGTTTTGCGCGTTCAATTTCGGCGAGAAAATTCTGTACATCATATTCATAATCAATGGAACGATTGAACTGGTAGAAGTCATCCCGAAAAATAACCACTTCTGAGCCTATGGCATGCCGCATTCGGTAAATTGCATTTTTAAAACGAAGTTTTAATTCAGCGGGTGAGGAATCAGGCCAAAAAATGATCCCTACTTCTTCTTTTGATAATCCCTCTGGGTGAGCCAGGAATAGGAAAAAGAGATCGCGCGAAGTCTGGGTTTTCCAGTCTGAGATAGCGAGAACACGATTCTGTACTGCAACTTCAGCTTTTCCAAATGCTCGAATATCCAGCCGAGCGGGAGCAAAAGGTATGAGCGTAGCCTGTTTGCGAATTTTCCCCCGATATTTTTGGGTAAGCACCTTGTATTCGACAAGCAATGTTTTCATTTGAGAGTAAAAAGAATGCAGTTGGGCATTCTCACGTAAAATTTCTAAACCGTCTTTTAATTCACTTAAAACCGATAGGCTTGGCATATGCCTATCGGAATCTGATAAGTGGTTGAGAAAATCTCTTATGATCTTTGCCGCCTTTTTTTCTTGGCCGCAGTGCACCAAACAAAGGGACAACAAAACATCTGAACGTATGCTATCTTCGATTACGCCTTCCTGTTTGAAGTATTTACCAGTGTTCATTAGCTGTTCGAGTGCTTCAGAAAATCGTTTTTGCGCAAAATCCAAGGAAGCACGCTCTAACTGATACCGATGGACTTCAAATGGAGATCCGCTGTTTTTTACTAATGTTTGAGTAGAATGAATTTGAAATTCAGCTTTTGGGAGGTCATTGGTAAGTAAATACATTCTTGCCTTTGCCATTTTCAAGTAAAAGACCAGATATTGGTCTTCAACTTGTTGAGCTAAGACAAATGCCTGCTGATAAGCGTCCATAGCTTCTTGACTTGCATCGAGGTCTTTATATAAATCAGCAATGCTTGCCAATGAATACCCTTCCATGCGCCGGTTTCCAGTTATCTGTGCATAGTGCATGGCTTTTTCGAAATTCGAGAATGAATTTGTGAAATCGCCGCATAAATGTTGGACTACTCCCAGGTTGTTTAAAATTGTTGGCTGCCAGATAGAATCACCGATTGAATGCCAATAGGCTAATGATTTCCGATATGCATTTTCAGCCAAAGAATACTTGCCCAAGCGCTCAAAAACAGCCCCCATTTCAACCAAGATGCGGGCGGTATCTTCTTCCCGATTATTCTCTTGAGAGAGTCCAAGGGCTTGATTGTAGAATTCAAGAGCATCATTCAAGCAGCCTGTTTGTAGAAGGATGGCAGCTTTCGCGCGCAAGGCCTCGGAATATTGAGCTTTTTTTTGCGACTCAGTTCTAAGAATTTTTATGGCTGCATCTGCATCTTCCATGGATGATTGATATTGCCCCAAGATCCTTAGCGCTGCCGATCTGCGAATCAGGTTATCAGCTAAAGCGAGTATTTCGTGATGATTCTGCTGAATATGAATTACTTTATCCAGCAAATCCTTACCCTCCTGCAGACTTCCCTGAATAACCGCAATGCTGGCTTTTATAGAAAGAATATTCGGGTTGGTATAAATGATATTTTCAGGCAGGGTACTAACCCATTCTGCCAGCTTATTGATCTTTCCTTTTGAAATAAAAATGGATCCGATGTTCTCAATCAATTGGACAATAGCTTCCTTATCCCCCAGTGCAGAATAGATTTCAAAAACTCGTTCCCAATCCTGTTTCTCACTGAAATATATTGCCAATTGTCGCTTGATATTTTGCGCATCTTGTGCGCGTTCTTTTTGCAAGGTGGATTGTAAAAAATCACGAAATAGGTGATGGTATCGAATCCATGTATATTTATCATCTACTGGCAGGACAAATAGATTATTCTGAATAGTAAGATTAATTAGTTCCTGCCAGTTTTCTTTCTGATTTATTACAGATCCAATCACTTGGGCACACATGGGTGCATTGAATTCTTCAAGAAGAGAAGTATTCAACAAAAAATCGCGTAAACGCGCTGGCTGCTGATCCAACACCTGCTGGGTTAAATATTCATATAATCCTATGCCCGAGGCACGGGCTACCTTAACTTGTTCGCCTAATCCGGGCTTGAGCATTTGTGATGTAAGCAGCAGACCAGTAATCCACCCTTCAGTATGGGCTGCCAAATTTTCCGCCTGGAAATTGTTAATCGGCGTTTCAAAAATGTACTCAAATAGCTCTTGAATTTCTTCTGGTAGAAAAGCCAATTCTTCTACAGAGAGTCCACCAACCTGGGAGCGGGCGACCATCAATGGAAGATCTGGCAGGGTAAGTAATTTTCGCGATGTGATGACAATGTGGCAATTGTCATCCGCTCTCTGGATAAAATCGCTTAGAAACTGATCGATCTTAGGGCTGGTTTTTAACAAGTGGTAATCATCTAAAACCACCACGAAATGTTCCGCGATGTTTTCATAAATGTCGTTTGTTATGGTCGAGATCAGGTAATCAGCATTAATTTGATCAACAGGACTGGCAAATAGTGCTTGAAGGGAAGATTCGCCAAATTCGGGGAACCTCTGTTTGATGGAAAAGATCAAGTGAGTAAGAAATCGATAGATATCCTGGTCAAGCGGATCCAGGGCATACCAGCAAATAGGCCACTCGAAATGGGATGCGAAATCGATCATCAATGATGTTTTGCCATAACCAGCTGGAGCGGCAATGATAATTAAACGGAAATCCAGGAGATCGCTTAATAAATTCAATAAGCGTGGGCGAGAAAGAAGCTCTTTACGACGCTGCGGGACGATCAGTTTTGTTTGAGCTACCGGTTGTTTTTCAACCATTTGATAATTTTATCAGTATGGTTTGTGTCCAGTACAAGCAGACAGCGAAAAGATGGGTTGAGTGGTTAAAATGTCTGGCAAACAATTCGTGATAGAATTTTTGAAATTTATGAAAATAATGCACATAGTTGGGGCAAGGCCTCAATTTGTCAAAGCTGCGATGGTTTCGAGATCGTGGAACAATCGCGGCGAGGA
>Ga0068714_10006499_pt1 | contig 11842 bp, 11 predicted proteins | sample MTBNYHSulfiMetaG_FD_62988 | JGI IMG/M metagenome (GOLD analysis project Ga0068714, IMG submission 62988) | Enrichment culture microbial communities from rom New York Harbor, USA that are MTBE-degrading - MTBE-NYH (New York Harbor Sulfidogenic)... | ecosystem: Environmental > Aquatic > Marine >... | reverse complement strand
CTTTAGATTTTCTACGAAGCCGTCAATTTTTGTCGCGACTGTGCTACGTACAGCAGGCGAAAACTATATCACTTTGCAACAGCAACCCGGTCAGCATTCTTATCACAGGGAAAACCAGCCGGTCAATAATGCCCGTGAACAGTAATAAAAGTAAGATCAAAAAACCAAAACGCTCTATGCGGGCGTAACTATCGGCCAGCGTAGCCGGAAGAATACCGGCCAGAATTTTGCTGCCGTCTAAAGGTGGGATGGGAATAATATTGAAAATAGCCAACCCGACATTAATGCGCACCGCGGCATAACTCATCAATAAAAGCGGCTCCGTTATAAAGGCCAGCGGAGTGGAAAGGCCCCCGCTGCCCAAACTGAAACCGGAAGCCAGTAAGTGGTACAAGATCGCGCTGCATACTGCCAGGATAAGGTTAGAAAGAGGACCGGCCAGAGATACCCATACCATGTCTCTCCGGGGATTTTGAAAATTATACGGGTTAACGGGCACTGGTTTTGCCCAGCCGATCATCTGCGTCAGGAAAAAGACCAGCGTACCCACCAAATCGAGATGTTTTATGGGATTAAGAGTCAGCCGCCCATGCAGACGCGCCGTCTTATCCCCCAGGCGGTCGGCCACCCAGCCATGCGCGACCTCATGCACCGTGACAGCCAGCAATACAGCCGGAACCAGTATCACCAGACGTTGTATAGTCTCTTCCAATCTCTAATTATCCCTTCGTAAGTACTCAGCCGCCGATCTACGCTGATCATCACTGATATTTTTTCTTTTATTATCATATACAAATCTTTTGAACATGCATAGCGAGCGCATTCCCCGCTGCTTGCCATCCAGGTCCGACCCTGGCGGGCGGCGGGGTTAGCGAGCGAATACTATGCTTTTTACCTTACATACGGAGATTCCCCACAGCTTACTGCGGGGAGCTTCAATTCTGGTTTTCTGCCTTAAAACTTCTAAGAATAATGTCTGTGATTCCTTTGTATTTAAACCTAGCTGCGTTCATCTGTGTGAATCTGTGGCTGAATAGTTACATCCCTTCTTTATATAGTTTTCCCGGACAAATCTTAGTTCATCAGGCTTAGACTTAACCACGCCGTCTAATTTTGCCTTTAATACAGCTTCAAGGATGGTCTTGAATCGCGGCCCCGGTTCGAGCCCCAAGGCAATGAGATCATCTCCGGTGATCTGCGGTTTTACGCTGCTGAGCTTTGTAATATACAAAGAAATGGCTTTTTGGCCAGTCTTTTTTGCAGTCTTGGCCATCATATATAATATGAATTCAGCGCTAAGCGGCCTTAATAGCGCGCAAATTTCACTAGGCAGTATGTGCTCCCGTTGATTCAGGTGAGACAGGCCCTTATTCGCCAGTTCCCGTTCCTGCATCCAATCTGATTTCTGACGGGGTGAAACGGCCAGCCGGTCGCAGAGGGCCCCGAATTCTGCGTTAGCCAGGTGCTCCGTTAGGACTAAAAGATAAGACACCCAGCTCCCGACCGGTTTATCGATGAAAGACAGATGATACCAGGAAAGGGCGGCCTTCAGATTGTTAAACAGATTTTCTATTTCACCGGTGCACGAAATGGCCGGATGAATAAATTTCAGAAGATCAAACCCGGCCAGACGTTTGACGGCAGGCAATGGGTTCTCTTCAGATAGTATAAGCCTCAGTTCACTCGTAAGCCTTTTACCGGAAAGCCGGTCGAATAAATTCATACGCACCGCATTCTGGATAAGGTTTGCCGTATGTTTTCCTATCTCCAGGCCATATTTCTGTTCAAATCGTATGGCCCGGAAGACACGGGTAGGGTCTTCCACGAAGCTTAGATTATGCAGGACGCGAATGCGCTTGTCCTTTAGGTCTCGCTGGCTTCCAAAAAAATCAACCAGGGTGCCAAAGCGCGGTTGGTTAAGTCTTATGGCCAGGGTGTTAATGGTGAAATCCCTCCGATAAAGATCCAGTTTAATGGAACTTAACTCAACGGTGGGCATGGCCGCCGGATATTCGTAATATTCCAGACGGGCGGTGGCCACGTCTAATTTAAAACCGTCCGGGAAAACGACCACAGCCGTGCCGAACTTCTTATGGCTTTTGACCCGGGCTGAAAAATTTTCCGCCAGCCGCTGGGCAAACCTGATGCCATCGCCTTCAATGACCAGGTCCATATCCAGATTAGGCACGCGCAGGAGGAGATCCCGGACAAACCCTCCCACGACATATACATTGCAATTAACTTCATCCGCTATCTTACTAATGGCCTCCAGTAAGGATATTATGTGCGCCGGAAGCCGCTCACGGAGAATAGCGGTGATATTCCTTTCCCTTGCATAATATCCTTTTTCCTGTTCTTCTATTATATGGTGGGGGATACGTGACTCATCGGCTACCAGGATATTCAGAAGGTCTGTGCGGGTAATAACCCCCACTACCCGGCCGGCCTCTACGACCGGGAGAAAACGCTGTTTGTGATCTATAATGATGGCCTGGATCTCGTAGAAACTGGCCTCCGGACCAACCACCGCAAATTCGGTAGTCATGTATTCGCTGACCGGCAGATTTTCTAATCCATGGAAAATGGCCTTTTCAATGACCCGGCGGGAAATAAGCCCCGCGATCTTGCCGTCTTCTATTACCGGCAGGACAGTTATGTTATAGCGGGTCAGCATCTCATTAGCCTGTTTCATGGGGATATCCGGGGCGACATGGATAACCGGGCCGGACATAATCTGCCGTGCCGTCTTCTGCGGACTTATTTCCCGATGCAGAATGCCGATGAGTTTTTCTTCCGCCTCCAGTATGGTTAGTTCCTTTATAGCGGCAGAAGCCGCAGTGGGATGCCCCCCGCCGCCAAAATCAGCCAGGATCGTAGCCACGTTAACTTCCGGGTTGCGGCTGCGGGCAATAATAAAAATGCGATCTTCCATGGAAGCCAGACAAAAAAGGACCTCCAGATTCTCCATGTCCATAAGTTTGTGCACCAGCGCGGCCAGATCACCCACATACTTATTGGCTGTGACCTTGCTGATGACGATATCGATCCCCCGGATGGTATAGGTTGAAGCCGACTGAATCAGGTCATTAAGTATGGAGACCTGCTCGGCCGTAAGCTCCTGGGCCAGCATATCTGAAATAATGTTGAGGTCCGCCCCCTTTTCAAGCAGAAGGGATGCGGCTTTCAGGTCTTCGGCAGTAGTGGAAGTGAAGGTGAAGGAGCCGGTGTCTTCATAGATACCCAGGGCCATGATAGTGGCCTCTTCCGGGGTAATTTCTATTCCTTTCTCCTGTAATAACCCCGTCAGAATAGTAACCGCAGCGCCTACCGGACGTATGATTTCCACGTTACCTTTAATATCCTCGGCGGAAGAAGGATGGTGATCATAAATATGGACCTCTATGCCCGGGTTTTGCAATGCCTCCGCAAACCGGCCAATACGCCCCGGCTGTCTGGTATCCACCAGAATGAGCCGGCGTATGTCCGCTATGGGGACATTTTTTATGCGGGTAAAATCATAAAGATAGGCCGTCGATTGCACAAAAAAGTCCCGGATAGTCCTTTCCGTAGAGCCGGGAAAAGATAATATGGCGCCGGGATAGAGTTTCTTGGCGGCCAGCATGGAAGCCAGGGCGTCAAAGTCAGCATTGAGGTGCGTGGTGATAAGCTCTATCTGCCTATGATCCCCGGCCGACCTTCTATCAACGCCTTTTTTTGATCCGGAAACCTGTTTCACATTCATACGCAAGACTATTAACCGCGGGGATGGTATTTTTTATGGATGGCCTTGAGGCGTTCGCCGGTCACATGGGTATAAATCTGTGTGGTAGATATATCGGCATGGCCCAGCATCAATTGTACGGAACGCAGGTCCGCCCCACGCTCCAGGAGGTGGCTGGCAAAGGAATGCCGCAGGGTGTGAGGGGTAATCTTTTTCGTGATCCCTGCCGTACCGGCATATTTGCGGATTATCTTCCAGAACCCCTGACGCGACAATCTGTTGCCGGAACGGTTGACAAAGAGAAAGGGGCTTTTTCTCCCCTTTAAAAGACGGGGACGCATAATATTTAAGTAAGTTGTAAGCCTTTCTCTGGCTGCTTCACCCACCGGTACAATACGTTCCTTAGCCCCCTTCCCCATGGTCCTCAAATAACCCACGGTAAGATTCACGTCACCAGCCTTAACCGCGACCAGTTCTGATACCCGAAGTCCGGTGGCATAGAGCAGATGGAGCATAGCGGCATCTCTTTGTCCCAAAACATCCTGTAAGGAAGGCTGGTTGAGGAGGCTGTCCACTTCGTCCACACTTAATGTATCCGGGAGTCTGGACCGGAAACGCGGGGATTCTATGGAACACGTCGGGTTGGCGCTGATTATTTTTTCGCTCAGCAAAAACCGGAAAAGGGAACGGACCACCACCAACGCCCTGGCCACACTGCGGGACGAAAGGCCATTCTCCCGTAAGTAACGGAGAAAGGAGAAGACATGCAGCTCCAGGACATCTTCAACCTGCCTGACCCCCTCAACAAAAAGAAATTGCCGGAATTCCTGCAGATCATGGCTGTAGGCCGAAAGTGTATTCCTGGCCAAACCTTTCTCTACGGCTAAAAAATGCATAAAGCGGTCTAAGCGCTCTTCCATCGTGGCCATAGCCAAAAATCCAGATTGTACAAATACTTATACCGGAGTTTCCGTGACAAAACAACTGTTTTATAACCTTATTTTGTCTGAGTCGCCTCCCTCACTTTCCCTTTGCAAACCGCTAAAAGCATGGCATAGTATTTAATAATGGTCGGCTCTCGGGCTATCAGCCTTTCTTCCTGCTGATCCCTAATCGCTGATCGCTTTCTAAAATTATGACAAACGACATCTCCGCCGCCCTCCTCTACCAGGTCAAAAAAGAGATAGCCGAGCGTTACTTCGGGACCCGTAAGGCTATTGAAGAGGAGAAGGAATCCTTAAGGGAACACATCCAGGCCCATCGGGATACCATAGGGAAGATGGTCTATGAGGATTTCTGCCGGATTTATCAGTTGCTCGGGACGGAAAAACTGGTTGAAGAGTTTTGGGAAATAGTCGGACTGAAGGCCAGGCCTTTTTATGACCGTTATCTTCAGCAAACCGGGGATATAAGGTCATGTCTGTTAGCGCCTATAAAGGCACATGGCCTGACGGAAGCGGGGAGATATAAAAATTTCATCATGGGCTGTTATAAACGCCTTCTGGACGATCTGAAACAATACCGGAAGGGGTATCAGGGCTTAATGGAAGAGTGCCTGATAATTAACGAAGAGATCAACCAACTAACAGCAAATTACAATCTCAATGAGATATTAACTTTCGTTCGTAGTATAGAAGACGCCGGTTCTGTGGCCGGGGTGCTGGGGGAGACCATAGTGCCCACCCAACGGGAGGATTTAGAAAAAAAACTGGCGATTTCTAAACTGAATTGTCCGGGGAAAGATATAGTGGAAATCCCGCCGTTGCCCAAGTTGATTCAGGTAAAAACCAAACTCAAACACCTGGCAGAAAAGGCATATCAAAACAGGAAGGTCTTGAAAACGTGCGGTTAAAAGCGGGGATGGGACAATGAAATCCCATCCCCTATATAGCCATCTATGCACTAACCGTTAAAATTCATACCAGGTAGATACGGTAAAGCGGTTACCGCTGTTGGTCTCGCTGAGGCGTTCCGTCTTCAGATGAATCCATTCCGCCCCCACCTTAATGGCCCTGGTTAACTGATACCAGGTGTTAAAAAACAACTGGCTGTTCATGGTGAATTGGCGGTTAGCATCAGCCCCGGTATTGCTGCCAATACCTACTACGTCTTCGTCTTTGGGATCGTCAACACCGTAGCCTACCGTAAAGCTCAGCTTCGGGGTTACCTTGTACGTCAGATCTGCAAATCCTCCCCAGGCCCAGACAGCCTCTGGATTGGCGGTGTCACCACTGCCGTTATGGTAATTGACGCCCAGATCGTAGCGCCAGAATTCATCACCGATACCCTGGCCTATCCACGGCTCGGCCTTGAACTCCCACGGCCCACGCACCAGTTTAAGCTCAGCCGCCAGGAGATAACGCTCTATCCTGTGATCGGCGGCAGTCCATGTGGATTTTGCTACAGACTCGGTTCGGTAACCCCCGCCCAAGGCCACATAACTGCCAGTGCCCATAATACCCCCGAAATAGGCCACTCGGCCCAGTACCCAGGGCATGCGGGCTTCGTCAGCGGTATCGGTGCGGCGGTGTTTCATGGCCGAAGCCAGCAGCTCAAAGTCTCCCACCTTCTTACGAACGGTGACCTGCGGCACCCTCCACCAGAGGTTGCCGGCCGCGGTCAGGATACCGAAGTCAATAGTGCTGGCATTTAACTGGGCAACCGGTATCCAGTCCTGACCGACCAGGATATTGGTCTTGCATGGATTATAAATCAGATTGACATATGCCAGCCGCATCCGCGGTATCAAATTATTGGCTCTACTACTGGTGTCGAGACCGGCATTTGTGCCATAAAAATCGACCTCAAATCTTCCCAGTCCGGTCCAGTCTCCGTCTGTGTGACTGGCCTCAAATCCAAACCGGGTATCTCGAGGATTGAAGTTCGTGCCATCATTGGTGTACCCAGACCCTGTTTTGACCGTGCCTACCCAGTCATTGTTCCATAACTGGGCGGTATCATAATTAACATCGACCTTCACCCGGCCATATAAACGCATATTGTACTTGGTCCAGACATCACCTTCGACAGGTCTTGCCGGAGCGGCCACAGCGGGTGGAGTTGCCTTTGCCGCTGCCTTAATCTCGGCTAATTCCGCCTCTCTTTGCGCGGCCTGGGCCCTTAGTTCCTGGATCTCTTTCTCGAGACGGTTCAACCGCTCATCCAGCGTCTCGCCAGAGGCCGGAACGGACATCAGGCAAAGAACGGATACTAATAAAGCCACTATCGTGAAAACTTTTTTCACTAATTAACCCCTTTCCATCTCTTACGTATTCTCAAGACCTAACCACAGAGCAATGTCAGTGGTCAGTTGCAACCCGCCAAGGCGGATCTTCGACGGACAACTGACGTTACCGTTTTCTCGGTCTACTCTGTGTTCTTTTTCATGAAACTTTTGACATTACCATCTTTTAATCTTGCAGCCTCTATGTCCAGATATCAACCTTCCCGGTAGCCAATGAATAATAGGCCCCCACGATCTTGAGCTCGCCCTTCTTTTGCATCCCGCCCAGGGCCTGGCTCTCTTCCGCAATCTGTTTGACCGTCATGCGCACATTCTCTTTAGCCGCGGCCTCTACCAGATCTTTACCATGCGCCCCCGTCTTTTTGGCTTCCATGACCGCAGGCATAAGGCGGTTAACGATGTCGCCGAGGGCGGGAGTTTCCGCAGGGCCGGGATGTTCGGCCGCATTCACCGCAGCACCCACTGCCCCGCAGGAGTCGTGTCCCATGACCATGATGAGCCGGCTTGTAGAATGAAGGGAGATGTATTCCAAGCTGCCTAACAACTCTGGAGTTATCATATTACCGGCCACACGCACCACAAACAGCCTGCCTAGGCCCTCGTCAAAGATTATTTCCGGGGGGGTCCGGGAATCTGCGCAACAAAGGATACTCGCATACGGCCACTGGCCCTTGGTGAGTTTTTCACGCACCTTCGGCCCAACACCGGGGTCAGATTTTCTCTTCATGGTCACGAAACGCTCATTGCCGGCCCTTAAAAGCTTTAGGGCCTCTTCCGGTGAAACCAGCTTCTCCGCGCCATGGTGCCCATGGCCTCCGACTTCAGATGCCCAGGAAAGCATGCCATCTACCCTGGAAACTGCCAGACCGACTGCTGCCGCACCAAAACCTTTGAGTAATTCACGACGGGAAATCATTGTCTTGTCCTCCTTTGATATTAATTGTTCCTTGAAAGGGATATCAAAATGTCTGGGATAATGAATGGATATTCACTTGCGGATTTGAGTATATGAAAAAGAGTGGTTATGTGTCAATAAAAATATGATCCCCCATATATCGTGAAAACGTTCCCATTGATATACGGAGAAAGAAACGCGCGGGAACCATGGACAGCTACGATCCTGGTTTTCCTTATGCTGGCAGATGATTGCCTGGCTTAATGCGCCAAATTGACTTTATAGAGCGTAGTCCGAATATCTTCGATAAGTGTTTCGGTTGGCCTGGCTGGGTCTAAGATGGTCAATATCTTATAAGGACGTGATCTTTTATCGAGCAGGATAACCAGAGGGGTCCTGGCCTTCTTTAAGGCTTCGTGGACCTTAAAATCCGGGTCAGCAATAAGGGGAAACATAACATCATAGTATTTCCTGAAGTGTGCAACCTCTTTATTATTGTTGCCTGTGCCTATCCCGATCATTTTCATATTCCCGCTCATAAAATCATCCGTTTGGACAAGCTCATACAACCGGTTAAACTTAGTGGCCTGCTTCTGACAGACGGCGCAATAGATGCTAAAAACCTCTATCCATAGAACCTTTGGCCGGATGTCACTTAATGAAAATGCCTTTCGACCCAAAAGACCAAGATATTTTTCGTCATTCGAAGATAATGAACCAGACAGCGGAATATCCGGGAAATAGTCGCCGGCCTTGATAACGGCAGGATATTGGCCGGCAAAGCTGTTTTGGGAAAGCAGGCAAGACAATAGAGTAAGAAGACAAAGGAGATAAAGTACCGTTCGGTATCTATTGGGCTCTATGTCACCTTGCAGGGTTAGGGCTGAAAAGAAAACGATGGCTAACCCGCCTCCTTTCTAAAATAAAAAGGGCTACGGCCATTAATAGCCAAAGCACATTAAACATGATGTGCCAATAGCTTATGCCACTGGCTATGGTGTCCTCAGCAAAACAACCGCAATAAAATTCCATGCCCCGGGCGATGTTAAGGCCGGTAACCAGGATGAATAATACCAGCAAACTACCCTGCATAACTATACAGGCCCTGACAAGGATACCCATCAAAAGTAGGGCTCCTGTCCAAAACTCGAGCCAGGGTAATACCGCCGCCGTTATATTCACCATCCAATAAGGCAGCACCTCATAATTGGCAACTATGTTTTTAAATCGAATGGGGTCCCGGATTTTACTAAGGCTCGCATATATAAACAATCCACTCAGGCCCAATCTTAATATTAATATGATAATACCCCGGCAAGAAATCGACTGTTTGCTGAGTGATCTCTTATCCCTTTCGACATTTGCCATATCTTAAAAACTCATTAGAAAATCACGGTCACGTTTTTATGCCCCTTTAAAGCCAAAAGATAGGCCAGTTCCCGGTCACAGGCTCGGCTGATGGTCCGGCCGTAAACAAAAATAGGGGCATCAGGAGGTGCATCAGCCAGATAAAGACCGTGAAAAAAGTCGAACTGCACAGGTGGGAAATTAACCGCACCCATTAAATGATCTTTCTCATAAAACTCATGGGGACGGGCGTCAAAGATAAGGCAGCAGGAATTTGTACATTTTTCTCTCTTGAATGCATTTAAACCCATTTCACGATGAAAACTGCTACCCATATAGGCGGGTAACAATGGAATCCCATCTGCCCGAAGCTCATTTACTATAATACCGCTAAAGATACCCACGCACATAATTATCATCAAATCAAAAAAGACTCTTCTCCACATGATTATTATCACCTCTAGGTCGTTTCCGGATGAGCGCTAAGTAAGAAACAAAGACTTACTAAATGATCATCGGCAAAAGCGCAAGACAAATATAACTATGTGAACTTTTTATCAATTTTCAAATTAACCGCAGGCCCGCCTTGCATAAAGCAATATCTGTGCCGGAAATTAACCAATGCCTTGAGTGGAAACAAATATATTCATTTATATCAGTATGTTATATTTTATTTAATAAAAATAGGTGGTGGAAAATGGCAGGAAAATGGAAAATATTTCTACTTTTTTGTGAGTAATTTTTTATCCATAATGTGTGGAAATATTATTCCTATTTTAGTTTTCATCCAGAAATCCAAAAATCTCGAATGAGCTATCAGCGTTCAGCTTAACATACTGTTCGTCTTGATTTTTTGCTGAGAGCTGATGGCTGATGGCTAAAAGCGTTCATCCGGAAACGGTAATTTTCGGATGAACATTGATAACCTCGTAAAAAGTCGTCACCCCGGTGAAAACCGGGGTCCAGAAAGCATTTAACTAATTGAAAATACTGGATTCCGGCTTTCGCCGGAATGACGAAAAACGAGAAAATTCGACTTGTTACGAAACCATCAACATTCATTGGGTCTAAAAGGTGGAAAGGGCCGGGGTTAAACTTTCAGGGCACCCAGACGGAAGACACAGGCCTTTGAAAACCTTGCTGTGAGGCCAAAATATCCAGATGGAGGGTTACCAGGTCTTCCAGCGCCAGTACCGGTTCATACTCAAGACTCCTTGAATCCACGGTCTTAATGTACTGATGACACTGGTCACATAGATCCACCCGGTAGCCTTCATTGCCATCCGCAAAGAAATAACGCAAGGTTTTGTGGTCGTTATTCCCGCAGAAGGGACAAATCAAACGTTGTATCTGCCATTCGTGACCACAGAAGGAGCACAGAACGTATCTCTTGCCGCCATCTTTTCCAAACAAGGCCATACATGGCGCAGAGCCACAGATCGGGCAATAGCCCTTAGACCAGATATCTATGGGTATAGGTTCTTTAAACTGCCTGGCATTTCGAAGATACGCCGAGGCGTTGGCCTTGATGGATGATTCAACGCTGGTTCTAACCAGAAAAGAAAGCGCAGGGTAGTCTATTTTTAGTTGATAAGCGGTGTCCTGAAGGAATGTTTCATCAAGATAATTTGACAATACGGCCTCAATATCCAGGGCCTTCTGCAAAACGGCCCGGTTAATTTTTCCCATCTCTTTTCTCAGCCTGGGTGGGGCCTTTTTTCCAAGCTGCAATATCGATTCAAAGACTTTTTTAGCAGTTAAGACGTCCACATGAAAATCTTCTTTATTTAATAAGGGAATTCCCTCACGGAACTTGTTCTTCTGCAGATTTCTCTCTATTTCTATTGGCGGGATATCAATGGCTGTTTTTATTTCATTTTGTGCCTCCCGGATGCCCTCATAGAAATCCAGAAGTTGCCTGTAAACAGGCATCTTCTCCCTAAACCATGCTATCCTTTCTTTAAGTTGGCCCAGACTGTTATCCATATATAACCATTTGCTATGCGGGATTTTGGTAAAATATAGATGTCGCAACTGGCCATTAGTCATTGGTTAACTGCGGAAGATTGACCGCTTTTACCAGTGACAAACGACCATGGACTAATGACATAATGGGGGTGACACTAGGCGTGTCACCCCCATTATGCTTAATTCCTAACCCGGCCAATTCGCCAGATTGGTCAAAGGCCGTATCATTTTCTTGATGGCTGCCAACCTGGTAACACCAAAGGTGTCATTGGCCGCGGCGAACTTGTGATATTTTTGAGGATCATCAACTACCAGGAAGATAGTCCGCACATCGTCCGCATTAAGGAGCTGTGCCTTGGGATACTTTTTCTTAAGTTCTTCCAACCTCTTGTTGGCTAAAGCCAGCATCCTGTCCCGATCCCCGAAATTCATGGCGCTGGAGGGACAGGTCTTGACGCAGGCCGGCAACAGGCCGTTAGTGATCCGGTCTAAACACATGGTGCATTTAGCCATAGTCCCGGTCTTTTCATTCCGGCGCGGGACGTCATAGGGGCAGGCTGAACGGATCTCCTCGAAATCAGCCTTACTGACTTTTACTTTAGTATTGAACAAAACGGCGCCGGTAGCCGCATCCCGGGTAATAGCCTAGGAACCAAGCCCCTGAGCC
>Ga0068714_10006498_pt1 | contig 11843 bp, 9 predicted proteins | sample MTBNYHSulfiMetaG_FD_62988 | JGI IMG/M metagenome (GOLD analysis project Ga0068714, IMG submission 62988) | Enrichment culture microbial communities from rom New York Harbor, USA that are MTBE-degrading - MTBE-NYH (New York Harbor Sulfidogenic)... | ecosystem: Environmental > Aquatic > Marine >... | reverse complement strand
GCTGCCATTCGCAAGCACCTTCACCGGCGCAGTGAGAAACTCGATGTTGATACCCTCCTGCTCAGTCTCCTCCACCTCGTCAGCCACTGCCGGCATCTCGTGGCGAGAACGTCGGTACAGGACTTGGACGCGTGACGCGCCGAGGCGCAGTGCCGAGCGCGCAGCATCCATGGCCGTGTTTCCGCCGCCGATGACCGCAACGCGTGGCCCGACAGTGACCCCTTCACCCAGGTTGAAACGCCGCAGGAACTCGAGCCCCGGAAGTACACCCTCACTGCCTTCGCCCGGAACGTTCAGCCTGTGGCTGCGGTGCTGGCCAATAGCGATGAAGATCGCCGGGTACTGATCCAGGTCATTCCAATGCAGGTTGTCTCCCAGCCGCACGCTGGTGCGCATTTGCACACCCAACGCGGCGATGGCCTCAATCTCCCTATCAAGTACGTCGCGGGGCAGGCGGTACGAAGGGATGCCCAGACGCATCAGACCCCCCAGAACCGGGGCGGCCTCGAAGACGGTCACCTGGTAGCCACGGCGGGCCAACTGGTAGGCGCAAGATAGACCGGCAGGCCCAGAGCCGATCACCGCCACAGTGGCGCCCGAAGGAGCTGTTGCTTTCAACGTCGGAGGCCTGCGATGCTCGGGGAGATCGGCGAGGAACCGCTCCACGGCGTGGATCGCAATTGCCCCTCCCAACTGTGCCCGGTTGCACTCTGATTCACAGGGGTGCGGACAAACACGCCCGCACACGCCGGGAAACGGATTCTCTTCCAGAATGCGCTGCAATGCCGCTTGATACTCGCCGTGGTTCACCAGACTGAGATAGTCAACAATGTCCTCACCCGCTGGACAAACGTGGTTGCAGGGGGAGGTTCTGTTGCGGTACACAGGCCGCACATATCGCCACGAGCCCGTTTTGTTGTACAGGGTTGTACCCAGCGACATAGGCGATGTGGGCATTTGCCCCTCAGTCTCGAACACAATCGTATCTGACATGGCTGTACAGCCTCCTATTCTTCCCTGACAGCCCCGTATGCCTCGCGCGTCGCGGCCACGTTGTCGTCGGGCTTGACCGGAACGGCCTCCCGCACCGCCGCTTCCACGGCTTCTAGGCTGACTATGTGCGTGATCTTGGCAAAGGCACCCAGGATCGCAGTGTTCACGATTGGGGCGGTGCGCGGTCCGAGGCGATACTTGACTGCTATGGCATTGGCATCCACGGTCGCCACCCGGTATTGCTCCGGCAAGTCAAATGAAGAAGGCGGCTGCTCACTGTTGATTAGGATCCAGCCACCCTCTTTCAGTCCCGCTGTGACGTCAACGACCTGCATCAGGCTCGGGTCAAGAACCATCACATGATCCGGATTGTAGATCTGACAGCGAATGCGCACCGGCTCGTCATCAATCCGCGTGAATGCAGCCACTGGCGCACCGCGACGCTCAACGCCAAAGGAGGGAAAGGACTGCACATAGCGTCCCTCTCTGAACACCGCGGCCGCAAGCACCTTGGAGGCGATCACCGCTCCCTGACCACCGCGGCCGTGAATCCGGACTTCAATCATCAGCGACCTCCCTACCGCAGCGTTCTCTAAAGCACCTTGTCATTTCCTTTCAACCTCCTTGTTGAAAGACTTTGATACTCGCGCCTGGCGGAGCACAAGAGGCAGTAGCCCCGCAACGCCTGCTTGCCGCAAGGGGTGCCAGTATCAGGGGCCTCAGCCGCGTGCCGCAGCGCGAGGATAAGCCCTATGCTGCCAGGACCACGGCCAAAGCCATAGAGACCAGTTTGGTCTCGTGAGGATCGGACCGCGACGCGACCACCAATGGGGATTTGCTACCCACCACCACGGCTGCCATTTTGCCTTTGGCGAAGTAGGTGATGGCCTTTGCCAGCATGTTGCCCGCCTCGACATCCGGGGTTACCAAGATGTCCGCACACCCAGCAACTGGGCTGTGGATGCCCTTGATCTCGGCCGACTCGGGCGAAATGGCATTGTCGAGTGCCAAAGGCCCGTCTACAATGCCGCCTTGTATCTGCCTTCGATCGGCCATCTTGGCCAGATTCGCTGCATCCATCGTCGTCGGGATCTTGGGGTTGACCATCTCGCTCGCGGCCAGGACGGCTACTTTCGGTTCCGGCACGCCCAGACGCTGCGCCACCATGATCGCGTTCTGGACGATTTCGACCTTCTGCTCCAGAGTAGGTGCAACAACCACTCCCGAGTCTGTGACGAAGAGCAAACGGTCGAAGCCAGGTATCTCAAAGACCGCCACATGGGTGAACAAGCGACCGACACGGAGGCCGAACTCACGATCCAGTGCAGCGCGCAGAAACTCTCCAGTTTCGATTCTGCCCTTCATAGCCAGGTCGGCATGACCCATGCGTAGCAGTTCCATCACCTTCCGGACAGCTAGCCTCGGCTCTGGTTCGTGCACGACCATCATCCTGGTGGTATCGATCCCTTGTTCGCTAGCCAGGGTGCGCATCAGATCGCGATCGCCCACCAGGGTGCAATTCGCAATTCCCTGCTGCTCAGCATCCTGTGCAGCCAGCAAGATCTCCGGCTCGTGCGGCACAGCCACGGCGATCATTTTGGGTCCGGCGGTCCTGGCCGCCGCCATGAGCGATTCAAACGTGGTGATTGGCATGGGCTTTCCTCCCCGACGACTGCATATTGTATGCACCCCAGTGCGCTGAGCTTCCAGGAGTGCTGCCCACCTGACACGGCAGAGCCCGTTCCAGTAGCGGTGGGAGGGAATCGGGCCTAGGCCTGCCTATCCCGGCGTTCAGTGCTTCTTCTTGCGCCTGCGTGAGCGCGCGGTGGTGCTAGCAGCACCACCGCTGGTGGCCGCTGCATCTTGTTGTCCCGCCCGGTCTTTGCGCATGCAGCACTGCTTGTACTTCTTTCCACTCCCGCACGGGCAGGGATCATTGCGCCCCACCTTCTCTGACCTGCGGGTTGGCGCACTCCGGCTCGACTCACCAGGCGTACCAGGACGGTGCGCCCGTGTCGGCCGAGCTGCGGGCTCTCGCACCAGGGTTGTGAAGGAGATGCGATGTGCCACATCGCTGGCAATGGCTGCCTTGAGTTCATCGAACATCTCGAAGGCTTCGCGCTTGTATTCGATCAAAGGGTCGCGTTTGGCAAATGCGCGCAGGCCGATCCCCTCGCGCAGCTCATCGAGTGCGGTGAGGTGGCGGACCCAGTGCGCGTCGACGACGTGCAGCATCAAGAGTCGCTCCAGTTGCCTGATCGTCTCCGAGCCCATCTGCTCTTCCCTGGCGGCGTAGACCTGTTCTGACAAATCTACAAGCTGTTGCTCGATCTGCTCAGCGCTTGCGTCGGCCCATGCTGGGTTGGGGCTGAGTTTGACTGGCAGGATGGAATGCACCGCCTGCAGCAGACCGGACAGGTCACGTTCCTCTGGCTCCAGCATGACGTGACGGGCTACGGCGAAGCGGAGTTCGTCCTGCACCATGCCCAGCACGGTATCTCTCAGATTGTCAGCGGTAAGAATCAAGCGTCTCTGGTCGTAGATCAGTGTGCGCTGTTCGTTGACTACATCGTCATACTCCAGCAGGTGCTTTCGCAGGTCAAAGTTGTAGCCCTCCACTTTGACCTGGGAGTTCTCGATCGAGCGCGTGACCAGGTCATGCTCGATGGGAATGTCCTCATCCACCCCCAGGCGGTCCATAAAACTCGCCACCGTTGCGCCGCCAAAGCGTCGCATTAGATCATCTTCTAGCGATACGTAGAACCGTGAGGAGCCCGGGTCCCCCTGACGGCCCGAGCGACCGCGCAGCTGGTTATCGATCCGACGCGCCTCGTGGCGCTCTGTGCCGATGACATGCAGGCCGCCGAGCCCCAGCACCTGTTGCTTGTCTGAATCGCAGTCGGCCTGCGCCTCCTGGAGTGTCTCTGACCACACGACCTCATCCACCTGGGTCAGATCAATGCCCTGTTTTCGCATTTGGTCGCGAGCCAGGCCCTCCGGGTTGCCTCCCAGAAGGATGTCCACACCACGACCGGCCATATTTGTGGCAAGGGTTACCCCGCCAGAGCGCCCCGCTTGGGCGATGATTACGGCTTCCTTTTCGTGATGCTTGGCGTTCAGAACCTGGTGCGGAATACCCCTGCGCCTCAGCATCTGCGACAGCATTTCAGAGTTCTCGACCGAGGTCGTGCCGACGAGCACCGGGCGTCCCTCATCGTGCAGTGCCATGATCTCCCCAACGACCGCCCGGAACTTGGCCTGCTCCGTCTTGTACACCTGGTCAGGGTGATCCACGCGGATCATCGGCTTGTGTGTGGGGATGACGGTCACGTCGAGGTCGTAGATGCGCTGGAACTCTTCCGCCTCAGTAGCCGCCGTACCGGTCATCCCCGCCAGCTTGTTGTACATACGGAAGTAGTTCTGAAAGGAGATGGTCGCCAGGGTGAGGCTCTCGCGCTGGACTCGAACGCCTTCCTTGGCCTCGATAGCCTGGTGTAGGCCCTCTGAATAGCGCCGCCCGAACATCAGGCGTCCCGTGAATTCGTCAACGATGATGACTTGCCCGTCTTTGACGATATAGTCGCGGTCCAGCCTGAACAACACTTCAGCCTTTAGCGCGTTCTCCAGGTAGGGCGTCAACTCATAGTGTTCGGGTGAGTAGAGGTTGTCGATGCCAAGCAGCCGCTCGACTTTGGCGATGCCGTCTTCAGTGAGGGTGACCACACGCGTTTTCTCTTCGACGGTGTAGTCCGACTCCGGTCGGAGCTGCCGCACCAGACCGGCGAACCGCACATACTGATCCGTAGATTCCTCAGCTGGTCCGGAGATGATCAGCGGCGTTCTCGCCTCGTCGATGAGGATGTTGTCCACCTCGTCCACGATGGCATAGTGAAGGTCACGCTGCACACACTGTGCCAGGTCCCAGACCATGTTGTCACGCAGATAGTCAAATCCGAACTCGTTGTTGGTGCCGTAGGTGATGTCGGCGCGGTAGGCCTCATGCCTGGGCACCGGTCGCAGGTTCTGGTAGCGGTCGTCGGTCGCTGGGTAGTCTGGATCAAAGATGAACGAGCCCAGCTGCGGGTTCTCGGCAGCTGACTGGATCACGCCTACCGACAAGCCGAGAAGTCCATACACGGGACCCATCCACTGCACACCGAACTTGGAGAGGTAGTCGTTGGGGGTTACCAGATGTGCGCCACGGCCCAGCAGGGCGTTGAGGCTAAGCGGCAAAGTGGCGACGAGCGTCTTGCCCTCGCCCGTCTTCATCTCGGCGATCTTGCCTTGATGCAGCACAATACCGCCAACAAGCTGCACGTCGAAATGTCGCTGACCGAGCGTGCGCTTGGCCGACTCGCGCACCAGAGCAAAGACCCGCGCCAGGTAACGCTCCAGCGTGCTTTCTTCGGCATCCCTCAGGCGCTCGGTCAGGGTCTGCAGCCTGACGCCGAGATCAAGTCGACGATCGGCATCCGCTTCCGCTGACAGCTGCTGCTGAATCTGGGCCACTTCGGCCCGCTTTTCAGCAAGCGCTGACGCAATCTCCTGCCGAAAGGAAGAGAGGTGGGACGCGAGTTCTTCGTCCGCGAGCTGCTCGTATTCCGATTCTAGTGCATTGATCTCATCAACAATGGGCTGAAGCCGGCTCAACTCTTTGGCGTTGGCATCGCCCACGATCTTGCTGAGAAGGCCCTTTAGCATTAAAGCCCTAACCCTCTGGCCATCGTTTGCTGCTTTGGATTATAGCACAGACCAGAGTGAACCTCCAAGGCACCAGTGCGTGGGCTGTGGGGACGGGTCCGCAGTTGGTTTCGCAATAGATGCATCGACCGTGCCTGAGCTGACCTAAGAACCTCCCGCTTGCGCACTCACGCATGGGAGGAGTTAGCTACCAGCGCCATCTAGCGGGGCTCCATCTGGATCGCTTGTTGCAGGGATTCCGCAGGCCCGCCGGTACGTGTCCAGTGTCGCACCCACCGACTTGCCGCGGTGAATGCTGTCGATCACATCGCCCAGCAGGGGTGCGACCGAGAGAATGGTGAGGTTGTCGATCTGCTTCTCGGCGGGCAGCTGGATTGTGTTGGTCACTACCAGTTCACGGATGCTGCTTCTGCGGATGAGATCCACTGCTGGCGGCGACAGGACAGCGTGCGTGGCGTAGCACCAGATCCCCTGCACACCGCCCTCCTTCAGCTCATTCACCGCTTCCATCAAGGTGCCTGCCGTGTCAATCTCGTCATCAAATATGATCGCGTTCTTGCCCTGCACCTCGCCGATAACGTTCAGCGCCTTCGCCATGCAGCGGTTGTCCACGCGGCGCTTCTCAATGATGGCCAGCGGAGCGTTCAGCACCTCGGCCAAGTTACGCGCCCGCTTAGCTGCACCCACATCTGGAGAAACGACCACCACATTGTCTAGCCCCTTGTCCAGCATGTGCTTCGACAGGATGGAAAATGCGCTGATCTCATCGACAAAGATGCTGAAAAAGCCTTGGATCTGTCCAGCATGCAGATCCATGAGCAGCACTCGGTCTGCCCCTGCGATGCCGATCATGTCTGCGATCAGGCGAGCAGTGATCGGGACGCGCGGCTGGTCCTTCTTATCCGTTCTGCCATACGAAAAGTAAGGGATGACAGCCGTGATGCGGCCCGCCGACGCGCGCTTGACCGCGTCGATCATGATCAGCAGCTCCATGATGTTGCGATTGACGGGCGATGACGTGGGCTGGATGATAAAGACGTCCTGGGAGCGTACGCTGCACCCCAGCTTGATGAAGATGTTCTCGTTAGGGAAGTCCTTGATCTCTCGCGACACGAGCGGCGTGTGGAGATGCTCGCTGATCTGCCGGGCCAGATCTGGGTTGGCCGAGCCGCTGATCAGCGCCAGTTCACCATAGATTGTGTGGGTCAAGGCTCACCTCCCGCCATTTTCCAGGAACTCGCTGCGCAGAATGCCCATCACTAGCTCGTCGCGGTAGCGGCCGTTGCTGAACTCGGCTTCGCGCAAGCACCCTTCTTGCTGGAACCCGCACTTTTCATAGCAGCGTATGGCCCGGACGTTGTCATCGAAAACCCGCAGGGACACGCGGTGCAGGTTCATCTCCCGAAAGGCGAAACCCAGCAGCGTACGGACGGCCTCCGTTCCGTAGCCCTTGTTCCAGTGGTCCTTCTCACCGATTACTATGCCCAGTTCCGCACAGCGGTCCTTCCAGTTGACGCGCTCCAAGGCGACGTTGCCAATCAGCTTGCCCTCCAACGTCTCAATGCCAAAGATGTGCCGATTGGTGTCCTGCAGATAGTCCTCGAACCACTGCTCTTCCTGTGCTTGGGAGATTGGCAGGTAGAGAAGCAGGTTCTTGATCACCTCCGGATCGTTAAGCCAGCGCACAAAGGTAGGGATGTCGCTGCGCTCAATAGCCCTCAGCCGGATTCGCCGGCCCAGGATCGCCATAGCGGTGTCCTCTCTTCCATGTGGTCCACGTGACAGGTGTCGTTCAACAGGGCAAGCCGTGGCCGGATGCCACCCGGAATCACCATGCTCAATGACGCGTTGGCAAATACCCAGGGCTGGCGCTTGCGGAAATCAAGTTCCAACACGTGTGCCAGATACGCGCTCAGCGTTCCACCATGCGCCACCACAGCCACCGTTTGGTTCCCGTCGTGCGCCTTGACAATCTCGTCCATGGCCGCTACGACCCGCAGTTGGAAGGCTTCAGCACCCTCCTCCCCAGGTATTGGCACGCGCCACGAGTCCTCAGCCCACCGCCTGGCAATCTCCGGGTACTGAGCCTGGACCTCCTCCCATCGCATCCCAGTTACCACTCCGGGATCGTATTCCTTCAGCCGATCCTCCACCCGCACATCCAGATCGAGTGCAGCGGCGATGATCTCGGCGGTCTGGAGGGCACGCAAGAGGGGGCTTGAGTACAGTGCGTCCACGGAGTACTGTGCCCGCAACCGGTAGGCCAACGCCTGTACCTGTTCGCGCCCAAGATTGGTCAGAGGCTCGTCATTAAGACCCTGGATGCGATCTGCCGCATTGCCCGCGGATTCGCCGTGGCGGATCAGCAGTACTCTCATCGATATTCCGTGGATTCTTTCTTGTCTTGGGGGAGCCTTGCTTGAGCCATTAAGACATGCGCAGCGGTGTAGGGGTCCTGTTCACGGGCTACGATGCGGGTGACAGCGTGCTCAAGCTCCGCCGCAGAGAGATGGTGCAGAAGCTCGCCGAGCAGAGCCCGGCTCATTATCTCTCGCAGCTCGCCCTCCACACGCTCACGCTCTTTCAGCCTGCTGAATCCCGACCGCTGCTGGTGTTCACGATGTGCTTGAATGGCGTCGATCAGCTCGGGTACGCCTGTGCCGCGCAGTGCGGAGGTCTTGAGCACTGGCGGCCGCCAGTGCTGCGCGGTCGAATCCCCGTCACCTGCAGGCGGCTGCGCCGTCAGATGCCGGCCATGATGCAGCCTTGTCGGCACCGAGTTCAGGTCCAGCATGGCCTCCAGCGCAGCAGCGGCGTTGTCCGCCCCCGGCAAGTCGGCTTTGTTCACCACGATGATGTCCGCCACCTCCAGGATACCGGCCTTGATGGCCTGGATCTCATCGCCAGAAGCTGGCACCTGTAGCACCACGGTGGTGTGGGCAAACTGCGCAATCTCTACCTCACTCTGTCCTGCTCCCACCGTCTCGATCAGGATGACGGGATAACCCGCCGCGTCGAGCACGCGCGCCGCGTCCGCTGTGGCGCGCGCCAGTCCTCCCAGACTGCCGCGCGTTGCCATGCTGCGGATGAAGATGTGCGGGTCAGTCGCCACATCGCGCATTCGAATGCGATCGCCCAGAATAGCGCCGCCGGAGAAAGGGCTGGTGGGGTCAACAGCGACGATCCCCACCTCTAGACCCTGTCGCCGGTAGGCCTTGGCCATCTCGTTGACCAGCGTGCTCTTCCCGCTGCCGGGGGCTCCCGTCACGCCGATCAGGTGTGCCCGCCCGGTCCGCGGGTAGACCCGGGCGAGAACGTCGCGTGCCGCTTGACCACCCTGTTCAACCACGGTGATCAGCCGCGCGATCGCGCGGCGGTTTCCGTCCAGCGCCTGTGTCACGACCTCGGCAAGGCCTGACGAATCGTAGCGCTCGCCTCGAACCGCGCTCAATCGTCGCCAACCTCTCTGCGGATGTGCGCCACGATCTGGTCCAGCGGGCTACCAGGACCGTAGATCCCCCTAACACCCATCTTCTGCAAACGCGGGATGTCATCATCGGGGATGATGCCCCCGATGAAAAGCGATACATCCTGCAGCCCGCACTCCTTGAGCTCGGCGAGCACCCTGGGCACAATGGACATATGCGCCCCGGACAGCATGCTCAGCCCGACGATGTCCACATCCTCCTGCAGCGCCGCCTGAGCAATCATCTCTGGCGTCTGGTGCAGACCGGTGTAGATGACTTCCATTCCTGCATCACGCAAACCTCGCGCCACCACCTTTGCCCCGCGGTCGTGGCCGTCCAGTCCCGGCTTGGCAATCAGGACTCGTACCTTCCTATCCGCCATGCATCCTCCACCCGTAGGTCGATCAGGGCCAGCACCTGTGTTCTAGAAAGGCTTCAGATAATGACCGGCTCCCGGTACTCGCCGAATACTTCGCGCAGCACGTCGCAGATCTCACCCAGTGTGCCGTAGGCGCGAACCGCATCAAGGATAAGGGGCATGAGGTTGGCGTTGCCTCGCGCAGCCCGCCGCAGTGCCTCCAGCCGCTGCTCGAGCAGCACATTGTCCCGCTCCTCGCGCAGTCGTGCCAGACGCGACCGCTGGCGCCGCTCTCCTTCAGGGTCCATCTCTAGCAGAGGGACAGAGAGCGGTTCCTCAGACTCAAAGGCATTGACGCCAACCAGAACACGGCGGCCTTCGTCAATCTCGCGCTGGTAGCGATAGGCACTGGCCGCAATCTCGCGCTGGAAGAAACCCTGCTCGATGGCAGGAATCACGCCGCCCATGGCCTCTATCTTGTCAAAGTACTCATAGGCCTGCGCTTCGAGACGGTTGGTCATCGACTCGATCGCATAGCTCCCAGCCAGCGGATCTACCGTGTTCGCGACGCCACTCTCATGAGCAATGATCTGCTGTGTGCGCAGTGCAACACGAACTGCCAGTTCTGACGGCAAGGCTAGTGCTTCATCCATTGAATTTGTGTGCAGGCTCTGTGTACCGCCGAGGACTGCCGCCAGAGCCTGAATGGTGGTGCGCACGGTGTTGTTCTCCGGCTGCTGCGCGGTGAGCGAACAGCCGGCGGTCTGAGTATGAAAGCGCATTAGCCAGGAGCGCGGGTTCCGGGCCGTGAAGCGTTCCCTCATCGCACGGGCCCAAATGCGCCGGGCGGACCGATACTTGGCGATCTCTTCCAAAAAGTCGTTGTGTGCGTTGAAGAAGAAGGATAGGCGCGGCGCGAAGCTGTCCACGTCAAGCCCGCGCTCGATGGCCGCCTGCACGTAGGCCATGCCATCGGCTAGGGTGAAGGCCAGTTCCTGCGCCGCGGTCGCGCCAGCCTCCCTGATGTGATAGCCGCTGATTGAAATTGTGTTCCAGTGCGGCACATGTTGGCTGCCGAACTCGAACGTGTCGACGATCAAGCGCATTGACGGTGTGGGTGGGAGCAGCCAGGACTTTTGTGCGATGTACTCTTTGAGGACGTCGTTCTGGATTGTGCCGCCTAGCTCGCTCATGGGGAAACCACGCTTTTCTGCGGCGACAAGGTACATGGACCAGATCACCGCAGCGGGACCGTTGATGGTCATCGATGTCGTGATCTCGTCGAGCGGGATTCCGTCAAATAGGATCTCCATATCCGCCAGTGAAGAGACCGCCACGCCGCACTTTCCGAACTCGCCTTCGGCAAGCGGATGATCGGTGTCGTAGCCATAGAGCGTGGGGAAATCGAAGGCCACCGAAAGACCTGTCTCTCCGTGTTCAAGCAGGTACTTGTAGCGTTTGTTGGTCTCTTCGGCGCTGCCAAAGCCAGCGAACATGCGCATCGTCCACAGCCTGCCGCGATGCATTGTCGCGTGGACACCACGCGTGAAAGGGTACTGCCCGGGAAAGCCGAGATCCCGCTGATAGTCCAAGTCGGCGACATCCAGAGGGGTGTAGAGACGCTCGACACCTTCACCAGAGACTGTGACAAAAGCGTCCTGCCGCTCCGGCCATTGCTCCAAGGTGGGGTGCAGCGTCGTTTGCTCCCACTGCTGCTTTGCTCGGCATATGGACTCGAGCTCTTCTTGGCCCTTCATTAATTTCCTCCACCGCTGTTGGGGACAGTCCTGTGAGTTGGGTAGCCTTCAGACGCTGCCGTTGACGCGAAGCAGCCTCGTCTCGTTGCCAAGACGAGGCCGCTCAGGTTGCCGATTGACCCTTGCATCGATGCACTCAGTACTCAATACCCTGCCTGCTGGCCACGCCCTGCTCATAGGGATGTTTGATAGCACGCATCTCGGTCACGAGATGGGCACGCTCGATGACTGTTGGGTGAGCGTCGCGTCCGGTCAGTACGAGCTCAACGTGCGGTGGCTTGGCGTCCAGCAGGGCCACAACTTGATCCAACGAGATCACCCCGCAGTGCAAAGCGACATTGACCTCATCCAGAATGACCACATCATAACGTTGCTGCCAGAGGATGTCAAGACTATGCCGCACCGCCTCCTGGGCAAGGCGTATGTCCTCAGGGTCCGGGTTCTGGCAGTTGACAAATCGCGGGCGCCCAAAGGCCACCAAGGTGATGTTAGGCTGGTGCTGCAGTGCCCTGCGCTCACCGCAGTCGGAACGACCCTTCAGAAACTGAACAATGTGCACCTGCAGCC